>Ga0190271_10000423_pt1 | contig 21596 bp, 20 predicted proteins | sample Popmic356T_FD_133747 | JGI IMG/M metagenome (GOLD analysis project Ga0190271, IMG submission 133747) | Populus adjacent soil microbial communities from riparian zone of Weber River, Utah, USA - 356 T | ecosystem: Environmental > Terrestrial > Soil > Riparian zone | place: USA: Utah | collected...
CCGAGCGCGATGCCGCGCACCTCGGCCAATCCCACGTCGTCCTCGCGAAACATGATCGGATGCGGCATCACACCAGGGTAGCCACGCGCCATCCGCCGGATTCGCTTGTCGGAGGGCTCGGATAGCCTTCCAGGGTGAGTCCCAAGGCGACCCCGGATCCCGAGGCGGTGCTGGCCGAACAGGCTGACGACGCTCCCGACGCCGACCTACGGCGGCGATGGCAGGAACTCGCCGACGAGGTACGGGGGCACCAGTTCCGCTACTACATCCGCGACGCACCGGTGATCTCCGACGCCGAGTTCGACACGCTGCTGCGCGAATTGGAGGCCCTCGAGGGCGAGCATCCTGAACTGCGCACCCCCGACTCGCCCACGCAGCTGGTCGGCGGCGCGGGGTTCGCCACCGACTTCACCTCGGCCGAGCACCTCGAGCGGATGCTGAGCCTGGACAACGTGTTCACCCCCGACGAGCTCGCGGCATGGGCCGCCCGCATCAAGGGTGAGATCGGTCCCGACGCCCACTATCTGTGTGAGCTGAAGATCGACGGGGTCGCGCTCGCTCTCGTCTACCGCGATGGGCGCATGGTCCGCGGGGCGACCCGCGGCGACGGGCGGACCGGCGAGGACGTCACGCTCAACGCGCGCACCATCGAGGACGTCCCCGAAAGGCTCATCGGAACAGCGGAATTCCCCTTGCCGTCGGTGCTGGAAGTGCGTGGCGAGGTGTTCTTCCGGCTCACCGATTTCGAGGACCTGAACGCCGGCCTGGTCGCCGAGGGCAAGGCGCCGTTCGCCAACCCGCGCAACAGTGCCGCCGGATCCCTGCGCCAGAAGAACCCCGCGGTCACTGCGCGGCGCAAGCTGCGGATGATCTGCCACGGCCTCGGCCACATAGAAGGCTCCGCGGGCTTCCCGTTCAACACGCTGCACGACGCCTATCGGGCGCTCAAAGCGTGGGGCCTGCCGGTGTCCGACCACACCGCGCAGGTCAAGGGGCTCGACGCGGTCACCGAACGGATCGCCTACTGGGGTGAGCACCGCCATGACGTCGAGCACGAGATCGACGGGGTCGTCGTGAAAGTCGACGACGTGGCCCTGCAGCGACGGCTCGGCTCGACGTCACGCGCCCCTCGCTGGGCGGTGGCATACAAGTATCCGCCCGAGGAAGCCACCACGAAGCTGCTCGACATCCGCGTCAACGTCGGACGCACCGGACGGGTGACGCCGTTCGCCTACATGGAACCGGTCAAAATCGCGGGGTCGACCGTCGGATTGGCGACCCTGCACAACGCATCGGAGGTCAGACGCAAGGGTGTGCTGATCGGCGACACCGTGGTGATCCGCAAGGCCGGCGATGTCATCCCGGAGGTTCTCGGTCCGGTGGTCGACCTGCGCGACGGGTCGGAACGCGAGTTCGTGATGCCCACCCACTGTCCGGAGTGCGGAACCGAACTCGCCCCTGCCAAGGAGGGTGATGCCGACATCCGCTGCCCCAACTCGCGCACGTGTCCGGCGCAGTTGCGAGAGAGGGTGTTTCACGTGGCCGGGCGCGGTGCGTTCGACATCGAGGCGCTCGGTTACGAAGCCGCGATAGCGCTACTGCAGGCCGGGGTCATCAGCGACGAAGGCGATCTGTTCGGCATCACCGCTGACGACTTGTTGCAGACCGGGCTGTTCACCACCAAGGCCGGTGAGGTGTCGGCCAACGGTAAGCGGCTGCTGGCCAATCTCGGCAAGGCCAAATCCCAACCGCTGTGGCGGGTGTTGGTCGCGCTGTCGATTCGCCACGTCGGGCCGACCGCCGCGCGGGCACTGGCCACCGAGTTCGGCAGCCTCGGCGCAATCACCGCGGCATCCGAAGAGCAACTCGCCGCGACCGAAGGGGTGGGCCCGACCATCGCAGCGGCCGTCATCGACTGGTTCAGCGTGGACTGGCACCGGGCGATCGTCGACAAGTGGCGAGAGGCCGGCGTCCGGATGGCCGACGAGCGCGACACCAGCATCGAACGCACGCTGGAGGGCCAGTCCGTCGTCGTGACCGGATCGCTGCCCGGTTTCTCCCGCGACGAGGCCAAAGAGGCCATCATCGCCAGAGGCGGCAAGGCGGCCAGTTCGGTGTCGAAGAAGACGGCCTACGTCGTGGCCGGCGATTCACCGGGGTCCAAGTACGACAAAGCCATCGAGCTCGGCGTGCCGGTCCTCGACGAGGACGGGTTTCGGCGATTGTTGGAGAGCGGACCCGACGGCCTGACGTCGTAGGACTCAGCCGATGATCGTCGCGATGATCCCGGCCAGATAGCCCAGGCGCGCAACCTCGCTCGGCCGGAACGCGGGTCCGCCCGGGCGGCCCAGGACGACAGCGGTGCGGGGATCACCCAACGGCGCCGCCGCCAGCGTGGTGTCCATGTCTCGCCACACCTGCGGCACCCAGTCGGCGGTGGCGTCCAGCGCTGCGGGGTGATCGATCGGCAGCCACGGGGTATCGGCGGCCTGGGTTTCGGGGGCACCCGAGCTGCCCACCTGGCGTTCCGGCCCGGAATCCGACAGCCGCGTCACCGTGCACCACCCGACGCGCAGCACCTTGGGCGCTTCGTCGACGAGTACCTGGAGCATCTTGAGCTTGCCGTCGGCCGCAGCGACGTGGTCGATCAGCTCCAGTTCCCGGTGCGCTTCGAGCAACCCGGTATGCGGCCGGATGCTGTCGACATAGACGCCGTGCAGCTGCTCGGCGGCGGTGATGAGCATGTCGGGCATCGCGCCGGGGGGCAGATCGACCACCAGATCGTCGACCGCATAGCCGGCGGTCCGCTCGACCACGTCGAGGGACAGGATGTCGGCGCCCACGGTGCCGAGCGCCGCGGCCAATGCGCCGAGGCTGCCTGGCCTGTCCTCTAGCTCGACCCGGAGCAGATACGAAGGCACGGCCAACACTGTTTCACGGAGTGCGGTACGCAGGCGACTCGGGCGCGATCGCCCCGGACCGGTTGAACTAGGCTTCGTGGTCGTGTCACAGATCTCTCGAGACGAGGTTGCTCACTTGGCACGCCTCGCCCGGCTCGCCCTGACCGACGGTGAGCTGGACAGCTTCGCCGGCCAGCTGGATGCCATCCTCGCCCATGTCAGTCGGATCCAGGCGGTCGACGTCACCGGGGTCGAGGCCACGGACAATCCGTTGAAGTCGGTCAACGTCTTCCGGCCGGACGTGGTCCGGCCATCCCTGACGCAGGAGCAGGCGCTGGCGGCGGCACCGAAGTCGGCCGACGAGCGGTTCGCCGTCCCGCGGATCCTGGGGGAAGCCGAATGAGCCCGCTGACCAGGCTCGACGCGGCCACGCTGAGCGCCAGGATCGCCGCCAAGGAGGTGTCCTCGACCGAGGTGACCCAGGCCTGCCTGGATCAGATCGCGTCCACCGATGGCGAGTACCACGCCTTCCTGCACGTCGGTGCCGACCATGCGTTGGAGGCGGCAGCAGCCGTCGACGCCGCCGTCGCCGCCGGTGAGCCGCTGCCGTCGCCGCTGGCAGGCGTCCCGCTGGCGCTCAAGGACGTGTTCACCACCACCGATATGCCCACCACGTGCGGGTCGAAGATCCTCGAGGGCTGGATGTCGCCCTACGACGCCACCGTGACCGCACGGCTGCGCGCCGCAGGCATCCCCATCCTCGGCAAGACGAACATGGACGAATTCGCGATGGGGTCCTCGACCGAGAACTCGGCGTTCGGGCCCACCCGCAATCCGTGGAGCGTCGACCGGGTGCCCGGCGGCTCGGGCGGTGGCAGCGCTGCGGCGCTGGCCGCCTTCCACGCCCCACTGGCCATCGGATCCGACACTGGCGGGTCGATCCGTCAGCCTGCGGCGCTCACCGCGACGGTCGGGGTGAAACCCACCTACGGCACGGTCTCGCGGTACGGGCTAATCGCGTGCGCCTCCTCTCTGGATCAGGGCGGGCCGTGTGCGCGCACCGTGCTGGACACCGCGCTGCTGCACGCGGTCATCGCGGGGCATGACCCGTGCGACTCGACGTCGGTGGACGCCGCCGTGCCCGACGTCGTCGGCGCAGCCAGGGCAGGCGCCACCGGCGATCTCACCGGGGTGCGGGTCGGTGTGATCAAGCAGTTGCGCACCGGTGAGGGCTACCAGCCTGGGGTGCTGGCCTCCTTCGCCGCCGCGCTCGACCAGCTGGCTGCGCTCGGCGCGGAGGTCAGCGAGGTGGACTGTCCGCACATCGACTACTCGCTGCCGGCGTACTACCTGATCCTGCCGTCGGAGGTGTCGTCGAACCTGGCGAAGTTCGATGGCATGCGGTACGGCCTGCGGGTTGGCGACGACGGCAGCCACAGCGCCGAAGAGGTGATGGCGCTCACCCGCGCGGCCGGTTTCGGTCCCGAGGTCAAACGCCGGATCATGATCGGCGCCTACGCGTTGTCGGCCGGCTACTACGACGCCTACTACAACCAGGCCCAGAAGGTGCGCACGCTGATCGCGCGTGATCTCGACGAGGCCTACCGCAGCGTCGACGTATTAGTGACGCCGACCACTCCTTCCACGGCGTTCCGCCTAGGGGAGAAGATCGACGACCCGTTGTCGATGTACCTGTTCGACCTGTGCACACTGCCGCTGAACCTGGCCGGGCACTGCGGAATGTCGGTGCCGTCGGGGCTGTCGGCGGACGACAACCTGCCCGTCGGCCTGCAGATCATGGCGCCGGCGCTGGCCGATGACCGGCTCTACCGGGTGGGTGCGGCATATGAGGCCGCGCGCGGTCCCCTGCCAACTGCGCGGTAACGGGGGAAGATGGTTCGTATGCGCATCGGAGTGTTGACCGGCGGCGGTGACTGTCCCGGCCTGAACGCGGTGATCAGGGCCGTGGTCCGCACGTGCGACGTGCGGTACGGCTCCACGGTGGTCGGTTTCCAGGATGGCTGGCGGGGCCTGTTGGAGGATCGCCGCGTTCAGCTCCGGAACGACGACCGCAACGACAGACTGCTCGCCAAGGGCGGCACCATGCTCGGCACCGCGCGGGTCAACCCCGACAAGCTGCTGGCCGGCTTGGACCACATCAAGCAGACGCTGGAGGACAACGGGATCGACGTGCTGATCCCGATCGGCGGTGAAGGCACGCTGACCGCGGCGCGCTGGCTGTCCGAGGAGAACGTCCCCGTCGTGGGCGTGCCCAAGACGATCGACAACGACATCGACTGCACCGACGTGACTTTCGGTCACGACACCGCGTTGCATGTCGCCACCGATGCCATCGACCGGCTGCACAGCACCGCCGAGTCCCATCAGCGGGTGATGCTCGTCGAGGTGATGGGTCGCCACGCCGGCTGGATCGCGCTGAACGCCGGACTCGCCTCGGGTGCGCACATGACGTTGATCCCGGAGCAGCCGTTCGACGTCGAAGAGGTGTGCCGGCTGGTCAAACAGCGGTTTGTGCGCGGTGATTCGCATTTCATCTGCGTGGTGGCCGAGGGTGCCAAACCGGCCGAGGGCTCGATGCAGCTGGCCAAGGGTGGCACCGATGAGTTCGGCCACGAACGGTTCACCGGCGTCGCCCAGCAGCTCGCCACCGAGGTGGAGAAGCGGATCAACAAGGAAGTACGGGTGACGGTGCTCGGCCACGTGCAGCGCGGCGGTACGCCGACACCGTACGACCGCGTGCTGGCCACCCGTTTCGGTGTGAACGCCGCCGACGCCGCACATGCCGGCGAGTACGGGATGATGGTGTCGCTACGGGGTCAGGACATCGGCAGGGTGGCGCTGGCCGACGCCACCCGTCAGCTCAAGCTCGTCCCGCAGAGCCGCTACGACGACGCCGCCGAGTTCTTCGGCTGAGTCCGCTCACTAGGATCGAGGGCATGTCTGTCGACACCGCCGAGCTGCTGGATTACGACGAGGTCATCGCCAAGTACGAGCCCGTCCTCGGGCTGGAGGTACACGTCGAATTGTCGACGCAGACCAAGATGTTCTGCGGGTGCGCCAACAGCTTCGGTAACGAACCCAACACCCAGGTGTGCGCGGTGTGCCTCGGGCTGCCCGGCTCACTGCCGGTGCTCAACCAGATCGCCGTCGAGTCCGCCATCCGCATCGGGCTGGCGCTGAACTGCGTCATCGTGCCGTGGTGCCGGTTCGCCAGGAAGAACTACTTCTATCCGGACATGCCGAAGAACTACCAGATCTCGCAGTACGACGAGCCCATCGCGATCAACGGCTACCTCGATGTCCCGCTCGACGACGGCACCACTTGGCGGATCGAGATCGAGCGCGCCCACATGGAGGAAGACACCGGCAAGCTGACTCACCTGGGCAGCGAGACCGGGCGGATCGCGGGGGCGACCACCTCGCTCATCGACTACAACCGCGCGGGCGTGCCGCTCATCGAGATCGTCACCAAGCCCGTCGAGGGCGCAGGCGAGCGGGCCCCCGAGATCGCCCGTGCGTACGTCACTGCGCTTCGAAAGCTGCTGCGCGCCTTGGGTGTTTCCGATGTCCGGATGGACCAGGGCTCGATGCGCTGCGATTCGAACGTGTCCCTCAAGCCGATCGGTCAGGCGGAGTTCGGTACCCGCACCGAGACGAAGAACGTCAACTCGCTCAAGAGCGTGGAGGTGGCGGTCCGCTACGAGATGCGCAGGCAGGCGGCAGTTCTGCAGTCGGGCGGTTCGATTCTGCAGGAGACCCGCCATTTCCACGAGGACGGCTACACCTCACCGGGCCGTAGTAAGGAGACCGCGCAGGACTATCGGTACTTCCCCGAACCGGATCTGGAACCGGTGGCCCCCAGTGCGGAGTACGTCGAGCACTTGCGGCAGACGATCCCCGAGCTTCCGTGGTTGTCGCGCAAGCGGATTCAGCAGGAGTGGGGGATCTCCGACGAGGTTATGCGCGATCTGGTCAATATCGGCGCCATCGACCTGATCGCCGCCACCGTCGAACACGGTGCGTCCAGTGACCAGGCCAAGGCATGGTGGGGAAACTTCTTGGTGCAGAAGGCCCGTGAAGACGGAGTGGCGGTGTCCGACTTGGCGATCACCCCCGCGCAGGTCGCCGCGGTGATCAAGCTCGTCGACGACGGAAAGCTGTCCAACAAGCTTGCGCGTCAGGTGGTCGAGGGGGTGTTGGCCGGCGAGGGAGAGCCCGAGCAGGTGATGGCCGGCCGCGGGTTGGCCGTCGTGCGTGACGACTCGCTGATCCAGGCCGCCGTCGACGAGGCGCTGGCAGCCAATCCCGACATCGCGGACAAGATCCGGGGCGGCAAGGTCCAGGCCGCCGGGGCGATCGTCGGCGCCGTGATGAAAGCGACCAAAGGCCAGGCCGACGCTGCGCGGGTACGCGAGCTGGTCATGGCCGCCTGCAGCTGACGCCGACCGCGTTGCGCCGATGAAGCGACCCCAGGACCTGGTGTTCCGCGTCCTGCAGCACCCGCTGCGGCTGCTGTCGTTGCGGTCGATCGTCATCCTCGCTCAGCTCGGCGTGATCATCCTGGTGCTCACGCTGGGCGTGTGGGTGTGGGTCGGTGTCACCACCGATCAGTACGACCAGCTCGACCGGAGACTCGACTCGCTCAGCAGCCTCGGTGACGTCAACACCCTGCTCCGCAGCGCGCAGGAGGGGATCGGTCCCGAGCCCACCGAGGGCGGGCTGGTGCGGACTGCCCGGTTCGGTGACACCACCGTCTCGATCCCGGCCGACATCGTATTGCCCGAACTCCCCAGCGGGTACGCGGACACCTCGATCGACGGCGTCGAGTACCGGGTCCGCACCATCCCGACCGGCAGCGCGTCGATCGCGCTCGGAGCGCCGCTGGGCGACACCCAGGCCCGCATCAATTCACTGCACTGGCGGGTGTTCTGGATCTGCGCCGGGGTCATCCTGGGCACCTTGCTCGTCGGGTGGGTGATCGCGCTGATCATGGTCAACCCCTTCCGGCTGCTCGCGCAGCAGGCCCGGGCCATCAACGCCCAGTCCAACCCTGATGAAGTGCAGGTCCGCGGGGTGTGGGAGGCGGTCGAGATCTCCGAAGCGGTGGAGGGCATGCTCGCCCGGATCGGTGACGAGCAGCAGCGCACCCGGGCGGCGCTGGAATCGGCGCGTGACTTCGCCGCCGTGGCCTCCCACGAGCTGCGCACGCCGCTGACGGCGATGCGCACCAACCTCGAGGTGCTGTTGACCCTCGACCTCGCGGCCGAGCAGCGCAAGGAGGTCATCGGCGACGTGATGCGTACCCAGACCCGGATCGAGGCGACGCTGACCGCGCTGGAGCGACTGGCGCAGGGGGAGCTCACCACGGTCGACGACTTCGTTCCCGTCGACGTCGCCGAGCTGCTCGACCGCGCCGCGCACGACGCCATGCACAACTACCCCGGGCTCGACGTGTCACTGGCGTCGTCGACGACGGTGTTGATGCTGGGGATGCCCGCGGGACTTCGCCTGGTCATCGACAATGCGATCGCCAACGCCGTCAAACACGGCGGCGCGAACCAGGTTCGGCTCAGCGTGGTCAGCTCGGCCGCCGGCGTGGAGATCGCCGTCGACGACAACGGTTCCGGGGTGCCGGAGGAGGAACGCGCCGCGGTGTTCGGGCGCTTCCACCGCGGCACCACCGCGTCGAGGTCGGGCTCGGGGCTGGGCCTGGCACTGGTCGCGCAGCAGGCCGAGATCCACGGTGGCGCAGCCGTGCTGGAGGTCAGCCCACTGGGCGGGACACGGCTCATGCTGCGCCTGCCGGGGCCTGGTCCGGGGCCGGGGCGCTAGCGGTTCTGGTCGGGTCAGGTGTTGTCGGCGTTGGTGCGCGGGAAGCCGCCGCCCTGCGGGAAGAGCGGGAACACCACGTCGTCGAGGTTCATCGCGTCGCCGGAGGTCTTGTTGACGGTAGCGCCCCAGACGTTGCCGTCCGGCGAGACCTGCAAGGCCCAGGCGTGACCATGCTGGTCCTGGCGGACCACTTCGGGCTCCCCGGTCACCGCGCCCGTGTCCGGAGCCATCCGCACGGCCACCGTCTGCTTGGTGTCGACGAGATTGACCAGAACCGTGCCGTCCAGTGCGGCACAGCCCGCCACGCCGGGACGGTCGGGCCAGGTCCACACCGTCGACACCTTCGAATCCTTGGTGATGCGTTGTAACCGGTCCGCGGTCGGCGTTCGATCAGTGACGTAGAGCGCCTCGTCGGACGGGTCGATGCACATGCCGCCAGCCGGACCCAGACCGGACAGCGCGGTCGTCGTGGGGGCCTGGTCGACCGTCGTCGGCTGCTCGATGCGGAGCAGCTTGCCTGCCGTCGACCCGGGATCCGACGCCTGGCCGGGATTGCCTGCGTCACCGGTCTGCACCACCAACGTCGTCGGGCTGGTGAAGATCAGCGAGCCCGTATTGCCGGTCGCGCCCTTGGGAATGCCGGTCAGAATCGGCTTGGGGACATCGCCGTCGGCAATGCGGACGACCCTGTTGTCGGTCGGGGTGCTGATGTAGGCGTACATCAGCCGGTCCTGGGAGTACGTCGGTGACAAGACGATGTCCATCAGCCCGCCGTCGCCGCTGGGGTCGACCGGAATGACCATCTTCACGATGGGTTCGGCGCGGACGGACACTTGCTTGACCGTTCCCGTCGTCCGCTCGGCCACCAGCGCGGACTGGCTGTCGGGCAGCATGATCAGACCGCTGGTGCTCTCCAGGCAGCCCTGCATGACACCGGGCGCCGGACATTCTTTGGGAAAGGGCTTCGCGGGCAGCGGAGGTGGCGGGGGAGGTGTCGTCGTCGGACCTGGCTGCAGCTCGGGCTCGGTGGTGAACGGTTGCGACTGCGCCGAATCGAACCGGGCGCAACCGGCACCGGCGAGCATGGCCGCGCACAGCAGCACGACGACTGCCCCCGACGGCCGGCGCTGACTCATGCAGGCCAGGTTACGGATCGTTGGCCGGTGCGCGCCACGCGCAGCGCGTCCACCCACGCCGCCCAGCACAAACAGCCTCAACGCGCCGTGCGAATTCCCGATTCGGCGGTGACTAGCACTTACCCTGGCATCCGTGACGAGTCCCCATGACCCACGCCCCTGGCAGCGGCCCGACGAATCGGGCGGGCGCCCCGCCTCGGCGAGCCTGGTGGACCCCGAGGACGATCCCCCGTCCGCGAACTACGGCGGTGACTTCGAGACCACCGCCATCCCGCGCTACGACGCCGACAAGCCGGCCAGCGAGCAACCCTTCGGCCTGATGAGCGACCCCGACCCGCTGCCGTACGTGCAGCCGGGCAGCGGTCTGTCAGCCGGCGCATACGGTTCTACGGCCTCTGCGGCCGGCCCCACCGAGATCGGGGTCAGCGATGCCGACCGCCACGTCGACGGGGATCGCAGAGGTACTCAGGATCTCGGTCTGCTGTTGCTGCGGGTCGCCGTCGGTGTGCTGCTCATCAGTCACGGCCTGCAGAAACTGTTCGGCTGGTGGGGCGGATCGGGTCTGAGCGGTTTCCGCGACTACCTGATCGACGTCGGCTTCCGCTATGCCGACATTCTGAGCTATGTCGCCGCGGGTGGTCAGGTCGCCGCAGGCGTGCTGCTTGTTCTCGGCCTCTTCACTCCCGTCGCCGCGGCGGGAGCGCTGGCCTACCTCGTGACCGCCATGCTCGCGGAGGTGATGGACGCGCACAACGAAGCGCGGCTGTCTGCATTCCTCACCGACGGGCACGAGTACGAGGTGATCCTGCTGGTCGTGGTCGCGGCGATCGTCCTGATCGGTCCCGGCCGGTACGGTCTGGACGCCGGCCGCGGCTGGGCCCGTCGGCCGTTCCTCGGATCGTTTGCCGCGCTGGTCCTGGGTGTGGGGGCCGGCGTGGCGATCTGGGTCCTGCTCAACGGCGCGAATCCTCTGGGCTAACGGCAGCCCGCCGTCACGCGTAAGGGTTGGGCACTCGTCCGCCACTGACGGCCGTCAGCACTGGCAGGGTCGCGAACGTCACTGCCGGAAGTGACACTTCGCTTCCGTCGTGGCGCCGGGCCAGTGCCCACGCCCGTCGGCCGAACCGCAACCCGTCGATGTCGTCCCAGCGGACCGTTTCGCTGCCCAGCAGGGTGCGCGCCGTCACCGTGTCAGCGTCTGCAGTCGTCCGGTATCGCGCGATCACCAGTGACAGCCCGACGGGGATGACCAGGATGAGCGCGAACCAGTCGGGCCCGGCGAACACCAGCGAGAGCATCGCGAGCGTCAGGAGTCCGACGGCGACGTGCGCCATCGGTGAGATCCTGATGACGACCGGGGTCGACGCCGACGCTGAGGGAGAGCCCATGGCGCCATCATCCCATCGCGGGAAATTTGACCTATGGCCAGTTCGGCGGCTACCGTCGTCTGCTATGCAGGCCCCGGGATTGCTCGCTGGAAGCGCTTCGGCGCCGACTTCGGTCGTAGTAATTGGGTTGCGCGTTGATGCCGCGCTAGCCCCGACCCGGGCATAGCAACAACGCATCGACGCGCAACCCTCGTGCAGCCTGTGGCTGACGGGGGTTTTTTCTTGCCCCAGCACCGATCGAGAACAACCAGAGGAACACAGTGAGCGCTCCCACTACGCGACCACCCGAGCAGTCGGCGACACCGGCGAACGGGGGCCACACCGCACCGGCCACCGTTCCCGCGCAGCCGACTCCGGCCACGTCTCCCGCGCAGCCGAAACGGATTGCCCCCCAACAGCTCACCGGGGCGCAGGCAGTGATCCGGTCGCTCGAGGAACTCGATGTCGACGTCATCTTCGGCATCCCCGGCGGTGCGGTGCTGCCGGTGTACGACCCGCTGTTCGACTCCCAGAAGCTGCGCCACGTCCTGGTCCGGCACGAACAGGGTGGCGGTCACGCCGCCAGCGGCTACGCGCATGCCACCGGCCGGGTCGGGGTCTGCATGGCGACCTCCGGTCCCGGCGCCACCAACCTCGTCACACCGCTGGCCGACGCCTACATGGACTCGATCCCGATGGTCGCGATCACCGGGCAGGTCGGGCGGGCGCTGATCGGCACGGACGCGTTCCAGGAGGCCGACATCTCCGGCATCACGATGCCGGTGACCAAACACAACTTCCTGGTCCGCAACGGTGACGACATCGCGCGCGTGATGGCCGAGGCGTTTCACATCGCAGCGAGTGGACGACCCGGGCCGGTGCTCGTCGACATCCCGAAGGACGTGTTGCAGGGTGAGTGCACGTTCGCCTGGCCGCCGCAGATCGACCTGCCCGGCTACAAGCCCAACACCAAGCCGCACAACCGGCAGATCCGTGAGGCCGCCAAGCTCATCGCGGCGGCACGCAAGCCGGTGCTCTATGTCGGCGGTGGCGTCATCCGCGGCGAGGCCACCGACCAGCTGCTCGACCTGGCCGAGCTGACCGGCATCCCGGTCGTCACCACGCTGATGGCCCGCGGCGCGTTCCCCGACAGCCACCCGCAGAACCTGGGTATGCCCGGCATGCACGGGACGGTGGCGGCGGTGGCCGCGCTGCAGCGCAGCGATCTGTTGATCGCGCTGGGCACCCGTTTCGACGACCGGGTGACGGGCAAGCTGGACTCGTTCGCCCCCGAGGCCAAGGTGATTCACGCCGACATCGACCCCGCCGAGATCGGCAAGAACCGGAATGCCGACGTGCCGATCGTGGGTGACGTCAAGGCCGTCATCACGGACCTGATCGAGGCGCTACGCCGTGACGGCACGATCGGTGCGATCAAGATCGACAACTGGTGGGAGTACCTGCGCGGGATCCAGTCGACGTTCCCGTTGAGCTACGGGCCGCAGAGTGACGGCAGCCTGTCGCCCGAGTACGTGATCGAGACGCTCGGAAAGATCGCCGGATCCGACGCCGTCTATGTCGCGGGGGTGGGTCAGCATCAGATGTGGGCAGCCCAGTTCATCTCCTACGAGAATCCCAAGACGTGGATCAACTCGGGCGGGCTGGGCACGATGGGCTTCGCGGTTCCCGCGGCGTTGGGCGCCAAGATGGGTCGTCCCGAGGCCGAGGTGTGGGCCATCGACGGGGACGGCTGCTTCCAGATGACCAACCAGGAGCTGGCGACCTGCGCGATCGAAGGAGTGCCCATCAAGGTCGCGGTGATCAACAACGGGAACCTGGGCATGGTCAGGCAGTGGCAGACCCTCTTCTACGAGGGTCGGTACAGCCAGACCGGACTGTCCACGCACTCGCATCGCATCCCGGACTTCGTCAAGCTGGCCGAGGCGCTCGGTTGCGTCGGACTGCGTTGCGAGCGTGAGGAAGACGTCGAAGACGTGATCAACCAGGCCAGGGCGATCAACGACCGGCCGGTGGTGATCGACTTCATCGTCGGCGCCGACGCCCAGGTGTGGCCGATGGTCGCGGCCGGGACCAGCAACGACGAGATCCAGGCGGCCAAGGGAATCCGGCCGCTGTTCGACAACGAAGAGGGACACGCATGAGCACCGCCACCCCGCGCACGCACACGCTGTCGGTGCTCGTCGAGGACAAGCCCGGTGTCCTGGCGCGTGTCGCGTCGCTGTTCTCCCGGCGCGGCTACAACATCCAGTCACTGGCTGTCGGCGCCACCGAGCACAAGAACCTGTCCCGGATGACCATCGTGGTCGATGTCGAGGACTCTCCGCTGGAGCAGATCACCAAGCAGCTCAACAAGCTGATCAACGTGATCAAGATCGTCGAGCAGGACGACGACAACTCCGTTTCCCGTGAGCTCGCGCTGATCAAGGTCCGCGCCGAGGCCGCCACCCGAAGCCAGGTGATCGAGGCGGTCAATCTGTTCCGTGCCAAGGTTGTCGACGTCTCCAACGAATCGCTGACCGTCGAGGCCACCGGCACCGCCGAGAAGATCGAAGCGCTGCTGCGCGTTCTGGAGCCCTACGGGATCCGCGAGATCGCGCAATCCGGCGTGGTGTCGCTGTCGCGGGGCCCCCGCGGTATCAGCACATCCAAGTAAGTATCAGCAAATCCAAGTAAGAAGCCCGAAAAAGAAGCAAGCCGAAAAGCAAAGACAAAAAGGAAGATTCAGAAGATGGCAGTTGAGATGTTCTATGACGACGACGCGGACCTGTCGATTATTCAGGGCCGTAAGGTCGGCGTCATCGGCTACGGCAGCCAGGGGCACGCGCACTCGCTGAGCCTGCGCGACTCGGGCGTTCAGGTGAAGGTCGGCCTCAAGGAGGGTTCGAAGTCCCGGGAGAAGGTGACCGAGCAGGGTTTGGAGGTCGATACCCCCGCAGAGGTCGCGAAGTGGGCCGACGTCATCACGCTGCTGGCGCCCGACACCGCGCAGGCCGACATTTTCAAGAACGACATCGAGCCGAACCTGAACGACGGTGACGCGCTGTTCTTCGGCCACGGCCTGAACATTCACTTCGACCTGATCAAGCCGCCGCCCAACGTGACGATCGGCATGGTCGCCCCCAAGGGCCCAGGGCACCTGGTGCGCCGCCAGTTCGTCGACGGCAAGGGCGTGCCGTGCCTGATCGCCGTCGACCAGGATCCGACGGGTGAGGGCGAGGCGCTGGCGCTGTCCTACGCCAAGGGCATCGGCGGCACCCGGGCCGGCGTCATCAAGACCACGTTCAAGGACGAGACCGAGACCGACCTGTTCGGTGAACAGGCCGTGCTGTGCGGTGGCACAGAGGAATTGATCAAGACCGGTTTCGAGGTCATGGTCGAGGCCGGCTATGCCCCCGAGCTCGCCTACTTCGAGGTGCTGCATGAGCTGAAGCTCATCGTGGACCTGATCTACGAGGGCGGCATCGCGCGGATGAACTACTCGGTGTCCGACACCGCCGAGTTCGGCGGATACCTGTCGGGGCCCCGGGTCATCGACGCCGACACCAAGAAGCGGATGGAGCAGATCCTGTCCGAGATCCAGGACGGCACGTTCGTCAAGCGGCTGGTCGCCAACGTCGAGGGCGGCAACAAGGAGCTGGAGAAGCTGCGCAAGGAGAATGCCGAGCACTCGATCGAGGTGACCGGCAAGAAGCTGCGTGACCTGATGAGCTGGGTGGATCGGCCGATCACCGAAACCGCGTAGCGCGTCAGGGGGACAGTCGGCCCGCCACGCTCACCACGCGGCGCGCCAGATGATCGAGCGCGGCGAGCGTCGAGTCCTCGAGGTCGTTGCTGTTCGCCGGGCCGGTGACATGGCTGACGCCGTAGGGATTGCCGTCGGCGAACTTCACGCCGTCGGTGTATCCCGGCGGGACGATGATGCCGCCGAAGTGCATGAGGGAGATGTAGAGGCTCAGCAGGGTGGTCTCCTGGCCGCCGTGTGCGGTCTGCGACGACGTGAAGGCCGCGTAGACCTTGTCGGCAAGCTGACCCTTGGCCCACAGCCCGCCAAGAGAATCGAAGAACGCCCGAAACTGCGATGCCGGTGAACCGAATCGTGTTGGGGTGCCGAAGATTACCGCGTCGGCCCAGACGATGTCGTCGCCGGTGGCCGAGGGCAGATCCTTGGTGGCCGCGTAGTTCGCCGCCCATGCGGGATTCTGCGCGAACGATTCCGGGTCCCGCGTTTCGGCGATATGCCTGATGCGGACCTCCGCGCCTGCCGTCTCGGCGGCCGATGCGACGCGTGCAGCCATCGCGGTGCCGTGGCCGGTGGCGGAGTAGTAGATGAGGGCGAGTTTGGTGGTCATGGCACCAGACTAGGCAATTCGCGAATTCCGAACTCGCGGCGCAGCACGGTGCGGGCCGCGTAGTACCCGGCCATGCCGTGGACGCCGCCGCCTGGCGGGGCCGCCGATGAGCACAGGAAGGCCTTCGGGATCGGCGTCGACCAGGGGTTCCAGCGCAGCGCCGGCCCGGTGAGCGCACTGAGCATGTTGTTGCCGCCGACCCCGATGTCGCCGCCGACGAGGTTGGCGTTGTGCTCGGCCAGGTGCGAGGCCGGCACGCTGCGCACGCCGACCACCAGATCCCGGAAACCGGGTGCGAAGCGCTCGAAGATACCGGTGACCGTCTCGGCCATGTCCACCGCGGAGCCATGCGGGACGTGCGCGTAGGTCCACAGCGGCCGCCGTCCCTGCGCGTCGAGGCGGGTGGGATCGGCCAGGTGGGGCAACGCCGCGAGCACCATCGGCCACTCGGCGTGACGGCCCTCGGCAACGTCCTTTTCGGCCCGCGCCATCATGGTCCGGTCCCCACCCAGGTGCAGTGTCGGAGTCCGCGCCAAACGTGGATCCCGCCAAGGGATTTCATCGGACAGCACGAAGTCGACCTTCGCCACACCCGGCCCGTACCGATACCGGTGAAGGGTGTCGGCGTAGCGCGACGGCAGCTTGTCGCCGTAGATGCGCAACAGTGCGGTCGGAGCGGTGTCGTAGAGAACCACGCCGGAAGGCGGGCTGGTCACTTCCTCGCCGAGCACCAGTTGCCCGCCATGAGCCCGCAGATCCGCGATCAGCGCGTCCGGGATGGCCTGCGAGCCACCGACGGGGATCGGCCAGCCCACCGCATGCGCCAGCGTTGCCAGCATCAGGCCCGCGCCCGAGGCCACCAGCGACGGCATCCGCGAGATCGTGTGTGCCGCAACGCCGGTGAACAAGGCCCTGGCGTCCTCACCGGCCAGAGTGCCCCACGCCGGGCTGCCTTGGAGGAGCAGGCGCGGCGCGACCCGCAGGGCCGCGGGAATGCTCGGCGGGATCGAACGCTTGTCGCCGAGCAGCAACCCGACCACGCCTGCGCTGTCCGCCGACAGCGGACCCAGCAGCCGCCGCCACGACGCGCCGTCGTCGAGTTCGGCACAGGTGCGAGCGATATCGCGGTAGCCGATCGCGGCGGCACGGCCCGGCAGCGGGTTGCCGTACGACACGTCGGGTACTGCCAGCTTCACACCCCGCGCGGGCAGATCGAACGCTGCGAAGAACGGCGACGCCAGTGCCAGCGGGTGCACGGCAGAGCAGATGTCATGTGACACCCCCGGAAACTCCGGGTCCGGGAGGGTGCGTGCGCCGCCACCGGCCGTCGACTGGGCCTCGATGACCTGAACCGAGAGGCCCGCTCTCGCACAGATGACAGCGGCGGCCAAGCCGTTGGGTCCGCTGCCGACGACGGTGATGTCCACGCTTGTGATTCTCCCGCCCTCCATTGGGTCAATACTGCCCATTAGGCTGTCCGCGTGAGTTTGCCTGTTGTACTGATCGCCGACAAGCTGGCCGAATCGACCGTGGAAGCCCTCGGCGACAACGTCGAAGTCCGCTGGGTGGACGGCCCTGACCGGGAGAAGCTGCTGGCTGCGGTCGTCGATGCCGACGCGCTGCTGGTCCGTTCGGCCACCACCGTGGACGCCGAGGTCCTCGCCGCGGCACCGAAGCTGAAGATCGTCGCCCGCGCGGGTGTCGGCCTGGACAACGTCGATGTCGACGCCGCCACCGCCCGAGGCGTCCTGGTGGTCAACGCGCCGACGTCGAACATCCACAGCGCCGCCGAGCACGCGCTGGCGCTGCTGCTGTCGGCCGCACGCCAGATTCCTGCCGCCGACGCCACGCTGCGCGCACACACCTGGAAGCGGTCGTCGTTCTCGGGTACCGAGATCTTCGGCAAGACCGCCGGTGTGGTGGGTCTCGGCCGCATCGGACAGCTGGTGGCTCAGCGGCTCGCCGCGTTCGGCGCGCACATCACGGCGTATGACCCGTACGTGTCGCAGGCCCGTGCCGCGCAGCTGGGCATCGAACTCCTGCCGCTCGACGAGCTCCTGGGGCGCGCCGACTTCATCTCGGTCCACCTGCCCAAGACCAAGGAGACGGCGGGGCTGATCGGTAAAGAGGCACTGGCCAAGAGCAAGCCCGGAGTGATCATCGTCAACGCCGCCCGCGGCGGACTGATCGACGAGGCGGCGCTCGCCGAAGCCATCGCCGGCGGACACGTCCGCGGTGCTGGGCTCGACGTCTTCTCCACCGAGCCATGCACCGACAGTCCGCTGTTCGAGCTGCCACAGGTGGTGGTGACGCCGCATCTGGGCGCCTCCACCACCGAGGCGCAGGACCGGGCGGGCACCGACGTCGCGGCCAGCGTCGCGCTCGCGCTGGCGGGGGAGTTCGTGCCGGACGCCGTCAACGTCGGCGGCGGCGTCGTCGGCGAAGAGGTGGCGCCCTGGCTCGACCTGGTCCGCAAGCTCGGCCTGCTCGTCGGTGTGCTGTCCAGCGAGCTACCGGTGTCGCTGTCGCTGCAGGTGCGTGGGGAGCTGGCCGCCGAAGAGGTCGACGTGCTCAAGCTGTCGGCCCTGCGCGGCCTGTTCTCGGCGGTGATCGAGGACCAGGTCACCTTCGTCAACGCACCGGCGCTGGCAGCCGAGCGGGGAGTGGAGGCGTCGATCGCCACCGCGCCGGAGAGCCCCAACCACCGCAGCGTGGTCGACGTGCGCGCGGTCGGAGGGGACGGATCCACGGTGAACGTCGCGGGCACGCTGTCGGGACCGCAGCTGGTCGAGAAGATCGTTCAGATCAACGGCCGCAACCTCGATCTGCGCGCCGAGGGCGTCAACCTGATCATCAACTACGACGACCAGCCCGGCGCGCTGGGCAAGATCGGCACCCTCCTTGGCAGCGCGGGAGCCAACATCCTTGCCGCACAACTCAGTCAGGACGCCGAAGGTCCGGGGGCGACGATCATGCTGCGGCTGGACGGGCCGGTGCCCGCCGATGTTCTGTCGGCCATCGGCCGCGACGTCAACGCTATGACGCTGGAAGTGGTGGATTTATCATGAAACTGGCGGTGATCGCCGGCGACGGCATCGGCCCGGAAGTCATCGGCGAGGCGCTCAAGGTGCTCGACGCGGTACTGCCCGGCGTACAGAAGACCGAGTACGACCTCGGTGCCCGGCAGTATCACGCGACGGGCGAAGTGCTGCCCGACTCGGTACTCGGTGAGCTCAAGGCTTCTGACGCGATCCTGCTCGGTGCGATCGGAGACCCGTCGGTGCCCAGCGGACTGCTCGAACGCGGTCTGCTGCTGCGTGTCCGGTTCGAGCTGGACCATCACATCAACCTGCGCCCGGGTCGGCTCTATCCGGGAGTGCAGAGCCCGCTGGCCGGAAACCCGGAGATCGATTTCGTCGTTGTCCGCGAAGGCACCGAGGGGCCCTATACCGGCACCGGGGGCGCTATCCGCGTCGGCACGCCACACGAGATCGCCACCGAAGTGAGCGTCAACACCGCCTACGGGGTGCGTCGGGTCGTGCAGGACGCGTTCGGACGGGCACAGCAGCGGCGCAAGCACCTGACTCTGGTGCACAAGAACAACGTGCTCACCTTCGCCGGGTCGCTGTGGTGGCGCACCGTGCAGTCGGTGGCGCCCGAATATCCCGACGTCGAGGTGGCCTACCTGCACGTCGACGCCGCGACCATCTACCTGGTCACCGACCCGGGCCGGTTCGACGTCATCGTCACCGACAACCTTTTCGGCGATATCATCACCGACCTCGCTGCGGCGGTGTGCGGCGGCATCGGGCTGGCGGCCAGCGGCAACATCGATGCCACGCGGACGCATCCGTCGATGTTCGAGCCGGTGCACGGCAGTGCTCCCGACATCGCGGGCCAAGGCATTGCCGATCCGACGGCGGCCGTCATGTCGGTGGCACTGCTGCTGGCGCATGTGGGCGAACTCAGCGCGGCGGCACGGGTCGACAAGGCCGTCGAGGAACATCTCGCGACGCGAGGTGACGCGTCGCTGTCGACATCCGCAGTGGCCGACCGGATCCTGGGGAAGCTGTAGGTACCGGCGGGGGATTCGCGTCGCTGCCCCGGCAGTGCTGGTTGTTCGCGACCGGCTCGTCGCTCTTCGCGCTGGCCACCGCTCCGGGGTTCCCGGGGTGGGCCGGCGCGGGCGCGGCCAACATCCTGTGCTTCGTCGGCTCATGGTTCTTCACCACCGCGGCATGGATGCAGCTGGCGCTCTCCGACCCGTGCTCGCGTACCGAACGGTATTCGGCTGCAGTGCAGTTCGCGGGGACTGTGCTGTTCAATGTCAGCACCGGTGCCGCAGTGTGGGCGCATGCGGTCACGGCCGAACGACGATACGTGTGGGCTCCCGACGCGACCGGCTCGCTGGCGTTCCTCATCAGTGGCGCGCTGGGAATGGTCGCGGTCGCGGCGACGGTCGGGCTGATCGAACTCCGGTCACGGGACTGGATCGCGGGTGCGGTCAACCTGATCGGTTGCGTGGCGTTCGGTGTGTCGGCGCTCGCCGCATTCGTCAGGAAAACCGGGGTGACAGCCGACGAGTGGTTGGCCAACCTCGGCACGTTCATCGGTGCGCTGTGCTTCCTGGTGGCCGCGCTGGTGGCGCTGCCTCGTTCGCATCACCCGGGTTGACGGCGCATCAGATCACTTCTGGTGCACCGACTCGACCGTGTAGAGGTGTGGATCGAACGCCGAGGCGATCTCGGCGGCGGCTGACATGTGCTCGCGGGCAGCAGGATCGGCTTGCATCGCGAAAAACGCAGCGGCACTGTCCCATTGCGCGTAGTTGACGACGCGCGTGCGGTCGGTGCTCTTATGAATGCTGGCCGATCGGAAGCCCGGCAGATGCTGCATCACTTCAGCGGTGGCGTGACTCAGTAGGTCGGTCAGTTCCTGTGCGCGGTCGGGTTCGACGGTGAACACGTTGATCAGGGTGGCGTGGGAGCTGTTCTGCTCGATGACGGGCACGGTCTTCTCCTTGTCAGGTTCCTTACATATTCGACCGTACACCTATGTAAGGTTCCTGTCATGGAGACATCCGAAACCGAGGCCACTGTCGGCTATCTGGTCAAGCGACTACAGCAATCGCTGCGGCGCCGCTGTGACGCCGCGCTGCGTCCCACCGGGGTGACGATGGCCCAGTACGCCGCGCTGCGCGCGCTGGCCGATCACCCGGACGCCTCGGCATCCGACCTCGCCCGGCTGTGCTTCGTCACCCGGCAGTCGGCTCAGGATCTGGTGGCCGCTCTGCGGACGGCTGGATTCGTAACGACCGTGGATAAGCCCCGGGTCGGGCGCGCCCGAGCGCTGGAACTGACCGCTCAGGGCAGGAGGCGGCTCACCGCCGCCCATCGTGCGGTGCTGGCAGTCGATGACGCGATGACCGAAGGCTTGCCGGCCACGGCACGCCGTCAGCTCGTCGCATCTCTGCTGCAGTGCGCGGAGAACCTCGAGGCCGACGCTTAGCGGCGCCGTCCCAGCGGCACGGCCGGGATCGCCATGAGGGGGAGTAGCGCGCACACCGCGAAGGCCACCGGGTAGCCGGCGATGCCGATCAGGCCGCCGATCAGCGGCGGCGCGACACCGGCGGTGAGCAACTGGCTGGTGTTCTGGGTGCCCAGCGCCCGGCCGCTCCAGAACGGGCCGGCGATCTCCGCGATGGCGGTGAAGGCCAAACCGTTGTCCGACACCGTGACCACCGATGCCACAATCACCAACGCGATGCTCAACGGCGAGTTGATCCAGTCGGTGAGGGCGAGCAGCGCCATGGACGCGGCCGCGGCGAAGGCGATGATCCGGATCGGCCTCAGTCGCGCGCTGAGCACGCCACCGGAGCGCTTCACCAGTGCATCCGACCAGCGGCCGGCGGCGATGCGCCCGCCCGCGCCGAGGACCTGAGCCACGGTGACCAACAACCCCGCCGACCCC
>Ga0190271_10000424_pt1 | contig 21584 bp, 21 predicted proteins | sample Popmic356T_FD_133747 | JGI IMG/M metagenome (GOLD analysis project Ga0190271, IMG submission 133747) | Populus adjacent soil microbial communities from riparian zone of Weber River, Utah, USA - 356 T | ecosystem: Environmental > Terrestrial > Soil > Riparian zone | place: USA: Utah | collected...
AATCGGCTCGCGGGCCCAGAACGAGGGCACCCCGCTTGTTCCGGGGGACCGTCCATGAGACAGTTGCCGTCAACTGACCGAAGGGGGGCGCCCCGGCATGAGTAACGGAAGCTATGACGCGATAGTCGTGGGGGCACGCTGCGCGGGATCGCCCACAGCGATGTTGCTTGCCCGCAAGGGCCATCGAGTGCTGCTGGTCGACAAGGCGACTTTTCCGAGCGACACGATGTCGACCCACCACGTGCATCCACCGGGGGTGGCTGCCCTCGAGCGCTGGGGATTGCTGGAGCGTCTCGAGTCGACGGGATGCCCGCCGGTCGAGACCTACTCGTTCGACTTCGGACCGCTGACGATCGCCGGATCGCCGCAACCGATCGAGGGGATCGCCCGCGGCTACTGCCCCCGGCGCACCGTGCTCGACCAGCTGCTCGTGGACGCCGCTGTCGAGGCGGGGGCGGAGCTGCGCGAGGCGTTCACGGTCGACGAGATCCTGGCGGACGACGGGACCGTGACCGGCATTCGCGGGCACGCAAAGGGCGGCGCTACGGTCACCGAGCGCGCCGGCGTGGTGATCGGCGCCGACGGCAAGCACTCGTTGGTCGCGAAGGCCGTCAAGCCCGAGCAGTACCACGAGCGGCGATCGCATCTGGCGATGTACTACGCCTATTGGAGCGGTCTGCCGACGGCTGGATTCGACACGACGATCCGGGCGGAGCACCGCCGGGGGTGGGCGGCGGTCTCCACTCATGACGACCTCACCGTGGTGCCGTTTGGCTGGCCGGTTGAGGAGTTCAAGCAGAACCGCACGGACATCGAAGGGAACTTCTTCGCCACCGTGGATCTCGCGCCCGAGTTCGCCGAACGGGTGCGCGCGGCGAGGCGGGAGTCGAAGTTCGTCGGCTCCGCCGAGCTGCCGGGATACTTTCGCAAGCCGTTCGGTCCGGGCTGGGCGCTGCTGGGCGACGCCGGCTACCACAAGAATCCGATCACGGCGATGGGCATCAACGACGCATTTCGCGACGCCGAGCTCGTCGCCGATGCCGTCGATGACGCGGTCGCGGAGCGGCGCTCCTACGAGGCCGGGATGACCGACTACCAGCGGACCCGCGACGGCGCCGCGATGCCGGTGTATGAGTTCACCGACGACTTCGCGCAACTGCAGCCCCCGCCCCCCGAGATGCAGCAGCTGCTCGGAGCGATGCACGGAAACCAGGAGGCGATGAACGGCTTCGTCAGCGTCCAGGCGGCCACGCTCCCGGCGCCCGACTTCTTCGCGCCCGAGAACGTCGGGCGAATCATGGAGCAGGCCGGAGCAGCAAGCTGATTCACCAATGTCGCATGGTCCGGGCGGCCGGCCGGCGGCCGTTCGCTCGCCGGCCGTCTCGCGCTCGGCCGCTCAGCCGGCGCGGTCGATCAGGAACAGGCGCGCGCCCTGCGGGCCCGCCCGGCCCCGGTGGGCCTCGCCGTCGGCGAGAGTGAACGCGTCACCGGCGCCGAGCGCGAGCGACTCGCCTCCGTCCTCGAACTCGTAGACGACCCCACCCGCGAGCACGTAGCCCGAGTGGCCGACCTCGCACCACTCCTGGCGCAGGACGCCGGGGTCGTACTCGACCAGGGCCCAGCGGACTCCATTGACGTCAAGCGCGCGCGACGCGATCCCGGGCGCCTCGGGCTCGAGGCTCTGGGCAGCGAGATCGACGGCACGCGACTCCATCGGCGACGAGCCTAGTCCAGGCCTGCATGCGATCGCCGATAATGCCGCGGACCCGAATTCCCACGGTCACCAGGGAGGACAGATGATCGAGCCGCTGGAGGACATGCCCGAGGGCACGATCGGGTTTCGCGCCACCGGGCGCGTTACCCGCGAGGAGTACCGCGAGGTGTTGCTGCCGGCGATGAGCGCGGCCGCCGAGGCGGGGGAGGTGCGGATGGTGTTCGCGGCCGGGCCCGGGTTCGAGGAGTTCGAGCCCGGGGCGCTGGTCGAGGACACGAAGGCGGGGATCCGGCTCGGGATCGGTCACCCGCACGCTTGGAAGCGGACGGCGTTGGTCACCGATGTCGAGTGGATCGTCAAGGCCGTGCACTTGTTCGGCTGGTTGACCCCGGGCGAGCTCATGGTTCGCGAACTCGACGGGCTCGAGGAGGCGAAGGCCTGGGTCGCCGGCTGAGGCGCGGCTCCCACGAGCGGGACCGGCGCCGCGTGCAGGAGCGGGTTCATACGGGTAGATCCGGGCCCCGGTGGGTACCGGTGGGACCGTGGACTCTGTCCGCTTGGAGCTGCCCCCGCTGCCCGCCAGCGTTACCGCGGCGCGCCACGCCGTGGACGAACTCGCGTCGCAGTTCGACTGCGACATCGGGGCCGCGCGGATCGCCGTCAGCGAGGCGGTCGGCAACTGCGTCCTCCACGCCTACGTCGATCGTGAACCGGAGCCGATCCTGGTCCTCGCCCGGGAGATCGAGGGCTACCTGGTGATCACCGTCGCCGACTGCGGCGGCGGGATCAGGCCTCGCCTCGACTCCCCGGGGCTGGGGATCGGGCTGCCGATCGTCGGCCGGATCGCCGACGACGTCCAGATCGAGTCAGACGGCCTGGGAACCGCGATCGTGATCAGCCTCGCGATCGCTTCGGAATCGCCGGCGCAAGCCGCCGCCGAGACCAAGGAGATCGGCGCCGAGCTCGCGCGCGCCAGGGAGTTGATTCGCGCGACCGCCCTCTGCGGTTGACCGCCGGCGGCGACGAGCCGCCATCATCCCGTGAGTGATCCTGGCGCTTGCGATCGCCGGCATGTTCGTGCTCCCCGATCCGTGGCGGATCGTCGTCCTGGTCTGTGCGGCGGCGATCGAGGTGGGCGAGGTGTTCTTCTGGATCCACTTCCTGCGGCGCTACCGGGTCACCACCGGCGCCGAGGGGATGGTCGGCGAGTCCGCGCGGGTGATCGGCCCCGGCAGGGTCCGCGTCCGGGGCGAGATCTGGAGCGCCCGCGGCGACGGGCTCGGCGGCGACCGGGTCCGGGTCGCGGCCGTCGACGGGCTCACCCTGGTGGTCGAGCCCGAGGCCGAGCGGGTCGCACGATGAGCCTGCCGCCGGGGCCGGGAGCGCCGCCCGCGATCCAGACCGCGCGCTGGCTGTTTCGGCCGATCGAATTCCTCGACGCCTGCCGTCGCCGCCACGGCGACCAGTTCAGCGTCGAGTTCCTCGGCTTCCAGACGCCGATGGTGATCATCTCCGACCCGGAGTCGATCAGGGCGCTCTACACCGGGCGCGAGAACGGCCTGCCCCCCGGGCGCAGCTTCGCGCTCGAGCCGGTGATGGGCCCGCGCTCGGTGCTCCTGCTCGAGGGCGAAGATCACCTCTCGCGCCGCAAGGCGATGCTGCCGCCGTTCCACGGCGAGCGCATGCGCGCCTACGAGACCGTGATCGGCGAGGTCGCCGCGGCCGAGATCGAGCGCTGGCCTCGGGGCGAGGCGTTCGCGATCCACCCTCGGATGCAGGCGCTGACCCTGGAGGTGATCCTGAGGGCGGTGTTCGGGGTCACCGACCTGCGGCGGCGCGAGCGCCTTCGCGGACTGCTCGGCCGGCTGCTCGACAAGTTCGCCTCGCCGCTGCTGCAGGTGAAGCTGCTCGCCGCCCGGCGCTTCGGGCGATCCGGCCCGCTCGACCAGCTGCGCCGCGAGGCGGCCACCGTCGACGAGCTGATCTACGCCGAGATCGCCGACCGCCGCGCCGACCCGGCGCTCGCCGAGCGCGACGACATCCTCTCGCTGCTGGTGGCGACCCGGTTCGCCGACGGCGAGCCCCTCGGCGACGCTGAGCTGCGCGACCAGCTCGTCACCCTGCTGCTCGCCGGCCACGAGACCACGGCGACGGCGCTCGCCTGGACCTTCGACCTGCTGCTGCGAAACCCCGAGCCTCAGGGGCGGCTTCGCGACGAGTTGGCCGAGGGCGGCGACGAGTACCTGCGGGCGACGATCAGCGAGGCGCTGCGCCTGCGCCCGGTGGTCCCGCTGGCCGGGCGGCGGCTGGGCTCGCCGCTGCGCATCGGCGAGTACGAGCTGCCGCCCGGGACCGACGTCACCCCGGCCTTCTGGCTCACCCACACCAGGCCCGACCTCTATCCGCAGCCGCTCGAGTTCCGGCCCGAGCGCTTCCTCGCCGAGCCGCCCGAGACCTATGCCTGGGTGCCGTTCGGCGGCGGCGTGCGGCGTTGCCTGGGCGCCGCGTTCGCCGAGTTCGAGATGCGGATCGTGCTCCGCGAGGTGCTCTCGCGCCGCCGCCTGGTGGGCGCCCGCTCGGCGCCCGAGCGGATCGCCCGGCGCAACATCACGTTCTCGCCGCGGCAGGGGACGCCGGTCATGGTGATGCCGGCTCCGGCGAGCTAAACTCGCCCGCCCCGGGCGCTTAGCTCAGTTGGGAGAGCGCCGCCTCGACAAGGCGGAGGTCGCTGGTTCGAGCCCAGCAGTGCCCATCACCTGTTCCCTGTTCACCGTTTTGCCCGCACCGCCCCGGGTACACCCCATCCGGTCAAGGAAGCGACCGGAAGGAGACTCGGATGTACATCGGCATTGGCGCCCTACTGATCATCATCATCCTGGTGATCATCCTCACCTAGCGGAAGCGGTCAGTCGGCCGAGCCCGGCTTGTGCACGGCGATCATCGCGCCGGCGACCGTGAACACGATCATCCCGAAGACGATCCACTCGGCCGAGCTGTTGAGGTCGAACGCGGCCGCGTAGACGAGCGCCGCTAGGACGACCACCAGGACGACGCTGAGGATGCGGATGTGCGCCCGCTGGCGCGCGAGCTTCTCCTGGTGAGGAAGCTCTCGCGTCGGCGTGTGGTGCGGACCGCGGTGGTGCTCGTCGCCGGCCATCCGCCGTTCAGCGATGTCCGTCGAAGGAGATCACCTGCTGGATCCCGCTGGGCCGGTTGGCGTATCGCATCGTCGTCGGCAGCAGGCCCGGCGCGAACCGGATCCGCTCGCGGACCGCGTCCGAGCGCCACGTCGCGGGGTCGGCGCCCTGCGCCGCGCTGAGCTCGGCGCCCGCCGCCGCGATCGCGCTCCAGACCGCCGTCTGGCACGCCTTCAGCTTGCCCTTGCCGCAGTAGGCGTTCTCGAACGGCGACTTGATCTTCATCCCCAGCAGGCTGCGGATGTCGCGGTCGAAGTACTGATACCAGCCGTCGTACTGGCCGCCCGGAGGCAGGTTGAACCGGCTGAACAGCGAGTCGAGCTCGTCCAGCTGGCTGCCCAGCCTCGGGGCCATGAACGCGTCGGCGATCTTCGGCCAGGCGACGTCCATCACCGCGGCGCCGGGATCGTCGATCTTGCCGTCGAGGTCGCGGTCGAGGCGCGAGCCGCCGTTGTTCCTCCAGGCGACGAGCAGCGCCAGCATCTGCTGCGAGACCGGGTCGGGCGCCTGCGAGCCCGTCAGCAACCGCTTGAGCAGCGGCACGGTGTCAATCGCCCGGACGTCCTGCGTCGCGGCGGCGTTCATCGCCGATGTCACCGAGGCGAGCGTCCACTTCCCCCGCTTGTTCGCGAGGCGGTCGAGATTCTTGTCGAGCAGGTCCCAGCGGCCGGCCGCGCCGTTGTGGCCCCAGGCGTCGTCGGGGGCCGCGAAGCCCTTGGCGCTCGTCTGGTTCCAGTTGGTGATCGTCCCGTCGCGCGGGTCGATGCCCTGGATGTGCCCCTGCTTCGAGAGGAAGCCCTCCCACTCGTACTTGCCGGTGCCCTTGGTCGGCAGGCCAGGGTCGACGTCCTTGTTTCGCAGCGGCATCCGCCCGGCGCCGTACATCGCGACGTTCTCCTCGTCGATGTAGAACGAATTGAACGTCTGCGGTGTCAGCGACGCGGCCTTCATGAACGACTTGGCGCTGTGTACCTGGCCGTTGGAGAGGCGGCGGTTGTAGAGCAGGTCGAGCGAGTCCCGACCGTAGCTCGAGCGCTTGCGCGAGATCGCGACGCGCTCGCCGTCGACGGTCGCATAGCCGATCACCGGCCCATGGACCGTGGTCCGGAACGAGACCGGCTCGCCGTTCAGCGTCCCGGCGTCGAAGCTCCCCATCTCGAGGCACTGGCCCTTGTAGAGGTACTTCGTGTCGCTGCCGTCACAGAGGGTTTCTACGTACTGATCGATCATGTCCGAGCCGGCCGAGGTCAGCGTGTGGGCGAAGTCCTCTCCGCGGCCGATCAGCACGTAGCCGGGGAACGGGGCCGAGGTCGCGCCCCGCCATTGGAGATCGCCGGCGTGCATGTCGATCTCGTAGGTGAGGCCGGGGTAGAAGTAGCCGATCTGCGGCCCGCCGACCATCAGCGGCTGCCCGGTCTTCGAGCGGTCCGCGGTGATCATCAGCGTGTTCGACGCGTGCGCCGGCTCGTGCGGGACCGGGCGCGCGTTCGGTGCCGACGGCGTCTCGTCGTAGCTGCCGGGGTCGAGGATCACGCTGCCCTTGGCGTTCTTGGGGATCGTGCCGTAGGGGAAGCGGCCGTCGACCGAGGTTTCGAGGTCGCGCACCTTGAACTGGCGCAGGTCGTTGAAGACGCTCATCGCCTTCTTCTTGCCGAGCCGCTGGATCAGACCGCCGAGGAACTGCGAGCGGCGCGCCTCGTCGCCGCCGCCCTGGCCGACGAACTGGCCCTTGAGCGCGTTGAGGGCGAAGATGTCGTTGCGGGTGAACGGCTCGTTGGCCGGGGCGTTGATCGCCATGTAGTCGTTGATCCCGGAGATGAAGACGTCGATGTCGTGGAGCACGGCCTGGCCCTCGGGGCCGGCGGCCTCGAGCACGGCGCTCTGCTTGGCGACCTCGGCCTCGGTCTGGGCGCTGGGCTGGAAGTTCTCGAGCCCGCTGATCAGCCCGAGCGCGTCGAGCCCCGGGGCGTCGATCGCGGCGACGCGCGCGTTGTAGCGGGCCTGCTGGAGCAGCAGGCCGCGATCCTCGCCGGCGATCCAGCCCGCGGCCCAGACGCCGTCGTCGTGGGTCGGGGCGGTCACGTGCGGGACGTTGAACGAGTCGCGCTCGATCACGACGCCCGGCCGCGGCACCGATTCGATCGTCGTCGGGGTCGCGGTGTCGACGCCGAAGCGCTCGGACTTGAAGTAGGTGGTCAGGTCGCCGGCGCTGACCTGGTCGAACAGAGGTGTCAGCCCGTCGTACATCAGCGCCTGGGCGTCGGCGGCGGGGCTCGGCGGGACGCCGCCGTACTGGCCGGACGGGATCACGTTCAGCGCCGTGTCGGCGAAGTCATCCGCCGATGCCGTTGCGGCCGGTAGGACCAAAGCCAGCAACGCTCCTCCAACGAGAACACACCGCCGCATCCCATGCCCTTTCTCCGCGCTTCGGCCTCCGGCCGCTCTCGTGGCAGAACATACATCCGCTCGGGAAGTTGCGCCCGCGCGGCCGCCTAAGCTCGCCCGATGGCCGGGACCTACGCCAGCCTCGCCGTGCTGCTCGCGGCGGCCACCCTGATCGGACAGGCCGTGCTGGCGGTCTGCGGGCAGCGGCGATGGTCGGGACTGGCGCCGGCTATCGGGCTCGCCGCGCTCTGCCCGCTCTGCTGGTGGGCGGTGCGGCTGCCGGGGGAGGGGACCGCGGCGGTCGTCGCCGGCGGGATCGCCACGGTGCTCGCCGGGTTCTACCTAGTGCCCCGCGCCGAGGGCGCCGGCCCGGCGCTGCGCAAGGCGGTGCCGCTGGTGCTGGCGGCGATCGTGCTCGCCTCGCTGCCGTTCATCGTCGAGGCGCGGTTCGGGATCCTCGGCACCGGCCTCAACCCGGACATGTCGCAGCACCTGTTCGCGGTCGACCAGCTGGCCGCCGGGGGCAGCGAGCGCCTGATCGCCGACGGCTATCCGCTCGGGCCGCACGCGATCGTCGTCGCCCTGGCGACGCTGGGGCCGGGCACGGTCGAGGCCTTCGCGGGGCTGACGATCGCGATCGCGGTCGCCGCCTGCCTCGCGGTGCTGCAGCCGCTGCGCGAGCTCAGCGGCTGGCGCCGGCTGGCGGGCGCGGTCTGCGCCGGGTTCGCCTACCTGGTCGCCGCCTACCTGGTCCAGGGCGCGTTCAAGGAGACGATCCAGGCGCTGTTCGTGATCGCGTTCGCGATCACGCTCGGCGAGGTCGCCCGGGGGTGGAGCCGCCGCGAGGGCCGGCGGGCGCTGCGGGCGCTGCCGCTGGCGGTGCTCGGCGCGGGCAGCGTCTACGCCTACAGCTTCCCCGGGCTGCTCTGGCTTGGAGGCGCCGCGGCGGTCTGGGCGGCGATCGAGCTCGCCCGCGCGGCGCGCCGCGGCGGCGCCGCCGAGGCACGGCTGCTGGCGCGTCTGGCGGCGCCGACCGTGCTGGTCGCAGTCGCGGCACTCGCGATCGCGGTGGTCCCGGAGCTCGGGCGGATCGTCGATTTCGCCTCGTTCGAGACCTTCGATCCGGCCGGCGCCGGGCTCGGCAACCTGTTCGACCGTCTCTCGCCGCTGGAGGCGCTCGGTATCTGGCCGTCCGGCGACTTCCGGGTCGAGCCGGGCGACGGCGCCGTGCCCGCGTTCGTCTTCTACCTCGGAGGCCTAGCCGGGCTGGCCGCGCTCGTCTACGGACTGCGCTGGTCGCTGCGGCGGGGCGGGCGGGCGCTGCCGGCGGCGTTCGCAGCGGCGGTCGCGCTCTGGCTCTACGCGCTGCTCGCCGGGACCCCGTACCAGGAGGCGAAGGCGCTGGTGATGGTCGCGGCGGTGATCGCGGTGCTCTCGGTCCGGGCGCTGGTCACGTCGCAGGCGCCGGCGCTGGTGGCGATCGCCTTCCTCGCCGCCGCCGGCGGCTCGAGCGTGCTGGCGCTCGTAAACGGGCCGGTCGGGCCGAGCGGCTACTCGACCGCGCTCGCCGACCTGCGCGGAAACCTGCCGCGGGGCTCGACCGTGGTCGCGGTGCCCGACGAGCTGCTCGCCGAAGAGCACGCGGCAGACTTCATCGCCTGGGAGCTGCGCGGCAGCCGAATCTGCGTCGAGCCGGTCTCGGACCCCGGGCCGGCGCTCGGCGACGGGGTCGCGGCGCGGGTCACGGTCGGCCTCGACGACGACGGCGCGATCGAGCCCAGGGCGGTGGAGACCTCCCGGGCGGCGGGCGGTCCGGGGCCGTGCCCGCTGATCCCGGACGCCGCCCGCGCCGATCCGAGCGCGGGCGGCTGACCGGAACCGCGCTTACTCCTGCTCGGGCTCGCTCAGCTTGAGCTGCCCGCGGACCGCGCCGTCGGGGTACGCCATCGTGTCGAGGTCGGCGTAGAACTTCTCCGGCTTCGCCGCGATCTTCTCGAGCAGCGTCGACTTGATCTTCTTCACGCAGCCCTCGTAGGAGCCGTTGCCGTCGAGGCCGGCGTCGTCGGAGAACAGCTGGATCTTCTCCTTGCCGAGCTCGCCCTCGGCGCCCTTGTGCACGGCGCCGTAGATGATCGGGTCGAGCTTCTTCGCCGTGAACTCGAAGCAGAGCTTCGACTGGGTCGGCTTGAGCGAGATCTGAATCGTCGCGCCGCCCTTCTTGATCCCGCCGTCGACGACGAACTTGCCCTTCATCTTTGACTCGACGACGGTCGTGTTGCGACCCGCGGCCGAGAGGGCCGGGACCGCGAGCGCTACCAGCGCCAGTGCGAGCAGCGCGATGCTGAGCTTGCTCTTCATCTTTCCCTACCTCCTTGGTGGATTAGAAGCGCGACACCGTAGCGGCTCCCCGCGGACGCCGAGGGCGGCCAGGTCCCGAGCCCTGCTACTCGGCGAGGATCGCGTAGACGCCGCGGCGGCTCTCGTCGAGCAGTTCGCGAACGCGATGCTGGACCGATTCGTCGGAGGAGCGCAGCGCTTGCGCGGCCGCGGAGTTGAGGCCCTTCAGCGACTCGGCCAGCTTCAGCACCTCGGGGTCGGTTCCCGCGCGGACCTCCTCCCAAGGGGTGGTCACGGTGCCGCGCTCGGCGTTCGCCGTCGCGCCCTCCTCGGTGAGCTCGAAGCGGCGCTTGCCGCCCTCCTCCGTGCCCCCGATCAGGCCCTCGTCCTCGAGCAGCTGCAGGGTCGGGTAGATCGAGCCGGCGCTCGGCTTCCAGGCGCCGTCGGTGCGCTGCTCGAGCTCCTTGATCATCTCGTAGCCGTGCATCGGTCGCTCGGCGAGCAGCGCGAGGATCGCGGCGCGGACGTCGCCGCGGCGCGCACGCGAGCCACCGTGGCCGTAGCGGCGCCAGGAATGGCGGCAATGAAGGCTCCGGGGCGTGGGTCGGCCGTGGCGATCGTGGTATCTGTGCATGTCCTACTCCTATATCGTGAGCTAACGCGATATATCGTAACGCATCGCGTCGAGCTGGTCGCCCCGGCGGGTTGGGCCGCGGCGCGTAGCATGGCGCGCCGATGAGCGAGATCGGCGTCATCCTCCCGGACGGCAGCCCGCTGAAGCTGCCCGCGGGCGCGACCGGCGCCGACGCCGCGGCGGCGATCGGCCCACGTCTGGCCGCCGACGCGCTCGGGATCAAGGTCGATGGCGAGCTTCGCGACCTCGGCGCCGAGCTCCCCGACGGCGCGGCGATCTCGATCGTGACCGCGAAGAGCAAGGGCGAGGACGCCGACGATGCGCTCTGGCTGATCCGCCACGACGCGGCGCACGTGATGGCGACGGCGGTCACCGACCTGTGGCCCGGGACCAAGGTCTCGATCGGCCCCCCGATCGCCGACGGCTTCTACTACGACTTCGAGTTCCCCGAGGGCGAGCGGCCGAGCGAGGCCGACCTGGAGCGGATCGAGGCCGCGATGCGCGAGCACATCGCGGCCGACGAGCCGTTCGAGCGCAGCGAGTTGCCGGCGGCCGAGGCGATCGAGCGCTTCCGCGCCGAGGACCAGCCGTACAAGGTCGAGCTGATCGAGGACCTGGTCCGCGACGACGGCACCGAGACCGTCTCGCTGTACCGCAACGGCCCGTTCACCGACCTCTGCCGCGGCCCGCACGCGCCGTCGACCGGGCGGATCAAGGCGTTCAAGCTGAATTCACTGGCCGGCGCGTACTGGCGCGGCGACGAGAAGCGCCAGATGCTGACCCGGATCTACGGGACCGCGTTTCACTCGCAGGCGGACCTCGACCGCCATCAGGAGCTGCTCGAGCTCGCGCGCGAGCACGACCACCGCCGCCTCGGCCCGGAGCTCGATTTGTTCCGGCTCCGCGAAGAGGCCCCGGGGATGCCGTTCTGGCTTCCGAACGGGACCGTCCTCTGGCGGCTGGTCGAGCGCGAGGTCCGCGAGCAGCTGATCAAGCGCGGCTACGCCGAGATCAAGACACCGCGGGTGCTCGACGAGGAGCTCTGGCACCGCTCCGGCCACTGGGACAACTACCGCGAGAACATGTACTTCGTCGAACCCAATCCCGAGGGCGGGCACGAGGGGGACGAGCGCCGCTTCGCGCTCAAGCCGATGAACTGCCCCGGCGCCTGCCTGGTCTTCGCCTCCTCGCGCCACTCCTATCGCGAGCTGCCGCTGCGGCTCGCCGAGTTCGGCGACGTCTCGCGCTACGAGCGGGAGGGGGTCCTGCACGGGCTGTTGCGGGTACGCGCCTTCACCCAGGACGACGCCCACGTCTACTGCACGCTCGACCAGGTCCCCGACGAGGTCGACTCGATCTGCGAGGCGATCGACGAGCTCTACGCCCGGTTCGGCTTCGACCAGGTCCGGGTCGAGCTCTCGACCCGACCGGAGAAGTCGGTCGGCACCGACGAGCAGTGGGAACGGGCGACCGAAGGGCTGCGCGAGGCGCTCGAGCGACAGGGACGCGAGTACGACGTGAGCCCGGGGGAGGGGACCTTCTACGGGCCGAAGATCGACTTCCACATCACCGACGCACTCGGGCGCTCGTGGCAGATGGGCACCTGCCAGCTCGACTTCCAGATGCCGGAGCGCTTCGAGCTCTCCTACCAGGGCGAGGACAACGCCGAGCACCGGCCGGTGATGATCCACCGGGCGCTGCTGGGCTCGATGGAGCGCTTCATCGGGATCCTGATCGAACACCACGGCGGCCGCTTCCCGGCCTGGCTGGCGCCGACCCAGGCGGTCGTCCTGCCGGTCTCCGACCCGCACCTCGACTACGCGAGGCGGGTCGCCGCCGAGCTCGCCGAGCGCGGCATCCGGGTGCGGGTCGACGAGCGCTCGGAGTCGGTCGGCCGCAAGATCCGCGACGCCGAGCTCGCGAAGGTGCCGTTCATGCTGGTCGCCGGCGAGCGTGAGGAGGCCGAGGCGACCGCCTCCGTGCGCGCCCACGATCGCGGCGACCTGGGGGCGGTCGCGATCGGTGAGATCCCGGCGCTGATCGAAGCCGCCGGCTGAGAACGCTTCGGGCCGAACAGGGAGGAGCGCCGCAACCCGGACCGGGGGTATCGGGCCCGGGTTGCGGATACTCCTCGATGACGTCCCTGTCCCGCGGAAATCGGATGCACGGAGGTATTCCGCGTTAACGGGGTTATACCACAAAGCGGGTACCGAACTTGTGGTAATGACTTGTAGTCCGTCTACGTCCGCCGTGCTGCGTCTATACTGCCCCGCCAATGAAGCGCACCCCGGAACCGGCCCCAGCTTGACGATCCCCGCCATCGTGAACGCCTAGTGCCGGTCCCGAGGCGATTTGACCGCCAGCCGCCGGAGCGGGACCAGACGCGGATCAACGAGCGCATCCGCGTCGCCGAGGTCCGCCTGGTCGACGAGGACGGCAGCCAGATCGGGGTCGTGAAGACCGACGAGGCCCTGGCGATGGCCGCCGAGCGCGATCTCGACCTGGTCGAGGTGGCGCCGAACTCGCGCCCGCCGGTCGCGCGGCTGCTCGATTACTCGAAGTACAAGTACGAGCAGGAGCAGAAGGCGAAGGCCGCCCGCAAGCATCAGCAGCAGGTCAACGTGCGCGAGATCAAGCTGCGCCCGAAGATCGCCGACCACGACTACGAGACCAAGAAGGGTCACGTCGAGCGCTTCCTGCGCCACGGCGACAAGGTCAAGGTGACGATCATGTTCAGAGGCCGCGAGCAGGCCCACCCCGAGCGCGGCCGAGCGCTGCTCGAGCGCCTGTTCGAGGACATCGAGGACCTCGCGGTGATCGAGTCGGCCCCGCAACAGGAGGGCCGCAACATGCACATGATGCTGGCGCCGACCCGCCAGGCGACCGCGAAGCCCGCCGAGGGCGAGTCGGCCGACCCGGGCGACGAGCCCGCCGCGGCCGCCTGACGCTCCCCGCGTGACCCCGCCGCAGATTCCCGTCTTCGACATCCGGATCGAGCCGCAGGACCTCGAGGCGGTCGAGCGGACCCTGCGCTCGGGCTGGCTCAGCGCCGGCCCGGAGACCGAGGCGTTCGAGCGCGAGTTCGCCGAGCACCTGGGCGCCAAGCACGTGCTCGCGACCTCGAGCTGCACCACCGCGCTGCACCTCGCCTGCGTCGTCGCCGGCGTCGGGCCGGGCGACGAGGTGATCGTCCCCTCGCTGACCTTCGCCGCGACCGCCAACGCCGTCCGCTACACCGGGGCGACGCCGGTGTTCGCGGAGATGGTCGGCGCCGACGGCGACCTGAACATCGACGTCGTCGCGGTCGAGGCCGCGATCGGCCCCCGGACGCGCGCGGTGATCCCGGTGCACTGGGCCGGCTACCCGATCGAGATCGAGCGCCTGATCGAGCTCTGCGAGGCGCGCGGCCTGACCGTGATCGAGGACGCCGCCCACTCGCCCTGGGCCCATTACGGCTCGAGGCAACTCGGCACCTACGGGCTCGCGGGCTGCTTCAGCTTCTTTCCCAACAAGGTGCTCGGGGTCGGTGAGGGGGGCGCCCTGTGCACGGATTCCGACGAGGTCGCGGAGCGCGTCCGCAGGCTGCGCTCGCAGGGGATGTCGGCGAGCACGATCGACCGCCAGCGCGGCAAGGCGATGGGCTACGACGTCGAGGAGCTCGGCTACAACTATCGCTTCGACGACCTGCGGGCCTCGCTGCTCCGCAGCCGCTTCGCCAGGCTCGGCGGCGAGGTCGAGCGCCGGCGGGAGCTGATCGGCCGCTACCGCGAGCTGCTCGGAGGCCACGAGCTGCTCGGGATCGCCTACGGGACGCATGACGTGAGCCGCTCGTCGTGCTACCTGATGGGGATCCTGGTCGAGCCCGAAATGCGCTCGAAGGTCCGCAACCGGCTCAACGACGAGCACGGGATCCAGACCACGGTCTATCCGGCGACCCACCAGCTCACCGCCTACGTCCAGACCTACGGGGAGGTCTCGCTGCCGCTGACCGAGCGCGCCGCCTCCTCGCTGTTCTCGATCCCGCTGTTCCCGCACCTCACCGACGAGCAGCAGGACCGGGTCGGGGCAGCCGTGGTCGAGTCGGTCGAGCGGGTGACGGAGGCGGGATGAACGACTGGCGGGTGCAGCTGACGACGATGGAGCTCGAGGAGTCCGACATCGAGGCGACGCTCGAGGCGCTGCGATCGGGGTGGCTGACGATGGGCCCGCGGACCGCCGAGCTCGAGCAGGCCTACGCCTCCGCGGTCGGCTCCAAGCACGCGGTCGCGGTCTCCAGCGGCACCGCGGCGCTGCACCTGGCCTGCGTCGTCGCCGGCGTCGGGCCGGGCGACGAGGTGATCGTCCCGGCGCTCTCGTTTGTCGCCGACGCGCACGCGCCGCGCTGCGCGGGCGGCGAGCCGGTGCTCGTCGACGTGGTCGCTCCGGGGGAGCCGCTGGTCGACCCGGCGGCGGTCGAGGCGGCGATCACCGAGCGGACCAAGGCGGTGATCGCGGTCCATATGTTCGGCTACCCCGCCGACCTCGAGCGGCTGGCCGCGATCTGCGACGAGCATGGGCTGGCCCTGATCGAGGACTGCGCCGAGAGCGACGGCGGCCGCCTGCGCGACGGCTCGCCCGCCGGTACCCGCGGCGTCTGCGGCTGCTTCAGCTTCTTCTCCAAGACCCAGCTCGGGGTCGGCGAGGGCGGGATCATGACCACCGACGACGACGAGTTCGCCGCCCGGCTGCGGCTGCTGCGCTCGCACGCGATGACCTCGGTCACCTGGGACCGCCACCGCGGCCACGCCGAGACCTACGACGTCACCGACCTCGGCTTCAACTACCGGATCGACGAGCCGCGGGCCGCGCTCGCGCGCTCGCGGCTCGAGCGCCTCGACCACTCACTGGCCGAGCTGGGCCGGGTCGCGGGCGAGTATCGCGAGCGGCTCGCAGCGGTCGAGCGGGTCGAGATCCCGTTCGCCGACTTCGACCTGGGCTGGTCCGGGCACTTCGCCTTCCCGGTGCTGGTCGCCGACCAGACGACCCGGGACGCGCTGCGCGAGCGCATGCATGCGAACGGCGTCCAGACCACCTTCTATCCGTCGCTGACCCAGCTCACCCTGTACGCCGAGAAGGGCCCGGCCCCGGTGGCCGAGGAGTTCGCCGATCGCCACCTGGCGCTGCCGTTCTCGCCGGCCCTCGACAGCGAGCGGATCGAGCTGGTCGTGAGCGAGCTCGCCGACGGCCTGCGGGCATAGGTCTGCTTCAATAGTCGGCTCCCGTGCCGAAGATGAAGACCCATAGCGGCGCCAAGAAGCGCTTCCGCAAGACCGCGAACGGCAAGCTCCGCGGCCGTCGCGCGTACTCCAGCCACATCCTGGAGAAGAAGTCGCCGAAGCGCAAGCGGCGGATGGCGAGGCCGGTCGAGATCGCGCCCCAGGACAAGAAGAAGGTCGAGAGGCTGCTGCCGGGGAGCGCGGGCCGATGAGCCGGGCGACCAACGCCGTCGCCCGCAAGCGGCGCAAGAAGAAGGTCCTCAAGCAGGCCAAGGGCTACTACGGGCGCAAGCACTCGAGCTACCGGTTCGCGAACGAGCAGGTGATGCGCTCGGGCCAGTACGCGTACCGCGACCGGCGGGTGCGCAAGCGCGAGATGCGCAAGCTCTGGATCATCCGGATCAACGCCGCCGCGCGTCGCGAGGGCATGAGCTACTCCGACTTCATCCACGGCCTCGACGAGGCCGGGGTCGAGGTCAACCGCAAGATGCTCGCCGACATCGCGGTCCGCGACCCCGAGGCGTTCCGCCGATTTGCCGAGCAAGCCCGGGAGGCCGTGGCGGCCTGAGCGAACGCCGCCGCACCAGACTTCACCGGGCGCCCCCAGAGGCGCCCTTTTTTGTGCGCGAGACCATGATCACGAGCCGAGACAACGAGAAGCTGAAGCTGATCCGCAAGCTGGCGGAGCGCAAGCACCGCGAGCGCGAGGGACTGTTCGCCGCCGAGGGCGAGGATTTGGTCGAGGCCGCCGAGGCCGCCGGCGCCCGTCCCGAGTTCGTGCTCCGCGCCGGCGTCGACGTCGAGCCCGCGCTGCTCGACTCGGTCTCGACGCTCGGATCCGGGACCCGGGTGATCGGCGTCTACCCGCAGCTCTGGGGCGACGACGAGCCCGGCCTGCGGGTGCTGCTCGACCGGGTCGGCGACCCGGGCAACGTCGGCACGATCGTGCGCACCGCGCACGCGCTCGCCGGAGCCGCGGTCGTCGTCGGCCCCGGCTGCGCGGACCCGTTCGGGCCCAAGGCCGTGCGCGCGAGCATGGGCTCGGTGTTCGCCCGCCCGCCGCTGCGGGGCGGGGTGGAGGCGCTGGCGGCGCCCGTGGTCGGCCTCGCCGCGCACGGCGGTGCGCCGCTCGACGACGAGCCGGTCGGGGGGCTCTGCCTCGGCGGCGAGCGCGAGGGCCTCTCGGCCGAGCTCGCGGGCGCCTGCGAGAGGCTCTGGACGATCCCGCTGCAACCCGGGGTCGAGTCGCTGAACGTGGCCGCGGCGGCGGCCGTCGCCATCGGACGGATATCGTCGGCCGGCCGATGACCGAGCGGATCGACAGCCTGCGTGACGAGGCCCGAGCGGCGATCGCGGCGGCGCCCGACACGGGCGAGCTCGAGCGGCTGCGGGTGCATTACCTCGGGCGCAAATCGGAGCTGACCTCGATCCTGCGGGGGATCGCCGACCTCGACCCGGCCGAGCGCGGCCCGGTCGGCTCGGCCGCCAACCGGGCCCGCCAGGAGCTCGAGGCCGAGCTCGAGGCGCGCGAGGCAGAGCTCGAGGCCTCGGAGCTCGAGCGCTCGCTCGCTGCCGGCGCGATCGACGTGACGATGCCGGGAGCGCCGCCTGCGCCGAGCGCCGCCCAGAGCCTGCTCGTCCGCACCCAGCGCGAGATCGAGGACGTCTTCGTCGGCCTCGGCTACCGGGTGATGGAGGGGCCCGAGGTCGAGCTCGACTACTACAACTTCACCGCGCTGAACCACCCGCCGGGCCATCCGGCCCGGATGGCCCAGGACACCTTCTACGTCGACCCCGAGACGCTCGCGCCGGGGCTCGAGATTGACGGGCTGGCGCCCGGCCCCGAGGACGTCGTCCTGCGGACCCACACCTCGCCGATGCAGGTGCGCTCGATGGAGAGCCAGGGACCGCCGATCATGATCGTCTGCCCGGGGCGCTGCTATCGCTCCGATCCCTTCGACGCCACCCACAGCCCTGTGTTCCACCAGGTCGAGGGGCTCGCCGTCGGCGAGCACATCACCCTCGCCGACCTCAAGGGGACGCTGGACGAGTTCGCGCGGGCGATCTTCGGCCCCGAGCGCGAGACCCGCTTCCGGCCGGGCTTCTTTCCGTTCACCGAGCCGAGCGTCGAGGTCGACGTCTCCTGCTTCGGCTGCGGCGGCACCGGCAAGCTCGCGGACGGCTCGCGGGACCCGCTCTGCAAGGGTGTCGGCTGGATCGAGATCCTCGGCTCGGGGATGGTCGACCCGAACGTGTTCGGGTTCGTGCGCGAGAACGGCTACGACCCCGAGCGGGTCCAGGGCTTCGCCTTCGGGATGGGGATCGAGCGGATCGCGATGCTCAAGCACGCGATCCCCGATTTGCGCAAGTTCTTCGAGAACGACGTCCGCGTGCTGAGGCAATTTCGATGAAGGTCCCGTATTCCTGGCTGACCTCGTACTGCGACCCGGGGCTCTCCGCCGAGGAGGTTGGTGAGACCCTGTCGATGCATTCGATCGAGCTCGAGCGGATCTCGCACGTGGGGGCGCCGAGCTCCGAAGGCTTCGTCGTCGGCCGCGTGCTCAGCGCGGAGCCACACCCGAACGCCGACCGGCTGCGCGTATGCGAGGTCGAGACCGGGGAGGGGGCGCGGACGATCGTCTGCGGCGCCTCGAACGTCGCCGCCGGCCAGACGGTCGCGGTGGTGACCCCGGGGGCGCGGATGCCCGGAGGCGAGAAGCTGAAGCGGGCGAAGCTGCGCGGGGTCGAGTCCGACGGGATGATCCTCTCCGAGCAGGAGCTGGGGATCGGCGACGACCACGAGGGGATCATGGTCCTCGACCCGGGGCCGGAGCCGGGGACGCCGCTCGCCGAGGTGCTCGCGGTCGCCGAGCCGGTGATCGAGCTCGAGCCGACCTCGAACCGGGTCGATTGCTTCGGCGTCTATGGGGTCGCCCGGGAACTGCATGCCGTCACCGCCGCCGAGCTCGCGCCGCCGCCCTGGGACGGCGACGCCGAGGCGACCGGCGAGGGCACGGTCGACGATTACGCCTCGGTCACGGTCGAGGTCCCCAAGCTCTGCCCGCGGTTCAGCGCCAGGGTGTTCACCGAGGTCGAGATCGGTCCCTCGCCGCCGTGGCTGAAGTCCCGCTTGACCGCCGCCGGAATGCGGCCTATCAACAACGTCGTCGACATCACCAACTACGTGATGCTGATGACCGCCCAGCCGCTTCACGCATTCGACCTCGACGAGGTGCGCGGTGGCGGGATCATCGTCCGCACCGCTCGCGAGGGCGAGACGATGACGACCCTCGACGGCACCGAGCGGAGCTTCGACGCCGACACGGTCCTCGTCTGCGACCGCGACGGGCCCACCGGGATCGCCGGGATCATGGGCGGGCTGGTCTCGGAGGTCAGCGAGTCGACCACCCGGGTCCTGCTCGAGGTCGCGACCTGGAACGGGGTCAACATCCTGCGCACCTCGCGCAAGCTCGGACTGCGCACCGACGCCTCGAACCGAAACGAGAAGCAACTCCACCCGGAGCTGGCGCTGCGCGCCCAGCGGATCGCCTCGCGGCTGCTGGTCGAGCTCTGCGGAGCGCGGATGGTGCCGGGGACGATCGACGCCGCCGCTGAGATCCCCGGTCCGCGCCGGGTCCGCCTGCGGGGCGGGCGCGCCGAGCGGCTGCTCGGGCTCGCGATCCCGTTCGCCGACCAGGTCGCCTACCTGCGGCGGCTCGACTTCGAGGTCGAGCCCGACGGCGACGACCTCGAGGCGACGGGTCCGTTTCACCGCCACTACGACGTCACCCGGGAGGCGGACCTGATCGAGGAGGTCGGACGGATCCACGGCTACGCCGAGCACCTGCCGGCGACCCTGCCCGCGGCGACGGCGCGGGGCGGGCGACTGTCGCGCGAGCAGCACCTGCGCCGCCGCGCCGAGGATCTCGCCCGCGACCTCGGCTTCGACGGGATCGTCACCCTCAGCCTCACCGACCCCGGCCAGCCCGGGCGGCTGCGGATCGGTGACGACGACCCGCGCGCGGCGACGATCCGGATCTCCAACCCGCTCTCGATCGACCACTCCGCACTGCGGACGACGCTGCTCGGCGGGCTGCTCGACGTCGCGCGCTACAACCTCGCCCACGGCGCGCGCCGGGTCGCCCTCTACGAATCCGGGCGCGCCTGTCTGCGCGAGGGCGAGCCGCTCGGCGAGGGCACCCTCGGCGGGAGCTTCGCCGGGCTGCGCCCGGCGCCGGCGTTCGAGCCCTGGCGGCTCGCCTGCCTGGCGAGCGGGCCGCTGCCCGGAGCGGGCTGGAGGGGCGAGGCGGCCGAACCGGACTTCTACTCGCTCAAGGGAGCGCTCGAGGGCGTCGCCGCCGGGCTCGGCTGCGCGGTCGAGGTCGTCCCCGGCGGGCAGCCGTTTCTGAGCCCCGGGCGCGCCGGGCGGGTGCTCGTCGACGGCGCCGAGGCGGGCTGGGTCGGCGAGATCCATCCGCTCGTCTGCCGCGCCTGGGATCTCGATTCGGCGGCCGCGTTCGAGATCGACCTGGCGCCGGTGGTGGAGGCGTCCCGGTCGGGCTCCGAGCAGTACGAGGACGTGATCAGCTTCCCGGCGGTCGAGCAGGACATCGCGGTCGTCGTCGCCGACGAGGTCGAGGCGGCCCAGATCCGCGCGCTGGTCGCCGAGGCAGGCGGCGAGCTCTTGCGGTCGATCGCGGTCTTCGACCTCTACCGCGGCGAGCAGGTCGGCGAGGGCCGCAAGAGCCTCGCCCTGCGGCTCGAGTTCCGGGCCGCGGACAGGACGCTCACCGACGAGGAGGTGGCCGCCGTGCGCGAGCGGATCGAGCGGGAGCTTGCCGAGCGGCTGGGAGGCTCGCTGCGTGGCTGACGTCGCCGACACCAGGGTCGTCGTCGCCGGCGCCACCGGCTACGCGGGGGCGCTCGCGGCCGAGCTGGTCTGGCGCCACCCGCGCTTCGAGCTCGCCGCGGCGACGTCGCGCAGCGAGGTGGGGATGACGCTGCGCGAGCTCTATCCGCGCTATCGGTGCCCGGTCGAGCTCACCGAGCTCGAGCTCGGGCTGCTCGAGGACGTCGACGCCGCGATCGTCTGCTATCCGCACGGCGCCGCCGCGCCGGTGGTCGCCGAGATGCGCGGGATGGGGCTGACGGTGGTCGACCTGTCGGCCGACTTCCGGCTCGTCGACGCAGCGATCTACGAGCGCTGGTACGCCCCGCACGGCGAGCCCGAGCTGCTTGAGAACGCCGTCTACGGGCTCACCGAGCTCGACCGCGACCGGATCCGGACCGCGGAGCTGGTCGCCAACCCCGGCTGCTATCCGACCGCGGCGCTGCTCGCGCTCGCGCCGCTCGCCGAGCGCGGGCTTGTGCGCTCGGCGGTGATCGACGCGAAGTCGGGGGTCTCCGGGGCCGGCCGCGGCGCCGGCGAGCAGGGCGCGCTCGTCAACCTGACCGAGAACCTGATCCCGTACGCGGTCGACGGCCACCGCCACCTGCCCGAGATCGAGCAGGAGCTGGAGCGGATCTCCGGCGACGCCGTCGACGTCACCTTCGTTCCGCACCTGGTGCCGATCGACCAGGGCCTGCTGGCGAGCTGCTACGTCGAGCTCGCCGAGCCGCTCGAAGCGATCGAGCAGCTGTACGGGGAGCGCTTCGACGGTGAGCCGTTCGTTGAGGTGGTCGCGGTGCCTCCGGGCGTGCGCGACGTCCGCGACACCAACCTCTGCCGGATCCACGCGACCACCGCGGGCGAGGGCCGTGCGCTCGTCTTCGCCGCGATCGACAACCTCTGGAAGGGCGCCGCCGGCCAGGCGATCCAGAACCTGAACCTGATGCTCGGGCTGCCGGAGACCGAGGGCGTTACTTGAGCTTTTTCAGCTCGCGCTGGGTGGCCCCGCCGGCGGGAGTCGAGGAGTTGGACCCGTCCGGACTGGCGCCGGGCTTCCGCGCCGCCGGGGTCGCCTGCGGGCTGAAGGACGACGGCGGCACCGACGTCGGCCTGCTCGCCTGCGACGCGACCGAGGTGAGCTCGGCGCTGCTGCTGACCCGAAACGCCTCCGCCG
>Ga0190271_10000425_pt1 | contig 21527 bp, 16 predicted proteins | sample Popmic356T_FD_133747 | JGI IMG/M metagenome (GOLD analysis project Ga0190271, IMG submission 133747) | Populus adjacent soil microbial communities from riparian zone of Weber River, Utah, USA - 356 T | ecosystem: Environmental > Terrestrial > Soil > Riparian zone | place: USA: Utah | collected...
GACCGCGCCCTTGGCGCCCTGCACCGCCGCGAGCGCTGCACGCTCGGGCTTCTCGAGAAACGGATCCCAGTCCGCCTCGATCTGCTGCTTCGAGGTGAACCCCAGGTCGTAGCCGATGCCAATGGTGACGCCGCTCTCGCCGCCCGGCCATGTGGGATGCGCGTAGAGCCGCTCGTACTGCGAGCGCGAGCCGATCTCGAACTGAAGGATGAGTTCGAGCGACTTGCGCGAACAGGTGAGGCTGATGGTCTTCCGCGTCGCGGCAAGATCGAGGCGCGCTTCGAGTGCCGTGAGTGTTTCGGGGCCGAGCATGCCGTCGGCCGTAACGCCGAGCGCGTTCTGGATCCGGCGCAGCCGCTGCGCAACCTGTGGACTCGTGGCTGACATCGATGACGACGCTAAGCCTGGCCTGCAATACAGTCAACGCGCGCCGATAGCTAGGCGATCAAAGTCGTGACTTTGTTCCGTTACATGTAGACTTTCGTGGTGAAAACACTGGATCGCCGGACTCTGCTCCTTACCCTGGCTGCCTCGGCTACAGCCGCGCCTGCCTGGGCCTCAACCCGCCAGCAGACCTGGAAGTTCAAGAGCCTGCGCAAAGTCGGCGGCCATGCGGTGCAGGCCCACGGGGCGCCGCAGCTGATCAAGACGTCCAACGGCTCCGCAGTGTTGTTCGACGGGCAGGACGACGTCCTTTTCATCGAAAGCCATCCGCTCGCGGGCGCAACGACGTTTACGACCGAGCTGGTGTTTCGTCCGGATGGCGGTGCGTTCGAACAGCGACTGCTTCACCTGGAGTCCGCTGATTCTCCGCCGGCGGCGCCAGGAAGAGGCACCACGAGAATGCTGATCGAGATTCGTGTCGTCGAAAAAAACTGGTACCTCGATGCCTTCATGATCGGCGCCGGCTACCGCGTAACGATGATGGTGCCGGAGAAACTCTTTCCCATCGGACGCTGGTATCACGCGGCGGCCACCTACGACGGCCAGTTTTTCCGTTCATTTGTAAACGGCGAACTTCAGATGGAGATGGCGACTCCATTCAAGCCGCAAACACCCGGACGCACTTCGGTGGGCGCGAGAATGAATCAGGTCACGCATTTCCAGGGCGCCATTCATCACGCGAGGTTCACGCACGAAGCGCTGCCTGCGAAGGCATTCAGTCAACGGCTTCCTGACTCAGGCCGCTGAGCCACCGGTCTTCTTCCTGCGCGCGGTCGTCCCGGCCGCGACCTTCAGCAGCCGCCGGAACGTCGGGCATTCCATGTGGCTCGGCGCGCGGCATGCGGCCGCGTGGCGCAGCCCATCGCGCATCGCACCGAGCTTGCGGATAGTGAGGTCGAGCTCTTCCGCCTTGTTCACGAGCATGGGGCGGTCGACGTGGAGGCGGCCGTCGGGCGCGAACATGCGCGCGATCTCATTCAGCGAAAAACCCGCGGAGCGGCCGAGCGCAATGAGCGCGAGCCGTTCAAGCACGTCGCGATCGTACTGGCGGCGCAGGCCGCGCCGGCCCACCGAGGCCACCAGGCCTTTTTCCTCGTAGAAACGCAGCGTCGAGGCGGGAATACCGGCTCGCTTTGCGACTTCGCCAATGTCCAGATCACGCACCGCTTGACCTCAAGTGGACTTCAAGTGGCACTGTACCAGCCATGACTGCAAACGACACCGTGATGATTCTTCTTATCGGCGCCGGCGCCACCGCATGGACCGACCTCTGGGCTCTCGTGCGCCGACGCATATTCGGAACACCGCTGCCCAATTTCGGGCTCGTGGGTCGATGGACCGCGCATATGCCGCGCGGCCAATTTCGCCATGACTCCATCGCCGCGGCGCCGCCGATTCGCGCTGAGCGCTCCATCGGCTGGGTCACTCACTACGCGATCGGCATCGCATTCGCACTGTTGCTGCCCGCCTTCTGGGGCCCGGAGTGGATTCGGCATCCGACGCTGTCATCCGCGCTGATCGTCGGCATCGGAACCGTCGCAGCGCCCTGGTTCATCATGCAGCCGGCGATGGGCATGAGGCCCTCTGCCACCGCCCGCCTTCACAGCCTGGGCCTGCACGCGATGTTCGGACTTGGCCTGTACCTCGCCGGCCGAGTTGTCAGCTCACTACTTGCTGGAGGATGAGTTGCGTATCGCCGCGGCGCGATTCGCGCTGGCCACCTCGAGCTCGGCTTGTTTGAAGCCGTACGCGGGCACGATCTCGCCCGCGCGGTCGGAGATTTCGTCCCATTGCGCGATTACGCGTGTGGCCGCGTCGTCGCCGCCACCAATATTGCAGCCCGGCGTCAGCGTGACATTGGCGCGCGCGAAGTGTCCCGCGCCCGCGCAGACGATGGCGCGCGTGGGGGCGTGCTCCCCGACCAGCGCCAGCAAGGCGGGACTCACGAGCGCCGGCTTGAGAAGTTTGAGGCTCGCCTCGGGCAAGACCCCATGCGTCATCTGGGTCGACGCGGTGGGCGCGAGGCAATTGACACGGATGCCGTACTTCTCGCCCTCGATGGCCAGGGTGTGCATCAGGCCGACCAGCGCCATCTTCGCGGCGCCGTAGTTAGACTGCCCGAAGTTTCCGTACAGGCCGGACGACGAGGTGGTCATGACGATGCGCCCGTATTTTTGTTCACGCATGTGGTCCCACACCGCCTTGGTGCAGATGGCCGCACCCATCAGGTGGACGTCGACCACGGCGCGAAAATCGTCCAGGCTCATCTTGGCGAAGCTCTTGTCACGCAGGATGCCGGCGTTGTTGATCAGGACATCCACGCGACCCCACTCGGCCATCGTGCGGCCGATCATCGAGCCGATCGCGGCCTCATCGGTCACTGAGGCGGCCTGGGAAATCGCGGTGCCACCGACCGCCATGATTTCAGCGGCCACGGCATCTGCCGCCTCACGAAGACGATCGTTGACGACGACGCGAGCGCCGTTGCGCGCCAGGAACAACGCATGTTCACGGCCGAGCCCGCCGCCCGCGCCGGTGACGATGGCCACCCGTCCGTCGAGCGGTCCTTTCACTGCTGTTTCTTGCATATTTCGAGAAAGCCCGCGGCCATGAACGAAGCCATGCGTTCTTTCACGGCGGCGAAATCTTCTGACCGGCACTTGCCCGCGGAGAGCTTGTCGATGCGTCCCGTGCGCGCGAGCGTGAGCATCAACGCGCCGGTGACGAAGTGATAACCCCAGAAGATGTCCTGCTCATCGCTGTCGGGCAGCGCTTTCTTCAACAGCTTGATGAGGCGCAGCACCACCGGATCGAATTGCGCATCCATGAGCTCAGCGCCCCATTCCGGCGTGTTGGCCACCTGGGCGCCGAGCGCGCCATAATTTTTCCAGCTCTCGCCACCCTCGATGTACAGGTCGAGGTCGGTGTCGAGAAACGCGCGTAATGCCCCTTCCACCGTCGGCCGGCCCTGGGACTCGGTCTCGTATCGCTCGAGCGCTTCCATTCGCTTCGTGCTGGTGACCACGGCGCGCCGCGCGAACACGGCGTCGAACAGCTTCTTCTTGTCGACGAAGTAGTAATTGAGCAGCGTATGGTGAGCACCGACCCGTTTCGCAACGTCCTTGAGCGTGACGCCGTACAGTCCGTGCTTGGAAAAGAGATACTCGGCCGCGTCGAGAATCTGCTCCATCTTTTCGGCGCGCTGCTGAACCTTCGTCGGCCGTCGCCGCATTTTTGATTTCTTAGGCACTGCCGCCATATTCCATCCTCAAGCGCACCTTGTCGATCTTACCCGTTGGCGACAGATGCATGCGCGGCACGCGGATGATCTCGTCGGGAATCCACCACGGCGCCACCTTGCCACGCAGTGGTGCGAGCAAGGCCTCGTCATTTATGGGACCGTGGGTCTCGACGACGAGAATCGGGCGCTCGCCCCACTTGAGGTGCGGCCGGCCGATCACCGCGGCGAGTGAGACCTCGGGAAGCGCACTAACCACCGCCTCGATTTCCGCGGGGTTGATCCACTCGCCGCCCGACTTGATCAGGTCCTTGGCGCGCCCGGTAATGATCAGATTGCCTGCGGCATCGATTCGCGCGAGATCACCGGTCGGAAACCACCCATTCGCGTCCGTGGCCTTCTGATCTTCACCGAAGTAGCGCTCGATGACTGATGCGCCACGCACACGCAGATGGCCTTCGAAGCCACGCTGCTCGGCAAGCGCTCGCCCGTCGGCATCGGTGATCAGCAGGTCGACGCCCACGGCGGGACGTCCCGACAAATGAGGAGATCGCAGCAGCGCATCACGCGGCGCCACTGTTCCTGAGGGGGAAAGCTCGGTCATGCCCCAGCTGGTCTGAATCGTGACGCCGAGGCGATGCTCGATGCGTTTCATGAGCGCCGGAGGCAACGGTGCGCCGCCGACGATGATGCGTTCGAGTGACGGCAGGTCGATGCCCGTGTTCTCGACATGCTCGACGAGTTCCAGCCAGACGGTGGCGACACCGACGGCCACCGTGACCGCCTCGCGGTTGATCAACGACGCCAGGCTCGCGCCATCGGTCTGCCGGCCCGGCAGCACGAGTTTTGCGCCCACGGCAGGAGCCGCGAACGGCAGGCCCCAGGCATTGGCATGAAACATCGGCACGGCAACCAGCACGCTGTCACGCGCGGCAATTGCCATTCCATCCACCTGCAACAGGCGCAGCGTGTGCAGGAAGCTCGACCGATGCGTGTACGTCACACCCTTGGGCGCGCCCGTCGTGCCCGAGGTGAAGCACAGCCCGCACGGCGCGGTTTCGTCGAAGCCGGCCCAGAGCACTTCGTCTTGCACCGGTTCGATGAGAGGTTCAAGCGTGACCGCAAAATCCGTATCCGTCGGCTCGGCAACTTTCTGTGCGACGTCGATGAGCAGCAAGCGTTCGATGGATGGCGCAGCCTCGGCGAGCTTGCGCGCCAGCGGCTCGAGGTCGGCGCTCGTGACCAGCACGCGGGCTCCTGACTGCACGACCATCGCCGCAAGTTGCGCGCAGGTGAGCCGCGGATTGAGCGTATGGCAAACGGCGCCCATGCCCATGATCGCGTACCAGACTTCGACATGCGCCTGCGTGTTCCACGCCAGTGTCGCGACGCGATCGCCCGTCTGAACATCGAAGCCTGCCAGCACCGCCGACACCTTCCGGCTGCGACGGTCGAGTTGGTCATAGCCGATGCGATCGACGTGGCCGCCAACGCGTGCCGTCACGACTTCGGCGTGCGGGTACCACTTGGCGGCGTGCTCCAGGAACTTGTCGAGTGTCAGCGCGAACGGCTGCATTTCGCCGTCGATCATTTGCATGAGGCCTCGGCAGCGGGCAGCGGTGGCGAGGCGAGCCCGACATTCCAGTTCCACGGGATGCCGCCCTTCGCGCGGCGGCGGCAAACAACCTGCTCGTTGAGCTCGTACATTCCGGGCAACAGATGCGTTTTCGGGTGCGGCGAATCTTCGAAGGCCATGTACGCCCGTTCGGATCCATACGCAGGCCACGCAGGCTGGCCCTTCGCACTCGGCACGCCGGAACGCGCAAACGTGGCCCAGTAGCTCAGCATCGCGTCCGCCAACTGCGTATCGATTGGCGTCGACGGCACTTTCGGCCAGTTTGCCGGCGTCTTGTCAGTCGTGCCGAAGACATACGGGATTTCGGCGGCGTGAAATGCGTGCAGATTCTGGCTCGCCGCGGCTGGATAGCCGTGATCGAAGTAGTAAAGGAATGACGGCACTCCGGCGGCGGTTTGCTTCGCGACCAGCCGTTCGGCGGTCCAGCCATACAGCGCATCGCGCGTCGTCGCGAGCATGCTCTCGGCGAAATCGCCAGCCGGATACTGTTTGAGGAAAGGTTCTGCCAGGTCCGCGTAGTTGGCGCGGATCTGCGTTTCATAGGCAGCGGAGTCCGCGGGCGCCGGCGGCATCAGGAATCGCAGTGAGCGAATTTCCCCGCTGTTGAAACCCGCGAGGATCGGGATCTTCGGCTGCTCGCCGCGATCGAACATATCGACCACCTGGCGCGGCAACACACGGCCATCGATGACGAAGTAGGGAAAGAATCCAGCGGCCGCGGCAGCATCGGTGATGGCGACGGCGTCCATCGAGCGCAGGCCCGGAAGATCACCCGCGCCCACCTTCCCTCCCAACCAGGGACCCACGGGCTCGGCGGCGACGCCGCCGAACGTGGTGCTGCGAAGCTCCGGCGCGGAGATCATGTAGGCGCTCTGCGCGACGGCTTTGGCAAACAACCCGCGCGCTTCGGGTGCGGCCATCAGGTACATCACGCTCAATCCACCGGCGGACTCACCCGCGATGGTGACGTTCGATGCGTCGCCGCCGAACGCGGCGATGTTGCGACTGACCCAGCGCAGCGCCGCGATCTGGTCGAGCAGTCCGTAGTTGCCGGACACGTTGCGCCGTGATTCCGCGCTCAATGCGGGATGCGCGAGGAAGCCGAGAACGCCCATGCGGTAGTTGATCGTCACGACGACGATGCCCTGCGAGGCGAGTCTCGCGCCGTCGTAGAGTTTGTCGCTGCCCGCACCCGAACTGAGCGCGCCTCCATGAATCCACACGAACACGGGCGCCTTCCGCGCGCTCGCCGGCGCCCAGATGTTGAGCGACAGGCAGTCTTCACTCATGGGCGGCAGTTCCCAGGTGTAGATGCTGCCAGGCCGCGGCTTCGGCTGAACGCATACCGGGCCGAACTTCGTGGCATCCCGCGTGCCCTTCCACTTTGCGGCGGGTAGCGGCGGCTTCCAGCGCATCGCGCCGGTGGGCGCGAGTGCGTAGGGAATGCCTTTGAAGATGTGCAGGCCGCCGGCCGCTTCGCCCTGCACCGAGCCCGCGGGTGCCGCGACTGTGGGAGGAGCATCGGCGCCCGCCGGCAAGGACAGGCACAGTGTGGCTAACAAAGCGGGAATTGAAAATCTAGTCACGGGATGCCTCCGGGCGCGCTTCGCGCTTCAAAGCGCGCGCCAGCCACAGGAACGACAGCACGGCGAGGATGTAGAACGGAACAAGAGTATAGAAAGCCATCTGCAAGGAGTGGTCGGGATGGGTCGGCCGGAAGTAGTCGCTGACGGCGCCGAGGAACGTGGGCCCGAGGCCCAGTCCGATCAGGTTCATCACCAACAGCAGCAACGCCCCGGAGAGCACGCGCTCGTTTGGTTGCACCTGCTCCTGAACCAGCGCAACGGCCGGCGACAGGTAGAAGTAATTGAGGAATGTGGGCACGGCGAGGAACGCCAGGGCCAGCGGCCAGGTGGGCGCCCAGACGAAGCCGACGAAGGCCGGAATGGCCAGCGCCAGCGCGATGGCCGGTAGATAGGCGTACGCGGTCATCGATCGCGGTGCGTATCGATCGATCAGGCGCCCTGAAACGTACATGCCGGCGCCGATCGAAATGCCGACGAGCAGCGCGTAGTAGACCGCGACCTCCTCGAGCGTCATGCCCTTCTCGCGCATGAGAAACAGCGTGGTGAAGTTGATCAGCGCGTAGGTGACGAACTGGGTCGCGCCGGTTGCCAGCGAGACGCGAAGCAGCACCGGGTTCGAAAAGAACATGCGGCAGGTGGGCCAGAACGCGGCTTTCGCGGTTGCGTTCATTTCGTCGCCAATCCACGGCGCGTCGAGGCCGCCGCGCACGGGCTCACGAACCACCAGCAGCACGATCAGTGCCGTGACGATACCGACCGCACCCAGGCAGATGAATGCCAGGCGCCAGCTGTAGGCGGCTGCGATCGACGCGCCGAACGCGACGCCGAGCGCAAGGCCGATCGGCGGCCCCAGGTTGAACAGGCTGAGTGCCGTGCCGCGAGTTCCCGGAGGAAAATAGTCGGAGATGATGGCGTACGACGGCGGAACGCCCCCGGCCTCGCCCACGCCCACGGACATGCGCGCAGCCACCAGTTGTGGATAGTTAGTGGTCATCCCGCAGGCGACGGTCGCGGCGCTCCACAGCGCACACGCAAAGCTCAACACACGCACCCGGTTGGCCCGATCCGCGAACCAGCCCACCGGTATTGCCAGCACGCAATAGAACAGCGCGAAGTAGAGCCCGCTGATCCGGCCCAGCTGGCCATCGGTGACGCCGAGATCGTCCTGGATCGGCTTCGCCAGGATGGACAAGAGCTGCCGGTCCAGAAAGTTGAGCACGTAGACGAAACACAAGATCCCCAACGCCGTCCAGGCGCGCGCATCCGGCCGCGCGCGAAGCGCTGCCACCTGGAGCGGCGGTGGGGACTTGGCTTCGACGTCCATCGTCAGAACGCTTTGGTTACCCGTAAACCGTAGAACATGGGCGCACCCGCGAACCGCAGGCCTGAATTGACGGCGCCGACATAGTTCTGGTCGGAAAGGTTCGAGCCAAACAGCGTGGTGAAGAAGTCCCCGTGTTTCCAGACGACCTGCGCGTTCACGATGTTGCGCGCCTCGACGAGGTCACCGCGAGCTTCATTCTGGAACAGCGTCGCCCACTGCTCGGACACGTGGCCATAGTTGAAGCGCGGGATGATCTGGTCACCGTTGCTCAAGTCAAACGCGTACTGCACGCCCAGGTTGAAAGTGAAGTCCGGCGCATACGTCTGGTCGTGCCCCGCGAGATTGATGCAGGCCGCGCTGGCAGGACCGGTCTCGGGGTCGCAGGCGCCGAAGCTGATTGCCCGCGGATCCACCGCATAGAACTCGCCCAGGCTGCTCTGCAGCCAGCCAACACCCGCATCGAGCGTGAACGCCCCGAACACCGCCTCGAGCTGCGCCTCGGCGCCATAGATTTCAGTGGTGCTGGGATTGTTGAGTTCGAAGCCGAACACCGGGATGTCCGGATATCCGACCGTCACCTGGAAGTTGTCGTAGTCGTTGTAGAAGGCATCGAGTTGCAGACGCAACCTGCCGTCCATCCAGCCCGACTTCCAGCCGATCTCGTAGTTAGTCACCTCTTCCTCTTCGAAGGGCGGCGGCGGCCCGAGACCGACGGGGACGTTGAGGCCACCGGGCCGGTAACCCGTGGCGACGAACGCGTACACGAATTGATGCGCATTGATTTCCCAGTTCAGCGCGACCTTGCCGGAGAGATTGTCGAACTCCGCCTTCTGGTCCTGCGTGAGCGGCAACCCGTATTGATTGACGTTGATGTCGTTGGCTGTGCTGCTCTCCGAGTAGCGCGCGCCGATCTCCAGCTCCCAGCCTTCCGCGAAGCCGAAGCTGACCTGTCCGAACAGAGCCGAAGTTTCCTTCGGATTCGTGCCATCGAGCAGGTAGAAGCCGGCGGGAATGCCGATGTAGAACTCGCCGGGCGGAAACTCGTATTCATCGTGCTGGTAGTACGCGCCGAGGATCCACTGGAATTTTCCCGCATCGGACGAGATGAGGTTGATCTCCTGCGAGAAGATGGTCTCGTCGACCGCATCGCCGAAGATGTTGTTTCCGGTGCTGGTGCCGTCGAGGTCCGCGCGGTATTCCGTCTGGCCCTCCTGGTAGCCCGAGACCGAGCGCAGCGTGGTGCCGTTGCCGAATTCGTAGTCGATCCTCAGTACCGACCGGCCGAAGCGATCACGTCCCATGATCTCGGCGTTGGCCGTGATGTCGAACATGCCGTTGGTGGCGTTCACCGGGTCAGCGGGATAACCGGATAGATCCAGATAGTTGTAGTCGGTCTTCCAGAGGATCGACAGGTTCTCGCTGGGTTCCCAGAGCATGCCGAGCCGGATGCTGCCCGTCTTGACGCCGTCGTCACCTGTATACGGGCCCGAGATGTCGTAGACGCTGTCGCGGCTGTCGCCGTTGAACGCGATGCGCGCGGCGAACGTATCACCGGCGGGTAGATTGATCGCACCCTGCGCGCCGAACGAGTTGTAGTTACCCGCCTGCGCCTGGATGTAGCCGTCGTGACCGCCGTTGATGACGGGATCCTGCGAAGTGACGAAGACCGCGCCGCCCGTGGCGTTCTGGCCAACGAACGTGCCTTGTGGTCCGCGCAGGATTTCCACGCGCGCGATGTCGTAGTAAGGCTCCGCGGTGAAGTAGCCCGGGAACGTCGCCACTCCATCACGGTAGGTGATCACACCCGTGGTGGTTTGCGTGTTGTGCTCGGCCTTGCCGATGCCGCGAATGTTGAAATCGATGCCCTGGCCGAAATTGTTCACCGTCGCCGCCGGCGAGATGAACTGCAGCTGGTCGACCGTGGTGACGCCGCTGGCGGCGACGTCCTCACCGGTCATGACGGTCGCAGAGATCGGCGTCGTCTGCAGGTTGGTACGTCGGCGCTCGGCAGTGACGATGATCTCGCCGAATTCTTCCGCACCGGACTCGGCGGTTTTTGGTGATGGCGTCTGCCCCGCTACGGGCAAGGATGTCGCGATCTGCGCCACGGCAAATACCGTTGCGAGAAGTATCTTCTTCATGCGCTTTCCCCCTCTTCGCATCGCGCGCAAGTGCCGATGCGGTGAGCGGAGTGAGCCACCGCAAAACGCGTCTGTCAACACTCACTCACACGCGTGTGAGTATCTTTAGAGGGCGAAAGCGATCTTAACCCATTGATTAATCAGGGTACCTGCGGGCGTCGCGCGTTCGAACGGGATGGAAGTCTTGCGGATATCGATCAGCGGCCCGAGCTCGTACACGTTCGTATAGCCGTAGGCGTGCAGCACATTCATCGTGTACACGTTCAACGATGCGCTCAGGTCCTTGACCGCAAACGCACTCGGCTCGTTGAGAAAATTGTTGTTGCAGTAGATGAGGATGCGCGTCGACTTGCTGGGAATGACTTTTGCCAGCTCCTCTTCCGTGATGTCCGGAAGGCTCAGGTTCTTCGCGCCCTTCACGTGCAGGAGGGCGAATTTCTCGGCGCTGCGCGCATCGAAAATCACCGTCGATGGATCGCCGGCCATCTGCATGAACTCGAATTCCGTCACGCGATGTGCCTCGCGAACGAGGCCTACCCGCTCGACGCCAGCCTGGAAGGCGCCATAGTCGATCAGGGGGTTCGGGATCTTGTCCGCCGAAGCGCAACCCGCAAACAACAGCAAGACGGGAGCAATGAACTGCCTGGCCATGACTGACTCCTGGATGCGAGTCAGTTAGGACCCGGGCACTCTTCGAAAGTGCCCGGGCATTTACCTTATTAGAAGAGCTTGCGGATCCCCACCGTGAAGAACAGCTCGTCCGCGTCGTAACTCACGATCTCGGCCTGGCCCACCCAGCTCTCGCCGAAGCGCAGGCCCGCGCCTCCACCGAAGTACACGCCCAGGTCGTTCAGCTTCTCGTACACGATCGCGTCAGAGGTGCTGCTGTTCTGAATGTGCGAAGCGCCGAACTTCACCAGCGGAAACCACTGCTCATTGATGCCGCCATCGAACGGCAGCCACTGGAATCCCACGCCGAACACCTTGTAGCCGATTTCGCCCAGATGGCCGACGCCCGGGTTGTCAGAGGAGATGCCCGCGTCGCCGCCGTCGGCGTAGAAGCCCTCGACGCTCCAGTTCTGGTTCCACGCGTAGCCGGCGGTTAGGCGGTAGCCGAAGCTCTGGCCGTCGTCGACCTTGTAACCGCCATCGTCGTTCTGGGGCTCGAGTCGCGACATGCCGGTGTCGAGGCCGAGATACCAGCCCTTGCTGATGGTATCGGCGGCGCCGGCCTGCCCCGGCGAGAACCCTGCGGCAATCGCCAGGATCGGCAGCATGTGCACCGCAGCGCGGCGACCTGTGCGGCGCAGGGCCACCCAGCCGATCACGGCGAACATCCCTAACAAGCTGAGAGGATCGAACGCACCGGCGCCACGCACTGCGGTCTGAATGGTGCCCTGCTTGTCGATCGAATCCGGAATGCCATCGTGGTCGAAGTCGCCACGGCCTTCCGCGCTGTCCGGAAGCGAATCGTTGTCGCTGTCGAGATCGAGTGAATCTCTCATACCATCTCCATCGGTGTCGGGGCGGGCCAGTGCATGGCCACCGGTGCTACTGTCAGTGGTGTCGGCCAGGCCGTCGTGATCGGAATCGCCGCCGTCCTGGTGCCCATCGGCGTTCGTGTCCGTACCGCTGCTCTCCACGACGTCGCTGATGCCATCGCCATCGCTGTCGAGGTCGCGGTGGTTGTCGGTGCCGTCGCTGTCGGTATCCGGCAGGGCCAGGGCATGACCGCCGAGGCTGCTCTCGAATGAATCCGACAACCCATTGCCGTTGACGTCGACGAAGTTGTCCGCGAGGCCGTCGCCGTTCGTATCGACGCCGCCCGCTTCGATGATGTCGCTGACTCCATCGCCGTCGCTGTCGAGGTCGCCGAGATTCGGCAGGCCATCGCCATCGGTGTCGTCGGAGCCGTCCGCGACATTCGGAATGCCATCGTTGTCCAGGTCGAGGTCCTGCGCATCGGCAACACCGTCGCCATCACGATCGACATAGGTTCCGAACACCTGCGGCGCGGCATCGACCACATTGCGAATACCGTCTTCATCGCTGTCGGCACCCGGGACGAAGCCACCGGACGCCGGTACACGGAAGTTCGTGCCCGGCATGCTGGTGCGCGTCTGGCCGGCATCCATCAGCGAGTCGCGATCGGAGTCGATGAGACCGGCTTCGATCACGTCGGAGATGCCGTCGTTGTCGGAGTCCAGGTCGCGCAGATCCGCAATGCCGTCACCATCGGTGTCGGTCAACGCGCCCGGCGTGCCCTCGAATGAATCGAAGATGCCGTCGTCATCGGAATCGACATCCGCGAGATCCGGCGCGCCATCGCCATCGGTGTCGAGCAGGTAGCCTGAATCCGTCACGTCGCCTTCGAGACTGTCCGGCAGCGTGTCGTTGTCGCTGTCGGTATCCAGGTAGTCAGGCGTGCCATCGGTGTCGCTGTCGCGCGGGTCGGCAGGCGTGGAGCCCACTTCGAGCGCGTCGGCAACGCCGTCGCCATCACTGTCGCTATCCAGATAGTCGGGAGTGCCGTCACCATCGGTATCGACCGGGTGCAGCGCATCGGTGCCGGCTTCGACTCCGTCGGAGATGCCGTCGTCGTCGCTGTCGACATCGGTCGCGCTGTTGCCCGCCTCGACGACGTCGGGAATGCCGTCACCGTCGGTGTCGGTCGGGTCGGCGGGATTGCTGCCCGCTTCCGCGCCGTCGCTGATGCCATCGCCATCGGAGTCGGAGTTGCCGCGATCGGTGCCGAGCGCATCTTCCTGCGAGTTCGTCAGGCCATCGCCATCACTGTCCGCGCCAACGCAAGCCGCGCTGTTCGGGTTCGGTACGCAGGCGTTACTGTTGGCGGAATCGTTCTGGTTGGACACTCCGTCGCCGTCCGTGTCCGTCGCCGACGACTCGAGCACGTTCGGCGTGCCATCGCCATCGCTGTCGGCCGGTGAATTGACATCGCCCACTTCCGCGCCGTCGCTCGTGCCATCGCCGTCGGTATCGGTATTGCTGCGGCTCGTACCCAACGCATCTTCCTGCGCATTGGTCAGGCCGTCGCCATCGGAATCGAGAGCCAGGCAGGCCGCGCTGTTCGTATTCGGCACGCAGGCGTCGACATTGGCGGAATCTTCCTGGTTGGACACGCCATCGCCATCCACGTCAGAAACCGCAGACTCGAGCACGTTCGGTGTGCCGTCGCCATCGCTATCTACCGGTGCGTTGACGTTGCCGCCGGTTTCCGCGCCGTCGTTCGCGCCGTCGCCGTCGCTGTCGGCAGTGCTGCGGCTGGTGCCGAGCGTGTCTTCCTGTGAATTGGTGAGGCCATCGCCGTCGCTGTCGGTCATCAGACAGACGATGGAGTTGGCGTTCGGGACGCAGCCATCCGCGTTCGCCGCGTCGAGCTGGTCGGACACGCCATCGCTATCCGAGTCCGCAACTGACGACTCGAGCACGTTCGGCGTGCCGTCGCCATCGCTATCGGCCGGTGAATTGACATCGCCCACTTCCGCGCCGTCGGCGACGCCGTCACCATCGGTGTCAGCATTGCTGCGGCTCGTGCCAAGCGCATCTTCCTGCGAATTGGTCAGGCCGTCGCCGTCGGAATCGAGAGCCAGGCAAGCCGCGCTGTTCGCGTTCGGCACGCAGACATTGGCATTCGCGGGATCGCTCTGGTTGGGCACGCCATCGCCGTCGGCGTCCGCTATGGACGACTCGAGCGCGTTCGGCACGCCATCGCCATCGCTGTCGAGCGGAGCATTGACGTTGCCGCCCACTTCCGTGCCGTCGTTGGTGCCGTCGCCGTCGGAGTCGGCATTGCTGCGGCCGGTGCCGAGCGTGTCTTCCTGGGAGTTCGTGAGGCCATCGCCGTCGCTGTCAGTCATCAGGCAGACGATCGAGTTGGCGTTCGGAACGCAGGCGTTCGTGTTGGCCACGTCGAGCTGGTCGGACACACCGTCCAGATCCGTATCGACGATCGAGGATTCGAGCGCGTTGATCGCGCCATCGCTATCGGAGTCGAGCGGTGTATTCACATCGCCAACCTCGGCCGCATCGGCAGTACCGTCACCATCGGTGTCGGCATTCCCGGGGCTCGTGCCCAGGACTGCTTCCTGCGCGTTGGTGAGTCCGTCACTGTCGTGATCCGGGCAGGCTGCGGCATTGGAGTTCGGAACGCAGGGATTGTTGTTGGCGGGGTCGAGCGCATCGATGACGCCATCGCCATCGGTATCCGCACCGCCTTCGGCGCCGTCGCTGATGCCATCGCCGTCGGTGTCCGCATTGTTGGGGTCGGTGCCGAGCGTGGTTTCCTGGCTGTCGAGCAGCCCGTCGCCGTCGCTGTCGTTGTTGAAGTTGCTCGCGCCCACGTTGGTGGTGTGCGTGAACTGCGCGGTGGCGATGTCCTGCTGCAGGGGGAAATTGCCGTTCGCCGGATCCAGCCAGAAAAGCTGCGCCTGGATGGCGTACGTGCCCGACACGCTCGCCAGCGGATAAACCGGGTTCGCCGTGCGCGTAACGTTCGCGCCCGCGGCTACGTTGAAGTCCTGCGACAGAACCGTGACCGCATTGCCGTTCGGATCGATGAGCGTGATCTGCAGGCGATAGTTGCCGCCGGTGATCGAGTGCACCGACGTTGAAGTATTTATGGTGACGTTGCCCGCTGCCACCGAGGTGCCGGTGATCTGCACGCTGCGCGTATCGCCATCAGTGGCGCCGCCGCCATCGATCAGAAGCTGTGACCAGTCGATCGTCGTGACCCAGGCCGTAGCGTCGCCGCTGGTGTCGACATCGATGCGCACGAGATTCTGCCCGGCGACGAGCCAGGCCGGGTTTACGTTGAATGCAGAGACGCTCCACACATCGTTGGCGCCGGTGAGTTTTCCCAGCAAGTGGCCGTTGATGTAGACCAGGTCGACTTCGCCCTGCTCCTCGTCCACGTCGAGCGCGCGCATGCTGAGCACCAGGGAGTTCTGCGCCAGCGCCGCGACGTTGATGTTGAATTCGACTGGATGGATGCCGCTGGCGCGGCCCAGCGAAACGTCCAGGTCGTTGTCGGCGACATGCGTGCCCGCGTTGTTCTCGTTGTCCGAGTTTGTGTAGTAGGTCGCCTGCGCAAATGCCTGAGGCGCGAACGCGCCCAGCATCACCGCCAGCAATACGCCCGCGAACCGCTTGAAAGACTGATTCATGTTTATGACAACTCCCGTACGACCAACTCACCGCCAAGACCTTGGCGCTCACGCCGCAACCTTTTGCGGGTACGGGTTCCGTATCGGCTGCCGGGCGGGCAAGCCTTAGGACAGAGAAGGAGAGGAGCTTCAAATAACGACAGGACAGCAGAGATCGAAGACGAGCCTCCGGACATAATCCGGCGGCCGCCCGCACTCTTATCTATAGCGGTTTACCAGCGAGGCGCGATCTGCTGTCCCGGCAGCATTTCGTAGGGCGGCTTCCAGCCGGGCAACGCCTTCAGGCGTTCCAGCCACTTCGCCATCGCCGGGTAGCTCTTGCTGATGTGTATCGTCAGCGCGCGGAGTCCTTCAACGCACGCGAGACGAAGAAAGCCGTCGGCATACCCACCAGCAAGATGTGCCAGAACGCGTGGACGTGCAGCTGCTCGAGTGGATAGATCCCGCGCCCGATGGCCGAGAGCGGCAGGATCACGTAGTTCATGGTGAGCAGGAACGCGATGCCGTAGAGCACACCGAGCACGACCCACTGCCGCGGCACGATCTTCACGCGGCTCATCAGCAGGAACAACAGCGCCGCGGCGAGGATGCAGATGAAGTAGTGCAGCGCCAATCCGAGCGCCACCATCTCCATGCCGCCCTCGCGAGCGGTTTTTCCTAACAACCCGCTGGCCACGCCCTTCCAGGGCGTAAACCACGGTTTGCCCGCCATCAGGGTCTTCACCGTGGGGTAGATGGTGTCCGCGAGACCGGCGAGAAATCCGCCCAGCAGGATCCCGCGCAGCGGCGTGATGTGGTAGTTAGACGCGGTGGTCGTTGCAGCGGTGGTGTTCATTTCGCCCCCTCTTCGCGAAGAGACTACCGCGCGCGCGGCGCGCTGCGAAGTGCCGCATCACATTCGTCCCGAAGCCGGGCCGCGCCTCGCGTTATTGTTTCTTCTTGAACCGTTCGATGATGTCGGCGGCAACCTCCTTCGATTGCCGCTGCAATTTCCGATTCCGTAACCAGCGTTTCACGCTCGGCTTGGGCATTCGTGCCCAGATCTTCGGCACCACCCGCCAGGCGATCGCGCCATCGAGCGGCGGCACCGGCACGAGATTCATCACGATGAGAAACAGGTTGGTCGAGATCAGCACATGGAGGGCCGGCAGCGCGTCCAGATAGATGGGGTAACCCAGCCTCCGGAGCATCTCACCCACGCAGAATGCCGTCAGCAGCACCCAACCCTGCGCGATCACACCACCCCAGGCGATCCAGATCGCGTCGGATTCCCTGCGCGGCTCTTCGTGCCGGCAGAGCCCATGCATGATGTACAGCTCGATCCCGAGCACCGGAACGCGGCGCCACTTCGCCATCGCGGCATGGCCCAGCTCGTGAATCAGCATCAGGAAGAAGAAGCACACGAATGCGGTGGCCATGCCCAGCAGCCCGCGATGCTTGTAATAGAACCAGGGCAGGCCGAGGAGCACCGTCCAACTGAGCACGACGGGCACACCGCGCCACTGCATGAGCCGCCATGCGGTTTGCATTTGTAGCTTTCTACGCCGTCATTTTCGTAGCGAGCGGCAGCGCGACATAGAAGGCGGCGCCCCGCTCCGCCCCGCGCTCCGCCCAGAGCCTCCCGCCGTGCGCGCTCACCAGCGAACGGCAGATCGAAAGGCCCATCCCCAGGCCGTGCTTCTTGGTGGTGTGGAACGGCTGAAACAGTTTCTCGACGTCGCCCGGCAAACCGACTCCGCAATCGAGCACTCCGATGCGTATCTCGTTCTGCTCGATGTGAGTCGTGAGCGTGAGATGGCGATCCTGTGGTGGATTCGTTTCCATGGCATCGCAGGCGTTCACGATCAGGTTGAGGAGGACCTGCTGGAGTTGCACGCGATCCGTCATGGCCTGCGGAAGATCGACGATGGCGAGATTCGAGACGGACACGCCGCGACCAATGAGATCGCTGTGGGTAAGGCGAAGCAATTCTTCGAGAACCTCTGTCACGTTCACCGGCTGGAGCTCGGCTTCTCCGCGGCGAAGCATGGTGCGCAGGTGCTCGATGATGTCTCCGGCGCGAAGATCCGCGCTGACGATGTCCGCGAGGATGGCCTGAATCTCGGTGAGGTCGGGCGGCTCGCGCGACATGAAGCGCTCGGCTGCCTGCGCATTGCTGAGAATGCTGCATAGTGGCTGGCTCAACTCGTGCGCGAGAGAACCCGATAGCGCGTTCAGCATGGACACGCGGGAAAGGTGTGCGAGTTCTTCCCGCTGCTGCAAAGTCTCCGCACTGGCCTGCTTCTGGCGCGTGATATCCATCGCCACACCGATCATTCGCTGCCGTTCACCATTGACCGTCGGGCCTGGATGGCCACGTGCGGCAACCCATCGCACTGAACCATCGGGCAGTAAGACGCGAAACTCGGATTCATAGGGACCGCCGGTCGCCAGCGCGTGCCGGTATGCGACCTCGCGCGCCGCGCGGTCGTCGGGATGGACTCGTCCGGCCAGCGTGGAGTGATCGATGGGTGCGCCAGGCGGAAAACCGAACAGTCCCTTGTCGTCAATCCAGACTCTGTCATCCGGCACGTCCCATTCCCACAGGATCAATTGCGCGCTTTCCACCGCCAGCGCCATGCGCTCCTCGCTGATCCGCAACGCCTCCTTCGAGCGTCTTTCCTCTTCGATGGCGACCGCGAGCAATAACAGTGGACTGGCCGCCACCAGGATGAACAGCTGCAGCGCCAACGCATTCTCCGCCGGGCTTTGCGTCAGGAACGGCCCGCGTCCGTGCATCGTTCCCCAGATCGCCATGATCGTGATGACCAGGATGGAGTGGCTCATGCCGCCGAGACCAAAGCGAAGCGCCGCCCAGACGAGCAGCACAACCGGTGCGTAAATGAGTGCCGGTGAAGTCTCCGGCCCCGCGGGCAGCCGATCGAAGGCGAGCCATCCGACCAGGAGAATGGCAGCGCCGAGGAAACTCCCTTCCAGCATGCGCAAGGCTGCGGCCTTGAATCGTCTGGTCAGCAGCTGGTTGACGCCTATCAGGATGACCGGCACCAGCACGATCGTCGTCACGGCATTCGAGACGGCGAGGTTGCGCCATTCGACCCAGTACTGGGTTCCGTAGTGATTGGCGACCGTGAAGGCCGCTCCCCAGAAGGAAGTCACCACCGGAGTGAGAATCACCGCGATCAGCATGAAGACTACGGCTTCGCCAAGGCTGATGAGATGGAACGGTGATTTGATGAACATGCGAATGCCGGCGGCCGTCAAAACCGCCTTCGCGACATCGAAGGCTTCGCATTGCAGCGCATAGAGAGGCGGCCAGTCCTGCTGCTGAGTGGCGATGAAGTGGCTGCCCGCGGCGGCCAGCACGTAGAGCCACCATTGCCGGGTGGGGACGAGCAGCAGGATGGAAACCAGGACCGCGTGCGGAAAAAAGAAGAGGGAGACCTTGCTGTCGGGAAAACACAGCAGCCAGGCAGTTCGCGTCGCCAGGTAATAGCAGATGGCGCTGGCCAGAATCCAAAGTCCGGTGCGCAGCGAGAGCCCAAGCCGCTCATCGGCACGGACACCCACGGATTGCATTTCACCAACGTCGGCGCTCATACCGACAGCATATCCCCTCTGCTATTTTGTGGCCGCATGCGAAAGCTTCTGGTCTTCCAACACTCGGCACGCGAACCTCTGGGCGTCTTCGATCCCATGCTCCGCCGGGCCGGATTCCGCATCCGTTACGTAAATTTTTCACGGCAGCCCGACCAGAAGCCAGATGTCAGCCGCTATAACGGCCTCGTCGTGCTGGGCGGGCCAATGAACGTCGACCAGGTCGAGAGTTTTCCGCATCTAACAACCGAAATCGCGGCCATCCAGGAAGCCCTGGCGCGAGGTATACCCATTCTAGGAATCTGCCTCGGCGCGCAACTGCTTGCCGCGGCGCTGGGCGCCAGCGTGCGCCCCAACAACGTGCGTGAGATCGGCTGGTATCGCCTGCATCCCACGGCCGAGGCCGGTGGGGACCCACTCTGTCGCCACTTCGACGGCAACCAGCACGTGTTCCAGTGGCATGCCTACACGTTCGACCTGCCGCCGGGCGCCGTACACCTGGCGAGCACCCCCACCTGCCCAAACCAGGCGTTTCGATTCGGCGATCGCGCGTACGGACTGCAGTTCCACCTGGAGGCAGATGAGAATCTCATCCAGCGCTGGCTGCACGTGCCGGAGTACCGGATCGAGGCCGAAAACGCCGGCCCCGAACATCACTTTGAACACATCCTGCGCGACACACACAGCCATGCGCCGCACGCGCTCACGTTGAGCGAGCACGTGTTCGGGGAGTTCATCGGGTTGTTAGGCTGGAAGCGGCGGGTGCGGCTCGGGAGTCTTTGACCGGATCAAAGGCTGGTTCCCCGGCGGCCGCCAGATTATGACCACCGGTGTCACGGCTGCGCTTTCCTGACACCAACCAGCGTTCTTTCGACTCCGCAGGTAGGAATCTGGCCTGAAACAAGCCACTCCGCGCCCTGAGATCGCTAACAAAGATGTGCTTTTCCGCATGTGTGCTACTCTCGGCCTGACACCGGTGTCAGGAAGGCGTTTTCGATTGCGTGACACGGTGTCGGCTGCCTTCCGCAGCCTGCTGACAGATTTCCTGTTGATGGAACGACAATCAAACAAGGGGGATTCTTCATGATTCGCAAGGCGTTCATCGCCGCTGCGTTGCTTGCTTTTGCAGGCGGCGCGCATGCGGCAACCGATTACCCAGCTGGCTATACCAAGTGCGCCAAAGACGGCGAGACCTGCACGTTCAGCGGGACCCGTTCTGTGGCGTACGGCAAGGCAGGCACGTTCGTTTACGCAAATCTCACCGGGCCGATCAGCTGCACCTCGAGTCGGTTCCCGGCCATCAGCGTGGGCACTCCACGGTACTGCTCTTATGGCGCGGTCGTGACACCCCCGGCCTGCCCCGCCACGACCATCGGTCCGGTCATCAACGGTGCATCGTCTGCGAATGCAACGGTTGCTTCCGGCGCTTCGGTCGCCTTCGCTCCGACGCCGACCTCGGGCGGTAGCTGGTCATGGTCCGGCTGCGGTACTACCGGCACTTCGCGCACACAGACGGTATTCCCGACTGCCTCGTGCGCGGCGACTGCCAGATACACCAACAGCTGCGGCACGGTTTCGACCCAGGTTCACAACATCACTGTGACGAGCACGCCGCCGAGCTGCCCGGCTACCACGATCACTGCCGTGATCAACGGAACGCAGACGGCGAGCGCCACGGTCAACTCGGGCGCGCAGGTGACCTTTGCCCCGCTGCCTTCCTCGGGCGGCACCTGGTCCTGGAGCGGCTGCGGCACGTCTGGCACTTCCAGAACGCAGACAGTGTTACCGACCGCCTCCTGCACGGCGACGGCGACGCACACCAATAGCTGCGGCACGCAGTCGACACGGGCTCACACCATCACGGTGAACGGCACGACGCCGCCGAGCACGCCTTCGGGCACGCCGATCGGCTTCGGACGCAACACCACTGGCGGCACGGGCGGCGCCACGGTGACGGTCAGCACCGGCACACAGCTCAACACGGCGCTTTGCGGCCGCGCGAGCGTGAGCACGCCGATCATCATCCGTGTGAATGGCACCATCAACCATGGCAACACCACCAAGGTGAGTGGCAGCTGCGATACCACGGCCACGGAAGTGGAACTCAAGGGCATCAGCAACGTCACCATCGTCGGTGTCGGCACCAGTGGCGTGCTGGATCAGATCGGCCTCCACATCCGCAACTCATCCAACATCATCATCCGCAATCTCCACATCAAGAACGTGAAGAAGAGCGGATCGCCGACCTCGAATGGCGGTGATTCCATCGGCATGGAGTCGGCGGTCAACAACATCTGGATCGACCACAACACGCTGGAAGCCAGCGGTGGTGAATCCGATGGTTATGACTCGCTGCTCGACATGAAGGCCGGGGTCACCAA
>Ga0190271_10000426_pt1 | contig 21518 bp, 15 predicted proteins | sample Popmic356T_FD_133747 | JGI IMG/M metagenome (GOLD analysis project Ga0190271, IMG submission 133747) | Populus adjacent soil microbial communities from riparian zone of Weber River, Utah, USA - 356 T | ecosystem: Environmental > Terrestrial > Soil > Riparian zone | place: USA: Utah | collected...
AATGGCAGATCGTCGCGCACCGCCTGCATGAATTCGTCGGTGATGCAGATGCCGTGGTGCAGGTTCAGGCTCTTGCGATTGAAGTCGCCCGAGGGCTTGCGGATTTCGATGAACTCCTCGATCTCCGGGTGGTGCACGTCGAGGTACACCGCGGCCGAGCCGCGACGCAGCGAACCTTGCGAGATCGCAAGCGTCAGCGAGTCCATGACGCGCACGAACGGGATGATCCCCGAGGTCTGGCCGCAACCCTTGACCGTCTCGCCGATCGATCGAACGCCGCCCCAATAGGTGCCGATGCCACCGCCGTTCGACGCCAGCCACACGTTTTCGGTCCACGTGCTGACGATGCCGTCGAGATTGTCTTCGACCGAATTCAGGAAGCAGGAGATCGGCAGACCACGCTGCGTGCCGCCGTTCGACAGGATGGGCGTGGCGGGCAGGAACCAGAGGCGCGACATGTAGTCGTACAGCCGCTGTGCATGCGCGCCGTCGTCCGCGTAGGCGCGCGCCACGCGTGCAAACAGGTCCTGCGTGGTCTCACCGGCCAGCAGGTAACGATCCTGCAGCGTCGCGCGGCCGAAGTTCGTCAGCAGGGCGTCGCGACCCGGGTCGGTTTTCACCTCGATCGCGGCACGCGCCGATTTCGCGGAATCCGCACCCGGCATCAGCGCCTTCGTGTGCACGAGGGAATTTTTGGGGGCCGTGAGCCTGGGCTTCGCGCGCGTCGCCGGTGATTGAGTTGTCATCGCCTCTCCGTTGTTCGCGGGGAAGCGGAAGCGGCGCGAGATCCTGCCGACGGCAGGAAACATCGACGCTGCTGCCGGCACACCCCGTCCGATCAGAAGTCTCTAATGTGTGCATTGGCAGGTCTCCTGGCTCGCCGCTCGATCGCGATTCCTCTGGCCTTCCCGAGGACGTATCCTCAGTGGCCTAACAAGAACGAAGATTCGCTTGCGGCTTACAGTTGCGGGGGCAGCTGCGGCGTTTGACCGCATTCCCTTTTCATCGCGCTCTCGCGCGAACCGATGCACGACTAGATGTTGTGTTCCATGACATGGAATTGTCAACAGATTGTGTTCGGGGAGTCATGAAGAAGTTTTTGAAATGGCTGGGATTCGTCGTTGCCGGCGTCTTCGCCGTCGCGATCCTCACCGTCGTGTACGTGCACTTCACCTTCGAACGCGAGATGACGCGTCAATACAAAGTTGCCGAGACGCTCAGCGTTTCCCTGCCGACCGACCCGGCGGAAATCGCCGAGGGCAAGAGGCTTGCGCAGCTCACCGGATGCACGCATTGCCACGGCGACAATCTTGCGGGCGCGGTGCCGCTCGATATTCCCGGAGTGGCGCGCTTCGTCGCTCCCAACCTCACCACGATCATGCCGACTTATAGCGACGCGGAACTCGTCGGGCTGCTTCGTCGCGGTGTGAAGCGCGACGGCACTGGCGCGTGGTTCATGCCATCGCAGATGTTCCGTCACCTGCACGATGAAGATCTCGCACGCGTCGTCGCCTGGGTGCGCACCGTGCCCGCGAGTGAAGGCATCACCGGGCGCACGCGGATTCACCTGATGGGCCGCTTCATCGTGGTGATGGGAAAATTCAAATCCGCCGCGCGGCAGATCAAGGAACTGGATGCCGCGGGAGCAGGCGTGGATGCGTCGGGGCGCGGCGCCTACCTGGTCATGAACCTCTGCAGCGAATGTCACGGACAGGATCTCGAGGGAGAACCCGCGGCCAAGTCCCCTTCGCTGGCCGTCGCGAAGGCTTATTCAGCTGATGATTTCGCGCGACTCATGAATCAGGGGATCGGCCTTGGCGACCGCACCTTCGAGCTCATGACGCCGACCGCGAAAGCGCGTTTCGCGAACCTGCGCGACGACGAAGTGAACGCGATATACGCGTTCCTGCAGTCGCGCTGATAATGTGAAATGGGGTCAGGCCCTTTGGGCCGTTCCTGATTTGCTAGCAAATAGGGACGCGGCTGAATCAGTCAATTCCCCGCGCGCCAGGCGGGGAAATGAGCACGTCCCCGTCAGGCGTTGTAGCCGCCATCCACGGCGATGGTCGCGCCCGTGATGTAGCTCGCGCCCTTGCTCGCGAGGAACGCGACGGTGGCGCCGATTTCCTCCGGCCGGCCGTAGCGGCCAAGTGCGGTACCGCTTTTCAGCACCTGCACGAAGGCGCGTTCGTCGTCGCGGTTCATGTCCGTGTCGATGGGGCCCGGCTCGATCACGTTGACCGTGATGCCCTTGGGACCCAGATCCCGCGCCCAGCCACGCGTGTACGCCGCCACCGCGGCCTTGGTCGCCGAGTAATCGGAGATGCCCGGCCAGGGTGAGGAGGTGCCGCCCATCGAGCCGATGGAAATGATGCGGCCGCCTTCGGTCATGTGCTTCGCGGCTTCACGCACGGCGGCGTTCACGCCGCCGACGTTCACGGCGAACTGCCGCGCCACATCCTCGGCCTTCACTTCTCCCACGGGGCCCGTGATGAATACGCCGGCGTTGTTCACCAGGATGTCGAGATGGCCGAAGTGTTCGGCGACCTGGCGCACGAGGTTCGCAACGGCATCGGTGTTGGCCTGGTCGGCCTGGAAGGCGACCGCGCGCACGCCCTTCTCCTGCAGTTCGCGCACCAGAGCCCTGGCCTTGTCGGGGGAGCTGACGTAGCTGATGGCCACATCGGCACCGTCTTCGGCGAGCGAACGGGCGATGGCGGCGCCGATGCCGCGCGAGCCGCCGGTGACCAGGGCCGCTTTTCCGGTGAGTTTCTTGTTCATGGTCCTTCTACTGAGTGGTGTCTGGCGCGTGTTTTCGCGTTGGGAGAAGGCTATTAGCTATGCCTTTGATGATAAATAAGCTCATCGTGACAACATTATTCCTATTGGTGAATAATCGACGCCATGTCGGCGGTCCCGAATTTCAATCAGATGCTGGCGATGAAGGTGTTCGTCCGGGTGGTCGAGGCCGGCACGTTCACGCACGCCGCCAACTCGCTGCGCATGCCGAAACCCACGGTGACCAAGCTGGTCCAGGGACTCGAAAGCCATCTGCGCATCAAGTTGCTGAACCGCACGACGCGCCGCGTATCCGTGACGCCCGATGGCTCCGCTTATTACGAGCGTGTCGTGAGATTGTTAGGCGACCTCGAGGACATCGAGTCGAGCGTCACGCACGCCAAGGAACGCCCGCGCGGGCGATTGCGCATCGACGCCGGCGCCGCGATCTCCACGTTTCTCATCCTGCCGGCACTCCCGAAGTTCCTCGCGAAGTATCCGGAGATCGACATCGAATGCGGCGTGAGCGACCGCCCCGCCGATCTCATCGGTGACAACGTCGACTGCGTGATCCGCGGCGGGCCCTTGCTCGAACCCTCGCTGGTGGCGCGGCACATCGGCGACATGCGCTGGACCACTTGCGCGACGCCTGCGTATCTCGAGAAACACGGCAGGCCCACGCACCCGACCGATCTGCAATCCGGGCACCAGCTCGCGGGCTATTTCTTCCCGCGCAGCGGCCGCATGCGGCCGCTGGTCTTTCAGCGTGACGGCAAGCGCATCGAGATTCCGCCGAGCCCGCGCGTCGCCGTGAACGACAGCGGCGCGCATTTCGTGTCGTTGCGCGCGGGGCTGGGCCTCGGGCAATTGCTCTCGTTCATGGTGTCGTGCAGCGGTGCGACCCACGAACTCGAATCGGTGTTGAAGGAATGGCAGCCCGAGGCGATGCCGGTGCACGTGCTCTATCCGGCGAATCGGCACCTTTCGACCAAAGTACGAGTGTTCGTCGACTGGGCCGCGGAGCTTTTCTCGCAAAGCCCGTGCACGCGCTTGTTAACATCCGCGGCGTGAAAATCCTTTCGCTCATCGTCGTTGCACTCACGGCATTCACCGCCAACGCGGCACCGCCCCGCCTGGAAAAGCAGGGCAGCACGCAGCAGCTGATCGTCGACGGCAAGCCGTTCCTGATCCTGGGCGGCGAGCTCGGCAACTCCAGCGCCTCGAGCGCGAATTACATGCGCCCGCACTGGCCGCGCCTCGAAGCGATGAATCTCAACACCGTGCTCGCGCCGGTTTCGTGGGAGCTCATCGAGCCCACGGAGGGAAAATTCGACTGGACCTCGGTCGATGAGCTGCTGCGCGATGCGCGTGCTCACGACCTGAAACTCGTGATCCTCTGGTTCGGCGCGTGGAAGAACAGCATGTCCACCTACGTGCCATCGTGGGTGAAGCGCGATTCCATCCGTTTTCCGCGCGCGAAGCTGGCCGACGGCGCGCGCGTGGAAATCCTCTCGGCGTTTTCGCAGAACTCGCTGGATGCCGACACGCGGGCCTTCGCCGCATTCATGGACCACCTGGCGAAGGCCGACGCGCGCGACAACACCGTGCTCATGGTCCAGGTGGAGAACGAGATCGGCATGTTGCCGGTTGCACGGGAGCGCGGCACTGTGGCCGACAAGGCGTACGCCGGGCCCGTTCCCGCCGATCTGATGCGCGCGCTGGCGGCACGCGGTGATGAAGTGGAACCCGAGCTGCTCGAGCGCTGGAAAAAGAGCGGCCGGAAATCATCGGGAACCTGGGCGCAGGTGTTCGGCGAGGATGACTGGGGCCAGGAAGTTTTTACTGCCTGGCATTACGCACGCTTCGTCGAAGCACTGGTGAAGGCCGGCAAGGCGCGCTACGACATCCCGATGTACGCCAATGTGGCGCTCAATCGCACCGGGCGCAAACCCGGCGAATATCCGAGCGGCGGTCCGCTGCCGCACCTCATCGACGTGTGGAAAGCCGGGGCCCCTTCGCTGGACTTCCTCGCGCCAGACATCTACTTCCCTAACTTCTCGCAACTGGCCGCGCGTTACCGACGCAGCGACAACCTGCTGTTCATTCCCGAAGCGAACAACGCCACGAACCCGCAGGGACCGCCGAATGCGTTCTTCTCTTTCGGCGCGCTGGACTCCGTTGGCTTCTCGCCGTTCTCGGTCGAGTCGCTGGGCGACGCCCCGAATGCGCTGTCGCAGTCCTATGAAGTGCTCGATCAGTTGAAGCCACTGATCCTGGAGTCCCGCGGCCGCGGTCGCATGGCGGGCTTTCGCGCCACGCTCAACGAAGATGGCAGCGTCGTCGAGACGCCCGCGAAGGTGAACATGGCGGGCATCGAATTCACCGTGACCTTCATCGATCCGTGGACACCGAAGGACCAGCAGACCCTGGCCAATCACGGCGGCATGCTGATTCACTCAGGCAAGGACTTCTGGTTCGCCGGCCAGGGAATCACCGTCACCTTCAGGGACTCGGAATCAGCGTCCGCGCGCGTCGGCATCGACTTCGCCGAAGAAGGGGTATTCGTGAATGGTGCGTGGGTGCCGGGCCGCAGGCTCAATGGTGACCAGACGCACCAGGGCAGACACATCCGGCTGCCTCCGGGGAAGCCGCAGATCCAGAAGGTGCGGTTCTACCTTTATCGTTAGGCTCTATCGTCAGGCTCTATGGCCGGCCTGACGGAGGCGGCGCGGCGCCCTCGAACAGCGCGGACGCGTTGTCGTCCCAATTGAACGAATTCAACCGCCACTCGGCTCCCGGGCGATAGAAGGTGAATTGCCAGCGCACCAGATGCTTGGTGCGCTTCTCCACGTAGGTGATCCTCAACAGGAGATCGGCAACGCGCTCTTCGCGTATGACTGCGTATCCGACAATTTTTCCATAACGCGCGTCAAACGCTCCGCGCGCCGAAAGCGTCTTGTCGCGCGATGCATCGAACTCTGCTTTCGAGACGGGTAATCGCGATCTGAGCAGCTCCAGCGCACCGCGGTCATCACCGGCTACGAGCTTCTTCATGAACTCGAGCGGCAGTTCGCGCGCGTGGGCGAGCGAAGCCTGTTCACCTTCGTATTTCTGCGCGGCCGCGGCATCACCCACGAAGACCGCTGCAACGATGCAGGCAGCCAATAGATGCTTCACGAAGTGACCCCCGGTACTGCGATGAGTCGATCAGGAAAGTACGACTAACAAGTCCTTCGCGTCCACCTGCACGCCCGGCTTCACCAGCACTTCGCCGACGGTGCCGTCCGCTTCCGCGCGCACGCTGGTCTCCATCTTCATGGCTTCCATCGTGAGCAGCAGATCGCCCCTGGCGACTTTCTGACCGACGACGGCCTTCACCGTGGCGATGGTGCCCGGCATCGGCGCGCCTACGTGTTTGCTGTTTCCCGGCTCCATCTTCCGCTGCGGCGGCCGCTTGGCCACCTGCGAGCGGTCGGTGACCACGATGGAACGCGGCTGGCCGTTCAGCTCGAAGAACACCTGGCGCGTGCCGTCGTCGCGCACCTCGGACAACGCGACGAAACGCACGATGAGCGTCTTGCCGCGCTCGATGTCGACGCTCACCTCATCGCCGGGCTCCATGCCGTAGAAGAACACCGGCGTCGGCAGGATGGCGCAGTCGCCAAACGTCACGCGGTCTTTGGCGTAGTCGAGGAAGACCTTGGGGTACATGAGATAGGACGCGAACTGCGTATCGGTGGCTTCGCGACCCAACTTCTCGGAAAGCTTCTTGAGCTCGGCCGGGAGATCCAGCGGCGGCAGCGCTGCGCCGGGTCGCGTCGTCAGCGGCTTCACATCCTTGAGAACCTTCTTCTGGATGCCCTCGGGCCAACCACCTTCAGGACGGCCGAGGTCGCCACGCATCATCTGCACCACGGACTCGGGGAAGGCGACTTCGACGTTCGGATCGAGCACCTGCTCCTTGGTGATACCGCTCGACACCATCATCAACGCGAGATCGCCGACCACCTTCGAGGACGGCGTGACCTTCACGATGTTGCCGAACATCTCGTTGACGTCGGCATACGCCTGCGAAACCTCGGGCCAGCGCGCATCGTCGAGACCCACCGAGCGCGCCTGCTCCTTGAGATTGGTGTATTGCCCGCCGGGCATGCCGTGCACGTAGACCTCGGACGCGCCGGAGCGGATGTCGCTCTCGAACGCGAGGTAGTTCTTGCGCACCTGCTCCCAGTACATGGAAATGGCGCGCAGATTGGCGGGGTCGATGCCGGTATCGCGCGGCCCGTAGCGCAGGGATTCGACGATCGACCCCAGGTTCGGCTGCGAAGTGAGGCCGCTCATCGCATCGATGGCGCCATCGACCGCGTCGGCGCCGGCCGTGATCGCCGCGAGCACGCTGGCTGCCGCGATGCCGGAGGTGTCGTGCGTGTGGAAATGCACCGGCATCCCGAGTTCGTCCTTGAGCGCCTTGATCAGCGTGTAGGCAGCTCTGGGCTGGCAGAGCCCGGCCATGTCCTTGATGCCGAGGATGTGCGCGCCCGTGGCCTTGAGCTCGCGCCCCATCTTCAGGTAGTAGTCGAGCGTGTACTTGGTCTCCTTCGGCGAGGAGAGATTGCCCGTGTAGCAGATGGCCGCTTCGCACAGCTTGCCCGTCTCGAGCACGGAGTAGATAGCCACGCGCATGTTCTCGACCCAGTTGAGCGAGTCGAACACGCGGAACAGGTCGACGCCCGAGATCGCCGCCTGCTTCACGAACGCGCGCACCACGTTGTCCGGGTAGTTGGTGTAGCCCACGGCATTGGACGAGCGCAGCAGCATCTGCAGGAGCAGGTTCGGCATGAGCTGGCGGAACTGCTCGAGACGCGACCACGGGTCTTCGCGCAGGAAGCGCATGGCCACGTCGAACGTGGCGCCGCCCCAGCATTCCATGGAGAAGAGCTGCGGCATCATGTGCGCGTAATAAGGCGCGATAGCCGTCATGTCCGGCTGGCGCATGCGGGTAGCCAGCAGTGACTGGTGGGCGTCCCTCATGGTCGTGTCGGTGATGAGCACGCGCTCCTGCGCCAGCATCCACTTCGCGAACCCTTCGGCGCCGAGCTCCTCGAATTTCTGCCTGGTGCCCGGCGGCGGCGCCTTGGCCACGTTCACCTTGGGCAGGCGTGCGAGCACCATGTTCTTGGGCTTCAGGCGCCCTTTCACTTCCGGGTTGCCGTTGACGATGACCTCGCCGATGAACGAAAGGATGCGCGTGGCACGGTCGCGCTTCTTTTCCCACTTGAAGAGCTCGGGTGTCTCGTCGATGAACTTGGTGGTGTATTCGGCGGTCGCGAACTTCGGGTGCGTAATGACCTGGTCGAGGAAACGCAGGTTGGTGGATACACCGCGGATACGGAATTCCCACAGCGCGCGATGCATGCGCGCGATGGCTTCCACCGGGTTCGGCGCCCAGGCGGTGACCTTCACCAGCATGGAGTCATATGAACGCGTGAGGATGGCGCCGGCATACGCGGTGCCCGCATCGAGGCGGATGCCGAAACCCGCAGGCGAGCGATACGCGGTGATCTTGCCGTAGTCAGGCGCGAAGCCGTTCTCGGGATCTTCGGTGGTCACTCTGCACTGCAGAGCATGCGACGTGAGGTGAATGTCTTCCTGCTTCGGAACGCCGCTCGCCTCTTCGCCAATCTTCGCGCCGTCGGCGATGCGGATCTGTGCCTTCACGAGATCGATGTTGGTGACGGCCTCGGTCACCGTGTGTTCCACCTGGATGCGCGGATTCACTTCGATGAAGTAGAACTTCGCCGTCTCGGCGTCCTGCAGGAATTCCACGGTGCCGGCATTGCGGTAATTGACCGCACGGCCGATCTGCAGCGCGTAACCGCAGAGTTCGCTGCGCTGGGCATCCGTCAGGAACGCCGCCGGCGCGCGCTCCACCACTTTCTGGTTGCGGCGCTGCACCGTGCAATCGCGCTCGAACAGGTGCACGAGATTGCCGTGCAGGTCACCCAGGATCTGGACTTCGATGTGCCGCGCCTTGCGCACCAGCTTTTCGAGATAGACCTCGTCGTTGCCGAAGCCGGCCTTCGCTTCGCGGCGGGCAACCGGCAGGAGCTCCGTGAGTTGCGCATCGCTTTCGATGACGCGCATGCCGCGGCCGCCGCCACCCCAGCTTGCCTTGAGCATCACGGGATATCCGACGAGCGCCGCCTGCTTCTTGGACGTCTCGATGTCGGCCGGCAGTGGCGGCGTCGCGGGCATGACCGGCACACCGGCCGAAGTAGCTAGATTGCGGGCCGCCACCTTGTTGCCCAGCGTGCGCATGATCTCGGGCGTGGGGCCGACGAATATCACGCCTTCGCGGTTGCAGGCTTCGACGAACTCCGGGTTCTCGGAGAGGAACCCGTAGCCGGGATGAATGGCATCGGCTTTCGCCTCGACGGCGATGCGCAGGATGTCCTCGATGTCGAGATAGGCATCGACCGGGGCCTTGCCGCGACCCACCAGGTAGGCCTCGTCGGCCTTGGTCCTGTGCAGGGAAAAACGGTCTTCCTGCGAGTAGATCGCGATGGTGCGGATGCCCAGTTCGTTGGCAGCGCGCATGACGCGGATCGCGATTTCACCGCGATTGGCGACGAGCAGGCTGCGGATGCGAGTCAGCATGGATGGCTTCTTCTAATATGATTCCCCGGACGGGGAAGTTTAGCGAAATTGGCGCCTCATTCCGCCGTCAATTTCAGTGCTGATATTGCTCGCATGCACTTGGGTTGTGCGCGCCGATGGAGAAAACATGTTCGCAATCGCTATTCACGGCGGCGCCGGCACATTGTCCGGTAGCAAGACATCCGAGGCACACGCCAAGGCCTACCTCTCGGGCCTCTCGGCGGCCCTCGACGCTGGCTTCGCCGTGCTGGAGCGTGGGGGGTCGAGCCTCGATTCGGCGATCGCCGCGGTTTGTGTCCTGGAGGACGATCCCCTGTTCAACGCCGGGCGCGGAGCGGTACTCACCCGCGACGGTCTCGCGGAGTTAGACGCGTCGGTCATGGACGGCCGGACGCTGGGCGCGGGCGCGGTCACGGGACTCAAACATGTCAGGAATCCGATCGCGCTGGCGCGACTGGTCATGGACCGATCAGCGCACGTGATGCTGGTCGGAGAAGGCGCCGAAGAATTCGCGCGTGCGCAGGGCGTGGAGATGGTCTCGAACGAATATTTCCGTACGCCCGTACGACAGCGACAATTGCATCGCGTGCTCGGCGGCACGACCGAGAAAGAAAACGATCTCATCGCGTTCGGAACCGTGGGCGCCGTGGCGCTCGATGCACGAGGAAATCTCGCCGCGGCCACCTCGACCGGAGGCATGACCGGCAAACGCTGGGGCCGCGTCGGCGACTCGCCCATCATCGGCGCGGGTACCTACGCAAACACGAGCTGCGCCGTATCGGCCACCGGACACGGCGAATACTTCATCCGCGCCGCGGTCGCGCACGACATCTGCGCACAGGTGGAATACCTGAAACTGCCGCTCGCGCAGGCAACCGCCAATGTGCTCGGCAAGATGAAGGCGCTGGGTGGCAACGGCGGGGTGATCGCCATCGATGCAGGCGGCGAGATCGCGCTCGATTTCAACAGCGAGGGCATGTTCCGCGGGATGCGGACGTCGGCCGGGAAGAACGAAGTCGCTATCTAGCTACCGGGAAGCTTCGCGCAGCGGCAGCACCGCCGCCGCAACCGTCTCGGGCTTCTGCACACTCTGCTCGAGCGCCACGTAACCATCGCGGCCCTGGTGCTTGGCGGCATACAGCGCCTGGTCGGCCAGCGCCACGGCCGTGTCATGGGTCGCAACCCGGTAGGCATCCACGGCCACGACGCCCACGCTGATGGTGACGTAAGGCTGGGTTTGAGAATTCGCATGCGGGATGCGCAGCTCGCGCACCGCGGTCAGCAGGCTGCGCGCGATGCTCTCGCCGTAGGATTTGTCGGCGCCATACAGCACCGCGACCAGCTCTTCTCCGCCGTAGCGCGCGACGAAATCGAGCGGCCGGCGCCGCGCGGCATCACGCAGCGCGCCGGAAACCCTGCGCAGGCAGTCGTCGCCGGCGATGTGGCCGTACCGGTCGTTGTAAGCCTTGAAGTAGTCGATGTCGATCATGATGACCGTGATGGTCTGACGATCGCGCTGCGCCTGCTGCCAGACGCGGCGAACCTGGTCTTCGAACGCAGCGCGGTTGAGCAGCGAGGTGAGGCCGTCGTGAGTCGCCACTTCGGTGAGCTGACGATGCTCGAGGAACGCCGAGCGATTCGCGTGCTCCAGCGCGATCGAGCCCGCGCAACCGATGAGGTTGGAAACGAACAACGCGAACATGAGGTAGGTGGCCGTGGCGCTCGGCATGCTGCCCATCGCGGCAGCGATGACCAACGCGGCGAACACGAGCCCGTTGGCGCGCGCGGCTTCGCGGAAGCGCAGGCCGATCGTGAAATAGAAGAAGAACGAAGCCAGCAGCAACCGCGCTCCGACCAGCGGCACTTCCGGGGGCGGCGAGAACGCCGCCATGATGACCGTGCCGATGCCGAACAACGGCGCCACGAAACTGATGCCGATGCCATACCAGCGATCGTAGAAGCGCTTCGAGGTGAGCAGCAGCATGAGGATGACGCAGGGCACGTGCATGCCGAAGCGCACGATGTTCGTGACGCGCGAATGCTCCGGCGACAGGACGATGTGATCGAGAATGGCGAAGCCGACGACGGTGCACGCCGAGAGGATGATGGCGATGCGGTTCCAGCCACGAAGGCGCTTGCGGTGTTCGCTGCGGAATTCGGTTTCGAGCGGCTCGTCGAAACGAAGGAAGCGGGTCCCTTTCGCCAGCAGACTTGCTGCTTCCCCTGTGCTTGGCGACGAATTTTTCGTGTACGCCATAAGTCCGAAGCCTGACCCCAGTCCCTGAGTGTGAGACTGCTTTGTATGTGTTCGGATGCCGCGGCGCAAGCCGGGCGGATCAGCCCGGCGCTGTTTCCGTGCGGGTGATCGGCGTCGGCGCCTTCACGCGTGTACGCCAGACTTCGAGAGGACTCCACGCCTGCTTGCTCGGCGCTGCATTTTCGCGAGGGCTCGCCGGGGTGATTCCATCTTCATTCGCTGCGGTCGCGACTGCCAACTCGAGCAGGTACAGCTCGGTCTGATTTTTAGTTTTCATATCGTCCCCTGAACTGGCGGACCGTTAGGTCTTCTGGTCGGGGATTGTAGTACCTGAATTGTTAAAAAATAGGCTTTCCAAGCAAGATTGAATGGATATGTCAAGACCATGACGTGCGTCACAGTTTTTAGCCGGAAGAGTACTCCGATAAATACTGTTCAAAAGTCATCCGATCGGCAGCCTCGACCGCCTTCTGGGCGACCAGCGACTCGTCTGCCGCGGCCCTGAACTCCGCCTGACGCTCGGTGTTGGGCGGATAGAGCGCCAGGAAGTACTCCTTGTGAAGGCGCGACATGCGCAGGCCCAGTTCGAAGAACGATTCGCCCGTGGACTCGAGCTCGGCCAGCATGCGTGCCGACGGCGTGAGGGCCACGTCATGCACCTTGGCCGCCTGCACCGCAAGCGCCGCCGAGAACGGCTTCGCCGGATCGCCGCGATCGAACACTTCGGCAATGCCCCGCATGGAGTCGATGAGTTCACGCGCCCAGCCGGCCATCGAAACGGCCCTTCCCTCCCGTTGCAATGTAAGACCCGGCTCACGGCCGCGACGCGCCACCGTCAGGTGATTCGCATCGAGCGAATCCTGCTCCGACACGCCGATCGGCTGCGAGTCCTTCATGAGGCACAGCGCGAGGAACACCTCGAGGAAACGCATCTTGTTCTGGTTCACGCCGACCGGGTCGAAGGCACTCACGTCGAGCGCGCGCACTTCCACGTACTCGACGCCCGCACGGCGCAACGCCTTGGTGGGACGTTCGCCCGAACGCGCCACGCGCTTCGGCCGGATGAAGCTGTAGTACTCGTTCTCGATCTGCAGGATGTTGGCGTTCAACTGGCGATATTCGTCGCCGACCTTCACGCCTAACTTCTCGTACGGCTCGTGCGGGGTGCTGATGGCGCGCGACAGGTCGCGCACGTACTCATCGAGGCTGTTCACCGACACGGACAGGCCGGCCTGGTTGCGGTTGCGATAACCGAGATCGCTCATGCGCAGGCTGGTGGCGTACGGCTCATAGGAAGTGTCTTTCGAAAGGCGCGGCAGCGTCACGTTGCGTCCGCGCAGGAACGAGTTGCACACCACCGGCGAGACGCCGAAGAGATACAGCACCAGCCAGCCATGGCGGCGGTAGTTGCGCAGCAGGTGGAAATAGCGATCCGAGATGAATGGCTGGCCGCGCTCGCGCGACTGCACGATGTCCGGCCACGCATCCCACATGCGCTCGGGAAACGAGTAGTTGAAATGCACGCCGGAGATGGCCTGCATCATGCGGCCGTAGCGCACGCCGAGGCCGTTGCGATACACGGTCTTCATGCGCCCGATGTTCGACGTGCCGAACTGCGCGATGGGAATGTTTGCGTCGCCGTCGATGACGGACGGCATCGACGTGGCCCAGAGCAGTTCGTCGCCCAGGTGCTGGTAGACGAACTGGTGCAGATCGAGCAGGTACTGCAGGAGCTCCCAGCTCGTGCGGAAGGTCGGCGAGACCAGCTCGATCAGCGCTTCCGAATAGTCCGTGGTGATGTTTTCGTTGGTGAGCGCAGAACCGAGCGCGCGCGGATGCGGCGTCTGGGCGATCTGGCCTTCCGGTGTCACGCGCAGCGATTCCCTCTCGACACCCTTGCGCCCGCCCTGGACGATTTCGGGCTCGCCGCTGTTGATCAGCGCCGCGAGTGTTTGTTCGAACTTGCGGTCAATGGCGGCGCTCATGGGGGCCGGCATCTTGCATGTTTGCGGCCGAATTCCGCAATCAGTCAATAGAGAGAGGCATTAAGGTTTCGTGTTTGCCTGGGTCCGCAGTACCTGCTCCGCCTCACAAAACCGGCGCAGGTCGGCTAGCATTTGCGGCAGCTCGCGCTTGAAGGTCGAGCGTGCAAGCCAGTTCGGGACGTAGCCCGGCGGGTCGATGTAGACGCGATAACGCAGCAGCGTCCGCTCACCGTTTGCCGCCGGCTCGTACTCCCAGATGCCCTCGTTGGCCTTGAAGTCGCCGCTGACCTGGTGAAACGCGATGCTGCGACCGGCGATGAAGTCGGCACGGAACACGTAGCTGAGCTTGGGCGCATACCAGCCGAAATCGATCTCCTGTTCCACGAGAGCCCAGCTCGCGTCGGGGGCGCGTTCGCGAACCCGGCACAGCCGCAGGTGGGGTACGTACCGGACCGCGCCGGCGCAGTTGCTCATCGACTCGAACACCACGGTCGGCGGCGCATCGATGAGCATGGCCGCCCGCACGGTGCCGCGGCGTGCACCCGGGTCGAGGTTGGCCCGGATGACCACCTCGTCTTTTTCGACGCGCTTCATCTCGGCGGGGGTGAGCTCGAAGTCCGCCGCCTGCACGGCCCCCGCGCAGGCCAGCCAGAGACCTGGAACCGCCGCCATCCATTGCAATGCGCAATTCATGGTTAACGATATCCCATACTTCATGAGTGGCGTCTGCCAGCCAATTGGTTCATGGGCAGGTCAACGGGCCCTGTGGCCGGCCGGCCGCGAGAGTTTCGGTTTTCCGTTCATTGTCGGTTAATCAAGATCGGCCTATTGTGAGATCCATGAAACGCGTACTCGCGGTGTGGGTGCTGGGCCTGCTGGCCTCGTCACCGGCTTTTGCTGGTTTTCGTTGCGGCACCAAGCTCGTGAGCGAGGGCGATACGCGCGCCGAAGTCGCGCACAAGTGCGGTGAACCCACCGACGTCCTGAACCAGCGAAGCGTGTTGCGCCGTCCCGTGATCTGGGGTTACGGCCGCCGGCCGCAATTCATCGGCGAAGACTTCATCGAAGTGCCCATCGAGACGTGGATATACAACCTCGGGCCTAACAAGCTCATGCGCCGCATCATCTTCGAAGGCGGCTACGTCGTCGAAATCGAAACGATGGGGTACGGGTATATCCAGTGATTGGTGGTGCCGGGCACCAAGAGGATGGGGTCAGGCACCGATTCCTAGCAAAAGGGGTCAGACTTCTCCGCGAAGTCTGACCCCTTTTGCTAGGAATCGGTGCCTGACCCCATTCTATTTAATTGCCCTCGGCGGACGCTTCGCCTCGATCCAGCGATCGACCTTCGCGGTCAGCACATTCATGGGGACCGCGCCATCCCGCAGGATCTGGCTGTGAAAATCCCGAACGTCGAAGGCAGCCCCGAGCTGCGCCTGCGCACGGGCGCGCAGCGCGCTGATGTGCAACTGGCCTAACTTGTAGCCCAGTGCCTGGCCAGGCCAGACGATGTAGCGCTCCACTTCGGCAGTGACGTCACTCTCGGCCAGCGAGGAGTTGTCGAGCATGTACTGGATGGCCTGCTCGCGCGTCCATCCTTTCGAATGGAGCCCGGTGTCCACGACCAGGCGCATCGCCCGCAGCATTTCATCCGACAGCCTGCCGTACCACTGGTACGGATCGGTGAACACGCCGAGTTCCTTGCCGATGGATTCCGCGTACAGCGCCCACCCTTCCGAATAGGACACGTAACCGTTGAAGCGGCGGATGCGCGGCAGATCGGTGAGTTCCTGCTGAATGGATATCTGGAAGTGGTGGCCCGGTGACGCTTCGTGCAGCGACAGCGTTTCGAGGCCGAAGCGTGGCTGCGCCTTGAGGTTGTGCGTGTTGATGTAGAAGATGCCGGGGCGTTTGCCATCGGGCGACGCCGACTGGTAGGAGGCGCCCGCCGCGGATGCCGCGCGAAACGCCTCCACCGGGCGAATCTCGTAGTCCGCCTTCGGAAAATCCGCGAACAGCTTCGGCAGCAGCGAGTCGATGCGCCGCTTCACGCCGCGATAGGCGTCCAGCAACTCGTCTTCGTCCTGGAAGTAGAACCGCGGGTCTTCCTCGAGCGTCTTGAAGAACGCATCGAGATCGCCGGTGAAGCCCACCTGGTTCTTCACGGTGAGCATTTCGCCGCGGATTCTCGCGACTTCCGCGAGCCCCAGGCGGTGAATCTCGTCGGCGGTCATGTCCATGGTGGTGGCGCCACGGATGCGCCAGCGATACCAGCCCTGGCCGTCGGGCAGATCCGTCCACGCCACCGTGGTGCGCGCCGCGGGTAGATAGTCCCGCTCGATGAAGGCCGCGAGCCGCGAATACGCCGGCAGGACCTCCCTGGTGAGCGCGGCGGAATAGGCGTTGCTGATGCGCAGACGTTCCCTGGCCGGAATCTCCGCCGGCATCGCCTTGATGGGCGCCCAGAAGATGCTGTCCGTGTAGTTGGCGGTGACGATTTCGCGCAACTGCGGCACCACCTTGGCCATGGCCGGGCGCGGCAGCGTGATGCCTCGCGCCATGCCTTCGCGCATCATGTCGATGGCGCCGTCGGCCCAGCGCGGAAACTGCCGCATGCGCGCGAGGAAGCGGTCATAGTCTTTCGCCGTCACGAAGGGCTGCGGGCCGGTGCCCGAGCCATACACGGCCAGATCCATGGGCAGCCCGCTCATCTGGTTGAGCGGCATGATCTCTTCGGGGTATTTGAGGCCCTCGAGCGCGATCTCGCGTTCGCTCACGAATATGTCGTAGGTGATGCGCGCCGTCGGCGGAAGAACCGAGGGGTCGATGCGCCGCACGCGTTCGAGGAAGGCCTGGTCGAGGGCGTGCTGGCGTTCGCGAAACCCGGGGCTGGTGGTTTCATCGAGCCGGTCGTCGTAGCGCGAATCGCCGATGGAGGTCGCGGCCATCGGCAGGAGCTCGAGCTGCCGATCGAAGTACTCTTCGACCAGCGCGTTGAGCGCGGATTCGGGGGTACGAGTCGCAGGCGGGGCGGCGCAGGCACCAAGCACCGCAGCCGCTAACAGGAAAAGCTTCTTCATGGCGGAATGGTAGCAGGGGACCTCGGCGCTTCCGGGCGGTCGACCACTGCGTTCGCGCCGAAATGCGCACTTGTTACGCCCTGTCGAATTATTGTCTCGCGCGCGGGTCCTAGGTCCGGCACGTACAAAGCCTTAACCTACGCCCCAACTATGCCACCCGCCATACTCATCGCCGACGATCACCCGCTCTTTCGCGAAGCCCTCAAGCTTGCGATCACCCAGGCCTTCGGCGGTGCGCGCACCTTCGAGGCCGACACCGTCGACTCACTTCTCGCAACGCTGCACGCGCATCGGGAAATCGACCTGCTGCTGCTCGACCTCGGCATGCCCGGCGCGCACGGGTTCTCGGGCCTCATCCAGGTTCGCGCGCACTACCCGTCCGTGCCGGTGGTGGTGATTTCCGGCCGCGAAGACCTGGATATCGCACAACGCACGCTCACGCACGGAGCTGCCGCCTTCATCGCCAAATCCGCGGCCGTGCCCACCATCATCGACGCGTTGCAGACCATCCTGCAGGGCGGCGTCTGGAGCCCGCCGGACCTGGTCGCGGCCAGCGCCACGCGAAGCATCGTGCAACCGGACGAAGCCGCAGCCGCGCGCCGCGTCGCCAGTCTCACGCCGCAGCAGTTCCGCGTCCTGTCCATGTTGTGCTCGGGTCAGTCGAACAAACGCATCGCGCTGCAACTGCAGGTGTCCGAAGCGACGGTGAAGGCACACATGACGGCCATCCTGGAAAAGATGGGTGCCGAAAATCGCACGCAGGCCGTGTTGATCGCGCAGCGCCTGGCGCTGCATCAGTTCGCGCCGCCGGTCGAAGACGACGCGTGATTCCCCCGCTCGAGCCGGTCGACCAGCGCCGCGATCAATGCGCGCAACGCGGCGGGACGCACCGGCTTGCGCAGCACGGGAAACCCAAGCTTGTCGGCCTGGAGCACCAGCTTCTCGGTGGCGTCGGCGGTGAGCAACGCACCACCGCGTCGCTGACCCGCGGGCGCCCCGCGCACCAGCTGCTCTAACAACTCGAGGCCCGCGGGCCGGTTCTGCAGGTGATAGTCCGCGAGCACGATGTCGATCTGCTGGTCGGCGCCGAGCGCCAGCGCGGCTTCCGGCGAAGCGACGGCCAGGACGCGGAATCCCCAGCGCGCCAGCAGTTCGCGCAATCCATCGAGCGTGGCTGCGTCGTCATCCACGCACAGGATCCTCGCGCTTGGGTGTGCATTCGTGGACTCGCCAACCCGGTGTTCCGTGAGCTCGCTGAAACTCGCCGCCGCGCCGGCGCCGGCGCGCGGCACACGAATGCCGAAAATGCTGCCACGTTCCGGCGCGGACACCAGCGTGAGCGTGCTGTCGAGGATCACCGCGATGCGCTCGCAGATCGACAATCCGAGTCCCAGCCCTTTTTCGCCCCAGGGTGAGGGCTGATCGAGTCGGCGGAATTCTTCGAAGATGGCGCGCCGGTTTTCCGGCGTGATTCCCGGCCCCGTGTCGATGACCTGCAGTTCGACAGTCTGGCCGTCATCGCGGCGCCGGGCGCCCAACACCACGCTGCCCGTTTGCGTGTAGCGCAGAGCATTGCCGATGAAGTTCTGCAGGACGCGCCTGAGTAAACGCGGATCGGAGCGCACACGCAACCGCGTGCGTACGAACGACAGCCGGATGCCGCGTTGTGCCGCGACCGGCGCGAACTGCTTCAGCAGGGAGTTCAGCAGATCGCCGACGTCGAACTCCGTGATCTCCGCACGCACACCACCAGCGTCGAGGCGCGAGATGTCGAGCAGCCCTTCCAGCAGATCGCCGGCCGCGGCCAGCGAGTTGTCCACGCTGTCGGCAAGCCCGCGCAGGTCGCCGTCCTGGCCGGCGCGACTGCGCAGCGCGGCGTTGAACAGTCGAGCAGCGCCGAGCGGCTGCAGAAGGTCGTGGCTCGCGGCAACGACAAAGCGCGTCTTCGACTGGTTGGCCTGCTCGGCCTGCGCCACGGCGGCCGCGAGCTGGCGCGTACGTTCCTCGACGCGAAGCTCCAGCGTTTCGTTGATCTCGCGCAGGCTCTCTTCGTTGCGCTTGTGGCTGGTGACGTCACTGAACGTGGTGACGAAGCCGCCATCGGGCAACGGCTGGCCACGCAGTTCGATCACTCTCCCATCGGAACGGCGCCGTTCCGAGGTGTGCACGGAACCGGCGCGCATGAACTCGAGACGCTTGCGCACCTGCGCCTCCGCATCTCCGGGCCCGCACCATCCGCGGCCCGCGTTGAAACGGATCAGCTCTTCCACCGGCTTGCCGGCGAACACGAAGCCGGGCGGATACTCGAACAGGTCGAGATAGCGCTGATTCCAGGCGACGAGGCGCATCTCCACGTTCACCACGCAGACGCCCTGCGGCATGTTGTCCATCATGGTTTCGAGCAGCTCGCGATTGAAGCGCAGCTTCTGCGACGCCTCGTCGAACAGCGTGACGATTTCCGCGAGCTCGATGCCGGCGCCGCGCAGCGCGCTGGTCAGCACCAGGCGGGCCGACGACGCGCCGAGCGCGCCCGACAGATCGCGCTCCAGCGATTGCAGCAGCGCGAGATCGGCGCGCTCTTCGGCGAACACATGGCGCTTGAGCTCGCGCGCACGCCGTTCGAGCAGGCGCCGCGCGGCCGGAGCACCTAACAATCTTTCCGCGAGCAGCAGGAGGTCGCCGACGGTGGCCCCACCCGGCAGCAGTTGACCGCCGCGAGTGCCTGGAAACCCTACGAGCAGCCGCGAACCCGCGACACGCAGCCGCTCGCCGATGGCCGGCCGATAGCGCAGCGACAGCACCACCATGACGGTCACGTTCGCCGCGAGCGACCAGAACACGCCATGGGAGAAATTTTCGGGGAAGTCGATGCCAAGCAGGGCGCGCGGCGCCAGCCATGTCAGCCCAAACGGCCCATAGGTCACCCAGTCCGGCGCGCCGCCGTCGGACACGATGGCGGGAACCAGCAAGGTGTACATCCAGATGACGAAGCCGGCGGCGAGACCGCCGTTGACGCCAGTGCGGCTCGCGCCCTGCCAGTACACCGCGGCGATGATGGCCGGCGCGAATTGCGACACGGCAGCCAGCGACAACGTGCCGATGGACATGAGGCTCGGCGCGTTTGGCGACAGGTGGAAGAAGCCGTAGGCGCCTAACAGGACGCCGAGGATGGCGATACGGCGCACCCACAGGATCATTGCCGGTGACGCGACGCTCTCGCCCACCGTCAGCCGCCGGCGCCACAACATCGGCAGCACCAGGTCGTTGCTGATCATGGTGGCCAGCGCGACGCTGGCGACGATGACCATGCCGGTGGCCGCGGCGTAACCGCCGAGGTACGCGAACAGCGCGAGCCACTCCTGTCCGGCCGCCAGTGGAATCCACAGCACCAGCGCGTCGGTGCTCGGCGCACTGCGACCGGCGGCATCGAGCGGCAATGCAGCCGCGACGATGGGAATGACCACGACGCTGAGCAGCACGAGGTACCCGCTGAACCACCAGCGTGCGCGCCTGACGTCAGCGACATTGGCGCACTCGACGACGCCCATGTGGAACATCCGCGGCAGGCAGAAGAACGCGAACAGTGCCGTCAGCGCCTGCGCAAAGAACATCGAAGGCTGCGTGAACTCCTCCGGCAGATGGCGCAGCGCGGTGAGCATCGGCGCGGGACTGTCGAGCGTCGTCAGCGCGAACAGGCTCACCGCCACCAGCGCCACCAGCTTGAACACCGATTCGGCGGCGATCGCGAGCACCATGCCTGGATGATGTTCGGTGGCATCGATGCCGCGCGTACCGAACAGGATCGCGAACAGCGCGAGCATGAGCGCGACACCGAGCGTGGTGTCCTGGTACCAATGCGGCGTGATACCAGGCGGCTTGCCGGTGAGCACTTCGATGCTCATCGAGATCGCGGTGAGTTGCAGCGCGATATACGGAATGATGGCGGTGAGCGCGATGACAGTAACCAGCACCGCAATGTGGCGTGAACGGCCGAAGCGCGCCGACAGGAAGTCGGAAATGGAAGTCGCGTTCTGAAGTTTGGCGAGTCTTATCAGGCGTTCGTAGAAGCTGATACCGAACGCGAGCAGCACCAGCGGTCCGAAATAGCCGGCGATGTACAACAGGCCATCCAGCTTCGCGGTGCCCACGGCGCCGTAGAAGGTCCAGCTCGATCCGTAAACACCGAGAGCGAAGCTGTAGATGAGCGTGCGCCACCGGGGATTCTCTGGATAAAGCTTGGTGCGATCGCCCCACCACGCGATGGCAAACAAGCCGGCCATGTACGCCAGCGAAGCAAGCAGCAAGACCCAGCCTGAAACGGTCGTCGTCATTTAGTTGAGTAGACGATAGTCCAATTCTTGTGAGCGCGTTTCCGATCGTATTCTCGACCGCCCGAAATGTTCCAGCGAAGGGGGAATCATGAATCGGTCCATGACGCATCTTTCCATTTTGAAAGGAGTCGCCGCCACAGGCTTAAGTCTGTATGCGATTTCCGCACACGCGCAGGTGTGCGACACGCACCCCGCCTTTCCCGACGCCACGGTCACGAGCGTGATCGACCGCGATCACATGATGTGCACGATGGGCCTGCAGTTCCCGGTGCTGCCACCGCGGCTCGACGACCCTAACAAGCCGCCGAACGCGCAGCCGCTCAATGCCGCGAACCCCGAAGGCAACTGGACGGACTCGCGCCGGCACACCGTGGTGCGCACCGGCTTCGGTGGCTGGCACACCTATGACAGCGACCAGGGACTCGCCGGC
>Ga0190271_10000427_pt1 | contig 21517 bp, 19 predicted proteins | sample Popmic356T_FD_133747 | JGI IMG/M metagenome (GOLD analysis project Ga0190271, IMG submission 133747) | Populus adjacent soil microbial communities from riparian zone of Weber River, Utah, USA - 356 T | ecosystem: Environmental > Terrestrial > Soil > Riparian zone | place: USA: Utah | collected...
GCCGCAACTACGGCATCCTCATCGGTGAAGCCACCGCCGAGCGCATCAAGATCGAAATCGGCGCGGCCTATCCCGGCCAGCAGGTGCGCGAGCTGTCGGTCAAGGGCCGCAACCTCTCCGAAGGTGTGCCACGCAGCTTCACGCTCAACTCGAATGAAATCCTCGAAGCGCTGCAGGAACCCCTGCAGGGTATTGTTGGCGCCGTGAAGCAGGCGCTGGAACAGACTCCCCCGGAGCTTGGCGCCGACGTCGCCGAGCGCGGCATCGTCCTCACCGGCGGCGGCGCGCTGCTGCGTGACATCGACAAACTACTCATGGAAGAGACCGGCCTCCCGGTGGTCATCGCCGAAGACCCGCTCACCTGCGTCGCGCGCGGCGGCGGTCGCATTCTGGAGCTCCAGGACCAGGTCGGGCCGGGAAGCTTCGGCCTCGAATAAATACCCGTGGCCGTATTCGGCGCCGCCACCAGTCGCTCCTTCGGCGGTCGCGGACCGTCGTTCGGCTTTCGTTTCTTCTGTTACGCCATCCTCTCGGTCGTGCTCATGTTCTATGACCGGCGCGGGCAGGAACAGGGCCGCGGCTGGCTCGACACCGCGCGCTACGGCCTGCAGGCGGCTATCTACCCGCTGCAGCTTGCGGTCAACTCGCCTTCCGCGGCCTGGCGCTGGCTGGAGGAGAGTTTCACCACGCGCGAAACCCTGCGCGCCGAGGTCGACCAGCTGCGCGAAGACCTGCGCATCCAGAAGCTGGTCACGCTGCGGCAGGCGGCACTCGAGCAGGAGAACGCCAGGTTGCGCGGCCTCAACGCGCTGCTGCCCAACGTCATCGACAAGCGGCTGGTGGGCGAAGTCATCAACGCCGAATACACCCAGTTGCGCCAGCGGTTGCTGGTCAATCGCGGCGGCACGCACGGCGTATTCAAGGGTCAGCCGGTCGTCACGGGTGACGGCGTGCTGGGCCAGGTGTTTCGCACCGGCCCGTTCAGTTCGGAAATCATCCTCATCACCGACGCAGAGCACGGCTTGCCGGTGCAGGTCGTGCGCTCCGGCGTGCGCACGACAGCACTCGGCACCGGCTTCAGCACCTCGCTCGAATTGCCCTTTGTCCCGCACAACTACGACGTGAAGGTCGGCGACCTGCTGGTCACCTCCGGGCTCGACCAGAAATTCCCGTTCGGCCTGCCGGTGGCGCGCGTCACGAAAGTGGAACGCGACCCGAAGCAGCCGCTGGCGCAAATCTATGCCGTGCCGCTCGCCGGCATCGAAAGCGATCGCGAAGTGCTGTTCATCTGGCAACGCACCGATCATCCCGCGGCCCACGCGACGCCTGAAGCACTTGCGGTCGAAGCCGCCCCCCCGGTGAAGCAACCATGAACCTCGCGCGTCGCGAACCGCGCTGGGCGGTCACTTTCTCGGTGTTGCTGGCGCTCATTGCGCAGGTGATCCCGTTGCCGGACTGGCTGTCGGTGATCCGGCCGTCGTTCGTGGCGCTGGTCATCGTCTACTGGAGCATCTACGCGCCCCATGCCGGCGGCATCTTCGCGCCGTGGCTCGCGGGCCTCTCGCTCGACGTCTTCAAGGGCGAGGTCCTGGCGCAAAACGCGCTGGCCATCGCACTGATCGCCTACATCACCATGACCCTGCACCAGCGGCTGCGCAACCAGACGCTCGTGCAGCAGTCGCTGTTCGTGTTCCTCATGCTCATGGTGAACGAAGTGGTGGTCTGGGGTATCGAAGGCTGGAGCAACCACCACTCCATTTCCACGCCGTGGCGCTGGATACAACCGATGATCGGCGCCATGTTGTGGCCGTTCATCGCGTTGCTGGTTGGTCGCACGCACACCCGCACTTAGGCGGCTCCATGGGCACGGTCAGCATCAAGGATCACTGGGCCGAGCAGCGGCTGTTCGAGCAGCGCGCGGTCGCCGCGGCGTTCGTCATCGCGGCGCTCACCCTGGTGCTCATCGGCCGCCTCGTCGTGCTGCAGGTCATGCGCTACGACTATTACGCCGAGCTCTCGCAGGGTAACCGCGTGCGCGTCGAGCCGCTGCCCGCGCAACGCGGCCTCATCCTCGATCGCAAGGGCCTGGTGCTCGCCGAGAACCGCCCCGCCTTCCAGATCGAACTGGTGCGCGAACGCGTGCCCGATGTCGAAGCCACGCTCAAGCGGCTCATCGAAATCGGCGTGTTGCCCGTCGACGATCTCGAGGAAACGCGCAAGCTCGTGAAGTCGCGCCGCAGTTTCGAAAGCGTGCCGATCCGCCTGCGGCTCACCGACGAGGAACTCGCGCGTTTCGCCGTAAACCGCTTCGAATTCCCCGGCGTGGACATTGCCACGCGCCTCACGCGTTTCTATCCGCATGGCGAACACGCGGTGCACGCGCTCGGGTACGTCGCAGCGATCTCCGAAAGCGATGTGAAGAAGCTCGAAAAGGACAAGCTGCTCTCCAAGTACGCCGGTACGTCGCTGATCGGCAAGCTCGGCATCGAGGCGTCCTACGAAGAAACGCTGCACGGCAGCGACGGTTCGCGCCAGATCCTCGTCAACGCCGCCGGGCGTTCCGTGGCACGCCAGGCGAAGGATCTGCAGACGCTCAGTCCCATCGCGGGCCGCGATGTGATCACCGGCATCGACCTGCCGACGCAGCTGGTCGCCGAACAGGGACTGATCGGCCGGCGCGGGTCCGTGGTCGCGATCGATCCGAACACGGGCGACGTCGTCGCGATGGTGTCGACGCCGGGCTTCGACCCGAATCCTTTCGGACGCGGTCTCACCACGGCCGAGTATGCCGTGCTGCGCGACAACATCGACGTGCCGCTGCTCAACCGCGCAATTCGCGGCGAATATCCGCCCGGCTCGACCGTGAAGCCGGCCATCGCGCTCGGCGGCCTCACGCTCGGCATCACGACGCCGCAGCGGACCAAGGCCTGCCCGGGCTATTTCTACCTGCCGGGATCCGGCCATCGATACCGCGACTGGCGCGCGGGCGGGCACGGCGTGGTCACGATGGAAACCGCCATCGCGCAATCCTGCGACGTGTACTTCTACGAGCTCGCCTCGATGATGGGCGTCGACAAGCTGGCGGGCTGGCTGGCACATTTCGGGCTCGGCCAGCCGACCAACATCGACATCAGCGGCGAGCGCAAGGGCATCCTGCCGACGCCCGGGTGGAAGAAAGCAAGGTTCAAGAACGCCGCCGACCAGGTGTGGTTCCCCGGAGAGACCGTCAGCTTCGGCATCGGCCAGGGCTATCTCATCATCACGCCGCTGCAGGCCGCACACATGACTTCCGTGCTGGCCACGCGCGGCAAGAGTTATCAGCCGCGCCTCGTCACCGCCTACCGCGACCAGGGCACGGGCAAGGTCGAGCCGATCGCGCCCAAACTACTCGAGACCGTCGAAGCGTCGCCCGAGAACTGGAAAGTGGCCATCGACGGCATGATCAAGGTCATGAACGGCGGCACCGGCGCGCGCAGCCAGGTCGGCGCGCAGTTCCAGATCGCCGGCAAGACCGGAACCGCGCAGGTATTCACCGTCAAGCAGAACGAGAGCTACAAGGCGATGGAGGCGAAGCTGAACGAACGCCTGCTCGACCATGGCTGGTTCATCGCGTTCGCGCCCGCCGATGCGCCCAAGCTCGCCGTGGCGGTGATCATCGAGAACGGCAAACACGGCACCGCCGCGGCGCCGATCGCACGTCGCGTGCTCGACCAGTACATCCTGGGTCACACCACCACTCCGGAGATTCCGCCACCGGTGGTTGCGCCCACGGGCGAAGTGGTCGCTGCACCCACCGCGCCTGGAGACGAGTGATGTACGAACCGATTGCAGTCGGCTCGCGCAGCCGGCGTACCTTCAGCGCCGCGGGCCGCATTCTCGGCGCACTGAAACTCGACGGCCCGCTGCTCGTGGGGCTCGGGCTCATCACGCTCTACGGCCTCGTCGTGCTGTACAGCGCCTCGGGGCAGAACTGGAACCGCGTCATCGACGGCGCCATCCGCGCTGCGCTCGGCGCCGTCGCGATGTGCGCGCTGGCGCAGGTGAAACCCGCCTTCCTGCGCCGGCTGGCGCTGTTGATGTGGATCGTCGGTGTCGTGTTGCTCGTCGTGGTCGACATCACTGGCCACATCGGCAAAGGCGCCCAGCGCTGGCTGGACCTCGGCTTCATCCGCTTCCAGCCATCCGAAATCATGAAGCTGGCGGTGCCCATGACCTGCGCGTGGTGGCTGCACGACCGTCCGCTGCCACCAGACTGGAAGTCTCTGCTGGTGCTCGCCGTGATCATCCTGGTGCCCACCGCGCTCACCATCCTTCAGCCCGATCTCGGCACCGGCGGTCTCATACTCATCGGCGGCATGCTGGTGGTGATCCTCGCCGGCCTGCAGTTCCGCGTGATCTTCGGTCTCGCCGCCGTGGGCGCCGCCGCGGGCTGGCTCGCCTGGCATTACGTGCTGTACGACTACCAGAAGCAGCGCGTGTTCACGCTGCTCGATCCGGAGTCCGACAAGCTCGGCGCGGGCTACCACATAATCCAGTCGCAGATCGCCATCGGCTCGGGGGGCGTGTTCGGCAAGGGCCTGCTGAACGGCTCGCAGGGCCAGCTCGAATTCCTGCCGGAGCGCACCACCGACTTCATCTACGCGATGGTCGGCGAGGAACTCGGCCTTCTTGGTGCAACGATCCTCCTGCTTCTCTACGTCTTCGTCGTAGGACGAGCCCTGTACCTCGCGGTGGAAACGCAGGACACGTTCGCGCGACTGCTGGCCGGCAGCATTGCCCTCACCTTCTTCGTCTACGTGTTCATCAATGCAGGCATGGTCAGCGGTCTGCTACCGGTTGTCGGCGTTCCGCTACCGCTGGTCAGTTACGGCGGAACATCGATGGTGACCCTGCTGGCGGGCTTCGGTATCCTGATGTCCCTCTACTCGCATCGGAAGCTCGTCGCCTCGTGATGCGCAATGCGCCTGGCCTGACCGCAATCCTCCTTTTTTGTTCGGGTTCCGCAATGGCGGATGGCTCGTTCGCCGGGCGCACCCGGTTCGATCTCGACCGCACTGAAATCAAGCAATTCGTCGAAGCCACGGCCGCGGCGAACAAGATGCAGCCGCTCGACGTCTATCGCCTGCTGGCCAAGGCCGAACCGCAGCCGAAGATCATCGAGCTCATCACCAAACCGGCGGAAAAGGTGGCGCCGTGGTGGGAATACCGCGAAAGATTCCTCACCGAACAGAGGGTGAGCGAAGGCGCGCAATTCATGCTCGAACACCGCGCACGCCTGGAGAAGGCGCGCAAGGAAACCGGGGTCGCGCCCGAGTACGTCGTGGCCATCATCGGCGTCGAAACGTTCTACGGTCGCATCACCGGCAAGTTCCGCGTGCTCGACGCGCTCGCCACGCTGGCGTTCGACTACCCGCCGCGCGCGGAATACTTCCGCAGCGAGCTCACGCAGTTCATCGCGCTGGCGAAAGAGGAAGCGGTGGACCCGCTGACCGCGCTCGGTTCGTACGCCGGCGCCATGGGCGCGGGCCAGTTCATGCCGTCGAGCTACCGCCGGTACGCGGTGGACGGCAGCGACGATTCCCGGCGCAACCTGTTCGCCGACTGGGACGACATCATCGCCAGCGTCGCTAACTACTTCAAGGAACATGGCTGGGTGGCGGACGGCCCGGTGATCGCCGAGGCCGTGCTGAAGCCCGACGCGCCCGCCATGGCCGAACCCGGCAACCTCTCGCTCAACGAAACGGTCGCAGGTCTCAAGGCCAAGGGCGTGGAGTTCGAGACCGCCCAGGCGGAAACCACGCCGGTGGTGCTGATTCCCGCGGAAATGCAGGACGGTCCCGCCTACCGCGTCGGGTTCAAGAATTTCGAAGTGATCACGCGCTACAACCGCAGCGCGCGATATGCCATGGCGGTTCACGACCTGGCGACCAACATCGCCGGCCGCGTCGCGGCGGCGTCGCCCGTCGTGCCCGTAGCACCAGTAGCGCCCGAGCCCGGCGAGACGAAGCTCGCCGCGCAGCCGGATTCGACGACCGCGGCCCGCTGATGGGAAATGCCGCGCGCGTCGCGCTCGCGCTGACGCTCATCGCCTTCCTCGCCACCGGCTGCAGTCTCGCGAAGCGCAAGCCGGATGCACCGCGCTCCAGCATCCCGTCCGGGTCGGCCGTGCCGCAGCCTCCGCCCGACGTGTTCGCAATCCCCGATGCGGTCCCGCGAGCCGAGCCGCGCGGCCGGCGTGGCAATCCGCCGTTCTACGAGGTCTTCGGCAAGCGCTACTACGTGCTGCCGAGCTCGGATGGTTTCGTCGAGCGCGGCATCGCGTCCTGGTACGGCCCCGGTTTTCACGCCGCCTCCACGTCGCTGGGCGAGCCTTACGACATGTACGCCATGACGGCGGCACACAAGACGTTGCCGATTCCCGCCTACGCCGAAGTCACGAACCTCAAGAATGGCCGGAAGGTGGTCGTGCGCATCAACGACCGGGGTCCGTTCGTCGGCGATCGCATCATCGACCTGTCGTACACCGCGGCCGCCAAGCTCGACATGCTGCTGGCGGGCACCGCGCCGGTGGAGGTCCGCGTCCTCTCCGCGCCGCGCACGGGCGCGGGCTCCGCGCTGCCACCAATACCGTCCGCCGCGCCTCCCGTGAAACCTGCAACTCCGCCAGTCACCGTCGTCAACGCGCCCGCGGTGAAGATGCCTGGCGCACCGGTGATGTACATCCAGGCCGGCGTGTTTGCCGACCACGAAAACGCGCGACGGCGCGTCGAGGCGCTGCTCGCGTCCGGCCTCGAGCTGGCGAGCCTCGAGGAGATTTCTTCTCCACGTACCCTGCATCGCGTGCGCGTCGGCCCCTATGCCAGCATCGAAGAATTCGATCTCGCCATGCGCACCTTGCGCGAACTCGGCATCACCGACGCGCGCCTCCTCCTCGACTGACAGCAGAAATGGGGACACTCCCCGTTTCCTAGCAAAAGGGGCCGCACCTCAGAAGGTGCGGCCCCTTTTTCCCGCTTCGCGGGGGCTGGTCCGACAGGACCAGCGGGAGTCTCCCCATTTCTCCTGCCCATTTCTCTTGGGCGTACAATCGCGGCCCTGACACCTGCCCCGGAGCCTCCGCGATGCCGCATTCCCGGCTGATCTCGTTCCTTGCCTGCATTTCCTTCGTCGCGACCGGCACATTCGGCGCGGTTCCCACGCCCAAGCCCCCCGCCATCGATGCCCGCGCCTACGTGCTCATCGACTACCAGAGCGGGCGTGTGCTGGCGGCATACAAGGCCGACGTGCAAAGCGAGCCGGCGAGCATCACCAAGCTCATGACCGGGTACGGCGTGTACCGCGCGTTGCACGAGAAGCGGCTCGATCGCAGCGACAGCGTCACCATCAGCGAACACGCGTGGAAGGCCGAAGGCTCGCGCACCTTCGCACAGGTCGGAACGCAGATTCCCGTGGACACGCTCATCAAGGGCATGATCGTGCAATCCGGCAACGACGCCACCATCGCGCTGGCCGAGAAGTTAGGCGGCACCGAAGACGGCTTCGTGCAGATGATGAACTCCTACGCCGCCGAGCTCGGGTTGAAGAACTCGCACTTCGAGAACAGCTGGGGCGGCCCGGGCGCGAAGCACTACATGAGCGCGCAGGACATCGCCACGTTGTCGCGCGTGCTGATCCGCGAGTACCCGGAAGAGTACAAGCTGTACAGCCTGCGCGAGTTCGAGTGGAACGGCATCAAGCAGCAGAACCGCAACGGGTTGCTGGCGCGCGACCCGACGGTCGATGGCATCAAGACCGGTCATACCGAAAGCGCCGGCTATTGCCTGGCGAGCTCGGCCCTGCGCAATGGCATGCGGCTCATCTCCGTGGTGCTCGGCACGCAGTCGTTCAAGGCGCGCGAAGACGCCAGCGCCGCGCTGCTCAACTATGGCTTCACGTTCTTCGAAACCGTGAAGGCCAAGAGCGCCAGCGACGTGGTGCTCAAGCCCGAGGTATACAAGGGCGAGGAGGATCGCGTGACGCTGGTTCCCGCGCGCGACGTCTGGGTCACCGTCGGCCGGGGCTCGGCTGCCCAGCTCAAGACCAACGCGACGTTCAAGGCACCCATCGTCGCGCCCATCATCGCCGGACAGACGCTGGGTGAGCTCACCGTGTCCGACGGCAAGGACATCATCGCGCGCGTGCCGCTGATCGCCCAGGCCGCGGTCCCGGAAGGCGGCTGGTGGACGCGCATGGTCGATGGAATTTCGCTCTGGATGGAATAGAGATAGTTAGATGGGCGAGCCGCTGCCGATCTGTTTCCTGAACGACGATTTCCTGGCCCTGCGCGATGCACGCATCTCGCCGCTCGATCGCGGCTTCCTGTATTCCGACGGCGTCTACGAAGTCACGCCGGTGTACGGCGGCCGGCCGTTCCGGTTCGCGGAGCATCACGCGCGCCTGACACGCAGCCTCAGGGAAATCCGCATGGAAGATCCGCTCTCGCCCGCGGCGTGGCGGGATCTGTATCGCGAGCTCATCAGCCGCAATGGCGCGGAATCGTCCGACGGCTACATCTACGTGCAGGTGACGCGCGGCGCGGAACACGGGCGCAATCACGCGCCGCTGCCCGAAGTGCCGCGCACCGTGTTCGCGTTCGCCGCGCCCTGGCCCACCGGCCGTCCGGGCTGGCTCGAGGACGGCCTTCCGGCCGTCACCGCCGACGACACGCGCTGGGCGCGTTGTGACATCAAGTCGGTCTCGCTGCTCGCCAATGTGCTGCTGCGCCAGCTCGCGGTGGACAGCGACGCCAGCGAAACCATCCTGATTCGCGATGGGCAACTCACCGATGCCAGCGCGTCCAGCGTGCACGCGGTCCTTGGCGGCGTGCTCTGCACACCACCCATCTCCTGGAAGCTGCTGCCCGGCACGACGCGCGGCGTCATCGAAGAAATCGCGGAGCGCGCCGGCGTGGCATGGCGGTCGGCGCCGGTTTCCGAGCCGGACCTGCGTGAGGCCTCCGAAATCCTGTTAGGCGCGGCAACGCGCGAAGTGCAACCGGTCACCACGCTGGATGGCAATCCCGTCGGCACGGGCAAGCCCGGACCGGTGTGGCGCAAGCTCTACGACGCATACCAGGCCTACAAACGCGAGGTCGCGGGGACGCCGTGGTAGACGAAAAACCGCCCGAGGAATTGCTGAAGTTTCCGGTCGCCTACCCCATCAAGGTCGTCGGCCGGCGCAGCGAGCACATGCGCGCCAACATCGACGCCATCGTGCGCGCGCACGTGCCGGATCTCACGGCCGATCAGATCACCGAACGTGCCAGCACCCAGGCGCACTTCCTGGCGATCACCTACACCATCAACGCGCAGAGCAAGGAACAGGTCGTCGCGCTGGCGCATGCGTTGCAGGCGAGCAAAGACGTCATCATGCTCATCTGAAATGGAAATGGGGACACTCCCCCCAGGTCTTTGAAGAACGGCTAGCAAAAGGGGCCGCACCTCGATTCGGAGGAGCGTGACGTGCTCCTGAACCACCGGAAATCAGGAATGTCCCCATTCAGCTACCTCGCCAGACTTTCGCCCGGCAAGATCGTGCTGTGGTGTTTTCTGCTCTGGTATCTCGCGACCGTCATCCACCATTTCGATCCGATGCCAGCCATCTGGCTGAACGCGCTCGGCATCAGCGCCATCATCGGCATCGCACTCTATCTATCGGTCCTGGAGCCCGGGAAGCCGCCGCCGGATCGCTGGACGGTGATGCGGTTGTTCCTCATGCCGTTCTGCGTATCGAGCTTCTCGCAGCTCATCAAGGGCAAGGGCTTCGTGCTGGTGTTTCCGCCGGACCTGCACGAGATCGCAATCTCGCTCGCGGCCTGCGCCTTGTTTGTGGGAGTCGTGCTGAGCGCCAGGCGCTTCACGCTGCGCTAGAGCGCCAGGGAGGTGCGGCCCCATTTGCTAGCCATTCTTCATAGACCTGGGGGGAGTGTCCCCATTTACTGAACGATGGCCGCGGCAAGAGCCTCGGCGGTTTCGCTCACGGTCTCCAATAATTCCTCGGTGTCATCGGCGGCGCCCTCGAACTTTCCGGCGATTTCCCGGCGCACGGAGTGCACGACTCGCACGTTGAAAGGTTTGCCGCCGTAGGTCCCGACGAACTCCGAAACGAGCGGCGGCCAGCCGTGCGTCACGTCTTTCCTTTCATACCAGCCCCCGCCCGACTCCTCTTTCGAACATTTGCTTCCGACCTTTGCGTCTTTCTTCTTGGTAGGAATGTTGTAGCCCTGGATGCCGACGCTTTCGAGCATCGACTTGCCTGAACCTCCCGTCTGCGTGTTGTAGTAGACAGACCAGTTCAGCACCGTGAGCGTCTTGCCGTCGCTGGCGAGACCCAGCTGGTTCGACAGACTGGCTCGAAGCGCTTCGATCTTGACCGGGTCGGTCGCGACATCGGCGATGCGGAAGACGCCCTTGTTGCACTTGCCGCTCTGCGGCAGCAGACCAAGCCCGTCCTTCTCTTCCTGCGGACGAAGGTCGATGACCACCAGCTCTTGCGAGGCCGCTTCCTGCGCGGGCATCACATGCGGGCATGCGAAGAGAAACAGCGGAGCGATCAGCCGAGTCACTAGTTTGTTCATGAAGCCTCCCGTCTCGCCGCAGCGGCGCTGATGCTTCAGACCGGTGTTTTTGTGCGGAGTTTCGCCAGCGCGTCGTCGAGGAAGGGCGCAAACGCGCGACCGACGGATTCCACGCTGGCGTCCGGCTGCCCCAGCGAGGCGAGCTGCGTCATCTGCAACCCCGCATAACCGCAAGGGTTTATCCGGCTGAAAGGCTCCAGATCCATGTTCACGTTGAACGCCAGGCCGTGGTAGCTGGAGCCACGGCGAATACGCAGGCCGACGCTGGCGATCTTCTGTCCCGAAACATAGACACCCGGCGCGTTCTTGCGGCACTCGGCGTCGATGCCGAGGCTCTTGCAGTAGGCGATGACGGCGCGCTCGAGCGCGGTGACGAGATCACGCACGCCCAAACCCGCGCGGCGGATGTCGATGAGTGGATAGACCACGAGCTGGCCGGGACCGTGGTAGGTCACCTGCCCACCGCGATCGATATTGATGACCGGGATGTCGCCGGCGGCGAGCACGTGGCCGGGGTCCGCGTTCATGCCGAGCGTGAACACCGGGGGATGCTCGAGCAGCCAGATCTCATCCGGCGTGTGGTCGTCGCGCGTGTCGGTGATGCGCTGCATTTCGCGCCAGGTGGGTTCGTAGTCCACGCGACCCAGATATTTCACCAGCGGCGCAGCAGGTCCGACCCCTTTTGCTAGCAAATGGGGAGTGTCCCCATTCTTTATCCCCGCGTTGTTGCCGGCCAGAGCCTGCTCGGCGCGGTAGCTGGAGCGCACCAGCGGCCCCGCCACGCATTCGCGGAAGCCCTTGGCCAGCGCCCACTCGCGGTACTGGTCGAACTCCGCTGGCGTCACGAATCGCTGCACTTCGAGGTGATGCACGGTGGGACGCAGGTATTGCCCGAGCGTCAGCAGATCCACGTTCACCGCGCGCAGGTCATCCATGGTCGCGGCGATTTCCTCGTCGGTCTCGCCGAGTCCCAGCATGAGGCTGGTCTTGGTCAGCACCTCCGGACGGTGCTCCTTCGCGTGTTCGAGCACCGCGAGCGTCTGCTCGTAGCTCGCACGCGCGTCGCGCACCGGATGCGTCAGGCGCTTCACGGTCTCGACGTTCTGCGCGAACACTTCGAGACCTGAGTCGACCACGGTCTCCACATCGCGCATCACGCCCTGGAAATCCGGCGTCAGCGCTTCGACAGCCACGCCAGGCGTGCGCCGCTTGATGGCGCGGATCGCCGCGGCGTAGTGCTCCGCGCCGCCGTCGGGCAGATCGTCCCGGTTCACCGAGGTGAGCACGATGTACTTGAGCTTCATGAGCTCGACGCTTCGCGCAGTGTTCTCGGGTTCTTCCGCGTCCAGCCAGCCGCGCGGGTTGCCGGTGTCCACCGAGCAGAAGCGGCAGGCTCGCGTGCACACCGCGCCCATCAACATGATGGTGGCGGTGCCCGCGTTCCAGCATTCACCGATGTTCGGACACTTGGCTTCTTCACAGACGGTCGCGAGCCGATGCTCGGACACGATTCCCTTCACCGCGCCGAAGCCGGCGCCCACCGGCAGCTGCGCGCGGATCCACGCGGGCTTGCGCCCGGTCGCCGGAGCGCTCGCCCCACGCTGCTTCTGACCGTCCTTGATGGCGGTGAAGCCCTGCGGAGTCACGTATTTCTCGCCGCTGCGAATCGCGCGTGATTCGGTGACGACGCCCTCTACGACGACGGATATGTCCTTGAGTGATGCCATCTTGAGGCCGGGGATTCTACTCCTGCGGCGGCGGAGCTTCCTCCATCGCGCCCGGCGGAGGACCGCCAAGTCCCGGAATTGCCTGAGGTTTACCGTTTACCGTGAGTTCGCCGTCCGCAAACACGATCTTGCAGATGAGCCGGTCGCCCTCGCGCTTGACGTAGCCCGAATCGACGGCCGCGCCCGCGGAAGTCGAACCGTTGGGGAATTTCTGAACCATCTTCTCCGACACATCGATGGTGATGTCGGCGTGGACCTTGCCAACGAGCCCCATGCTCCCGGCGCCGAAGTCGTCGGCGGTCGCGCCCTTGAGCTTCACCACACCCTTGATGTAACCGTCACCCTCAGCCGTCGCGAAGCCGATGCGATCGACGACGAACTCCGGGTCGTACTTGAGCAGCTCCGCGCCGTGCTCCTTGAGGGGCACGAACATGAGCTCGCTGGCCTCCAGCGTGTTGGTGAGCGGCTTGGCATACATGGACTTGATTTCAAGAAGGACCTTTTCCAGGGTCTCCGCATGCAGGCGGCGGACCGACACGTCGTAGTGCGCTTCCTTGATCTCGATGCCCATCGCGGAGAGATCCTTGTTCTTCACTTCGCCGACGCCCAGCTCGACGCCTATGCCGGTGAATTCGCCCTTGGTCTCGCTGTTCGCCGCGTACAGCGTCTTGTTGATTTCGATCTTCTCTTTGCTGGCGCCGACAAAGGTGAGGTTCTCGATCGCGAAGTTGAAGTCGCCGTCGTACAGATCGCCGTGGACTCGTTTGCCGTCACCGTCCAGCGACATCTTCGTCATGACGAAATGCGTCTTGTCGTCGTGATTCGTGAATTCGAACTTCGGCCATTTGCCGTCGATGTCGTAGTCATCGAGATTGCGCGAATAACCTACCGCCAGCTTGAAGGTTTCCCAGGTGACTTCCGCCTTCGAATCCTTCGGCTTGATGGTGCGGCCCTCGGACTTGAAGGTGGTGGTGCCACCGCCCAGGAAGCCGACGCGCGTGGTGACTTCGACCGGGGCTTTTGAACCGAAAGCTTCTTCGAGTTCCTTGCGAATCTTTTCGTCGAGCACCAGGTGCGTATCCACGCGCGCGATGCCGAATCCTGTGAGGCCAAGCACCGGTCCGTGCAGCACTTCGTTGCGCACGGTGAAGCGCATCGCTTTCAGAAGGTCAGACGCCGGCCCGGGAGTCTCGTCTGCCTCCTCGGTCTCGTCTGCCTCCTCAGGAATCTCGACAGCGTCGCCAGGAGTTTCCGCATCGGCCGTGGTTTCCGCGGATTCCGCTTCGCCGTCGGCGGCTTCGCTCTCGGCCTGACTCGCCACGGCGTCTTCGAGTGCCTTGGGGCTCAACGCCTTCACCAACGGGCCAAAAGCTTCGAACGTGACCACCTGCTCGGACTTGAACCAGCCCGGCGTGTACTTGCGCTCGACGACGGAGAGATACGGCGCGACTTCGACGAGTTGTTCGAGTCCCCGATCCAGGCGCTGCTCGGCGACTTTGCCCACACCCCAGGGCGCCACGGCCAGCACCACCACGAGAACGACGAGCGCCACGACTAACTTTTTCACTTTGCCTCCCAGAAATTCCTTAGTTGGTGCCCGACAACTGCGCGTCGAGCGCCTCGAGCCGCTCCGTCGTGCCGATGTCGTACCACCGGCCCTGATGCAGTTCACCGCTGAGGGCGCGCAGGGCGATTGCCTTGCGCAGCAACGGCAGCAGCGGAAACTTTCCGGGCTCGCAGCCCGCGAACAGCTCGGGGCGAAAAATGCCCACGCCAGAATACGTGAGCCGCACCCCCTCGCCCTCGGACACGAGTCCGCTTTTCAGCAGAAAATCGCCGCGGGCGTGTTGCGGCGGGTTCGGCACCAGCACCAGGTGGGCCAGCGACTGCTCGGGCGGTGAACGACGCAACGCGCCGAAATCGATATCTGTCCACACATCGCCATTCACCAGCAGGAACGGTGCGGATCCCAGCAGCGGCAGCGCATTGAAAATGCCCCCGCCCGTCTCGAGCGCCGCCGGCCGCTCGTGGCTGTAGGTTATGGAAAGCCCGAATTGCTTCCCGGTGCCGAGCGCTGCCTCGATCATGTCGCCTAACCATGCGGTATTGACGATCACTTCACGGAAACCGCCGGCGGCGAGACTCTCGAGGTGATATTCGATGAGCCGCTTGCCGCCGGCGCGCAGCAGCGGCTTTGGCTCACGATCGGTCAGCGGCCGCATGCGTTCGCCGCGGCCCGCGGCCAGCACCATTGCCTTCACTTGCGCGATCGCCGGGTGCGACGCCGGCGGACGACGCGCTTGCGCCTGGGGGCCTTCTTGACGGCCTTGCGCGCCTTGCGAACTACCCGTTTGACCTTCGGCTTGCGGCGCTTCGGTTTGGCTTTGGGCTTGGATTTGGCTTTGAGCTTGGGCTTGGCTTTGAGTTTGGGCCTGAGCTTGAGCTTCGGCCTGGCCTTGAGCTTGGGCCTGACCTTGCTCTTGGCCTTGGCCTTGGCCTTGACCCTGCTCACTGGTTTGCGCCGCGCCGGCTTTTCCATCTGGCGCTCATTCGCTACCGGCAACTCGGGCAACACGCGCCACTCGAGCCACCGTCCGAACTCCACGAGCTCGGGATATCGGCGGCATGCGTCTATCACGTAGTTGAGCACGAGCGGCAGGTCGGCGAGGTAGCCTATCTTCCCGTCGCGATGCCAGAGCCGCGCGAAGATGCCCAGCACCTTGATGTGCCGTTGCGCGCCGATGAGGTCGAACCAGCGCATGAACTGGTATTCGCTGTCGCCGACGTTGGCGCCCAGGTTCCCGAGCACCCGGCGATAGCCGCGCACCCAGCGTTCCACGCGTTCGCGCGACCAGCTGATGTAGCAGTCCTTGAGCAGCGAGACGAGGTCGTAACCGATGGGGCCGCGCAACGCATCCTGGAAGTCGATGACGCCCGGTCCACCCTTCCCCATCGAAGAAGGAGGAAGGACCATCAGATTGCGCGAGTGAAAGTCGCGGTGCACGAACACCTGCGGCTGCAGCAGTGCTTCGTTGATGAGGAATTCGAAGGTGACTGTCAGGAGCGCGCGTTCTTCGGGCGACAGCTCGAGCCGCAGATGCTTGGCGAGGAACCACTCGGGCATGAGGTTGAGTTCGCGCTCCAGCGGCGCGCGGTCGTACGGATCGAGCACCAGCGAGGCCGGCAGCCCTCGCACCTGGATGTTGGCGAGCGTCGTGAGCGCGTCACCGTAGAGTTTGTCGACGCCGCGACCGGTCTTGAGCAGCGAGAGGTACTGGGTGTCTCCCAGGTCTTCCATGACGATGAAGCCACGCTTCACATCCGAAGCGTGGACGTGCGGGACATGCGCTCCCGCCTGCTCCAGCAGCGACGTCACCTTCAGATACGGCGCGATGTCTTCCTTGCCGGGCGGCGCATCCATGACGATGAGCGTGTCGGCTTTGGGCGCCCAGGCCGCCGGGTCCACGTCACCTCGGGACACTCGGAAGTAGCGGCGGAAGCTGGCGTCGGCCGAAGCCACGCTGATGCGGCCAATGCGCCAACCCAGGTCGCGTGTCAGCCAACCACGTATGTGTGAGAGTCGCGCGTCGTTCTTCAGCATTCGTATAAGTATAGTGTGCAAATGGCGAGAGAGACTTCGACTGCGGGGCTGCTGGTGCTATTGGCGACGGCCACCTTATTGACGGCACCAGTCGAGGCCGACGAGGACTGCCCTCCGACCGCCGCCGAACGAGCCCAGTCGAATGACTCGGCCACTCCGCCCGCTCCGCCCGCTCCCGCCGCTCCCGCCGCTCCCGCCGAGGTCGATGAACGCGTCAGCATCGAGGCCGACGACGACGAATTCGTGCTCGACGCCGAAGGCAATGCCGTGCTCTCCGGCAATGTGGTCATGCGCATGGGTGACAAGGTCATCCGCGCCGACCGATTGGAATACAACGCGAAGAGCGGGGACGCCAAGCTCGACGGCGCCGTGGAATTCACCTCGCCGACGCTCGTCGTCCGCGGCAGCAACGGCACCTACTCCCCGACTCTCGGTGCGCAGTTCGAAGGCACGCAGTTCGAGCTGCCGGCGAACAATGCGCGCGGCTCGGCACGCAGGATGCAGGTGGACTCCGTCGCGGGCACCCTCGCGCTCGACGACGTCTCGTTCACCACCTGCCCGGTCACCGACGTCGCCTGGCAACTGAATTCCCGGCGCATAGAGCTCGACACGCGCGCGCGCACCGGCACGGGACACGGCACCCGTGTCGAATTCAAGAGCGTGCCCATCATCTATCTACCCTGGATGACCTTCCCGATCGACGATCAGCGCAAGAGCGGGTTCTTCTTCCCGAGTATCGGCGGCTCGTCGCGCAACGGCGCGGAGGTCGAGCTGCCTTACTACTGGAACATCCGGCCGAACCTCGATTTCATGGCGGAGCCAACCTGGTACGGCAAGCGCGGCATCGACTTCGGTGGCAAGTTCCGTTACCTCACGCGCCGGCAGCGAGGCACGCTGAGCTTCAATTACCTGCCCAATGACGATCTCGAGAACGGCATCGACCGCACGCGCGTGCAACTCGAACACGTCGCCGAGCTGCCGGGCGACTGGCGATTCCGCATCGACGCCATGGACGTGGGCGACAGCAGCTATTTCGAGGATTTCGCGCACGGCCCCGAGGGCACCAGCGTGCCGTTCACCGAGCGCCTCGCCGAAGCCACCTATCGCGATGAGCACTGGAACCTGCGCGCGCAGGTGCAGGACTTCCAGACCATCGACGAGGACCTGCCGGTGGACGACCGTCCGTACGCGCGCGCGCCGCGCATGCTCGCCTCCGGAGACTGGAACACGAGGCACGGCGTCGATTACGGCTTCGACGCCGAGTTGGTGAACTTCGTGCGCAACACCGGCGTCACCGGCTGGCGCATGGATGCGGCGCCGCGCCTCGGCCTCGACTGGTCGGCGCCCGGATATTTCGTGCGCCCGTCGGGCGGGTTTCGCTACACCCAGTATTCGCTCGAGGACAACACGCCAGGGACGGACGCCGATCCCACGCGTTCATTGCCATTCGCATCGCTCGACGCCGGTCTCGTGTTCGAACGCCAGGCCGGGTCGCGCGGGCAACGGCGCATGACGCTCGAGCCCCGCGCGCTCTATCTCTACACGCCGTTCCGCGAGCAGAGCGATCTGCCGCTGTTCGACACCGGCCTGCCCGACCTGAACCTGGTGCAACTGTTCCGCGCGAATCGCTACGTGGGCGCCGACCGCGTCAACGACGCCAACCAGGTCGCCTTCGGGCTCACGTCCCGGCTGTTCGACGGAAACAATGGCGCACAGTACCTGGCGGCCAGTTTCGGCCAGGTCTACTACTTCGAGAAGCCGCGAGTGGTGTTGCCGGACGAGCCGGTGGCGACGCGCGACACTTCGGACTTCATCGCGCAGGTCTCGTTGTCGTCCTACAAGGACTGGAACGTCGAGGCCGGCATTCAATGGAATCCCGAAGACACGCGCAGCGAGCGTTCGCAGGTCCGCCTGCAATACCGGCCCGAAGACGACCAGGTCTTGAACCTGTCGTATCGCGCGCAGCGTGACGTGCTCGAACAGGCCGAGGTGTCCGGCGCCTGGCCGCTCGGCAAGCGCTGGAAGGCTTATGCCCGCGCCGTGTACAGCTTGCGCGACAGCGAAATGCTCGAGCGTTTTGCGGGCTTCGAATACCGGTCGTGCTGCTGGCGCGTGCGCGCGGTGGCGCGACGGTCGATCTCCAATCGCGAAGGTACCCAGGAGTCGAGCTTTTACCTGCAGCTGGAACTGAACGGTCTCAGCAGTGTCGGAGATGCGGACGCTTTCCTGGAACACACAATTCGGGGATACTCGCCGGAAACTCCCGCCCGGTGAAAACCAACTACATGATTTCCAAAGAATTTTCACGCTGCCTCGTGGTCCTGCTGGCGTGCGCCACCGCCCCGGCCGCGTTCTCCCAGACCCGTGAGGCCAGCAGTTCCGGCGTGTTGCTCGACCGCGTGGCGGCCACGGTCAACGAAGGCGTGGTCCTCTCGAGCGAGCTCGACGAGCAGATGATGATCATCGCCGAGCGCATGCGCTCGCAGAAGCTCGACCTCCCTGCGCAGAACGTCCTCCGCCAGCAGGTGCTCGATCGCCTGGTGCTGCAGGAACTGCAGATGCAGCGTGCGGAGCGTGCAGGCATCAAGGTGTCCGATGAGACGCTGAACAACGCGCTGCGCGACGTCGCCGAGCAGAACAAGATCGCGCTCGCCGACCTCCCGGCCGCCCTTGCGAGCCAGGGCATCGACTACGCCAGCTATCGCGAAGGCATCCGCAAGGAACTCGCGATGCAGATCCTGCGCCAGCGCGACGTGATCGGCCGCATCAACGTGAGCCCGCGCGAGATCGACCAGTTCCTCGAGCGGCAGAAGAAGATGCCGTCGGAGTCGAACGAGTACAACGTGTCGCACATCCTCGTGGCGGTGCCCCAGGCCGCGACCCCCGAGGAACTCGACGAAGCCACCAAGCGCGCCGACGAGGTGTACACGCGCGCCACCGCGGGCGAAGACTTCGGTCGCCTGGCCGTGTCGTTCTCCAACGCCCAGACAGCGCTGGAAGGCGGCTCGCTGGGCTGGCGCAAGGGCCCGGAACTGCCCACCTTCCTCGGCGAAGTCATCGCGGGCATGAAAACCGGCGACGTCACCAAACCCATGCGCACGCCGTCCGGCTTCCACATCATCAAGCTCAATGAAATGCGCGGCAACACGCAGGTCATCGTCAACCAGGTGCACGCGCGCCACATCCTCATCAAGCCGAACGAACTGCAGGACGACGCCACCGTGCAGCAGAAGCTCGCCGGTATCCGCGAACGCATCCTCAAGGGCGAGAACTTCGCCGCCACCGCCTCGGTGGTTTCGGAAGACCCCGGCTCCTCGGCCGAGGGCGGCGATATGGGCTGGGCCGGCCCCGGCACCTACGTCCCGGAGTTCGAGAGGCAGCTCGCGCAGCTTCAGCCGGATGAAATCAGCCAGCCGTTCCGCACGCAGTTCGGCTGGCACATCGTCCAGTTGTTAGGGCGCCGCCAGTTCGACACCACCGACGACGTGCGCCGCCAGCGCGCGTTCACCGCGCTCCGCGAATCCAAGGCCGACGAAGAAACCGAACTGTGGCTGCGGCGCCTGCGCGACGAGGCGTACGTCGAGTACAAGCTCTGAGCGCAGCTCACAAGCCCGTTGCCATCACCACGGGTGAGCCCGCCGGCATCGGGCCGGACCTCTGTCTTGCACTCGCCAGCCTCGGTTCTGCCGGACTGGCGCTTCCTTCTCCTCTCGTGATCCTCGGCAGCCGCGCGCTGCTGGCGGAACGCGCGCTGATGCTGGGCCTGGGTATCGAGTTCGATCCCTATCTACCTGGCAGCCCGTCACGCCCGCAGGCGGGCCGCCTGCAGGTGCTCGACGTCCCGCTGGCGGCGCCCTGCGTAGCCGGCCGCCTCGATACCGCCAATTCGCGGCACGTGCTCACGTTGCTCGACCGGGCCACGGATGGATGCATGAGCGGCGAGTTCTCGGCCATGGTCACCGCGCCGGTACAGAAAAGTGTCATCAACGACGCGGGTGTGCCGTTCACCGGGCACACCGAATACCTGGCCGCGCGCACCGGCGCGAAGCACCCGGTCATGCTGCTCGCGGCCGATTCGCTGCGCGTCGCGCTGGCCACGACCCACTTGCCGCTGCGCGCGGTCAGCGACGCGATCACCGCCTCGCTGCTCGACACGACGCTGCGCATCCTCGAAAGCGATGTGCGCGGGCTCTGGGGCATCTCGCGGCCGCGCATCGCGGTGTGCGGGCTCAATCCGCATGCCGGCGAGAGCGGGCATCTCGGCACCGAAGACCGCGACGTGATCCAGCCTGCCATCGAGCGAGCCCGCGCCGCCGGAATGCTCGTGGACGGCCCGATTCCCGCCGACACCGTGTTCGTGCCGCGCGCCCTGTCTAACTACGACGTGGTGCTGGCGATGTTCCACGACCAGGGCCTGCCGGTGCTCAAGCACGCGGGCTTCGGCCACGCCGTGAACGTGACGCTGGGCCTGCCCATCGTGCGCACCTCCGTGGACCATGGCACGGCGCTCGACCTCGCCGGCACCGGCCGCGCCGATGCCGGCAGTCTCATCGCCGCAACCCGGCTCGCGCTGGAGTTCGCGTCCCGGGACTCGCGCCGGGCAACCGCCGCTTGAAAAGAAATGGGGACCATTTCGGCGGCGGCGCCTCGTGATATTCGCGCGCAAGCGTTTCGGCCAGCATTTCCTGCATGACCGCAGCGTGCTCGACCGGATCGTGCGCGAGGTCGCGCCGACGCCGTCCCAGGCCCTGCTCGAGATCGGACCGGGGCGCGGTGCGCTCACCGAACGCCTGATCGGCCTGTGCCGCACGCTGGATGCCATCGAGATCGACCGGGACCTGGCCGAGCAATTGCGCGCGCGCTGGGGTGCACCCCAATCCTTCGAGCTGCACGTCGCCGACGCGCTCGACTTCGACTTCGCGGCACTTGCACGCATGCGCGGCGAACGCCTGCGAGTCATTGGCAACCTGCCCTACAACATCTCCACGCCGCTGCTGTTTCACATCGCGGCGGCCCACGAGCACATCGACGATCTGCACGTGATGCTGCAGAAGGAAGTCATCGATCGCATCTGCGCCGCTCCCGGCAGCGAGTCCTACGGCCGCCTCACCGTCATGCTCGCGCCATGGTTCGAGACCAGGCACCTGTTCGACGTCGGTCCCGGCGCGTTCACGCCGGCGCCCCGCGTATGGTCCGCCGTCGCGCGTCTCGTGGTGCGCCGGCAGCCTGCGTTTTCCGTACCCCCGGCGTTCGCGCGCACCGTATCGGCCGCGTTCTCCCAGCGCCGCAAGACGCTGCGCAATGGCCTGCGTTCTCTGCTAGGCGCGGAAGGGTTCGTCGCCGCGGGCATCGATCCCGGGCTGCGGCCCGAGACGCTCTCGCCCGCCGAGTTCGCAAGATTGGCCGAGCAGGTTCCCGAAGACACTTCCCGTCCGGCTTAGTTGGGTATCATCAGGCCGACATGGAGCAAGCCATCCACAAGATCCGCGTCGACGTAGACACCTCCTATCTCGAAGATCAATCCGATCCGAAAGAGCGGCGCTACGTCTTCTCGTACACCATCACCATCCGCAA
>Ga0190271_10000428_pt1 | contig 21451 bp, 14 predicted proteins | sample Popmic356T_FD_133747 | JGI IMG/M metagenome (GOLD analysis project Ga0190271, IMG submission 133747) | Populus adjacent soil microbial communities from riparian zone of Weber River, Utah, USA - 356 T | ecosystem: Environmental > Terrestrial > Soil > Riparian zone | place: USA: Utah | collected...
ACCGTGCCCCATTCGTCGGCGACCCGGCCGCCGAACAGCGAGGTCATCGAGCCCTGGCTGTCGAGGTCGACGACCAGCACCCGGTAGCCGTCGAGGGCGGCCGACATCGCCAGGTGCGCTGCGGTCGAAGTCTTGCCGACGCCGCCCTTGAAGTTGGCGACCGCGGCGACCTTGGCCGGCAGGCCTTGCGGGCGCCAGGGCTGGTATTCCTTGGAGCGGCTGCCCTCGGCGGCGAAGTGGGCGCGCAGCCGCAGCACCTCGTCGAGGGTGAACCAGCGGGCGCCGCCCCCCGAAGCCTTGGCGGTCTCGGCCCTGCCCTGGGGCAGGTCGGGGTTGGCGCGCAGCACCCGGCGGAAGTGGGCGGGGGCGAGCGGGATCAGGTAGCGGGTGATCTCCCAGGTCGAGAACAGCCGCAGCCGCTTGCCTTCTCCCTGGCCGAGGCCGCGGGCGGCGAGGTCAGCGCGGCCACGGCCGCAGGCCTCGGCGATCGCCGCGAAGTCGCCGGTGCCGACCGGGGGGCCGAGTTCGGCCAGCGCAGCGTCCGGGCCGATGCTGAAATAGGGCGGCAGCGCCGCGTCGGGGTCTCGGGACAACTGCTCGACCTCTGCTCGGCTTATGATCGGGGTCGCATGTACTGCGTTTTCGGCAATGTAGCATGATTCGCGGCATATGTAACCGAAACCGGCAGGTCGACGGGCTTTCGGTGCGATTTCCGGAGGCTGTCGGCGGAGGTTGACGTGGCAGGAAAAAATCCGCCGGTGTTATTGGGTGTTAGAAACTGTGTTAGGGCTCGGGTGGCGATGCGCCAAGTGCTTTAGATATAAAGTGGATTCCGGGCTTTTCGGGCCTTGAGCGATTCCGGAACCACGATCGAGTGATTCCGCTACCACGCGGTGGCGATTCCGGAACCGCGAAACTGTCGTGGACAGACGGGGGCGGCCTGCTAGGCTCGGGTGTCACCGAAACCACGATAGAAAACGGGACCACCGTTTCATGGGGCAGAGCAGCATCGGGACGGGGCGCGCGGCGCTTCCGGAGCCCGTCGAGGCGACCGGCTACTTCATCTGCGACCTGCCTTGGGCGGTGCCCAAGGACGACATGGCGTCGATGGAGCATCCGCTGTTCACGCTGGCCACCCGGCCGGACCGGCGGATCCTGCGCTATGCGCATGGGGCGGCGATGATCGAGGTGACGCCCTCCGTCAAGGGGCTCGCTACCATCCACGACAAGGACGTGCTGATCTTCTGCGTCAGCCAGCTGATGGCGGCGCTGAACGCCGGGCGGCCGGTCTCGCCGACGCTGCACCTGAAGGCGCACGATCTGCTGGTCGCCACCAACCGCGAGGCCTCGGGCGACGGCTACCGGCGGCTGCGCGAGGCCTTCGAGCGGCTGTCGGGGACGCGGATCGTCACCAACGTCGAGACCGGCGGGCTTGAGTCGACGCGCGGCTTCGGGCTGATCGACGGCTGGGAGATCCTGCGTAAGGCCAAGGGCGGGCGGATGATCCTCGTCACCGTCACGCTGTCGGACTGGATCTTCCGATCGGTGCTGTCCCGCTCGGTGCTGACGCTCTCCCGCGACTATTTCCGGCTGCGCAAGCCGCTGGAGCGACGGGTCTACGAGATCGCCCGCAAGCATTGCGGCCGGCAGGCCGAGTGGAAGATCGGGCTGGAGACGCTGGCGAAGAAGACCGGGTCGACCTCGCCGCGGCGGGTGTTCCGCCGGATGATCCGCGACATGGCTGCGGAGGACGGGCTGCCCGACTACCGGCTGACCCTCGAGGGCGGCGACATCGTCTTCGTGCGGCCGCGGCCCGGGGCGCTCGGGGCGGGCGGGCAGGGGCCGGTGCTCGGCGCCGGAGTGCATGCGGCGGCGCGGGGCCTGGCGCCGGGGGCGGACGTGCACGCGCTCGAGGCCGACTGGCGGCGCTTCTGGGCGGCCAGCGGCCGGCCGCGGCTGCGCAGCCCGGATGCGGCCTTCCTCGCCTTCGTGCGCGCCCGGGTGGCACGCGGCTGACCGTTCCGCGTGCGGAACGCCGGCGCGCCGGCTTGTCGCCTTGCCCGTCCCGGGACCGGCCGGTAAGCAGGGCGGACGGCAACCGTGGGAGTAGCTAGTGCGATGAGTACGATCACGTCGAAGCGTGTGCTGGTGACCGGCGGGGCGGGCTTCCTCGGCAGTCATCTCTGCGAGCGGCTGGTGGCGCAGGGCCACGAGGTGCTCTGCGTCGACAACTACTTCACCGGCCGGCGGGCCAACGTCGCGCACCTGATCGGCGAGCCCGGCTTCGAGCTGATGCGCCACGACGTGACCTTCCCGCTCTATGTCGAGGTCGACGAGATCTACAACCTGGCCTGCCCGGCGAGCCCGATCCACTACCAGTTCGATCCCGTCCAGACCACCAAGACCAGCGTGCACGGCGCGATCAACATGCTCGGGCTCGCCAAGCGGGTGCGGGCCAAGATGTTCCAGGCCTCGACCAGCGAGGTCTACGGCGACCCGTCGGTGCATCCGCAGACCGAGGACTACTGGGGCAACGTCAACCCGATCGGGCCGCGGTCGTGCTACGACGAGGGCAAGCGCTGCGCCGAGACTCTGTGCTTCGACTATTACCGGCAGCACGGGCTGCGCATCAAGGTGGTGCGGATCTTCAACACCTACGGGCCGCGGATGCACCCGAACGACGGGCGGGTGGTGTCGAACTTCATCGTGCAGGCGCTGAAGGGCGCGCCGATCACCATTTATGGCGACGGCAGCCAGACCCGCAGCTTCTGTTATGTCGACGACCTGATCGAGGGGTTTCTGCGGCTGATGGCGAGCCCAGACGCGGTGACCGGGCCGATCAACATCGGCAACCCGGGCGAGTTCACCATGCTGCAGCTTGCCGGGCTGGTGCTGAAGCTGACCGGCTCGCGCTCGGAGATAGTCCACCGGCCGCTGCCCGAGAACGACCCGATGCAGCGCCGGCCGGACATCAGCCGGGCGAAGGCGCTGCTCGACTGGGAGCCGACGATCACGCTCGAGGCCGGGCTGGTTCGGGCCATCGCCTATTTCGACGCGCTGCTCGCCGGACGCGAGACCATGCCGGCCTGACGGGAGGCCCCCGGAGCGCCGGGAGCCGGGCTCAGGCGCGCAGGCGGCCGGCGCGCAGCCACTGGGCGGCGAGCCGCAGCGACTGGCCGAGGCTGCGGGGGCTGCGCGGGGCGGCGCGCAGCGCGCGCCCGAGCCAGGCGCGGGCCTCGGTCGGGTTGCGGCTCTCGCGGAAATAGCTGTTGGCGATGTAGCGATACTGCCGCGACAGCAGCTCCGGATGGCGGTCGAAGACCGCGCGGTTGCGCTCGACGAGCCGGATCCGCCCTGCGAGCTTGCGGCCGGCATCGCGGGTGATCGAGTTCGGCGAGAAGCGCTGGTGCACCAGCGGCTGGTCGACGAAGGCGATCGGCCCGACCTGGGCCAGGCGGATCGCGAGGTCCCAGTCGATGTAGGCCGGCAGCCCCTCGTCGAAGCCGCCGACGGCGTGGAACACGTCACGGCGGACCACGAGCGTCTGGGTCGAGATCAGGTTGTCCCTGAGCAACTGCGAGAGGATGTCTCCCTCTGCCGCGGCGATCTCGGTACCGGGGACATAGCGCACCGCCATCCGGGCGTCGGGCGCGTCGTCGATCCAGCCGAGGGTCAGCAGGCCGCAATAGACCGCCACCTGCTCGGGCACCGTGTCGGGGTCGTCGACGAGGCCTAGGCGGGCCATCTGCTTCTCGAGCTTCTCGGGCAGCCACTCGTCGTCGCTGTCCTGGAAGGCGAGCCAGCGGCCCCTGGCCTCGGCGGCCCCGAGGTTGCGGGCGGCCGAGGCGCCGCGGTTGACCCGGCTCTCGGTGATCCTGAGCCGGGGATCATCGATGCGCCTGGCCGCCGCGACGGTGCCGTCGGACGAGCCGTCGTCGACCACGATGAGCTCGAAGTCGGTCCAGGTCTGGCGCAGCACGCTCTCGATGGCGGCAACGATGCTGTCCGCCCGGTTATAGGCCGGGATCACGATCGAAACGGAGGGGGAGGCAGTCATGCGGATGGGCTTCCTGGGGCGCGTCGGGGGGACGTGAGGGGGGACGGGCCATTTCCTCCCTTGAGGGTATGCACGGGGATTCGCCTGTCGATAGCAGCAACGCAATCGTGAGCCGAGTAGGCGGAAAGTCGCCGACACTAGGCCGATTCCTGGCACGGAATCAGGCAGCTGTGGCGAAAAGTTGATCTTACGGCCGGGCGGCCTTGCCGCGGCCACCGCGGAGCATGCCCATCGAGGCGACGCCGAGGCTCATCGCCCAGAGCTTGGCGGTCAGCCTGGGCGTGGCGGGGCTGGCGCGGCGGCCGCGGGCCAGCCAGGCCCGAGCGGCGGCGAGGTTGCCGGCCTTCCGGTGACCGCCGGCGATCCGGTAGCATTGCTCGGCCAGCGCGACCGGGTGCCGGGCATAGGCCTCGGCATTCTTGTCGACGATGCGCTCGGTCGAGGCGAGCGAGCGGGCCCGGTCGCGGGTGATCGAGTTCGGCGAGAAGCGCTGCAGCGCCAGCGGCTCGTCGACGAAGGCGATCGGGCCGTCGCCGGCCAGGCGGATCACGAAGTCCCAGTCCTCGATCGGCGTGGTGGCGGGGTCGAAGGCCCCGAGCGCGGCGAAGCGGTCTCGGCGGACCACGAGGGTCTGGGTCGAGATCAGGTTGCCGAGCAGCAGCTGGGCCAGGATGTCGCCGTCGACGGCGGTGACCTCCGGGTCGGGCCGGTAGCGCAGCCGCAGCCGGTCGCCGGGCCGGTCGTCGAGCCAGCCGAGGGTCAGCAGCCCGCAATAGGCGCCGACATAGGTCCGGCCGGAGACCGGATCGATGGCCGGCCCGGGGTCCCGACCGGAGGCCGGATCGGGTCCGAGCAGGCGCGCCATCTGCTTCCCGAGCTTGGAGGGCAGCCATTCGTCGTCGCTGTCCTGGAAGGCGATCCAGTCGCCGCGCGCCTCGTCGGCGCCGAGGTTGCGGGCGGCGGCGGCGCCGCCGTTGCGGGGCGCGGCGATCACCCGCAGCCGCGGGTCGGAGACGGAGCGGGCCGCGCCGAGCGTGCCATCGGTCGAGCCGTCGTCGACCACGAGGAGCTCGAAGTCGCGCCAGCTCTGGGCGAGCACGCTCTCGATCGCCGCGACGATCGAGCCCTCGCGGTTGTAGGCCGGGATAACGACGGAGACGGGAGGGCTCATGCGGGGCGGGGGCTCAGGGGGCAGGAGGAGCTCAGGGGCCGGGATCGGCGGCCTGATAGTCGAGATGCTCGCCGGTGGAAAGCTCCGCGACGGTCAGCCGGCCGAGGGCGTCGCGGCCGAGCGGGTAGGCGACGGCCTCGACCAGCGTCGGGCGGCCCGCGGCGTCGCGGTCGAGGATGCGCCGGCCGTCGGCGGTGAAGGCCTCGGGCTCGCGGCCCGGGCGCGACCGGGTCCAGCCGGTGATCCGGCCCCCGGCGTCGGTCTCGAAGGCGTCGCGCCAGTCGGCGCGCGGCACCAGCAGCGGGTCGGCGTAGGCGTCGGCGCGGTCGGTGGCGGCGTGGTCGATGGCGACGAGCCGCGGCGGCCCGCCGTCCGCCGGGGCGTAGCTGCGCTTCTCGGTCGGCGGGCAGTACCAGCTGAGGATCGCCGGGGCGCTGTCGTGCACGCCGTTCGAGGCGAACACGCCGACGTCGATGCGCGCCGTCACCGTGGGGTCGGCCTCGGAGATCGGGAAGGGGTCGTGCCAGTCGAGGGTGATGCGTGCGGTCGACCCGTCGCCGAGCGGCTCGATGCGGACCCGGCCCGTGTCGCCCTGCAGCAGGCGCCATTCGAAGGCGAGCTTGCGGCCGTTCGGGTCGCGGGTCTCGCCGGCCGAGACCAGGATCGAGCGCCGCCCGGCCCGGTCGCGCCAGACCCGGGCGATCGCCGCCGGGGTGTCGAACAGCGTCTCGGAGAGGCCTTCGCCGAAATAGTCGGTGCCCGGGGCGCCGAGATCCTCCTCGAGCACGGCCAGGCGCACCTGCGGCGGGATGGCGTCGGCCTTGATGGCGTTGGCGAGGCTGACCATGCGCGCGGCGTTGATGTCGGCGCCGGCGAAGGCCGCCGGGTTGCCCGGGCCGCCCAGATAGTCCTCGCGCGAGGTCACGGTCCGGAGCGAGCGGCGGAACACCATCTGCAGCGTAGGGACCACCAGATCCTCCCGGACGAGCCGCGCCTTGGTGTCGGGGCGGAAGGCGGCGAGGATCAGCGCGGCCGCCTCGAGGAACGGCTGGTCCGAGCCCGAGGAGCCGCGCGAGACCAGGAGGTAGGGGGTGTTGGCCGGGAACAGATCGCCCTTGTCCGGCGTGAAGTCGCGGTGGCCCGGATAGACTGCGAGCTGGTTGAGGCTGGCATTCTGCCAGAGCCGCAGCGGCCCGGTGCCGTCGGGTGCGGTCATCGCCGCGCGCGGCAGCGAGCGCCAGAGCGCCCCGGCGGTGATCGCGGTCGATGAGTTGGCCAGCGTCGGCGCCTCGAACAGCATCCGGTCGGCCAGGCCGTAGTCGAGGTCGGCGGCGCGGGCGGCGGCGTCGTACTGGACGTGGGCCAGCTGCGGGAAGTCCTCGGGCTTCAGGCTGGAATGGCCGCGGTCGCGGTTGTCGTAGAGATCGCCGCGGTTGCCGGCGGCGCGGCCGCGCTTCCAGTGCTCGCGCACGATCTCGAGCGCGGCGGTCTTCGGGCCGGCCGGCAGCACCGGGCCCGCGGCCTTCTCCGGGAAGGCGAAGCGGGCCACCAGCCGCTCCGCGTCCGGGTTCCAGGCGGTGTTGGCGGCGCTGACCGGGGCCGTGCCTTCGGTGACCGGGGCAGGCACCGGCCCGGGCGACGGCGGCGGCGCCGGGCGGGCACGCAGCGCCGTCGCCCGCGGGTCGCCGGCCGCCGCCGCCAGCCGCGGGTCGGCCAGGGCGCCGCCGATGTCGGCGCCGAGGTCGGCGGCGCGGCCGAGCGCGTCGAGCGCCGCGTCCGGGTCGGCGCGCTCGAGCGCGAGCCCGGCCTGCATGAGCGCCACCGGCGCCGCCTCGGGATGGGCCCGGGCCAGATCGCCGACGATCGCCGCCGCGGCCTCGGGGTTGCCGTCGTCGAGCGCGGCGGCGGCGGCGCGGCCGCCCGCGGCGACCGCCGGCATGGCGAAGAGCGCCGCGGCGCGCGGGTCGGGGGCCGCGGGCGCATCGGCCGGGGCGGGGGAGGCCGGATCGGGGGAGGCCGGGCGCGGCCGGGGGTCGGGCTCGGCGCGGCCGGCGGCGGTGACCTGGGCCCTGTCCTGGGCCCTGGCCTGGGCGGTGGCCTGGGCGGTGGCCGGGAGGGGCATCCGGGCGGTGCACGCCACGGCGGCGAGCAGGAGCACCGCGGCGCTGGGTCGTCTCACGTCGGCACCTCTCGCGCCCGTGTCGGTCTCCCGTTCATAGCCGGCTTTGCCGGCGGGGAAAGCCCGGAGGTGCGGGGGCGGCCGTTGCGCGCGGCGGTGAGCCGCCGCAGGTGGACTGTTGCGCGCGGCGCCGAGCCGCCGCAGGTGGACTGTTGCGCGCGGCGCCGATCCGCCGCAGGTGGACTGTTGCGCGCGGCGCCGAGCCGCCGCAGGTGGACTGTTGCGCGCGGCGCCGAGCCGCCGCGCGGCGGGGTAAGGTCCCCTCAACCACCATGGCCTAGGACGGCCGGACGCATTCCAGATCGCGAGCGGCCCCGTGCGGCTTGCCTGCGCGCGGCCGGTTCCTGCCAGCCCCAAGGTGCCATGACCGACAGCTTCCGCCGGCATTCCCGCAGCCTGACCGCACCGCCCGAGCAGGGCGTGGCGGTCGTCCCGGACGATTCCGCCGACCTCGTCGCGGTCACCCGGGCGCTCTACGTCGGCGGCGCCGGCGATCTTGCGGTGCGGATGGCCGACGGCACGCCGCTGGTCTTCGGCGCGGTGCCGGCCGGCACGCTGCTGCCGCTCCGCGTCAGGCAGGTGCTCGCGACGGGCACCACCGCCAGCCGCATCGTCGGGCTGTGGTGACCCCCGCCCTCGGGATCGGCGTCGGGACTGCCGGCGCCAGCATCCCGCACCCGACCGGAACAGGAGGTCCAGACATGGTCACATTGCCGACTTCCGGAAGCCTTGGCTTCCGGGTCACCGAGGGAGAGATCTCGGTCGACCCCGCCACCGCCGAGGCCCGCGTGGCGCTTGCCGCGCTCGAGGCCGGCATCGCCCTCAGCCTGACGGTCTACGACGTCGCCGGCGTCGCCACCGCCCGGTGGCGGCTCGGCCTCGCCCTCGAGGACGAGACCGAGGCCGGCACGGCGCCCGCCGCCGTCCGGGCTCCGGCGCTCGCCGGCACCGGCCTCCTCGGCGCCGAGGTGACGCTCGACCCGGGCGAATGGTCGGGCAGCCCCGCCCCGAGCCTCGGCTTCCGCTGGCTGCGTGACGGGGCCGAGATCGACGGCGCCACGGCCGCGACCTACCGCCCGGCCGCCGCGGACGATGCGACCGCGATCTCCTGCCGGGTCACCGCCAGCAACGCCAGCGGCAGCGCCCGAGCCGAGACGCCGGCGCTGGCGATCCGGCGGACCGCGCCGGTCGCTTCGGGCCGGATCGGCGACCAGGCGCTGGTGCATGGCGCGGCGGCCGGACAGGTCGCGGTGGCGCCGGCCTTCACCGGCGAGGCGCTGGTCTTCTCGGTGGCCGGCGGCGGCGCGACGGTCGATCCGGCCAGCGGCGCCGTCACCCTGCCCACCGGCACGCTGCGCGCGGCCGAGACGGTGACGGTGACCGCGACCAACTCGGGCGGCGCGACCAGCGTCGCCTTCCGGGTCACCGTGGCCAAGGCGGCGGCGGGGCCGGTGGCGGTCGGCACTCTGCCGGGCGTGGTCTGGCCGCTGGCCGAGGGCAGCCGCACGGTCTCGGCGCAGGCGGGCTTCGCCGGCGAGGGCCTCGCCTACGCGCTCGAGGCGGCGCCGGCCGGGGCGACCATCGCCGCCGACTCGGGCCTGGTGACCATCCCCACCGGTACCGCGCTGGCGGCGACCAAGGTCACGGTGCGCGCCAGCAACGTCGCCGGCAGCGCCACCCAGAGCTTCACGGTCAGCGTGCAGGGGGTGGTGACGGTGTTCGCCACCGCCGCGACGCTGGCCGAGATGAGCTTTGTCACCGACGACACCCCGCCGGCCTGGACGCTCGACCCGGCCGGATTCGCCCGGCTGGCGGTGGCGAGCGAGGGCACGACCCACGGCCTCTGGACCCGTTCGGCCGGCGATGGCCGCTACCGCGCGCTGGTGCGCTGGACCGCTGGGACCGCGGTCGACCGGCCGGTCTGCCTCACCACCCGGCTGGCGCGCAGCAATGGCAACTATGCCGGCCTGCGGTTCGACGCGCTGATCTCTAACGGCACCTCCATGGTCGAGCTGCGGCAGTATTCCGGCTCGGGCTCCACCTCGATCCAGCTCGGGTTGGCCCCGGTGGCGCTGGCGAGCGAGACCTGGACCTGGATCGAGGTGGCGCTCGACGGCGCGACGGTGCGCGCCCGGCTCTATCCCGAGACCGCCGCGGCGCCCGACTGGCAGATCGTCGCGACGACCACCCGCCTCGAGGCCGGCGCCGCCGGCATCGGCGGCTACGGGCGCTGGGGCCAGCGGCCGCAGATCGACATCCGCCGGATCGAGCTCCTGCCCCTCGGCGCCGACACGCCGCTGGCGGCGGCGGCCGGCGAATGGACCCTCACGCAGAACGCGGAGCGACAGGCATGAAATACGCGATCATCGTGCAGCTCCACGGCGCCCCGGCGGCGGCCGTGGCGGTGGAGTGGACGCCGGCCGCGAGCCCAGCCGAGGGCGGCGCGGACTGGCGGCCCTGCCAGCGGCTGGCTAACGGCCGCTGGCGGCTCGCCGGTCACGTTTCGGCGGAAGGCGCCGGCCCCCTCTGGCGGGATCCGGGCCTGCTCGGCAATATCGGTGTCCGCTACCGCCTGACCGCGGGCGGTCCCTGGTCGCCGGCGTCGGCCGACCGCAAGGAGATCGACATCGCCGCCCTGAACGAAGACGATGCCCCGCGGGCGGCCCGCGCCGACGAATGGTCGGTCCCCGGCGCCTTCACCCTGCCCGGAGGCGGCCGCTCGGGTGCCTTCGTGCTCGGCGGCGCCCCCGCGGCGGCCGTGGCAGTGCAGTGGGCTGCGGTTTCGGCCCCGGTCTCGGCTCCGGTCTCGCCTCCGGCCGAGGCCGACTGGCGCGACGCAGTCGCGCTCGCCGACGGCCGCTGGCACCTCGGCGCCGTGGTCGAGGGCAATCTCGACCGTCTGGCGATCCGCTGGCGGCTGACGCCCGAGGGCGCCTGGTCGCCGGCCTCCGAGGACCGCAAGCCGCTGTCCTTCGCCGACCTGCCGGTGGTGCCGGTGGGGCTGCTCGCGCCCTCGCTCGCCGGCACCGGCAGGATCGGCGCATCGGTGGCCGCGCTGCCCGGCCTGTGGATCGGCACGCCGGCGCTGGCCTTCCAGTGGTGCCGCGACGGCGCGGCGATCGCCGGGGCGACCGGGGCGAGCTACCGGCCGGTGGCGGCGGACGACCGCAGGATCCTGACCTGCCGGATCACCGCGACGACCGCGGCCGGCAGCGCGGCGGCGACCACCGCCGGCCTCGCGGTGACCTGGCCGGCGCCCGCGGTGATCGCGGGAGTACTCGACGAGGAGATCCTCGACCAGGGGCAGGGGGTCGTCACGCTGGCGGCCGCCCCGGCCTTCAGCGGCGGCGGCCTGAGCTTCGCGGTCTCGGGCGGGGGCGCGACGATCGACGCCGCCACCGGCCTGCTGTCGATCCCGACCGACGCCGCGCGGTCGGCCAGGGTGACCGTCACCGCGACCAACTCGGGCGGCTCGGTCTCGGTCGCCTTCGACCTGACCGTCGAGCCGGCGGAGACGGTGAGCGCGCCGCCGGCGCTCGAGGCCGGCGAGTGGTCGATCCCGACCACCACCGAGACCGCCTCGGGCCGCCATGCCGGCGTGGTCGAGGTGGCCGCTACCGGCCCGGCGGCGAGCGCGGTGGCGCTCGAATGGACCGACGCGGCGACGCCGGGCGCCGGCCTGACGCTGACCGCGCTCGGGGGGCGGCGCTGGCGGATGGACGACCCTTCGGGTGCCGGCCGCAACGCGGTCGCCGCCGGCGGCTCCAAGACCGGCATCGCCCTGCGCTACCGGCTGGCGGCCGACGGCCTCTGGTCGGACTGGTCGGAGGACCGCAAGGACTTCGCCGCGCCTTCGGCCGGCGCCTACTGGCGCTCGATCGAGCGCAACACCACGATGCTCGCCAAGTCGCCCCAGACCTACGGCTTCGGCTACCAGTTCATGCGCTGCATGATGTCCTGCGAGGACGAGCCCGACTATGTGATCGGCGGCGGCGACATGAACGGCATCCGGCTGTCGGACACGATGGGCCGGAGCTGGTACCACCCGGCCAGCAAGGGGCTGCGCTGCCCGGGCTTCAACTCGGTGGCGATCGACCCGCGGGACCATAACTACCTGCTCGCCATGGGCAACATGGTCTGGTGGGGAACCAGTAACGCCAAGAACCAGGCGCGCTGTGGCGTCTGGCGATCGACTGACTTCGGGGCGACCTGGAGCCTCGCCCAGCAGATGGATAACTCCGGCTCGGACGACTACAACCAGAGCCTCTTCGCCTATGCGCCCTCTTCGCGCCCGGCCGCGCCCTCGGCCCGCGTCTGGTTCCTGATGCAGAGCGTGCGGCCGCAGGGCGAGGACCGCCTGGGGGCGCAGTTCTGGCGCTCGGCCGACGGCGGCGCCAGCTGGGCCAAGGTCGGCGACCAGCTGGTGGCGACCAGGTTCAACGAGATGTACCAGCTCGTCGCCCATCCGCTGACCGCGAACCGGCTCTATCTCACGGCGCAGAGCGGCCTCTGGATGACCGGCGACGCCGGCACCAGCTGGACCAAGGTCGGGGGCGGCCTGCCCGGTGCGTCGTGCCGCAGCCTCGCGATCTCGGCGGACGGCCAGACCCTCTACGCCTCGATCCAGAGCACCACCGCGGCTTCGAACGGCGTCTGGCGCTCGGTGAACGGCGGCACGGGCTGGACCCGGGTCTACGACGGGGCGAACGTCAAGCGGCTGGCCGTCGACTGGAAGACCAGCCCCGAGACGGTCTACGTGATGATGTACCAGAGCTCGGGTCCGGACATGGTGGTCTCGAAGGGCGCCTCGGGCCCCTGGACCAAGCCGCCGGTGACGCCGATGCTCGGCTACGAGACCGACAGCTACCACCAGCGGCTGTCGACAAAGACGGCCTATGACGGGCTGATCCTGCCAAAGTCGGGGACCTGCCTCGTCAACGGCGTCGGGCGGATCTTCAGGTCCGACGACGGGGGCGCCAGCTTCCGCGACTCGAGCCTCGGCTTCACCGGCATCAACTTCGGCGCGCAGCTGAACAAGATCGTGACCGACCCGAAGAATCCGAGCCGGGTGGCGATCGCCGTGCAGGACGTGAACCTCTACATCTCGACCGACGGCGGGCGGTCGGGGGCGACCCAGCAGGTGCCGGGCCCGGTGTTCACCCAGCTGATGGAGGCGAACGCGAGCCTCAAGGCCTCGCCGCGGTCGAGCTACGGCATCAGCATCCTGCCCACGGGGCGCATCATGCTCAGCATCGGCACGGCGTCGGCGCAGGGGCTGGTGTCGAGCGACGACGGCGGCGACAGCTTCACCGCGATCCTGTCGGCGCCGGCCGGAGACTACAACTTCATCGGCTTCCACCCGAAGACCCCGACCGCGGTGGTCGCGGGCGGGCGGCGCTCGACCGACGGCGGCGCCAGCTTCCCGACGGCCCTGACCTATGTCGCCCAGGGGCTCTCGGCCGGCGGCGCGCTCTACGCCCGCTCGGGCAACAACGCCATCATGCGCTCGACGAACTGGGTAAGCGGCACCCCGACCTGGACGCCGTTCTACACCAGCGCGACCTCGATCCGGAAGTTCGGCATCAACAGCCACCTGATGGAGGTCGATCCGCACGACGAGTACACGGCCTGGACCGTCGACGCCAACGACGACCTGATCCGGGTGCGCAACACCGGCTCGACGGCAGCGGCGGCGCAGGTGACGAGCTTCCCGCTCCGGGGCGAGGCCTGGGGCGGGCCGGCGGCCGACTTCGGCCTGGCCGACATCGCGCGCGACCCGACCGACCCCTCGCTGATCTACGTCACGGTGCTCGCCACCGGCGTCGATTCCGTCTGGCGCGGCCGGATCTCGGGCAACTCGGTCGCCTGGGAGAACATCACCCTCAACGCGCCGCGCTGGCAGGATCTCTCGGTCAGCGTGCTGCCGGGGTCGGGCGACGTGATCGTCGGCGGCGGCGTCGGCGGCTGGCTGCTGCCGGCGCCGGCCACCACCGGCACCGCGGTGCGCGGTACGCCTTCGATCTGGAGCGGGCTGGCCGAGCCGGTTCGCCGCACCTGAGGCCGCGGCCGGGTCACGTTCCCGGCATCCGGCGAGGCAACGGGACCCCGGTTAGGCAGATTCGCCTGGCCGGGGTTTTCCCATGTCTCCGCCGCGTGCTAGGTCCGCCGCGGGGGCCGGTCCGCCTCCGGGTGCATGGCGTGGCAGGACAGGATGGTGCGACGGACCGCGGACAGCCCGGAGATCCCCCTGCGGCCGTCGGCGCGCCCGGTGGCGCGCCCGTCGGCCCGTGTCCCGACCCCGACCGCGCTGCGGCAGCCGAAGGCCGAGCCGGAGCGGGCGCTCTGGGGCCTCGGACCGCTGGTTATCCTCGCCTTCATGCTGAGCCTGGTGGTGCCGGGCACCCTCGCGGTCGGGCCGATCAACCTCACGATCTACCGGATGGTGCTGCTCGCGGTCTGCCTCCCGCTCGGGCTGCGCTGGATCAGCGGGCGGGCCGGGCCGGTCGGCGGCATCGACCTGCTGTTCCTCGGGAGCGCGGTCTGGGTCTCGATCGCCCTCATCGTGGTCCACGGCATGTCGCGGATCATCTTCATCGGCACCAACTTCGTCGAGCTGTTCGGCGCCTACCTGGTCGGGCGGGTGCTGGTGCGCGACGCGGCCGACCACCGCTTCTTCCTGCGCGCCATGCTGTTGCTGCTGGTCGTGCTGTTCCCCTTCGCCGTGCTGGAGTTCCTGACCGGCAACAAGCTGCTGCACACGATCTTCGGGGGCATCATGTCCTTTCCCGAGACCTCGGGCACGCAGCAGCGCCTCGGCTTCACCCGCGTGGCCACCTCCTTCTCGCACCCGATCCACTTCGGCCTGTTCGGCACGATGATCTTCGCCAACGCCTTCTTCCTGTTCTGGCGCTGGCCGATGCTGCGCCGACTGCTGGCCACCGCCCTCGTCGGCTTCGCCGCCATGCTGTCGATCTCGTCCGCGGCGCTGTTCTCGCTGGTGCTGCAGACGGCGATGATCCTCTGGGACCAAGGCCTTGCCTTCCTGAAGAGCCGCTGGATGATCGGCCTCGCGATCGGCGCCGCCACCATCGTCTTCCTGCTGTTCTCGGTGCAGGGCGGGCTGTTCAACTACATCGTCGAGAACCTGATCTTCGCCCAGGGGGCGGGCGAGCACCGGCTCGACATCTACTATTACGGCACGCTCGAGGTGCTGCGGCACCCCTGGTTCGGCGTCGGGCTCAACGAATGGGCCCGGCCCTTCTGGCGGCCGCACCCGACGATCGACAGCTACTGGCTGATGACCGCGGTGCGCAGCGGCATCCCGAGCATCCTCATGCTGATCCTCGCCCTGCTGTTCATGATCCTGCGGATCTCGAGGGCCCGCGGCCTCGACGAGGACGGCAGCCACTACCGGTCGGGCTACCTGATCTCGCTCTGCGGCCTGATCCTCTCCCTCAGCACCGTGCACATCTGGGGCCCGATCTCGGTGTTCATCATGGTCTTCCTCGGGGCCGGGTCGTGGTTCTACACCGGTGAGCACCGGCGGGCGCGGACCGAGGATCCCCTGCGGCGCCGGCGGGCGCGCGACGCGGCGCTGGTCGCCGGCGCGGCGGCGCCGGGCGCGTGGCCGGGGCGAGGCCAAGGGCAGGAAGCGATTGTGCGCCCGCACACCGTCGGGTATGACAGGACGTCCGCCGCCTCCGGCAGTCGGCTGGCGGAAGACGGCGTGCTGAATGACGGCAAGGCCGGCCGGACCGTGGTCGGCCGTGGTACGGGGAGGCGGCGACCGGGCCGGCCTCCCGGAAGCGAGTATGATGTTCGAGACCTTCCGGAAGCTCCTTGACCTGCTGACCCCATCCGAACGCCGACGCGGCTACCTGCTCGTGGTGCTGATCCTGGTCGAGGGCGTGATCCAGATGGTGGGGATCGCCTCGATCCTGCCGTTCCTCGCCGTGCTGGCCAACCCCGGGGCGGTCGAGAGCAACGCCCGGCTGCACGCCGTCTACCAGTGGCTCGGCTTCACCGACCCGCACCACTTCCTGGTGTTCCTCGGCGTCGCCATCTTCTGCATCGTGTTCTTCGGGCTGCTGTTCCGCACCTTCACCCACTATGCGATGTACCGCTACGTCTTCCTGCGCGGCTACACGATCAGCGCCCGGCTGCTCGCCGGCTACCTCGGCCAGCCCTACAGCTGGTTCCTGGACCAGCACAGCGCCCAGCTCGGCGCCAACATCCTGACCGACGTCGCCAAGGTGGTCGGCCAGGCGCTGATGCCGGCGATGCGGCTGCTGTCCTACGGCGTGGTGACCCTCACCCTGATCGGGCTGCTGGTCGCGGTGCAGCCCAAGGCGGCGATGGTGCTCGCGGTGATGATCGGCGGCACCTACGGCCTGATCTACGCCGGGGTGCGGCGGCGGCTGCACGTCCTCGGCGAGGCGCGCTACGTCGCCAACCACCAGCGGTTCCAGGCGGCCGGCGACGCGATCGGCGGCATCAAGGACGTGAAGGTGCTCGGGCTCGAGGAGAGCTACGTCCGCCGCTTCCGCAAGCCGGCGCTCGACGTCGCGCGCTACGACGCCGCGGTCGCGGTAATCGGCGAGGTGCCGCGGCACGTGCTCGAGGCCGTCGGCTTCGGCGGCATGCTGCTGTTCATCATCGTCATGCTCGCCACCGGCGACGGCAAGCTCGGGGACGTGCTGCCAATCCTCGGGGTCTACGCCTTCGCCGGCCTCCGGCTGTTCCCGGCGCTGCAGCAGGTCTACAGCTCGTTCACCGCCCTGCGCTTCGCCAAGCCGACGCTCGACCAGCTGCACGCCGACCTGGTCGAGACCGGCGGCGGCCGGCTGGCGGGCCGGGCCGGGATCGAGCCGCTCGGGCTGCGCGGCGAGCTCGAGCTCGCCGACGTGGAATATGCCTACCCGAAGTCCGAGCGGCAGGCGCTGCGCGGCGTCGACATGGTGATCCCGGCGCGCACCACGGTCGGCCTGGTCGGCGGCACCGGCGCCGGCAAGACCACGGCCGTCGACCTGATCCTCGGCCTGCTCGAGCCGCAGAAGGGCGCGATCCGCGTCGACGGCGTGCCGATCACCGCGGCCAACCGCCACGCCTGGCAGCGCACCATCGGCTACGTGCCGCAGCAGATCTTCCTGACCGACGACTCGGTCGCCGCCAACATCGCCTTCGGCCTGCCGCCCGAGGCGATCGACCGGGCCGCCGTCGAGCGGGCGGCGCGGATCGCCGAGTTGCACGAGTTCATCATGGACGAGCTGCCGCAGGGCTACGACACCCCGGTCGGCGAGCGCGGCGTCCGGCTCTCGGGCGGCCAGCGCCAGCGCATCGGCATCGCCCGGGCGCTCTACCACGATCCCGACGTGCTGATCCTCGACGAGGCCACCTCGGCGCTCGACAACCTGACCGAGAAGGCGGTGATGGACGCGGTGCACAATCTCGGCCACGCCAAGACCATCATCCTGATCGCCCACCGGCTGTCGACGGTGCGCGCCTGTGACACCATCTTCATGATGGAGCAGGGGCGGGTCGTGGCCGAGGGCAACTACGACGCGCTGATCGCCGGCAACCAGAGCTTCCGCGCCATGGCCGGGGGCCACGGGTGACCCAGCCCGGTCCAGGCTCCTTCCCTGGCCCCGGCTCCGCTCTGGCCTCCGGCCCGCTCGCCATCGTCGCGCCGAGCTTCAACCAGGTCTCGGAGACCTTCGTCGCCGACCATGCCCGGGCGCTGATGCCCGGGGCGACCGTGCTGGTCTGCCAGGACGGGCGGCGCGCCGAGCGCTTCGGCCATCCGGTGCTCTCCGACATCGGCCCGGCGCGGTCCTGGCCCGACGGGCCCGGGCGGCTGCGGCTGGCCCTGACCACGCCGCTGCGCCGGCGCGCCGGGTTCGGCCCGCTGCTCGGCCTCGACGAGCGGCTGCGGGTCGCGGGCTTCCTGCGCAGCCACGGGGTCGCGGTGGCGCTGGCCGAGTTCGGCTATGCCGGGGTGCTGGTCGACGACGCCTGCGCCATGGCGGAGGTGCCGCTCTTCGTCTGCTTCCGCGGCCACGACGCGACCATGCCCGAGCGCATCCCCTCGCTCGGCCGCCGCTACCGACGGATGTTCGCCACCGCCCGCGGCATCATCGCCGAGTCGGGCTTCATCGCCGGCAAGGTGGCGGCGCTCGGCTGCCCCGAGGCCAGGATCACCGTGCTGGCCAGCGGCATGGAGGGCAAGAACTACGCCCCCGCCGCCGGCGAGCCCGGCCGGATCGTCGGCATCGGCCGCTTCGTCGAGATGAAGGCGCCGCACCTGACGGTCGCGGCCTTCGCCCGGATCGCCGGCCGCTTCCCGCAGGCGCATCTCGACCTCGTCGGTGACGGCGAGCTGATGCCGCGGGTGCGGACGCTGGTGGCCGAGCAGGGGCTCGGCGAGCGGGTGACGCTGCACGGCTACCAGAGCCACGAGGCCTGCGCCGCGCTGATGGCGCGGGCGTCGATCTTCGTCCAGCACTCCCTGACCGACGCGCGCGGCAATGTCGAGGGCTTCCCGGTGGCGATCGCCGAGGCGATGGCCAGCGCGCTGCCGGTGGTCTCGACCCGGCACAGCGGCATCCCCGAGCATGTCGCGGACCGGGTGTCGGGCCTGCTCGTCGCCGAGGGCGACGTCGCCGGTATGGCCGAGGCGCTGGCGGGGCTGCTCGCCAATCCCGCCGCGGCGCGCGCCATGGGCGCCGCCGGCCGGGCCTACGCGCTGGCGCATCTCGCCCGCGCCGAGGTGCACCGCCGGCTGCGGGCGATCATGGGGTTGCCCGAGCCCGAGCCCCGGTCGGCCGAGGGATCGGGCGCCGAGGCCGCGGCCGGGCCGGTGGCGGCGCCGATGGCCGCGGCGGAATAGCGGCCGGCCGATGTACGCGGTGTTCGGGGCCAACGGCTTCATGGGCCGGCGCGTGGTGGCCCGGCTGGCGGCCGAGGGGCTGCCGGTGCGGGCGGTGTCGCGCCGCTTCGATCCGGACTTCGCCGCTTCGGTCGGGGTGGGGACGGGTCCGGGCGGCGTCGAGATGGTGGCGGCCGACCTGCGCGACCCCTTCGCCTGCCTCGCCGCCCTCGCCGGGGTCGAGCGGGTGCTGCAGCTGGTCTCGACCTCGAGCCCGGCGCTGCGCAACGACTATGCCGAGCAGGACATCACCGAGAACGTGCTGCCGCAGATGCGCTTCGCCCGCGACTGCCTGGCGGCCGGGGTCGGGCGGCTGGTGTTCGTCTCCTCGGGCGGCGCGGTCTACGGCCCGCCGCGGCGGCTGCCGATCGACGAGGAGCATCCGACCGACCCGTTGAACTCGCACGGCCTGACCAAGCTGATGACCGAGAAGTATCTCGGGATGCTCGGGGCGACGCGCGGGCTGGACTTCGCGGTGCTGCGGGTCGCCAACCCGTTCGGCCCGACCCAGGGCTTCCGCAAGGGGCAGGGGCTGATCCCGGCGATCCTCGACCGCCACCGCCTCGGCCAGCCGGTGACGATCTATGGCGACGGCGAGGCCCGGCGCGACTTCGTCTACGTCGAGGACGTGGTCGACGCGCTGCGCCGCGGCCTCGACCTCCCGGCGGCGCGGGGCGGGGTGTTCAACGTCGGCAGCGGCCGGGCCCGCTCGGTCAACGAGGTGATCGCCGCGCTCGAGGCGCGGCTCGGCGCCGCGATCGCCCGCGAGCAGCTGCCCCCGCGCGAGACCGACGTCGCGGTCAGCGAACTGGCTATCGACCGGGCGCGCGCCGTGCTCGGCTGGGCGCCGGCGACGCCGTTCGAGACGGCGATCGGGTTGACCGTCGACGGCTACCGCGGCCGATGAGCCGGCCGCGCGTCACCCTCTTCGTGCTGGCCTGGCGCCAGGAGGCCCATGTCCGGGCGGCGGTCGAGGGCGCCTTCGCGCAGGAGGGGCCGCCGCTCGAGATCCTGCTGTCGGACGACGCCAGCCCGGACGGCACCTTCTCGGTGATGCAGGCGCTGGCGCAGGCCTACAGCGGCCCGCACCGGGTGGTGCTGAACCGCAACGAGCAGAACCGCGGGCTGATCGGCCACCTGAACCGGGTGATGGAGCTCGCGACCGGCGAGCTGGTGATCCAGAATGCCGGCGACGACGTCTCGCACCCCGACCGGGCGGCGCGGCTGACCGCGGCCTGGGCGGCCGACCCGGCGGTCCGCGCCGTGCATTCGGCGATGCGGCGGCTCGACGCCGCCGGGCAGGCGGCGCCGCTGGTGCCGCGCTGGCCACCGATGGCCGAGGTCACCCCGGCCGAGGTGGTCGCCGACAGCCGGCCCGGCCACCGGCGGCACCTGATCGGCGCCTCGATGGCCTGGGACCGGCGGATCTGGCGGGATTTCGGTCCGCTGCCCGCGAGCGCGCTGGTCGAGGACCGGCCGATCGCCTTCCGCGCCACGCTGACCGGCCGGATCGCCTGGGTCGACGCGCCGCTCCTCGACTATCGCGAGGGCGGCGCCTCGGACAGCGGCGGGGCCGAGGCGGCGGCCTACCGGCTGCGGCTCGCCCGCTGGCACCGGGCCTTCCAGGCGAGCTTCCTCGCCGACCTCGACCGCGCCGACCCGGGGCAGGCGGCGGAACTCCGGCCGCTGGTGCGGGCCGAGCTGGCCCGGCTCGACTTCGAGATCGGCCTCGCCGAGGCCGGCCCCGCCGGGCGGATCGCCCGCATCCCGCAGGCACTGGGCCTCGCCCTGGCCCGCCGCGAGACCGGACCGCTGCGCCGCCAGATCAGCGCTCTGCTGCGCCCGGGCCGCTGACCGAGGCACAGGTGTGCACGCATGCCGTTAACCGATCTTTCCCAACCTTGACCCGGAATTAACCCCGCCGCGCGTGCGCCGCCGCTACCCCTCGCCGCGGTTCCAGCGGTTGCTGCCGGCGCGCACCTCCTCGGAGAACAGCGCCTCGATCATCCGTCGCGCCCGGTAGAGCCGCATCCCGGCCAACCCCTGCAGCGCCAGCAGCCGGGCCCGCGGCCCGGACAGCCGGTCGGTGCGGGCGAGGCGCGGGATCGCGGCCAGCGGCGAGACCGCCAGCGCGGCCGCCTTCAGCGTCCACTTCGCCCGCCCGGCCAGCCCGACCGCGTCGGTACGGAAGTCGTAGCTGACGATGCGATCGGCCTTCTCGCGCAGCGCGTCCATGGTGCGCCGCGCCGGGTGGCGCACGATCACGTCGGGGCGCCAGGCGGTGACGTGGCCGAGGGCGCGCGCCCGCCGACCCCAGTCGAGATCCTCGGACAGCTCGATGCCGCCGAACGGCCCGACCGCGTCGAACACCCGCCGCCGCGTCGCCATGTTGGCGGTCACCGAATAGCCCTTGCGGAAGATGTAGAGGGTCTGCGGGAAGGCGTAGACGCATTCGTAGGCCTCGACCGCGTTCGGCCGCGCCGGGTCGGCCGGGAACAGCCGGATGTCGCCGCCGAGCACGTCGAGCCCCGGCTCCTCGGCGAAATGCCGCAGGATCGTCGCCAGCCAGGCCGGATCGACCCGGCAGTCGCTGTCGGTGAAGGCGAGGATCGCCCCGCGCGCCAGCCCGACGCCGCGGTTGCGCGCCGGCCCCGGCCCCGGCGTCGGCTCGAGCGCCAGCCGGACCCCGGGAAAGTCGGCGACCACCGCCTCGGGCAGGGTGCGCGAGCCGTTGTCGACGACGATCACCTCGGCCCGGCCCATGTCGAAGTCCTGGGCGAACAGCGACTCGAGCAGCAGCCGCAGCAGCTCGGGCTGGTTCAGGTGCGGGACGACGACGCTGACCTCGGGGACGGGCCGGCACGGCTCGACGCCGCCGGCCGGGCGGTCAGTGGAAACTTCGGGCACCGGATACTCCTCGCACGGCTGAAAACGCGCGCCGTTATAGCAGCGCGCGCCGCGCGGCGCATCCCTTGCCGCACCTGCACAAAAAGTGATGCCGGGGGACTTGCCGTCCGGTCCAAGCCGCGCCTTATGAGGCACTTGGGGACAAGTGGGACAGGGGGGACCGGCCGGATGCGGCGCGTCATCCTGGGGGAGACCGGCATCGAGACCTCGGCG
>Ga0190271_10000429_pt1 | contig 21425 bp, 40 predicted proteins | sample Popmic356T_FD_133747 | JGI IMG/M metagenome (GOLD analysis project Ga0190271, IMG submission 133747) | Populus adjacent soil microbial communities from riparian zone of Weber River, Utah, USA - 356 T | ecosystem: Environmental > Terrestrial > Soil > Riparian zone | place: USA: Utah | collected...
CCAAGCGTAACTGGTTGGCGATCCGCCACACGAGCAACGCCGGCCAGCGGCTGGATCAGGCGGCGGCGCTGGTGAAGTCGGTAACGCAGGCCATGATCGCGAGCGGGGAGACGTACCGGCAGCTGGCAGAGCGGGCACTGACGCCCCAGGAACTGGCCGCGTACATTGCCGGCGTGGTACCGAATGAGACGCCAGACAAGGAACTGTCGCCGGTGCTGAAGGCGCGCCGCGACACCCTGGCGCGTCTCACCTTCGGCGGTGTCGGCGCGGCCCTGGCCAACCAGCTAGTCGACGTGGCAGCGGGGCAGGCCAGCGCCTGGGCCGCGTACAACGCGATCTCTGAGTATTTCGACCATGTGCGGCCGGCTGAGGCGCAGTCGGCGGCGGGCGTCTCCAAGGCGAACCAGTCAGCGATCTTTGGCGGCAACGCGCTGATCAAGGCGCAAGCGCTGGTGATGGCCCGCCAGCTGGTGGCGGCGTAGTCGGTAGGCTGCAGCAACCAGCCGGGGGATGGCTCCCGGCTGGCTCTGGAGCCTACCGGAAACGCTCCCAACCCGTTGAGAGGATCACCCGTGACGATGACCGCCACCACCACCACCACCGCGCCGTGCGACTGCGGCGCCTGCCTGTACCGGGCGGATATGCTCGCCCAGCATCCTGACGACCGCCCCGCCAGCCTGCCGGCCTGCACCGGCGCCACGGGCGCCAGCTGGCCGGTGCTGACGCCCAGCCCTGCCGGCGAGAGTGCTCACGAGTACGGCTATCGCGCGCTGTTGTTCGCGGTGCAGCATGGCCCCGAATGGGTCACCGACACCCGTGCTCTGCAGCTGGCGGATCACGTCTTCCCGGCAGCGATCAGCGGCCCGGAGATCTCGCCCCGTGCCCTGGAGATTCTCGCCGCCGTGCGGTGCCGCATCACGGCCGTACTGCGGCGGCGGGCGCTGGAGACGGCAGCGGCGCCGGCCAGCCTGCCGGCAGCGGCGGGTGAGGATCGGCCTGCTGCCGGCCCCATGGCGCCCCTGGACCCGCCCCCGGCACCCAAGGCGCCGCCGGCCGGCAAAGTGGCTGTACGGGGCGTACAGCCGCCCCGCCGGGGCGTACAGGCGCCGCCCCCGCCGGTACGGCCGGTGCCCGTGCCGCTACTGGCCGACCCGTTCTAGGGCGCGGAGTTTCGCAGGTAGGGCAGTGGGCCGGCCGGCGCCGGTCCCTGCCTCTCCTGGGGCGCTACTGCCTCCACTGACGAGAGGATCACCCGTGACCCTGTATCCGACACCCGAGAAAGCTGCTGCCGCGTGGCTCCGCGCCGCCAAGCGCGCCGGCACCGTCGAAACACTCGGCGGTGGCTGGTGGCAGCTGGCGCGCGGTCCACGCCTGCAGGGGCTGACAGCCCTGGCCGGCTGGCTGCGGGCCGGCGGGCAGCTGGTCACCAGCTGGGACGGCAGCGTACAGCTGCTGCTGCCGCCTGACGCGCCGCAGGGGGGCCAGTGATGGCCGCCCGCCACGCCTGGACCGACTACCGCGAGCGGGGCCGGCAGCTGTTGCTGCCGCCGGCCCTGCTGGCCTGCTGGGTCGTCCTGAACGAATACGCCGACGACCTGGGGTGCTGTCCTGGGTGCTTCGCCCAGGTCGGCCAGTACGAATCCGACCGCTACCGCCATGCGCGCACCTGCGACCAGCTGCCGGCGGCGGTGGCAGACCTGAACGCCAACCCGTCAACCGACCCGTCCACCCGAAAGGATCACCAGTCATGAGCGCACGCACGAACGCATCGAAGTCCCGCCCGACCCCGGCCACCCTTGGCCTGTATGTGCGCGAGGAGCACGACAACACCTTCGGGGGCGGCTACTACCACGTCAAGGCGCACCCCGTGTGGGTGGGCCGTACGCCGGAGGAGTACCGCGACATCGACGCCGGCCGGCAGGTGGACGACGTCTCCCGCACGCAGGTGCGGAACGCGAGCACGCGGTACGAACTGCACCAGGGCCTGTACCTGGACGGCCTGATGGTCAACAGCCAGGGATGCTCCCGCGACACCACGCGGCACCTGTACGGGTTCGAGATCGAGTACCGCGACGTGTTCAGCGTCGACGCCCGCACGGCAGAGCGGATGCACAAGACCCTCAGCACCATCGAGCGCAAGATGAGCAAGCTGGCCGACCAGTGGGGCCGGCCGGCCACCTTCGGGCAGTACCTGCTGCGCGTGGCGGCGGCGCTGGGAGCCACGCGGATCGTGCTGCCGCGCAAGGATGCCAGGGACGGCAGCTACGCCGATATGGACCTGCGGATCGAGGATCTGCGGACCGGCGCTAGCTGCGTGGATTACCGGGTGGAGCAGTGGATCGCGGCCGGCCAGCCGGCGACGGTGGCGAGCTAGCCATGACCACCACGATCACCGTGACCTGCGATATGACCGCCGGCTGCACCGCGCCGGTGACCTACGTCGACAGTAGCGGCTACGTCTACTGCACCGTCCACGGGCAGCAGCGGCAGGCGTACGAACGCTGCCGCAAGCTCCGGCCGGCGGAACGCGCCCGGATCCTGGCGGGGGAACCCCTGGCCAAGTACTGAGGCGGGAGGCTTGCGCCACACGCCACCAGCTGGAGGGACGCGCCCCTTGCCTCCAGCTGGTGGCGCCTGCGGAGGCCTTCCGCCTGCCCATCACCGATTGTGATGCACCTGAGAGATGAGAGAGGATTACCAACCATGCGCTACTACTTGGTCGACATCACCCGCGTGAGCACCTACCGGACCTTCGCGGAGGACGAGGAGGACGCGCGTCAGGCGGCGCTGTACGGCGAGGGCGAGGAGATCGCCAGCGAAACGACCGACGACACGGTGACGCGAGACACCGACCAGACAACGCCCCTGGGTACGCTCGCGACGGAGCCCGCTGACACCCCGGCGCCGACCGCCGACACCCAGCCGGCCATGACCCAGGGTGAGATCGACCGACTGGCGGCAGCGGTGCGGCAGGCGCACCCGACCACACCGATCCCCGACGACCTGCTGCTGTTGCTCACCCAGGTGGCCCAGGATGCCGCCGATCTGGTGTCCTGCAACTGCAGCTACACCGCGAGCCACCCGTCCGAACGCTGCGACGGTACCTGTACCCACGGCATGGCGACGCGTGCCCTGGCGGCGCTGCAGGCCTACCAGACGGGCGGTGCCCAGTGAGCCTTGTCTCCCGCATCGAACGGCTGATCGCCACCGACACCATCGACCAGAGCGACCGGCTAGCGCGCCTGTACGCCGACGCCGACGTGGCCGGCAAGCGCACCCTGGACTGGGCGTTTGCCGCCTTGTGCGGCTACACCCTGGAGACGTTGCTCGCCCAGGCCCAGGCTGACGGCGACGTGAGCCTGGACGCATGGCCCTGTCAGCAGTGCGGCGAGCCGTGCTTTACGACCGACAACGGCGTGACCTACCACGGCGAGCCTGACGACATCGACTACGACGCCGACGCCGATCACGTCGCGCTACCCGACACCGAGGAGGCGCCCCAGGCCGCCGAGGCGCCCCAGGAAACCTGCCCCCGGTGCGGCGTGACCGCCCCGGCCAGCCAGCCCTGCCCGACCGGCTGTGGCGCCGAGGAGGAGGACACGCCCCATGGGCCGACAACGTGACCAGCGCATGTGTCTACCGCTCACGGTGGCCGACCACCGTACGCTGCTGTTGGCGCTCGCGCTCGCACAGCAGTGGGAAGAGGCGCTCGCGGACGCGGCGCCCGAGTCCGACGACACGGGGCGCCGTGCGGCGCTCGCCAACGCGGCGCGGTTCGACCGCCTGCACCGCAAACTGCACCAGCTGCACCAGACTAGCACCAGCACCCAGGAGAATCGACGATGACCACCACGCCCGCACCCACGACGACCACGCCGACGCCCACGCCGACGCCCTGCACGCACGGGACGGTCTACTGGATCAACCGCGCTCGCCGGAACTGGCGCTGCACCGACTGTGGCTACCAGTACTTCGGGGCGGTGGCCGCCGCCCGCCGGCAGGCCCAGCGCGTCCAGCGGGAGGAGGACACGCCCCATGGGCCGACAACGTGACCACCGGCTGGCCGACAAGCTGCGCCGCTGGGACGCCGCCAACCTGCGACAGGGAGGCGGCCCTGGTGGCGCCCGCCTGCCGTCCTGGCGCGAGCGGCAGCTGCGGCGACTGAAGACGCAGGCGGCGGGGCAGGATGCTGCCTCGCCGGCCCGCCCCTACGAACCCGACGAAGACGCCGTCGACGACGGCGAGAAGGATCACGACCGATGACACCGACACCGACACCGACACGCCGCACCCGTGAACAGATCGAGGCGCAGGCCTGGGACGACTACAGCCTCCTGCTGGGCGACACGATCCTCGTGACGCAGATCGACAGCTACCGCGACAACGACCATGTGGTGATCGATCTCGATCCGCCCGTCCGCTGCACCGTCCTGCCGACGCCCGAGGCCGACGTGGTGCGCTGGCTGGACGAGTGGCTCGATCCCTACTGGAACGTGCAGCCCCTGGAGCAGCGGCCGGAACTGGCCGGCACGCGCGGCTGGTGGGTCTACGGCCCGTCCTACAACCTCACGACGGGCGAGCGCACGCCGGGATCCTGGGAGGAGCGGCCGGCGCCTGCGGTAGACTCCCCGATGACACGAGGTGATGCCCGATGACGCCCGCGACCCGCCGCCAGCTGCAGACGATCCTCGACCGGCACAACGATCTCGCCCGTGCGCTCCGGCGCACCAGTGACGCCAGCGATGCCGCGCAGGCGGCACTGGAGGCGTCTGGCCGCGCGTTGCGGGACGCCAACCAGGGGATGCGGGAGGCGCTCGACGGCCTGATCGCCGCCAACGGTGCGGCGCTCGCGCTGTTCCACACCACCGACGCCGGCAGCGACGGGGAGGCCTGACCCGTGCCCCCGTCCCGCCAGTTCGAGCACCTGCAGCGCACGTCCCTGGCCCGCCTGCAGGCGCTCATCCCGCACGACTGCCCCCTGGTGGTCACCCGACCGCCAGCGGGCGGCTTTCTCGCCTGCACCCTCGACGGGCACGACGGGCTGCGCGGCCGGTATCAGGTGGTGGCCGCCTGGATTACCGGCTACGTCGCCGCCTGGGCCGTCTGGAGCCCCCGCTAGCCCCCATGGCGGTCCTCTTCCGCGCCGACGGCACCCGCGCCACCCTCACGCCCGCCAGCCCTGCCGGCTTCTCCCTGTCCCAGCTGCAGGCGCTGATCGGCGGCTACCTCGAAATGCTCCCGCTCCCCAGCCCGCCGTCCCTGCCTCCCGGCGGCCGGCTGGTGCTCTTCCTCGACGAAGAGGGCAAGCTCAAAGACCGCCCCCTCAACGTCGACGCCACCGCCCTGGCGCACGCCTACGACGCGCTCTCCCTGTACGACTATCTCGCGGGCGACGTGCTCATGGTCACGGTCCTCCACCCCGGCACCGACGACGAAACCGTCCTGTGACCGTACGCACCCACGAGAGTCGCCGCCCGCCCCGGCAGCCCCCCGCCCCGCTCGCGGGTGACCCGCCCGCTGGTGACCGTACGTACCAGGTCCAGTACCTGTACCCCCGCTCGCGGGTGACCGTACGTACCAGGCCTGTACCCAGAGTACATTGCCCCTCCTGCGTGTCTGCTGGCACAGGCCGGCCAGCCCGCTGCAGAGGAGGAGGTCAGCCCGCTATGCCCCGTGTGTCTGCCATGCCCCCGAGTAGTCGCTTCTGGGCGAGGTTGGATCGGTTTGAGTGCGAGTGCCCCAGCTGCGGGCAGGTGATGACGCCGGGGACCGACGACCGGCGGGCGCCCAAGCGTCTCGCCACCATTGGCCGCCGCCGAGGGGCGGCGCGGCACAACCCCAAGCGGTCGAGCGTCGACGCCCTGGTCTGGAACCCGTACTCCCAGCGCGTCAAGTGCATGTACTGCCACTGCTGCTTCCACGCGGGGCTGGTGCTGTATCCGGTGCGGAACGGGATGTACCGGATCCGCGTCCCCCCGGAAGACACCGTGCCCGACAAGCGGCAAGCCCTGGAGCTACGCCGCGCGCAGGGCGGTGGCTGGTACGCGGTGCAGCCGCACATTCGCGATGCCCGCCGAGTGCTGGCGAACTCGGTCAACGTGTATGTCGACCAGGGCTGCACCTGCCCGATGTTCGGCTACTCCGGTACCTGTCCGATCCACGGGCTGCCGACGGCGGCAACCCCGCCCGCGAGTACGCCGGCCGACGCGCCTACGAGCACGGCGAAACCGTCACCAGCTGCGGATGAGGTGGAGGGAGGCTCGATCCCCTATCCCGTATACCCCCCTAAATTATGACCGTTCGCCCCTAACCCACAGAGCCTAAAGGGGTAAAGAGAACAGACAAACGAGCAGACCGGTCGCCCGGAAAGTGGTAACGGTCATTTTTTTCGAGGACCATGACAGTTTTATATATTTATATGTACCTGTGAGTTACCCCCTGACACCCCCCTTTCTCCGGGGCCTGCTCGCACCCTGCTACAGCTGGGCTGGCTGCCGCCGGAGAAAGGGGGCGAAAGTCAGTGGGGCAGCGGCTGGTCCAGCGGGTTGACGCGCCGGTAGACGCCGCGCCGTACCTTCTCGACCTGGTGGGCTTCGATCAGGTGGTCGAGGGCACGCCGAACGGTCTTCTCTGAGAGGGGGATCTGCGCCGCCAGGGCGAGCACGATTGTCAGCGGCACCCCAGGCCCAGCTTCAGGCAACAGCGCCAGGACGCGCCGGCAGCTGCCAGCGAGGTCGGCCATGGTGTCAGCGGGGACGAACAGGCCAGTGTCGGTGCGCGCCAGAGTGAAGAACTCGGCCGGGGCGAGGTGGCTGTTCCAGGCCAGGGTGTAGGTGCGCTCGCCCGTCTCATCCGGGCTGGCGAGATACATCTGGGTGTCCGAGAACCCGAGGATGGCCGTCGAGCCCAGGATCTGGTCCTGCACCCGCACGTAGCGCTCGCGCTTGTCCTGTTTCAGCTTGGCAGAGTGGGCAGCGGCAACCAGCGTCAGCCCGCGCGCGCGGAGCATCACGCGGATCTCGTGGCAGGCGACCGCGCAGGTGTCGTAGTCGTTCAGCGTGCCGCCCAGGAACAGCGCGATCGGGTCGACCACCACGAGGCTCCCTGGCGGCAGCTGCAGGCGGTCGACGAACTCTGCCAGCCGCTGGGTGCGCTCGAAGCGCCGCCGCAGGCAGCGGGGGTCGAAGCTGGGATCGTCTGCCATCGAGTAGTAGCGGATCTCCGGGTAGCCGGCCCGCTCGAACCAGACACCCGCCCCCCGCGCCCAGCCCCGGTCGGCGCAGATCACGCCGATGGCCGGGAGCGGATTCGGCTGGTGGCCGAAGATCGGCGTGCCGTCGCGGAAGGACTTGCAGAGGCCCGCCAGCAGCGCCGTCTTGCCGACGTTCGGCGCACCGGAGAGCAGGGTGATGCCGCCGGCTGGGATGACCAGCGGGAGCGGGTCGACGAACAGCGGCGCGGTGAGCGCAGGTTGACAGGTTATGAGACCTGTGGCAGGGTCAGGCACACGGGACCGTCCTTTCCGGGTACGAGTCGCCGCCCCCGCCCCGCCCCCTCCGGGTACGCACGCCTGTGGGTCAGACAGGCCGCCGGAGAGCGAGGTGGGGGAGGACGACGTGGTAAGCGACCCGCCCTTCTATCGCACGCGCTCACACCAGATCAAGGTTCCCCTACCCCTTGTGGGCTGGCCCGCTGCCGGCCCCAATGGCGCCTGGAAACGGCAGGGCCTGCGTGCTTTACAGGTTGACATACTGTAAGCCTGTCGGTAGGCTGTCACAGAGGAGGAGACCACCCCATGCAGAGTGAGTTTGCGCGCGACCTGGCAGACCAGGATCGCCCCGTCGAAGAGGCTGCGGCGGAACGCCCCGGCAAGCCGATCCGTGTTCGCATCCAGCCCACGATCTTTCGCGTCGAGAGCCGGGGGCAGTACCGCGCCTGGCGCGATGTCCACTGGACCCTGGAGTGCGAGTCGCCCGCCGAGGTCTTCGCGCTGCGGGACGCCATGCGCGCGTTCTTCCAGGCGCTCCCGCAGCTGGGCCCGGCCACCGTCAGTCAGGTCTTGCGCGACGCGGTGCGGCGCCTCCAGGGGGCGGCATGAACCTCGCCCCCGAGATTCTTGGACAGACCGCCGTTCGGCGCTTACAAGAGACGCAGGCGCACTATGTGTTGGAGATCGGTACTGACAAGTTCACGCGCAAGGATCTCTCCGGCGTCGAGTGCTACAACTTCCACGCGGCGCGGCTGCTGACCGGCGTCTTGCGCGAGCTGCGCGTGAAGAACACCAAGCAGCTGTTCGAGGAGATCCCGCCGCGCGCGCTCTGCCTGCCGCACCTGGGCGTGGTCAGTCTCGCGGTCCTGGGCGCCGCCTTTGAAGCGAAGGGACTCGGCGGCAGCGCACCGCTCTCGGCCTACGTGCGGAAGCACGCCCCGGCCGCGAACGGCCACCGGCTGGTGGTGACCTTCGACACCATGAAGCACCGCGAGCACCGCCGCGAGCTGGAGGCGAGCCAGCACGCCCGCCGCCGGTCCCGCCGCTAGCTGGAAGGACGACGACGACGATGGCGACAGCACTCAAAGAGAAGTTCGACAAGTTGATCGCGCACCACGAGGCGCTCGCGCAAGAGCACGCGACGAAGGCGGCGAGCCTGCGGTTTGCGCTGGAGGCGCTGAACGGGGCGGCGAAGGAGCTGGCGCAGGCGCGGGGCGACAAGACCTTGGCGAAGGCGATCCAGCTGCGAGGCGAGGCGCCGCCACCCACGCGCGGGCGGCCGGCCACACCGCTCTCCCCCTACAAGCAGCTGACGGCGCAGCGCCGCGCGAACGCCCGGACACGCCTGGAGATGTTGAGGGCCGGCCCGCTCACGCTCGCTGAGTGGGCCGCTGGGTCGCGGGAGGCCGGCCTGCCTGGGCTGACCGGCATTTACAACTACATCAAGGCGGGCTGGATCAAGAAGCAGCGCGACAAGTACTACTTCCTACGGTTCCCCGACGACCCTGCGCCCCCGGAGGCGTAAGCCCGCCGGCGCGACGATCAGGTTCCGCTGCGGGCCGCCGACCGCCGGCGCGCAGGCCGGCGAGTCGGCAGCGGGGCCTTGAGCATCTGCCGGATCAGGATGGTGACCGCCGGCTTGAGGAGCTGCGCGGCCCGCACGCCCTGGCGCACGCGCGTCGCGACACACTCGGCGAGCGCCTCCACGAGGACGTCTTCGTGCCCGCAGCAAACGTGGCGCCGCTCCGCGTCAAGAGATTGCTCGACGATGGTCAGTAGTTGCGCTCCGCCGGTGCTTGGGTGTCGCGTGTGCCACTCCACCAGCCACTGGATCCGCCCCGGTTGCGTGCTGGCGGGCGTTACGGGCTCGTGACAGACCCGGATCGTCCCCGTCTCGCGCGGCGCGGAGGGTCGCGAGCTGCTCGATGAGGGACTGCTGGAGGCTCCGGGTGATGCGCGCTTCGTAGAGGAGGAGTCGCGCTTCGATGAGGTCTTCGACGGTCGTTTGTGTGGGCCCGAGCGAAATGGCACGATCTTGAGCATCTTCCGCCTCCGCCTCCGCTGCCGCTGTGTCCTCGTCCACTTGGCGCTCTAGCAAGCGGACCAAATCACTCAATCGCATCCCGAACGCGACCTGCGCGATCTTCTGGTAGTAGTCCAGCGCGTCGCCGCGTCGTTTGCCGCTCACCAGGTAGCTGATGGCGCCCTGGGTGGTCCCGAGTCGCTGCGCCAGCGTGCGCTGCGACCAATGCTTCCGGTGCAGCAGGGTCCGTAGGCGCTGCCCGAGCGCTTCTGCGAGTGTCTTAGCCATGGGGGAAGGTCCCTCCTGTGGGGATAGGTCGCGACGCCAATGATAAGCATGATAATCACACCGAGACGATAATCACAAGCTGTCATCACTACGCTGCCGCGCTGTCACAGAAGCACCGACCGCACACGCTATCACAAGTTGTAATGAGTGCACCTCCGATCTGCACGGCTCGACCGCAGAAAAGTGCACCACGGTAGAGCTATAGGTCTGCCCCCACGCGGTTTTTCTAGCTCATTTCCCCTAGGCTGGGGACTCTTGACAACGGTTTGGCGCGTGATGCAGTATCCGCTTCCGCATCATGGCATCACGAAATGTCATCACGTCGCCGCCGCCCGCCGCCCCCGCGCCGCCCGGGCCGCGCAGCCTGCGCGCGTGGCTCAAGGGCCCGCCGCGCATCCCGCAGCACGTCCTGGCCCGGAAGGTCGGCGTGAACCAGTCGCTGATCTCGATGCTGGTGACCGGGGACCGCCTGCCGGGCGGCCAGCTGGCGCTGCGGCTGGCGCGCGTGACCGGCATCCCCATCGAAGCCCTGCTCCATCCGCCCCGGCGGCGGAAGCGTCCACCGGGTCGCGCCGCCTGACCCGCGCGGCCCTGGACCCTGGACGCTGGCCACTGCGACGACGACGACGACGGAGCTGACGACGATGACGACGCCGACGACGACTGCCCCACTCACCGCCCCCTCGCTGTTCTGGCTCACCGACCGCTCGCGCTACAAGACCGGCACCAGCCGCTGCCCGCGCCAGCGCTACCTGGGGTATCACGCCGGCCCGACCGGCTACGGCTTCACCGCCCGCCGCGAGTCGCTGCCGCTGATCACCGGGATCGCCGCCCACGAGGGGGCGGAAGGCTTCACGCAGATCCTCCGCCAGCACGACCGGCTGCCGACCCAGGACGAGACCCGCGCGATTGTCGCGGCCGTCACCGCCACCTACGTCGCCCGCACCGAGGCGCGCGGCTACCGGGGCATCCTGGGCGGCGCGCACACCGAGGAGACCATCACCGAGCAGTGCACGCTGATCGCCGGGCTGCTCTGGGCGCTGCGCCTGAAGATCCTCCCGTTCATCCACCAGTCGTATCGCGTGATCGCGGTGGAGCAGGAGCGGCTGCACATCCTCAGCTGCGCGTGCGGCGCGCCGCGCTTCGACCTCGCCGAGCACGCCCGCCGAGGCTGCACCGGGATGGCGCTGCAGCTGCGGACCGACCTGATCGCGCAACGGCGCGGTGGTCAGTCGCTCGCCTACTTCGAGATGAAGACCACCGGGTGGGACTCGGCCGCCTGGGCCGAGCAGTGGGAGACCGACGCGCAGCTGGGGCTGGGGACGCTCGACGCCCTGGAGCTGTATGGGGCCGAGGTCACCGAGCTGTTCATCATCGGGCTGAACAAGGGCGCGCGGCGGAAGGACCAGAACGACCCCGAGGGCCGCAAGCGCCAGTACTCCGCGCTCTGCTACGGCTACTGCCGCGAGGGCAACCCGCCGCTGGCGCGCGAGGACTGGCTGCCAGCCTACGAGTGGGTGAACGACGAGGGTGAGACCAAGCGCGCCAGCCGCGCGCATCGCCGCAAGGGGATCTGGCACCTCGCCGAGAGCGACTGGCCGACGTGGCAGGCCTACCGGGCGCAGGACCCCGACCTGACGCCGGTCGAGTTCTGGGTGCGCGGCTACCTGCCGCCGGCGATCCTCGACAAGGTCTGCTTCCTCCTGGGGCCGATGAACCGCCAGGACGCCCAGCTCGCCAGCCTGCGGCGCTCGATGGCCGGCGAGGAGGCCCGTTGGCAGGAGACGCTCTGGGCGCTCTACGAGCTGCAGCAGCAGGGCGTGGGCTGGGCGAGCGCGCGCTTCCAGGAGGCGCTCGATCACTACGTCCCCTGCAGCTGGCAGTGCCGGCCGTTCGGCACCGAGCACCAGTGCGAGTTCGTCCCCATCTGCCACCGCCACCAGGGCTGGGAAGACCCGCTAGGTAGCGGGTCCTATCAACCCCGCCTGCCGCACCACGACCCCGAGCTGCACCAGGCGATTGCGCGGGGACTGCTCCCGGCTGACGCCGCTGAAGTGGACGAGGAGGACCGATGAGCAAGTTCCCTGAGGATCAGCTGCCCATCCGCGCCGACGAGGGATGCGATCACGGGCATGGCGCGCACGTCTTTGCCGACAGCTTCACGCCTGGCGACACCTGTCTGTGCGGGGCGTTCTACCTCCTGTACAACGAGGCGAGCGGCGTGTGGTCGCTAGAGCCAGCGCCGGAGCCCGAGTCGTGAGCCCGCTGGATAGCGTCCCCCGCCACTACCTCGCGCAGGCCCTGGACGACGGGCCCTGGCACTGCCCGGCCTGTGACGTCGAGAACAGCGGGCCGATCGCCGCCGGCTGCGCCAGCTGCGGCAGCGGCACCGTGCCGGCGCGGAAGGCCGCGCCAGCGGCGGCCCCGCCGACCCCGTCGCCCACTCCGCCCGTGCCCCTGTCGACGCCCGCCTCCCGGGCCATCGAGCAGGCCTACCAAGAGGGCTACAAGGCGGGCTACGCCGCCGGGATCCGCGCGCAGGCCGAGCCCGCCCCCGCGCCGCCAGCCAGCGAGGGGCCCGACAAGGTCGCCCGCACGCTGATCGTCGCGCTGCAGCTGTTCACCGAGCAGGTCCTGGTGAGCAACCCGGAAGAAGTCATCACCGGCGAGTGGATGTCGACGGCGGAAGTCGAGAACCTGATCGCCCAACTCCAGCGAGGTCGCGCCTGATGCCTGAGACCCCCCGGCGGATCTTCACCGCCACGTTGATTCTCGGCGTGCCTGGCGCCGGCAAGACCAGCCTGCTGGGTGGCTACGCGATCTACCTGTGGGAGACCCACCGGAAGGTACTGCTGCTCTACTCCTGGGACGGCGGCGCGATCCCGACGCCCCTGCAGAAGCTGATGAAGCAGGGGCTGATCCGCTTCTGGCGTGCCCGCACCCGCAGCGCCAACCAGCTGGGGATCGAGACGCTCTACCTGGCGACCAAGGGCTACTGGCCGCGGTCGATCAACGCCGAGACGGGGGAGACCTCGCCGGCGGTGGATCTGGTGCCGCCGGTGACCACCGCCTACACGGTGTACTGCCCGAAGACCGGCGAGGTCCTGGCGCGCCTGCCGATCCGCGACGTCATCGCCCCGACCTACTGCACGCCGTGCAAGACGCTCCACAGCCTGAGCGAGCTGATCGTGCGCGAGCAGGTCGAGCGGACGCGGGGCTTCGAGCTGGTGGGCGGGGTGGCGTTCGACGGGCTGACCTCGATGACCGGCGTGGTGATGGAGCACATGGACCACGCGCGCGGCCAGGGGCAGATCGGCGGCGAGAAGCCGGCCTTCGGCGGCAGCGTGGTGAGCGGTTCGATCAAGCTGGGTGGGAACAACCGGGCGGATGTCGGCTTCGGCCAGACGCGCGGCCAGCAGTTTGTCAACAACAGCCTGTCGATCCCCTACCTGGTCGAGGGGCCGGTGTTCACCGCGCTGGCGATGGAGGCGACCGACGAGGGCGGGCTGCCGGTGGTCGGCGCCAAGCTCCCCGGCCGCGCCGCCACCGACGAAGCCAGCAGCTGGTTCGGCAACGTCACCGAGATGGGCAAGACCACCGACGAGCAGGGCAAGGAGCACTTCGCGCTCTTCCTGCGGCCATTCACCGACGCCCAGGGCCGGCGGCATCTGCTGAAGACCAGCGCCTCGCCGACCGGCGTGCCGGATGTCCTGATCGATCCGCTCGACGCGCCCTGGAGCCAGGCGAACCTGGGGCTGGTGTTCCGGCTGCTCGACGACGACCTGGTCAAGGCGATGGCCGAGGAGATCCCCGGCGCGCCAGGCCTGAGCGGCACGCCGAGCGACTACGGCGAGGTGTGGCACGCCAGCCCGGCGCCCCCGCCGAGCGCGGCGCCCGACACCATGAGCCGCGGGCTGCCGGTGCCGCCGGTGAGTGCGCCAGTGGCGAGCGCCCCGAGCAGCGCCCCGAGCCCCGCGCCGCCAGTGGCGAGTGGGCCGGCGGTCATCAAGCCCCGGCAGCGGCCGACCACCGCAGCGGCTCCCGCAGCGGCGCCCGAGCCGGTTGTCGCACCCGAACCCGTCGCGGCCGGTGGGGCCCCGCCGCCGCCGGGCATGAAGCCACCCCAGCGTATCCCGTCCATTTGATCACCAACTAGAACCGTCGACCAACCAACAGAGAAGAGGTGCAGTGTGGGCAAGAGCATGGCCGAACTCGCAGGACAGCTGAAGGACGAGGCCCTCCCGACCGCCGGGCAGGACCTGGACGATCTCCCGACCTTCGGGGGCTTCACGCCACCACCCCCGGCGGGGAGCTATCGCTTCAAGATGCCGCAGGACCTGAGCGCGGTCTGGGACCTGATCGACGTCCCCGACAAGAACCCCCCGCAGCGCGTGCGGATGACGCTCGACCGCGACCACCCGCTGCTGATCACGCAGTCACCCCAGGGCAAGAGCAACGGCGAGCCCTACGAGACCCGCCTGACCAACAACGAGCGGAAGCGCGGCAAGGGCGGCGAGGTCCTGGCGAGCGACATGGACTACCTGCTGCGCGCGCTCGGCGAGAAGCAGAAGCCGAAGTCGAACCGCGAGTACATGCAGCTGGTCCAGCGCCAGGGCGGCAAGGAGTTTGGCGCCGACCTCCGCTACTCGTGGCGCTGCAGCAAGGACCGCGACATCCGCGTGCGCGACAGCGTGGGCCAGGTCCAGGTGATCGAAGGGAAGAAGGGCTGCGGCGAGGCCTTCTACCAGGAGGACGTGCCGAAGGTCAACGGCGAGGTGCCGTATGAAATCGTCTGCGGCCAGTGTGGGGCGCTGCTGCGGGCGTTCGCCAATCTCGACAACCTGCGGAGCTGAGACTCGGCGCACTGAAAGGCGGTGCCGTGGTGTATCTCATCAATCGACAACAGGCCGCGGATCTGATCGGGTGCGACGTCCAGGAGGTCAAACGACTCCTCGATCGAGGCCAGCTCAAGGACTACGGCGCCACCAAGGAGGGGCGGAGCCGGCATGTGCTCTGGTTCAGCCCCGAGGACGTCGCCGCCTACCTCAAGTCACGCGAGCAGGGGCTCCGGCTGATGCCGGCGGTGAGCGCCCCGACTCCGGCCCCGGCCCCGGCCCCGACGAAACCGGCGGCACCGCCGATCGTCACCTCGCGCAAGGCGGCGGCCGCGGCACTGGCGACGGCGACGGCGACGGCGACGATGCCGGAGCTGCCGGTGCTGGCCGCCGTCGCGACCCTGCCGCTCCCCGAGCTGGAGGCGCGCCTCCTGCGAGTCGAGCAGGCACAACAGCAGCTGCAGCAGCTGCAGCGGTTGCAGCAGCTGCTCGTCACCAGCATTCACCAGGTGGCGCTGTGGGCCAGCGCCGCCGTCAGCGCCATCCACGAGAAGGAGCCCCCCGATGTCCCGTAAACGCAACCCCGTGGTCACCGTGCTGGAGTACTTCGAGCACACCGAGCTGGCCCTGGCGCAGCAGGCGCTCTACCTGGCCCAGTCGATCGTCCACCGCCGGCAGCGTGGGGGCACCGGCGAGCGCCCCGCGCCGGCGACACGACTGCACCGGAAGAAGGCCCCGGCGACCGACGCCCCGGCCCCGACCCCATAACCCCCGAGAGGGCGTCATGTACGACGACCACGACGAGATCGACTGGCAACTCGCGATGGCGCGCGGGTCCAAACCCCGCCCCGGCGTCTGGGTCTGGCGCGGGGTGGGGTGCAGCCTCGTGCTGGCGCTCGTCGCGCTGGCGACCTGGTGGTGGGGGGCGTGGTGAGGCCGGCCGCGAAACCGACCGCGCCGCCCCCTGCCGCGACCCCGGCCGCGCCGCCGGACGCACCAGACACCGGCGCGCTGCAGGGCCGCGTTCACCGCATCCTCCCGGATCGCGGCTACGGCTTCATCCGCTGTTCGACGGACGGCGTCCAGCGGGGCGTCGACTACTTCTTCCACACGTCGAGTCTGCTCGACTGCCAGATCGACGAGCTGGAAGAGGGCAGCCTGGTGCGCTTCACCCCGCGCCAGACCGCCAAGGGTGGGCGCGCCGAAGCGATTACGCGGGTCACCCCGTGATGCGCCAGCCCCTCCCGCTCGACCCGACGCTGCGGCTCGCCCTGCCGGCGACGCCGGAGACGACGCGGGAGGTGCCGGTGGTGATCCCACGCGCGCGGCGCGGACAGCCCGCCGCGGCGCCCGAGCCGGCACGGGGTCGGAGCTTGTGGGACGAGACGCGCGTCGAGACACCCGCGCCGGAGGTGGGGAAGGCACCCCCGGTGGCGGCGGGTCCGACCGTGGTCCCCCTCTGGGCACCCCCCGTGCCGTCCTTCACCTACCTGGCCGGCGCGGCCGGGAGCGGCAAGACCTTCGCGACCCGTGAGTGGGCGGCCCGCGAGGAGGGCCTGCTGCTGTGCGCGACCACCGGGATCGCCGCGATCAACCTGGGCGGCGAGACGATCAACAGCGTCCTGGGCTACTTCGACACCGCCAGCCTGCAGGAGAAGTACATCACCGGCTTCCTGACCGCGCGCCTGGGCAAGCTGTGGAAGGCCGGCGTGCGGCGGCTGATCCTCGACGAGGTGTCGATGCTCGCCGGCGACCAGCTCACCTTCCTGGTGCGGGCGATCGAAGAGGTCAACGGCCGCGGGTATGTCCTGGGCAAGTGGAGTCAGGACGACGACGCGCCGCCGCCGGCCATGGGGCTGACGCTGGTCGGCGACTTCCTGCAGCTCTCGCCGGTGAAGGCGACCTATGCGTTCGAGTCGCCGGAGTGGGAGCGCTTCACCCCGCACACGATCACGCTCACCGAGATCCGCCGGCAGGACGATCGGGCCTTCATCGAGATGCTGCGCGCAGCCCGGCGCGGCGAGGGCGCGGCGGTGGCGGAGTACTTCGTCTCGCGCGGCGCGCTGCAGCAGGAGACCGACGACCGCTTCGAGGGACCGACCATCGTCGCCAAGAACGAGAGCGTCGACCGCTACAACCAGCTGCGCCTGGCGCAGGTGGGCGGGCGGGAGGTCACCTTCCCCTCGACGCGCTGGGGCGACTGCCGCAGCGAGTGGGGCCGGCTCGATAAGCCGCCGAACACCTGGGGCATCCCGGCGACGCTGACGCTGAAGATCGGCGCGCTGGTGATGATCCTGGCGAACCGCCGGGAGGACGAGCCGCCGTTCCCGCTCATTTATGTCAACGGCGACCTGGGCACGATTGTCGACGTCACCGCGACCACCGCCACCGTGGTGCTGCAGCGCACCGGCGAGGAGGTGAAGGTCGAGCCGATCGAGCGGAAGGTGCGCGTGCCGGCCGACGCCCCGCGGCGCAAGGAGCTGCGGGAGAAAGGCCTGGGCGAGCGGATCGACGAGCGGTGGGAGATCACCGGGGCGATTACCTACCTGCCGCTGCGGGTGGCCTATGCGAGCACCGTCCACAAGAGCCAGGGGCTGAGCCTGGATCGCGTCCAGGTCAACATCCGCGACCCGTTCTTCAAGAGCCCGGGCATGTTGTATGTCGCCCTGAGCCGCGCGCGGACCGCGGCGGGGCTGCGGCTGGTGGGGAGTCCGCAGGCGATCGTCGATCGGTGCACCACTGATCCACGGTTGAAGGACTGGTTGTGATGCAGCTCTCCCGCACCTGGGACGCCGGCGACCTCCCGCGGCTCGACGCCGTGCTCACCCGCCGCGTCGATCCGTACGCGCCGCCGGGTGGCCTCAGCCCCGCCGAGCGCTGGAGCTACGCGCTGGCGCTGCACGCGGTCATCCAGTGGTCGGCGACCGCGCGCGCGCTGCACGACCCGCTCTACGACGTGGGCGGGGCGGACGCGCGCTTCTTCCTCATGCTGCACACCGAGACCGGGCGGCGGGTGGAGATCCTCGACCCGGTCGTGCGCCGGCCGCTCGCCGCGGCCTGCATCGGCGGCGCCCAGCTGGCGGATGTCATCACCGCGCTGTCGCTCCTGGAGCACGTCGAGGACGTCGACCAGACGCTCTATCACCTGACGTGTTTGCTCGCGCCCGGCGGGCTGCTGGTGCTGACGTTCGCCTACTGGAACCGGTGCGGCGCGGACCTGGCGGTGGGGCGCGAGCGGCGGCGGCGCATCTTCTGCCCGAAGACCTACGCCGGGCTGCGGCTGCAGCTCAAGGCGCTCGGGTGCGAGCCGTTCGGCGGGCTCGACCCGCTCTATCACGGGCCCCAGGTCCAGGACCACACGCGGGCATCACTGGTTGTCGTCAAGCGGGGGTAACCCGATGCTGCCGCTGTCGCGTACCTGCAACCTCGCGGACTTCCCCGACTGCGTGACGGTCGCCGACTGGCAGCAGCGGCTGGCGGAGGCGGCCTGGGCGGCGTGGGAGGAGAAGCACCACATCCGCACGCGGGAAGAGAGCCTGGTGGTGAACTACGCGCAGGTGCCGTTCACCGCCCCCGGGCCCTCGGCGATCTACCGCTACCGGGGCGACAGCGAGAACGGCATCGCGCGGGCGGTGCCGGCGGTCTGGGGGTTGAGCGTGCTGGAGCACACCGAGGCGCCGGTGAGCTTCCTGTCGCGCGCGGCGAAGATCCTCCGGCCCGGCGGCCTGCTGTTCCTGACCTTCAGCTACTGGAACGCCGAGGGCCCGGACGTCGCCGCCGGCCACGCCGAGCGGCGGCGCATCTACGACCAGAACAGCTGGAACAAGCTGGTGCGCGACGCCCGGCGGCTGCACCTGCAGACGCTCGGCGGCGTCGACTGGACCTATCACGGGCACAAGCTCGGCGACCATTCCCTGGCCAGCCTGGTGTTGACCCTGCGTGAGGAAGGACGGCAACGATGAGTACCGACAAGCCTGCGGCCATACGCGCCGTGATCGTCACCCCGGAGGGCCAGACGCTGGACGTGCCGGTGGCCGACGCCGAGGCGAGCATGGTCGACATCCTCGCTGGGGGCGAGCTGGTCGCCTGCATCGTCCGCAGCGTGAATGGCGATCTGGGCGTGCAGCTGTTCGAGGACCCGAGCGTGGAGTTGCTGCAGCTCCTGGAGACGGTCGCCCGGGCCTGCCGGTCGCTCCTGCAGCCACAGCCGCCACCGTCATGCTGACCCTGGAGATCGGCGGGAATCTGTTGACCGCGCTGGCGCTGGTGGTGGGCGCGGCGCTGGTCGATCGGTGGTGGCGCTACCGGGCGGGGGCGCGGCGATGATGGACGTCGAGGCGATCAAGGACGACGGCGTCTACGACCTGGCGGCGCTGGCGCGGTGTAGCGGCCTCTCGGTGTCGACGCTGCGGCGGTGGACCCAGGACCCGGCGCACCCGCTGCCGACGCATCACGTCCGCAGTGGCGGCAAGGCGAGCGGGCGGGTGCTGGTGCTGGGGGCGGAGTTCCGGGCGTGGGTGCGGAGCTTCCCGGCGACGCGCGCGGTGCCGGCGGTGCCGGTGCCCACAGAGGATCGGCTGGCGGCGGTGCGCGCGGAGATCGTGCAGAGCATCCGCAGGAACCGGTGACTGCATTTGTGCTACACTGTGCGACATGAAAACACAGCCGAGCATACACCTCTCGTTCCGGTTCGACCCGGAGATGCGGCGGGTGCTGGACGCGATCCAGGTCCGCGACGGCATTCCGGTCAGCGAACAGGTGCGCCGCGCGATCCAGATGTGGATCGACCTGAAGCGCCACCAGGACCTGGGCGGGCTCCCCGTCATCGCCGCGAAGGGGAAGCGCTGATGACCGCCCCCCGTGGGACCACCGTCACCGTCCGCTTCGTCAACGAGGACGACCGCCCGAAGAAGTGGGGCGTCTTCTGGAACGAGTACCAGGCGGGGCGCACCGGGCGGCCAAAGCAGCGCTCGCGATACTTCGCCACCCAGGCGGAGGCCGAGGAGATCAAGCAGGGCGTCCTCGCGGAGCTGGCGCAGCCGACGCCGGCGGTCACCGCGCCGGTGCGGACCTACCGGGCGGCCGACGCGCTGGCGGCGTTCGCCAACGACGTCTGGCTGCCGTTCGTCAAGGCGCGCAACGCCGGGGCGACGCACCGGAACTACCGCGACGCCTTCAGGAACTGGATCGCGCCGGAAGCCGGGCACCCACGCTACCCCGGGCTGGGGAACGTCCTCCTGCGTGACGACACGCTGACGACGCGCACCGTCGTCGAGTACCTGGAGGGGCTCTACGCGGCGGGGGTCAGCCTGTCGCGGCGCCGGCGGCTGAAGGCGAGCCTGAGCGCCTGCCTGGCGCACGCGCGCTTTGTCGGGCTGCTCACCCAGGCGAACCCCTGCGCGCAGCTGGGGCGCAAGCTGCGGCACAAGGGTGAAGAGGTGCAGGAGCCGGAGCCGAACCCGTTCGCGCCCGAGGAGATCACCGCGATCTTCGACCAACTGAACGCGGTGGAGGAGCTGTGCTGGCGGGCCTACTTCCTCTGGCAGTATCACATCGGCAGCCGGCCGGGCGAGGCGACGGCGGTCAAGTGGGACCACCTGAAGCTGGACCTGCGGCGCGCGCGCATCGAGAAGAGCTACTGCGCGATCGACAAGATCGACAAGGACACCAAGACGCATGAAAAGCGGACGGTCGACCTGACCGCGGCGCTGGTCGACGTGCTGCTGGAGTGGCGCGTGGTCCAGCGAGAGACGGCGTTCGCGCGCGGCCTGAAGGTGCCCGAATATGTCTTCACGACCACGCTGCCGGCGCGGCGCGCGAAGCGGGAGCTGACGCGCATCACCCAGAGCGGCAACATGCGGCTGGTGTTCGAGCGGACGATGAAGGCGTGCGGCATCACCGGCCACACGCCCTACGACTTCCGCGACTCCTTCGCGACCAGCCACCTGGTCTCGGGTTGGGACCGCAAGCTGGCCTGGGTGTCGAAGCAGCTCGGACACAAGACGCCGTTGACCACCGCGAAGCACTACTACGCCTTCCGGGATACCAGCGCGACGGCGTCGTTTGCCGACGAGATCGGGGGCTGGCGGTGAGTGGAGCCAACGACACCGTCTGCCCACACGGGGGGCTGCGGCGGCAGTGCGAGACGTGCGCCCTTGCGGATCGCGTGCAGGAACTGGAGCGCGAGGTGGCGCGGCTGCAGGAGTCCCGTCGCATAAGCTCACGGCAACTAGCAACAGCCCTGCGAGACAGCTACCTCGCACGTTAACGGAATCCCGGCTATGCCACCAATCTCACCGCCACCAATCTCACCGGACCAGTTGCAGTGGGTGCTCGACCACAACCTACAGATTCGCGCCGGTCATCGCGTGCAAATCGCGGAGGCGGTTCAGGCGTGGCGAGCCGTCGAAGTTCGCGTGCAGGCACTGGAGCGCGAGGTGGCGCGGCTGACCGGCGAACTTGACGCGGCGGAACAGCACGTCAAGATTCTGCGCGACCAGTTCGCCAACCACGCGATTCAATGCCCGCAGTGTCACGACGTGGACCTTGATGCGTATCCTGCGGAACGAGTCGAGCAAATCCGGCGACTCTTCAACCGGAAGCGGTCAACATAATCCCGGCTATAGGAGCCACGATGACCTTGGACGACGCACTGGCCCGCATCGCCGAACTGGAGCGCGAGGTGGCGCGGCTGAAGGGGGAGCGATGAATAGAGCGCCGAAGACGTCTGACAACGCGAAGTGCAACTGCCCCGGCGACTACGCGCGATATTACGTGGACGCAGAAGGCA
>Ga0190271_10000430_pt1 | contig 21425 bp, 16 predicted proteins | sample Popmic356T_FD_133747 | JGI IMG/M metagenome (GOLD analysis project Ga0190271, IMG submission 133747) | Populus adjacent soil microbial communities from riparian zone of Weber River, Utah, USA - 356 T | ecosystem: Environmental > Terrestrial > Soil > Riparian zone | place: USA: Utah | collected...
CCGCCGCCGGGCATGCCGCCGCCGGCGCCGCCTTCCTCCGGCGGCTCGGCGATGATCGCCTCGGTGACGAGGATGTTCTTGGCGATCGAGGCCGCGTTCTGCAGCGCCGAGCGGGTGACCATGGTCGGGTCGATGACGCCGGCCTCGATCAGGTTTCCGTACTCGCCGTTGGCCGCGTTCAGGCCTTCGCCCGGCTTGAGGTCACGGACGGCGTTGACGACGACCGAGCCCTCCAGGCCGGAGTTCTCGGCGATCTGACGGACCGGCTCCTCGAGCGAGCGGTGGATGATCCGGGCGCCGGTGCGCTCGTCCGGGTCGTCGACCAGCTTGTCGGGGTCCAGACCGGACTGGGCGTTCAGCAGAGCAACGCCACCACCCGGGACGACGCCCTCCTCGAGGGCGGCGCGGGTCGCCTGCAGCGCGTCCTCGACGCGGTGCTTTTTCTCCTTCATCTCGGTCTCGGTGGCGGCGCCGACCTTGACCACGGCGACACCTCCGGCGAGCTTGGCGAGGCGCTCCTGGAGCTTCTCGCGATCGAAGTCGGAGTCGGTGTTCTCGATCTCCTGTTTGATCTGCTTGATCCGGCCCTTGATGTCGTCGGCCTCACCAGCGCCGTCGATCACCGTAGTCGTGTCCTTGGAGACGACCACGCGGCGGGCTTTACCGAGCTGAGCGAGCTGGGTGTTCTCGAGTTTGAGACCCATCTCCTCGGTGATCACCTCGCCACCGCTGAGGACGGCGATGTCCTCGAGCATCCGCTTGCGGCGGTCGCCGAAGCCGGGGGCTTTGACGGCGACACCGGTGAAGGTGCCCCGCAGCTTGTTCACGACCAGGGTCGCGAGGCACTCGCCCTCGACGTCCTCGGCCACGATCAGCAGCGGCTTGCCGCCCTGCATGACCTGCTCCAGCACCGGCAGGATGTCCCGCACCGAGCCGATTTTCTGGTTGGCGATGAGGATGTACGGGTCCTCGAGAACGGCCTCCATGCGGTCCTGGTCGGTGACCATGTAGGGCGAGATGTAGCCCTTGTCGAACTGCATGCCCTCGGTGAACTCCAGCTCCATGCCGAAGGTCTGGCCCTCCTCGACGTTGACGACGCCGTCTTTGCCGACCTTCTCGATCGCGTCGGCGATGACGTTGCCGATCTCGTCGTCGGCGGCGGAGATGGCGGCGACGCGGGCGATCTGGTCCTTGCCCGCAACCTCTTTGGACTGCTTGTCGCGGAGGTTGTCGACGACCTCGTCGACGGCCTTCTCGATGCCGCGGCGCAGGGCCAGCGGGTTGGCGCCGGCGGCCACGTTCTTCAGCCCCTGGCGAACGATGATCTGGGCCAGCAGGGTCGCCGTCGTGGTGCCGTCTCCGGCCACGTCGTTGGTCGCCGTGGCGACCTCGCGGACCAGCTGCGCGCCCTGGTTCTCGAAGACGTCCTCGACCTCGACCTCGCGGGCGATGGTGACTCCGTCATTGGTGATCGTCGGCGCGCCGAACTTTTTGTCGAGCACGACGTAACGGCCTTTGGGGCCGAGGGTGACCTTGACTGCGTTGGCGACGGCGTCGACGCCAGCCTGCAGCGCCCCCCTCGCCTCCTCTGCGTACTTCAGCTCCTTATGAGCCATGTGTATTCAGTCCTCCTTGGTTCTTCTAAGTCCGATGGACGCGGGCTAGCTGAGCTTCGCCAGCACGTCCGACTCGCGTAGGACGAGCAGGTCGTCCCCCTCGACGGTGACCTCGGTGCCTCCGTATTTGGAGTAGAGGACCTCGTCCCCCTCCGAGATGTCGAGCGGGCGGCGGCTGCCGTCCTCGTTGATGGCGCCATCGCCGACGGCGACGACCTTGCCCTTCTGCGGCTTCTCTTTGGCCGTGTCGGGGAGGACGATGCCGCTAGCGGTCGTCTCCTCCTCCTCGATCGGCTTGACGATCAGCCGGTCCCCGAGGGGCTTCAGCTTCATCCGTGTACCTCCGTTATCGGTGCGTGTTTTGCTGTCAAAAGTCAGGAATGCCGCTGTAGAGCCGTTTCCAGCGCCCAGCAGCGTTGGCACTCTGGTAGTGGGAGTGCCAACAGGAGGAAACATAGCGCGCTCGGCGCGTCGTTCAAGTCCCGCCGGCGAATTCAGTCCGTCGCCAGCAGCCTGCAGCCCAGCAGTTCGGCGATTCCCTCGCCGCCCCGCGCCATCACCCAGTCGTGGTTCCACTCGAAGGCCGGTCGCAACAGCGGCGCCATCAGGTTCATCCACGGCTTCGTCGTCTTCACGTTCCACTCGTAGAGCACGGCGGTGACGCCGTCTTGCTCATAGAGGCGCCAGCGGCCGATCCCCTCCAGCTCGCCGACCGCGTGCCCTTCCAGCAGATGCGGGTACTCGACCCGGGTCGTCGTCACCTCGAACTCGACCCGGTAGGGCAGGAGACTGCGCCAAACCATGCGCGCGACGGTGCCGACGTCGCCGTTCTCACCCGGCCTCAGCTCCTCGGCCACCTCCACCCCACGCCACCATCGCGGCCAGCGCGCCTGGTCGTGGATCGCCTCCCAGACCGGCTGGCGCGGCGATTCGAGCAGCCAGGTGGTGAGGAACGCGTACTCGGCCATCGGCGCCGCCGCTAGTTGTGGTGCGGCGTCTCCCCGTTGCCTATATGAGGCTTCGGCGACTCGGTGATCTGCGAGAAGCGGATCACGGTGACCGTGTCCTCTTCGAGGATCGGCCGGCTGTAGATCTGCTCGAGGAACTTGCGCTCGTCCTCGAGCCGGCGGAACTCGGGATTGTCGTGCTCGATGTCGCGCCGGGAGAGGTCCTTGAGCTTCTTCACCTCGACGTCGTCGATGACGGCGGCGAAGATTTTCTCACGCGGGCTGTGACGGAAGCCGACGGTGACCCAGACGACCTGACCACGCTCGTACTTGCCGCTCTTGTCACCGAGCCGGATCGTCGCCGTCTTGCGGCCCCGCTTCAGCTGGTCGACGAAGACCGCGGAATAGAAGTTCAGTACGTAGGTGCCGCCCTTCATTTGCGCAGCGAGCGTATAGGACGCCGTGATCTTGGCGGCCCGCTCGTGTCTCGACGGCTGTACCCGTGTTCCCCGTGGACATCTGTCCGACCCACGATTCCAGTTTTTCGGCCCGGGGACCGATGGGGGTACTCGTGGCAGTCAACCGCACCCACATCCGCTTCTTCGTCGCAGCGCTGATCTGCGCCACCGGCCTATTGCTGGCACCGCTTGCCGGCCAGGCGGCAGCGCTGAGCTGCGGCGGCAAGAAGGTGACGATCGTCGGCAGCGCCGGCAACGACCGGATCGTCGGCAAGGGCGCCAGCGACGTGATCTACGGCGGTGGCGGCGACGACCGCATCTACGGCGGCCGCAACGGCAACGACACGATCTGCGGCGGGCCCGGCGACGACACTCTCTACGGCGCCCGCGGCTTCGACGCCCTCTACGGCGACGGGGGCGACGACGACCTCTTCGGCGAAACCGGCTCCGACATGCTCGACGGCGGCGAGGGGGACGACAAGCTCGCCGGCTTCAAAGGCGCCGACAACCTCTTCGGCGGCGGCGGCGCGGATTCGCTGATCGGCGCCAAGGGCCCCGACAAGCTCGACGGTGGCGCCGACGCCGACTTCCTCGACGGCCAGCAGGGCAGCGACGACCTCGACGGCGCCGGCGGCGAGGACCAGCTGCTCGGCGACAAGGGCAACGACCACATCGAGGGCGGCAGCGAGAACGACCTGATCGAAGGCGGCGCCGGCGACGACAGCAACCTCAACGGCGGCGGCGGCGCCGACCTCGTCCTCGGCGGAGCCGGCACCGACAACGCCGACGGCGGCGAGGGCGACGGCGACATCGTCCGCGGCGACGCCGGCACCGACACCCTGGCCGGCGGCGGCGGCGCCCAGGACATCGTCTCCTACGCCAGCGCCACTCGCAGCGGCGTCGTCGTCAACCTCTCGATCAACCGGGCGAAAGGCGATGGCCACGACGGGCTGAGCGGCTTCGAGGACGTGGTCGGATCGCCACAGGGCGACACGATCACCGGCGACGGCAATCCCAACCGGCTCGACGGCGGCGTCGGCGACGACACCCTCGACAGCGGCGGGGGCGGCGGCGAAGCCTTCGGCGGCCCCGGCAGCGACAACTGCGACGGCTTCGCGGTCGAGAGCTCCTGCGGTCCCGAAATCGGTCCTCCGCCCGGAACCGCCTCGGTGATCCTCAACCAGGGCCTCGACGAATCGAGCCTGATCGTGCAGGGCGGCCCGGGCGGCGACGAACTGCGGATCGGCACCGGGCCCGGCGGCTGGACCGTCTTCTCCGGCGCCCCGGTCTACGCCGGCGGCGGCTGCGCCAACTCGGCCGACCCGCACATCGTCACCTGCCCGGGCGACCCGGGGCTGGCGCTGATCGTGGTCACCGGCAACGACGGCAGCGACACGCTCGTGATCGACCCCAGCGTCCCGGCCAGCGCCAAGGCACGGCTCAACGGCAACGCCGGCAACGACACCGTCGTCGGCGGCCCCGAGAACGACGTCCTCGAAGCCGGCGAGAACTACAACGGCCCCGACAACGGCAACGACACGCTGATCGGCAACGGCGGCAACGACGTCCTCTACTCCGACCCGGGCGGCGACAACCTCAACGCCGGCGCCGGCGAGGACCTGCTCGTCTCCTCGGTTCCCACCTGCCAGGGCCACACCTACGACGGCGGCGCCGGCGACGACACGGTCTCCTACGCCCGCTCCAACGACAGCCTGCGGATCGAGCTGGGCGGTAGCGGCGGCCCGACCGGCTGCGGCAACCTCGACCGCATCCTCCCCAACAACGAGAGCCTCGAGGGCTCCGACGGCCCCGACGTCCTGATCGGCGACGGCGGCGACAACAGCATGATGGGGCACCTCGGCGCCGACGTCTTCCTCGGCAAGGGCGGCAGCGACTACATCGACGCCGCCGACGGCCAGCACGACAAACAGATCAACTGCGGTGGCAATGGCGGCGAGGAGGTCGTCAAAGACGGCTCCGACCCCTCCCCGTCCGGCTGTTGACGGGCCGATTTCCCACGACATAGGTGGGTTTTAGGCCCATCGGCCGGCGGTTAGAAGCCTTCGTCGCCGACCAGGGGGACGAAGCGACAGGGGGCGATGGCCTCGGTTTCGACCCCGCTGCCGCGACGGCGGACGAGGGTCAGCAAGTCGGTTTCCTCGCCGCCGGCGATCGGCACCACCAGCCGCCCGCCCTCGGCGAGCTGGGAGATCAGAGCCGGCGGTGCGGCCGGGGCGGCGGCGTGGACCGCGATCGCCTCGAACGGGGCCCGCTCGGGGACGCCGCGGCTGCCGTCGCCGATCGCCAGCTCGACGTTGGTGACCGCCAGCGAGGCCAGCGTTTCGCGGGCGGCCAGGGCCAGCGCCTGGTGGCGCTCGATGCTGACCACCTCGGCCGCCAGCAGCGCCAGCACGCAGGCCGAGTAGCCGGAGCCGGTCCCCACCTCCAGCACCCGCCCGGAGCCGTTCAGCTCCAGCGCCTGGCAGATCGCGGCGACGACCCAGGGCTGGGAGATCGTCTGCCGCTCGGCGATCGGCAGGGCCGAGTCGGCGTAGGCGCGGTGCCGCTGGCCCCGCGGCACGAACGCCTCGCGCGGCACCTCCCCCATCGCCGCCAGCACCCGCTCGTCGTCGATCCCGCGCCGGCGCAGTTGCTTCTCCACCATCCGCGCCCGGAGGCTGGCGAAGTCGCGCATGCTCAGAAGATGTAGTTGTGCAGCTTCGCCGGGTCCAGCACGGTGACGCGGCCGCGGCCGGAGCGGACTACGCCGGCCCGCTCGAGGTCGGCGAGGAAGCGGCTGACGCTCTCGCGCGAGGTGCCGGCGAGCTGGGCCAGGTCGGCCTGGTTCATGCGGATCGTCACCTCGCCGTCTTCGCCGCTGCGCGGCGTTTCGGAGACGAGCTGGGAGATGACGCCGGCGACCCGGCTGGGCACCGTCTGGAAGGACTGGCGCGAGATCCGCTCGTTGGCCTCGCGCAGGCGGCGAACCAGGGCCGCGACCAGCTTTACCGAGATCTCCGGGTGGCGGGCGAGCAGGCCCTTGACGTCTGTCGCCGGCAGCGCCAGCAGCTCGCCGTCGCTGAGCGCCTCGGCGCTGGCCGAGCGGGTGTCGCCGTCGAGCATCGCCAGCTCGCCGAAGACCTCGCCGGGGCCGAGGGTGGCAAGCGTTATCGCCCGCCCGTCCGAGTGCTCGCGGGTGACGCGGAAGCTGCCCTGGCGGACGATGTAGCAAGCGTCGGAGCGGTCGCCCTCGTGGAAGACGCGGGTGCCGGCGGGAAAGGAACGCGGCACGGCAACGCGCGAGAAGCGCTCCAGCTCCGCCTCTTCGAGGTCAGCGAAGAGCGGCACGCTCCGCAGCAATCCAGCGCTGGTCCCGACATCCTCCATGCCCTGATTATCGCGACCTAGAGGCCGATGGGCCGATTTCCCACGCCAGGCGTGGGTTTTCGGCCCGTCGGCGGGGGTTAGGCGCTGGCGGTGAGTTTGCGGGGGCCGCGGTTGAAGCCGGCGCCGATCAGCGCCTCCTCGTGGCCGGAGCCGATCACGGCCTCGCCGTCGAGCTTCTCGACCGCCAGTTTCTTCAGCTGGCCGGCGCTGACGGCGTCGGCCAGGGCCTGCATCGCCTCCTGCAGCGCCGCGCCCTCGATTGGCCGCAGGCGGAGGATGCCGCGGCCGCCGCGCTCGAGGAAGACGACCGGCTCGCCGTCGCGCAGCAGCAGGTGGGCGCCCGGGGTGCGGCCGGGGCGGCGGCCGCCCTCGAGCTTCGGCCAGGGCAGCGAGGCCCCGTAGGGGTTGGCCGGGTCGGTGGCGGCGAGCAGCAGGTAGGAGCCGTCGGCTTGCGGCAGCGAACGCAGCCGCTCGACCGCGCCGGGGAGGGCGAACTGGGCGCCGCCGAGGCCCTCGACGAAGTAGCCGCGGCGGGCGGTGCCGAGCAGCTCGAGGTTGCCGAGCTCCGAGTAGAGGGTGGCGAAGCCGCCCGGCACGCCCTCGGCGAGCACGGTCTCGCGGGTGACGATGCCGTAGCGCTCGAGCATCAGCTCGGCCTGGGCACGCAGGCGGGCGCCGGGGCCGGGGGCGTTGGCGAAGAGCGGCTCGGTCAGCGACCAGCGGCCCTGCACGGCGGCGCCGGTGGTCGAGCGGCGGCGGCCGAAGCGGCGGCCGTGGCGCTCCGGCGAGGAGACCGCGCGCAGGCGCGGGGCCCGCAGCGGCGAGAAGGCGTCGTTGGTGACGCCGCCGGACCAGGCCAGGTCCCAGAGCGCGTTGTGCAGCTCCTCGGCCGGCTGGTCGAGGTCGGCGAGCAGGTCGAGCCAGAAGGAGGGGCCGGCGGCGAGGCGCTCGCGGATCGCCTCGTGGACCTCACCCGTGGGCGCCTCCAGCTTGGCGTTCGCCGGCGGCGGGCCGGCGAGGCGGACGTCCTCGCGGAAGTAGAGGGCAACGCGGCCGTCGCTGCGGCCCAGTGCCCCGGCGCCGACCCAGACCAGCTCGCCGCTGGTGCAGAGCTCGTCGAGCCATGAGGGCGAGTAGGCGCCGAGGCGCCGCGGCAACACGTCCGCCTCCCAGACCTTCGGGGTCAGGGCGACCCCCTGCAGCGGCACCAGCGCCTCGCGCAGGCGGTCGGGGCCGGCGCCGGCGCGGCGGAAGGCGTCGACGTTCTGCCAGCTCGGCAGGAAGCGCGCCAGCTCGCGCGTGTCGGCGGCCTCGACCTCCTTGCGCAGCCGGGCGAGGCTGGCGCGGCGGACCCGGCGCAGGACTTCCGAGTCGCACCACTCGCGCTCGGTCCCGCCCGGCAGCAGCTCGCCGCGGACCATCGCCCCTTCGGACTCGAGCTCGCGCAGGGCCGGCGAGGGGTCGATGCCGTAACGCTCGGCCAGGCGCGCGGTCGGGAAGGGGCCGTGGGTGCGGGCCCAGCGGCGGACCAGGGCGCGCATCGCGTCCGGGTGGTCCTCGAGGAAGGTCTCCGGCAGCCCGCCGGGCGGCGGCACCCCGAGCGCGTCGCGGTAGAGGCCGGCGTCCTCGGCGGCGATGTAGCGCTCCTCGCCGCCGACCCGGACCTTGGCGACGCGGCGCTCGGCGACCAGCTTCTCCAGCATTGAGGTAGCCGAGTAGCCCTCGGTGACCCGCTCGGCGCACTCCGCCGCGGTCAGGTCGCCGAGGTTGCGCAGCAGCTGCTGCAGGGCGTCGCGGTCGCCGGCGCGGCCGGCCTCGGTGCGGTGCTGCAGCTGTTCCTCGACCTCCTCCAGGGCCTCGGGGTCGATCAGCTCGCGCAGCTCCTCCTGGCCCAGCAGCTCGCGCAGCAGGTCGCGGTCGAGGGCCAGCGCCGCCGCCCGGCGCTCGGCGTTCGGCGTATCCCCCTCGTACATGTAGGTGGCGACGTAGTCGAACAGCAGCGAGGAGGCGAAGGGCGAGGCGGTCGGGGTCTCGACCTCGACCAGGCTGAGCTGGCGGGAGTGCAGCTTGCGCAGCAGCTCGGCCAGCGCCGGCAGGTCGAGGACGTCCTGCAGGCACTCGCGGTAGGTCTCGAGGATGACCGGGAAGCGGGGGAAGTCCCGCGCCACCTCGAGCAGGCTCTGCGACTTCAGCCGCTGCTGCCAGAGCGGCGTGCGCTTGCCGGGGTAGGCGCGCGGGATCAGCAGCGAGCGCGAGGCGTTCTCGCGGAAGCGGGCGCCGAACAGGGCCGAGCCGGAGAGCTCGGCGACGATCAGGTCCTCGATCTGGTCGGGGTCGATCAGGACCAGGTCGGCCGGGGGCGGCTCGTCGGCGTCGGGGAGGTGGATGACGATGCCGTCGTCGGACCAGATCGCGTCGGCCTCGAGGTCGCGCTCGTCGCGGATCTTGGCGGCGAGGGCGAGGCCCCAGGCGGAGTGGACGCGGCCGCCGTAGGGCGAGAGGATGCAGAGCCGCCAGTCGCCGATCTCGTCACGGAAGCGCTCGACCACGATCGTCTCGTCGGAGGGGACGACGCGGGTCGCCTGCTGCTGCTCGCGCAGGTAGGCGACGAGGTTGCTGGCCGCGCGCGGGTCGAGGTCGTACTCGGCCGCGAGCTCCTCCGGCTCGCGCGAGACCGCCTCGCGCGAGAAGGCGCCGATCGCCCGCCCCAGCTCGGCCGGGCGGCCGATCCCGTCGCCCTTCCAGAAGGGGACGGCGCCGGGGGCGCCGGGGGCCGGGGTGACGATCACCCGGTCGCGGGTGATTTCCTCGATCCGCCAGGTGGTGGCGCCGAGCAGGAAGGTCTGGCCCGGGCGAGCCTCGTAGACCATCTCCTCGTCGAGCTCGCCGACCCGGCGGCCGTCGGGCAGGTGGACGCCGTAGAGGCCGCGGTCGGGGATCGTGCCGGCGTTGGTGACGACCAGCGAGCGGGCGCCTTTGCGGCCGTGGATCGTGCCCTGGGTGCGGTCCCAGACGATCCGCGGCCGCAGCTCGGCGAAGCGGTCCGACGGGTAGCGGCCGTCGAGCATGTCGAGCACGTTCTCCAGCTGCTCGCGCGAGAGCTCGCGGAAGGACTCGGTGGCGGTGACCAGGCGCTCGACCTGGTCGACCTCCCACTCGTCCATCGCCGCCATCGAGACCAGGTGCTGGGCGAGCACGTCGAGCGGGTTCTGCGGGATCGTCGTCTCCTCGATCTCCCCTTCCCGCATCCGCCGCGCGACCACCGCGCACTCGAGCAGGTCGCCACGGTATTTGGGGAAGATCCGGCCTTTCGAGGTCTCGCCGAGCCCGTGGCCGGCGCGGCCGATCCGCTGCAGGCCGCGGGTCACCGACTTCGGGGACTCGACCTGGATCACCAGGTCGACGGCGCCCATGTCGATTCCGAGCTCGAGCGAGCTCGTCGCGACCAGGCACGGGAGCTCGCCGGACTTCAGCATCTCCTCTACGAGGGTGCGCTCCTCGTGGGAGAGGGAGCCGTGGTGGGCGCGGGCGATTTCGACGTAGGGCTCGGTGGCGGAGGCTGCCCCCGCGAGGCCTGTCACGGCAGGGGACCCACCACCCCCTGCGGTAGCTAAAGCTTCCGTGGACGGAGGGGCGGGGGAGGTCTCGCCGTCACGAACAGCGGGAGGTTCCGTCGAGACCTCCCCCGCCCCTCCGTGGCCGGCGTGCTCCGTTGCTGGCAGCTCTTGGTCGCCTTCGCCGTTGGCTAGCTCGTTCAACCTCTTCGCGAGGCGCTCGGAGGCGCGGCGGTTGTTGACGAAGATGATGGTGGAGGTGTGGTCTTGGACGAGCTCCAGGAGCTTGGGGTAGATGGCGGGCCAGATCGAGCGCACGTGAGCACTGGGCTCGATTTCCGATGGAGGGACGCCGTCCTCTGAGGGGTAAGCCGGAGCACCGGGGTCCGACATGTCCTCCACCGGCACCACGATCTCCAGGTCCAGCTTCTTGACCCGCCCCGCGTCGACGATCTTGCACTCCCGCTTGGGCCCCACCAAGAACTGAGCTATCCGCTCTAGAGGCCGCTGCGTGGCGGACAGCCCGATCCTCTGGATCCCTTCTCCAGCGCCCCGTGAGGAGGGGTCAGAGGGGGACTCTGACGAGCCTCCCCGCTGTTGCTCGGCAGAGTCCCCCTCTGACCCCTCCCCGCCATGCCCCTGAACCAGATCATCCAACCGCTCCAGCGTCAGCGCCAAATGCGCCCCCCGCTTGGACTGCGCCACCGCATGAATCTCGTCGACGATCACCGCTTCGGTGCTCGCGAGGATCGCCCGCACGTTCGAAGACAGCATCAGGTACAGGGACTCCGGCGTCGTGATCAGGATGTCCGGCGGCGTTTTCGCCATCGCCCGCCGGTCTTTCTGCGAGGTGTCGCCGGTCCGCAGGCCGACCGAGATCTCGGCCCCGATCCCGCGCAGCGGCGCCCTCAGGTTGCGCTCGATGTCGTAGGAGAGCGCCTTCAGAGGGGACACGTATACGAGGCGGACACCCGTGCCCAGCCGCGGCGAACGGGCCAGCTTGTCGATCCCCCAGAGGAAGCTGGCCAGGGTCTTGCCAGAGCCGGTAGGGGCGCAGATCAGCGCGTTGTCGCCCCCCGAGATCGCCTCCCAGCCGCCCGCCTGGGCAGGCGTCGGCCCCTCGAACGAGGCCTCGAACCACTTCCGCACAGGCGCGCTGAACGGCCCCAGCGGGTCAGACTTCACACTCGGTTTCGCCTTGGTCGCCAACCCACCGATCTTACGCAGACCGGTCGATGGGCCGAAAACCCGCCTATATCGTGGGAAATCGGCCCGTCGGCCGGCTGTTTAGGGGGTGCCGCCGGCGAACTTGACGAAGGCGAACCAGGACTTCTTGGGGACGAAGCCTTCGGCGAAGAGGCCGGAGCCGTCGCAGAAGTTGCAGGTCCCGGCCTGGTCGTCGACCGAGAACCAGTAGACGCGCTGGAGCTTCCACTTCACCTGGTTTGCCTTCAGCATCGCGAAGGCCCCCTTGAGCTGGGTCGCCTGCCCGTTCAAGCCCTTGGCGAGGACGTCGTTGCGGTCGGCGGGGGGCTTGGAGCTCCAACTCAGCTCGGTGATCCAGAGCTGCTTGCCAGCGTCTTTGTTATCAGCGAGGACCTGGCGGAAGTCTTCGATCTGGGGGCGCAGGCGCTGGTACTGGCCGGTGTAGGGGTGCAGCGAAACGCCGTTGAACTTGGTCTTCACGCCGGGCGTCTTTTCGTACATCTGCTGCAGGAAGTCGGTCGCGAAGTAGGCCCGCGGGGGTTTGAATTTGGCCAGGGCTTCGCTCGGTTCGCCGAAGAGGCCGCCGAGCACCGTACGGCCGCCCGGATCGACCGACTTCACCGCCGTGTAGGTGAGCTTGACCAGGCGCCCGTACTCGGCCGGGTTGGGCTTGGCGATGAAGTACTTGAAGTTCGGCTCGTTCCAGACCTGCCAGGTGCGGATCGGGCGCGGCGCCAGGGTCGGGTTTTCCGCCCAGAAGGCGCCGTTGGGGCCGTAGCGGGCGACGGCCTGTTTGACGAAGTTCGACCAGGCGCCGGCGGCGGTGCCGGCGGCCGGCAGGTGGGCGGGGGCTTTCGCGGTCTTGCCCGTTCCCGGCACGAAGACGGAGGGGACGGCCCAGGGCGGGGCGCCGGTGAGGAACGGCAGCACCTCGAGGTTGGCGGTGGCGATGCGTTTGAACATGCCGTCGACGCCGGACCAGTTGAACGCTCCCGCTTTCGTCGGCTGCACCCCGCCCCACTCGATCGGGATGCGGACGCTCTTGACGCCGCCGCGCTGCAGGCGCTGGAACTGCTCGTCGCTGGGAGTCGCCTGCGGGACCACGCCCCAGAAGTTGCTCGGCAGGGCCTGCGCGGCGGCGGCGAACATCGCCATCCCCAGCAGGGCCACGACCATGGTCGCCATCCAGGCGCGCATTGCCGCGCCGCGTCGCATCGTCGCTTTCGACATCCCCTAGCTCGCCTTCGGCGAGACCTGGGTGCCGTCGCCGCCACCCTGGCGGCGCTGACGAATCACGACCGCGCCGACCGAGATCGCGGCCAGGGCGGCGATCGCGATCAGGATCGGGACCAGCGGCGAGGAAGAGTCGTCCTCGGACGAAGTCTGAGAGCTGACCGGCTTGCCGCCCTGCACGGAGCCAGCGGGCTGCTGCTTCCCACCCTCGCCATTGGCGGCGGTGGAACCCTTGCCTGAGTTACCCTGGGCGGTGCCGCCACCGCTGCCCGTGCTTGGATTGTTCGCGGACGATGAGCCGCCCGACGAGGATCCAGACCCCGCAGCGCCCGCGCTTTCGGATTCGGTCGGCGCCGAGGCGCCGCCGCTCGACGAGCTGGCGGGAGACTTGTCCTCCGACTTCGGCGGCTTGGTGGTGCCAGGGACGGAGGGGACGACCGGGTTGTACTGGGCGCCACTCGATTCCTCGGCCTGAGCGATAACCGGAAAGCAAGCCATTGCCAGCAGAGCAAGCACTGACAGCAGCGAGACGACGGGTCGGGCCGAGCTACGGGGGGGATGACGGCGGGGCTCATTCATGGCGCGCAAGGTTAGAGGAATCGTCGGCGTTGATCGCTCCGCTTGCCCTGATCCTTGCTCTGGCGCTGGCTGGAGGCGGTTTTGACCTGAGTACTCGGCACATTGCCGGCCTTGGCGTCTGGCTCGTCGTGGTGGGCCTGCTGGCGCTTGGCTTCGCCGCGCGAGCGACGATCGCGAAGCCCTTCTACTGGGCGAGTGGGTTGATCTTGGGGCTGGCGCTTTTGTCCGCAATCTCGTCTCTCTGGTCGGGGTCGATCGAGCTGAGCGTGACCGAGGCGGACCGCGTCCTGGCCTACCTGGGGTTCTTCCTTGCCGCTTTCCTCATCGCCCAAACCGACCAAAGGCGCCAACGTTTCGCTGAAGGCATCGCGATCGCCCTCGCCCTGGTCGCCTTCGCCGCCCTCGCCAGCCGCCTCCTGCCCGACCTCGGCCTCGGCCCCGAGCTCGGCAGCGGCCCGCGGCTGCGCTACCCACTCGGCTACTGGAACGCCAACGGGATCGTCTTCGGGATCGGGGTCGCGATGGCGCTGTGGATGAGCCGGCATTCGCTGACGGCAGCCCTGCGCTGGCTCGCGGTCGCGGCGTTGCCGGTCCTGCTGCTGGCGCTCTACCTGACCTACTCGCGCGGGGGCCTGCTCGCCCTGCTCGTCGCCGGCGCCTGCCTGCTGGCGCTCTCCCACGACCGCCTCTGGCTGCTGGCGACGCTGGCGATCGGGGCGCTGGGAGCGCTGCCGGCGCTGATCGCGGTTCAGGACCGGCGCGGCATCGCCGACTTCATCGAAGACCCGGCGACGATCGACCAGGGCTACACCGTCCTGGTGCTGCTGGTCGCCGGCATGGCGGTGGCGCTGGCGCTGTTCGCCGGGCTGCGGCGGCTGGAGGGCCGCGACGGCGGCCTGACCGGGCGGGCGGTGGAGATCTCCCGCGACCCGGTGGTGCTGAAGCGGATCGCCCTCGGCCTCGCCCTGCTGGCGATCGGCGTCGCGATCGCGGTCGGCGGCCGCGCCTGGGACCAGTTCTCCAGCTCCGACCTGCAGTTCCCCGACGATCCGAAGAGCCACTTCGGCGAGCTCTCCGGCGCCGGCCGCCACGACTTCTGGCGGGTCGCGATCGACTCCTTCGGCGAAGAGCCGGCGCTCGGCCACGGGGCCGGCACCTACCAGTTCTCCTGGCAGGAGCTGCGCTCGCTCTCGATGCCGGTGCGCGACGCCCACTCGCTCTACCTCGAGGCCTTCGCCGAGCTGGGGCTGGTCGGCGGCCTGCTGGTGCTGGCCCTGGTCGGGGTGCTGCTGGGGACCGGCTTCGCGGCCTGGCGCGCCGCCCGGGGGGCGGAGCGCGAGCTCTACGCCGCCCTGCTGGCCGCCGCGGTCGCCTTCGCGGTCGGCGCCGCGATCGACTGGTTCTGGGAGTTCGCGATCCTCGGTGCGATCTTCTTCCTCGCCGCCGGCGTCCTCGTCGCCGGCCGCTGCGCCCAGCTGGCGCGGGCGCGGAGCGCCGCCAACGGGCGCGGCGAACAGCGGCGGTTCGGGCTCGCGGTCGCCGGGCTGGCGGTCGCCTGGGTCACCGCCCTGGCGCTGGTCGGACCATTGCTGGTCGACCGCGAGATCAAGGCCAGCCAGGACGCCGCCGCCGCGGGCAACGTCGCCAGCGCCATCGACCACGCCGAGACGGCGCGCACGATCGAGCCCTGGGCGGCCTCCCCCTACGTGGAGCTGGGCCTGCTCTCGCAGTCCCAGGGCGACTACCCGGCCGCCCACGCGCGGTTCTCGGAGGCGATCCGCCGCGAAGACCGCAACTGGCTGCTCTACTACCTGCGCTCCAGGGCCGAGTACGAATCCGGCGACGAGGCCGGGGCGGCGGCGGACCGCGAGCGGGCGCTGCGGCTGAACCCGCTCGAAGGCTGCCTGAACGAAAGCTGGGACGGTTGCGGATGAGCCGCGCGACCGGCGCCCAGAGGTCGGTGGCGCGAGCCGCCGCGCCCGCTTCGCCGGCGCCGCGGGCGCAGCCGCGGAGCGCGGCGGGCCGGCTCGGCCTGCACGGGCCCGACGGCTCGCGCCGGCGCGGGGCGATGCTGCGGCGGCTGCTCGCCTGCGGCGATTGGGCGGCGCTGTTCGCGACGCTCTGCCTGGTCACCGCCTCGACCTCGACCACCGACGTCGCGACCCTGTTCTGGGCCGTGATGCTGAGCCCGGTCTGGATCCTCGTCGTCAAGCTCCACGGCCTCTACGACAACGACCACCGGCGGATCCGCCACAGCACCCTCGACGAGCTGCCCTCGCTGGTCTCGGCCAGCGTCCTCGGCACCCTCGTCCTCGACGGCCTGCTGGCGCTGAGCCCGGTCGGCCCCCTCTCCCCCTCTAGCGCGATCGCGGTCGGCACCGGCGCCCTGGTCGGCAGCTTCGTCTGCCGCGGGGCCCTGCGCTTCCTCTGGCACCGCCTGACCGGGCTCGCCAGCGGCATCGTGATCGGCCCGGCCGCCGCCGTCGACATGGTCGCGCGGCGGGTCTCCACCCACCCGGAGACGCGCCTGGCGCTGGTCGGCTACCTCTCGCAGGGCGACGACGCCGCTTCGGAGCTGCCGCGGCTGGGCACGATCGCCGACATCTCCAAGGTCGCCCGCGAGTACGAGATCGAGCGCGTCGTCGTCACCGAACAGAAGATGAGCGAGCCGGCGGCCGAGCGGCTGATCGAGGAGTGCAAGGCCGCGGGCCTGGCGCTGACCTTCCTACCCCAGCACTACGGCCTGCTGGGACCGGGGATCGAGCTCAACCGCCTGGCCGAGCTGCCGGTCCTCGACTTCCGCTTCGCCGACCCCTCGCGCTCGACCGAGGCGATGAAGCGGGCAATGGACGTCGTCGTCTCAGGCGGGCTGCTGCTGCTGCTCTCGCCGCTGCTGCTGGCGATCGCGGTCGCGATCCTGCTCGACAGCGGCCGCCCCGTCTTCTTCCGCCAGCGCCGCGCCGGCCAGGACGGCGAGCCCTTCACGATGCTGAAGTTCCGCACCATGGTCGCCGACGCCGAGGAGCGCCTGGGCGAGCTGGTCGACCTGACAAAGCTCGAGCAGCCGGCCTTCAAGATCGACGACGACCCGCGGATCACGCGCAGCGGCCGGCTCCTGCGCCGCTTCAGCCTCGACGAGCTGCCGCAGCTGATCAACGTCCTCCGCGGCCAGATGTCGCTGGTCGGGCCGCGGCCCGAGGAGGAGAGCGTGGTCGCCCTCTACGACGAGCGCCAGCGCGGGCGGCTGGCGATCAAGCCGGGCCTGACCGGCCCGATGCAGGTCTACGGCCGCAGCGACCTCACCTTCGAGGAGCGGCTGGCGATGGAGCGCGACTACCTCGACAACCTCTCGCTGCTGACCGACCTGGCGATCCTGCTGCGGACGCCGCGGGCGGTCATCCGCGGCGAAGGCGCCCGCTAGCGGCGATGGGGGCGTCCGCCGAACCCGACCTCGAGGTCGCGATCGTCAGCCACGGCGCCGAAGGGCTGCTGCGGCGCTGCCTGCGCTCGCTGCGCGAACACCCGGCCGCGGGTGAGACGCGGGTCACGGTGGTCGACAGCGGCAGCCCCGACGGGACCCCGGACATGGTCGCGCGCGAGTTCCCGGAGGTGCGGCTGCTGCGGCGCGGCAACATCGGCTTCTCCGCCGCCAACAACCTCGTCCTGCGCGAGAGCGAGGCGGCCGCGGTGCTGCTGCTGAATCCCGACACCGAGGTCTACGCCGGCACCCTCGACGCGGCCCTGGCGCGGCTCGACGCGGATCCCCGGATCGGCATGGTCGGCTGCAAGCTGGTGCTCGAGTCGGGCGAGCTCGACCACGCCTGCAAGCGCTCCTTCCCGACCCCGCTCAGCGCTCTCGCCCACTTCACCGGGATCGGCCGCGGCGAGGGGGCTGCCGGCGCCCTCAGCCAGTACCGGGCGACGGATCTCGGCGACGACGAGGCCGGCGAGGTCGACGCCGTCAACGGCGCCTTCATGCTCTGCCGGGCGCAGGCGCTGCGCGAGGTCGGCCTGCTCGACGAGGGCTACTGGCTCTACATGGAGGACCTCGACTGGTGCCACCGCTTCTGGGACGCCGGCTGGAAGGTCTTCTACGAGCCCGCCGGCATCGCCCTCCACGTCAAGGGCGCCTCCAGCGGCGCCCGCCGGCGTCCGAAACAGGAGATCGCCTTCCACCGCGGCATGGCCCGCTTCTACCGCCGCTTCGACGCCCCCAGCCACAACCCCCTCCTCAACGCCGCCGTCTACGCCGGCATCGGCGCCAAACTCGCCGTCGCCCTCACCCGCACCGCAATCTCCCGGCCGACGGGCCGACTTCCCACGGCATAGGTGGGTTTTCGGCCCATCGGCCCCGGTCAGGAGGTGAGTTCGGCGACGACGATGTCTTGGAGGGTGAGGCCTTGGGGGGTGTTGGACCAGACGCCGTGGTGAATCGGCTCGCGGACGCTGAGGCCGACCTCGGCCAGCCACTGGCGCAGGTCGGCGGCCGGGTAGGCGGTCGCCGCCTCGGGCTCGGCCGGGTTGGTCGTCATCCCGCCCTCGATCGGGTGGCGGAAGTCCATCAGCGCCCGGCCGGCGGCGACCTCGGCCTCCGCCTCGGGAGTAAGCAGGAAGAAGGTGAGCAGGCAGGTTCCGCCCGGTTTCAGCACCCGCGCCGTTTCGGTCAGGTAGTGGCGCGCCTCGTCGCGCAGCAGGTGGGTGAAGAGCGAGGTGGCGAAGGCGAAGTCGAAGCTCGCGTCCTCGTAGGGGAAGCGGAACTCGGTCCCGGACTGCTTGCCGAAGGGGTTGTACTTGCCGTTGTAGACCGAGGCCCAGGCGAACTCGAAGTTGGGCCAGCGGGGCGTGATCGTGCGCTGGCACCACCCGATCATCTCGCGGCCGACGTCGAAGCCGGCGTAGGAGCCGCCCTCCAGGTAGCCGGTCAGCGGCAGTGCCATGCGGCCGAGGCCGCTGCCGACGTCGAGCACGCGGTCGCCGGGCTCGAGGTCGCCCAGCTCCTGGAAGTAGCCGAGGAACTGCTTCCCGGTCTGCTCGAAGTCGCCGCCGCCGACGAAGGCGAGGTGGCGAGGTGGCGTCAGCGGGCCCTCGCGGCGGCGCCGGATCAGGTCCGACGGGCCCCAGAGCAGGCGCCGCGCCGCCGCCTTGGCCAGATAGATCGCCTTCGCCCGCATCGAGGACGGCACCCTAGTGGGACCTGCCGCCGATGGGCCGATTTCCCACGCGCTTCGTGGGATTTCGGCCCATGGGGCCCCTAGAAGGGGAGGGTCTCGCTGATCTCGGCGAGGCTCGGGGCGCTTTTGTCGCGCTCGGAGAGCAGCGGGTCGCTGACCTGCCAGTCGACGGCGACGTCGGGGTCGTCCCAGGAGATGCCGGCCTCGGTCAGGGGGTCGTAATCGCTGGAGAGCAGGTAGGTGACGTCGGCGACCTCGCTGAGCACGGCGAAGCCGTGGCCGAAGCCGACCGGAACGAAGAGCTGGCGGTGCTTCTCGTCGTCGAGCACGTGCGCCTCCCACTGGCCGTAGGTGGGCGAGCCGCGGCGGAGGTCGACGGCGACGTCGAGGATCTCCCCGCGCGGGCAGCGGACCAGCTTCGCCTGGCCCGGCTCGGTCTGGAAGTGGATCCCGCGCAACGTCCCCTTGGAGGAGCGCGAGTGGTTGTGCTGGACGAAGGGAACGTCGATCCCGAGCTCGGCCCAGGTGCCGCTCCGGTAAGTCTCGACCATGAAGCCGCGGGCGTCGCCGTGGACGGTCGGCTCCAGCAGCACGACCCCGTCGAGCTTGGTCGGCAGCGCCCGCGGCACTAACCCAGCGCCTTCCCGTACTGCTTTTCGTAGTACTCGCGGTACTCGCCGGAGCGGATCGGGCCCCACCAGGCCTCGTTGTCGCGGTACCAGGCGACGGTTTTCTCCAGCCCCTCGGCGAAGTGGACCTGGGCCTCCCAGCCGAGCTCGTCGCGCAGCTTGTCGGAGGCCAGCGAGTAGCGGCGGTCGTGGCCGGGGCGGTCCTGGACGTACTCGATCAGCGACTCGTCCTTTCCGGTCAGCTCGATCACCCGCTTGATCACCTCGATGTTCTCGCACTCGTCGGGACCGCCGACGTTGTAGGCCTCGCCGGCCCGGCCCTTCATCAGCACCGCGTGGATGCCGCGGCAGAAGTCCTCGACGTAGAGCCAGTTGCGGACCTGTTTGCCGTCGCCGTAGACCGGCAGCGAGTCGCCGTGCAGGGCGTTGAGGGTGATCAGCGGGATCAGCTTCTCCGGGTACTGGCGCGGGCCGTAGTTGTTGGAGCCGCGCACGATCGAGGCTTCGATCCCGTAGGTGTGCACGTGGGCGGAGACCAGCAGGTCGCCGGCGGCCTTGGTCGCCGAGTAGGGCGAGGAGGGATCCAGCGGCGAGGTCTCGGTGAAGGAGCCGGACTCGATCGAGCCGTAGACCTCGTCGGTCGAGACCTGCAGGTAGCGCTCGACGCCGAGCTCGCGGGCGGCGTCGAGCAGGGTGCCGGTGCCGATCACGTGGGTGCGGGCGAAGGCGTCCTGGTCGTCGATCGAGCGATCGACGTGGGACTCGGCGGCGAAGTTGACGACGGCGTCGGCGCCCTGCATCGCCTCGCGCACGATCGCCGGGTCCTCGATGCCGCCGACGACGAGCTCGGTGCCCTCGGGCAGGTTCTCGCGCCGGCCGGCGTAGGTGAGCTTGTCGAGCACGACGATCTCGTGCTCGGCGCCGGCGATCCGGACGTAGGTGGACCCGATGAAACCGGCGGCGCCGGTGACCAGGATCTTCATACAGCCTCCTCCGCTTGTCTTTGGGCGAGATAGCCTGCCAACCCGTCCTGCCAGGACGGCAGCCGGATCGCGTGTTCGCGCTGGCTGGTCAGGGCCGAGAACGGCGGCCGCGGTGCCGGCCGGCCGAATTCCTCGGTGGTGATCGAGAGCACCTTGCACTCGACCTTGGCCTGCTCGAAGATCTCGCGCGCGAACTCATACCAGGAGCACTGGCCGGCGGCCGCCATGTGGTGGATGCCGAACTCGATCCCCTCGATCAGGCGCACGATCCCGTAGGCCAGGTGCCAGGTGTAGGTCGGCGAGCCGACCTGGTCGCGGACGACCAGGACCTCGTTGCCGCTGGCCGCCAGCCGCAGCATCGTCTCGACGAAGTTGGTGCCGCCGATCCCGAACAGCCAGGCCGAGCGGACGACGAAGTGGCGCTTGTTGGCGGCCACGGTCGCCTCCTCGCCGGCCAGCTTGGTGCGAGCGTAGGCCGATTGCGGCGCCGGCTGGTCGCTTTCGACGTAGGGCGCGCGCTTGGCGCCGTCGAAGACGTAGTCGCTGGAGACGTAGACGACGCTGGCCCCGACCTGCGCCGCGGCGGCGGCGACGTTGCCGGCGCCGGTGCCGTTGACCGCGAAGGCGGCCTCCTCGGCCTCCTCGGCGCCGTCGACGTCGGTCCAGGCGGCGCAGTTGATGACGACGTCCGGGCGCTCCAGCTCCAGCTTCTTCGCCAGCGCGGCCCAGTTGGTGACGTCGAGCTCGGCGCGGCCGAAGCCGACCACGTCGTGGCCGGCGTTGCCGGCGGCCAGCATCACGTCCCGGCCCAACATCCCCGCGGCTCCCGTGACGAGCACCTTCATAGGGCGCTCGCCATCAGACGATTTCGATCTCGCAGTTGTCGCCGACCAGCAGCCGCAGGGTCTTCGGCACGCCGTCGCTTCGGGTCAGCTTCACGTTGCGGCCGAGCAGGCTCGCCTCCATCCGCGTTTCCAGGTCCTCGACCACCGAGTCGGCGAGCACGATCGAGTGCTCGACCTCGGAGCGGCGGATGTGGACACCGCCGCCGATCGAGGTGTAGGGCCCGATGTAGGCGTCCTCGATACAGGCGCCGGCGCCGATCACGGCCGGGCCGCGGACGACCGAGCGGGTCAGCGTGGCGCCCGGCTCGAGCACGACGCGGCCCTCGACCCGGGAGGCCTCGTCGACCTCGCCCTCGACGCTCGTCTCCAGCTCCTCCAGCACCAGCCGGTTGGCCTCGAGCATGTCGGCAAGCTGGCCGGTGTCCTTCCACCAGCCGCGCACGACCTCGGACTGGACCCGCTGGCCCTCGTCGATCAGCGCCTGGATCGCCTCGGTGATCTCGTACTCGCCGCGCCAGGAGGGCTCGAGGCTCTTGGCGGCGGCGAAGATCGAGGAGCTGAAGAGGTAGACGCCGACCAGGGCCAGGTTCGAGGGCGGATCTTTGGGCTTCTCGATCAGCCGCACGATCCGCTCCCCGTCGAGCTCGGCGACCCCGTAGGACTGGGGATCGTCGACCGGGGTCAGCAGGATCAGCGCCTCCGGTTCGTCCGCGATGAAGGTCGAGACGAGGCCGCGCAGGCCGTCGCGCAGGAGGTTGTCGCCGAGGTACATGACGAACGGCGAGCCGCCGATGAACTCCTCCGCGGTCAGCACCGC
>Ga0190271_10000431_pt1 | contig 21338 bp, 33 predicted proteins | sample Popmic356T_FD_133747 | JGI IMG/M metagenome (GOLD analysis project Ga0190271, IMG submission 133747) | Populus adjacent soil microbial communities from riparian zone of Weber River, Utah, USA - 356 T | ecosystem: Environmental > Terrestrial > Soil > Riparian zone | place: USA: Utah | collected...
GGCCCGCCCGGCGGTGTCGCGCGCCGAGGTACCGACCCAGGACGAGTTGTTCGCCGCCAAGAATGTCGGCTACGATGCGCTGAACCGCAGCGGAGCACGATATGAAGGACCAGCCCTGGCGCAGCGCGCCGACGACATCGAGCGAGCCCTTTACGCAGAGCGGTACGCACCACGGGATAGTCGAGGGACCTGGCGAGGGATCGAGGAAGCGCGCGGAGCTGGCGCGCCTGGTCAACCCGCCACCGGCTATGGCGCTATCGTCGACCCTGGCAACATCGACTTCATCGTCAAGGGGCTCAACAAGATCCCTCAGACCGCCGAACGCGCCACCGATCGTGATAGCGCCCGCATCGTCAAGCGAGCGCTTAATGACTTCATTGAGAACCCGCCTCCGGGCGCTGTACTCCCTGGCACTGAGCGAGCCGCCGCCCAGGCATCGACGCTCGCACGAAACGCTCGCGGCGATTACGCCGGATACAAGCGTGTTCAGGCGATGGACGAACTCATCGACAACGCCACCAACACAACCGGCGCCACCGCCTCCGGTCTTAATCTCCAGAACGAACTCCGCAAAGGTGTGCGGACCTTCGTCAAGTCCAAAGGCGGTGACAGCCCCGCCAGCAAGCAAGGATTTGATCGGGACGAGATCGCGCGACTGACCGCATTCACCCGGCCCGGCATGCTGGACAGCAGCATGCGCTGGTCCGACCGCCTGCTCGGTGGCGGCGGCGGCCTCGGCGCCCTGGTCGCCGGCGGCACGGTCGCCGGCGGTGGCATCGGCGGCTCCCTGTTCAAAGACGACCCGGCGGCCGGCATGGCGCTGGGCGGCGCCGCGGTCGGCACCGGCTTGGCGTTGCGCACGATCGGCAACCGCCGCGCCGCGCGTAACGTCCAGGAGCTGCGCGACATGATCGCACGGCGCACGCCGCTCTATGACTACCGCGCATCGATGGCCGGCACGCAGCCTGGCGCCGGCTCGCCGCAGACGGCCAAGGCGCTGCGTGACGCTATCGTGCTCGAAGTGTTGAAGCAGCGGCAGCAGCCCGAACAGAAATACGAGAGTTGGTAGGAGAGACTGATGCCGCGTGATGGCTCCAACATCTACAATCTGCCGTTTCCCCCGGTAACGACCGGCACCTCGATATCGAGCGGGGTCTACAACGGCTTCACCAACGACGTGGCGCTGGATCTCAACACGCCGCGGCCGATCGTAGCCGGCGGTACCGGCGCCACCAGTGCCGACGCCGCGCTGGCTGCACTAAGCGGGCAGAAGGCCGGGCAGGTCGTCACCAATTACGACAGCCATGTCTGGATAGCGGGCTCGTTCTATTCGGCGACGAATGCGACCGGCGAGCCGGTGGATGGCCGCGCGTTCTCCGGCATCGTCTACATGAGCGACAGCAACAACATCGTGGTGGAGGCGCGCGACGCCACCGACGGCAAGCTGTGGATCCGACGCAAGACGGCCGGGGTCTGGGGCACGTGGACCCTCGATGGTGATCTCTCCGGTGTCAGCGGCGATGTTGCGCTCAGAGTGCTCAAGGCCGGCGATACCATGACCGGGCACCTGTCGCTGCCGACCTCGCCGGCTGCCACCAACGCTGTGCGCAAGGATTATGTCGACGCCGCCGACGCGGCACTAGCCGCCGCCGACACCGCGCTGTCGTCCAGCCTGTCGTCCGCGATAGCCACCGGAGACGCGCTCAAGGTCGCCAAGGCCGGCGACACCATGACCAATTTTCTGACGCTGCACGCGGATCCGACCAGTGCGCTGCATGCAGCGACCAAGTCGTATGTCGACCTGCGCGTTCGCAGCGTCAAGCGCCAGGTATTCACCGCCAGCGGCACCTACACGCCGTCGTCCGGCATGATCCACTGCATTATTGAATGTATCGGCAACGGCGCCGGCGGCGGTAGCGCGGCTGGCGCCGCCAACGGCGTGTACGGCGGCGGTGGCGGAGGATCCGGCGGCTACTCGCGCCTGCTGGCGACAGCGACGACGATCGGCGTGTCGCAGGTCGTTACGGTTGGCAGCGGCGCCGCCGGCGGCGCGTCCGGGTCGAATAACGGCGCCAACGGCACTGACGTCAGCGTCGGCACGCTGTGCATCGGCAAGGGTGGCCTCGGCGGCAAGTTCGGATCCAACGCACAGGTTGGCGTCGGCGGCGCTGGCGGCGTTGCCGGCACCGGCGATCTGACGGCGGCGGGCATGCCGGGCGGTCACGGTATTTTTGCCAACGGCACCACGCTCGTAACGATACCTAGCGGCAATGGCGGCTCGTCGTTCCTCGGCGGTGGTGCGCTGGGGGTCAATGCGGGCGGCGGCCTGGTGACTGCCGGCGCCGCCGCCTCGGCCTATGGCAGCGGCGGGTCCGGCGGCCAGGCCAACGCTGTCGCCAGCAACGCTGCTGGCGGTAACGGCTCGTCAGGCCTCGTCTCTATCACCGAATTTTGCAACGTGCCGTGATGGTACAGGAAGCCAGAACATGGATCCGAGACAACTCGACCTTGATCTACTTCCTGATCGCGCAGTTCATCGCCATCGGCGCGTTCGTCGCGAGCGGGCTGGCCTACATGGTGAAACTGGAGACGCGCGTACACACAATGGAGACGCGCGGCGCTGAGTATACCGTGGCGCGGATGGAGGAAATGAAACTGAAGATCCACGGCCTGGAGCAGCAGATCGAGCAGAACGAGAGAAGCATCAACCGCATCGTCGACACCCTAACCAAGCAGTTGAACGTCAAACCGTAGGAGCGCGCCGTGCAGATCTGTATTTCATCCGGCCACGGCAAGCACGTCGCCGGCGCCTGCGGCATCATCCGCGAGCACGAGGAGGCGGTGCGCGTCGTCGAGCAGCTGGCGCTTGAGCTGCGCGCGATCGGCGCTGACGTAGCAACCTACGAAGACACCGTCAGCACCACACAGAACGAGAACCTCAACCGCCTCGTCGACTGGCATAACGAACACGTCCGCGACCTCGATATCAGCGTGCACTTCAACGCTTACGAGCAGGTCGAGAAGCCGATGGGCACCGAGGTGCTGTACGTGACGGAGAAAGATCTCGCCGCCAACATCAGCGCCGCGATCGCAGACGTCGGCTTCATCAATCGCGGCGCCAAAAAGCGCACCGATCTGTTCTTCCTCAACCAGACATCCGCGCCGGCGGTGCTGCTTGAGATCTGCTTCGTCGACAGCGAGGCCGATTGCGCGATCTATGAAGACATGTTCGAGCAGATCTGCATCAATATCGCCGGCGCGGTGATGGCGGGCGAGGAGCTGGAGCCGGAGCCGCCGCTGCTGGAAAGCGCGCTGTTTAACGTAGTCGGCACCTGCTCATATTTCGGAGGCCCTGATGACACGGGCGTGTCGCCTGACGAGGGCCTGGCCTTTCACTATGAACTCACAGAAGCCAACCAGCATCTATTCCTGCCCTTTCAGCCTGCTGGAACGAGTGGCCTGGCGCGGCGCCTCAACCCCTGCGTCCACTACATCGCCTGCCGATGGGATTACAACATCACGCCAAAGTCGATGCTGGCCAACAGCGGCGAGGTGGCGCTGGTGCGGGCGCCAGCCTCCGGCATCTCGATGACTGCGATCCCTGCCGACTGGGGACCGCATGAGGAAAAGACCGGCCGCGCTGCGGACCTGTCGCCATCGCTGATGGATGATCTCGGCATCGAGACCGACGATGTTGTCGAAGTGACTTACCCGTGGAGGCCAACATGAGTGGTATCATTGGGACGCTGATTGGAATTATCGTTTTGCTGGTCGTGGTCGGCGTGATCTGGTGGGCAATCCAGCAGCTGCTACCCCTGATCCCGCTGGCGCCGCCATTCGCCACCATCGTCCGTGTATTGATGACGGTGATCCTGGTGCTGATTGTGCTATGGGTCATCATCATCCTGCTCGGCAGTGCCGGCGTCAGGGTGCCGAGCTTCTACTGAGCGTCCCCTAAAACCCCGCGGAGGATAGACATGAAGTCTTTCATTGCATTGGTGACACCGTTCGACCCCAGCCTGAAGCCGGACCAGGGCCTCCCGAAGCCGCAGCCGCCCGGTGGCGGGCCGCGTCCCGACCAGGGTCTGCCTGGCTCGCAACCCATCCCGGACCACGGCTTCCTGCCGCATCCCGAGCATCCGATCTATTACCCGCTGCCGCCGGGCGCACCTGTTTACCCCGACCAGGGACTGCCGGGCGATCAGCCCTACCCCGACCAAGGTCTGCCGGGGTCGCAGCCGAAGCCCGACAACACATTGCCGGGATCGCAGCCGAAACCGGACCAGGGTCTGCCGGGACCGCAGCCAAAGCCGGAGCATCCGATTGTGCTGCCGCCAGGCGGTGGCGGCTGGGAGCCCATTTACATCTGGGGACCAGGAGACGCCCGCCCGACACCACCGATCGCGCTGCCGCCGGACGGCCAACCGCCGACGGGTGGCAAGGTGGAGTGGAAGGCAATCTGGACGCCGGCCAATGGCTGGCAGACCATCGGCGTTGTGATACCGACCAATCCGGTGCCGACGCCGTCAAAGAAGTAGGGTTGAAACAATCGAGGCCTCGGTCTAAGTTCCGAGGCCTCGATGTGATGGTCGGGATTTGTAGCGCAGACGCCAGGCCGGGATTAGCCCCCACGGCCTGGCGTTTTCGTTAGTGCCGCGTCGCCGCCATGAAAGCTTCGCCATCGGCGAAGTCGGTAGGGTGCAGGATCAACACCGCACCCGGCTTTGCCATGATCTCCTCGGTGAGGCCACTGATCCGGCCGGAGTAGAGGATGGCGTGGTCGTCGATGCTGATCACCGCGCAGCGGCCGACCGGCATGGTGGGGTCCTGGGCGACTTTGATGTTTCCCTGCATTAGTCCAACCTCGCTACTTCGAACGAGCCGTCCTTGGTGCTGAAGATGGCGACGATACCATAAGGGTAGACCACAATCATTTCGCCGCGTAGTGGCCACATCGCGATCGGCTCTAACGGCGGATCGCCGGGATAATTCAGGATCACGCCATTGTTGGTGAACCCCGTCATCGGGCGCCAGCCGCCGCCGTGCTTGTAGTTGGCGTCGAATTGTTCCCTGGCCGGCCGCGGGTCGTTTTGGTTGATGAAGTCCGGGATCATGCCGAGTTCATCTGGGTGATGATCGTCCAAGATGGCAATAGAGTTGAACGACATGGCTTATCCTTTGCTGATGGTGATGATGCAGGCGTAGATGACGGTGAGGAGGCCGACGCTGACGACGGCGGCGGCAAAGTGAAGGCTGATCACGACTGATCCTCCACCACGGTGGAACCGGCCTTCTTGACGTAGGTCCAGCGCCGTTTGCCGGCGCGGGACAGATATTCCTGGAACAGATCCTTCTTCAGGTGGCGCAGTTCGAAGCCGTGCCACATGTGGCTCATGGCGCAATCCGGCGCATCGGTGGCGCCGGTGATGGGGAAGACGCGATAATATTTACCGCGGTGGTCCTTGACGATCATTGTGATGGTCCCATTGGTTGCAGTTAACGCCACAATCCTACAATGGCATTCGTCCCATTGCAAGTGTGCTTTCCGGGTTCTTGCGGATCACATAAAAGTCGCGGTATGGTCACATCGATCACATGTGTGATCTTTCGTTGTGGGGAGCGACCATCCAATGCACAGACAGATATCTGCGGCAGCGGCACTGACGTGTCTGCTGGCGACGCCACTCTATGCCCAAACCGCCACCGGCACTGGTGTCGGCATCTCCGGATCCAATTCGCAGAGCGGCGCCGCGTCGCAATCGAACAATGCCGGCATCGGCAACTCCACCGCCACCGGAACCGGTATCTCGGGTGCCGACAGCCGGTCGGCATCCGGCGCAATCGCCGCCGGCAACCAGGTCAACATCGCGGCGGCTCCGGCCAACCAGGCCGTCACCTCCAACGTCCACAGCCGCGTCAGTGGCTCTACCACCGTCAAGACCAACCCTTCTCTGGCAATGGGATTGGCCGCAGCGGGGCTGGAGACCTGCCTCGGCTCGGCCTCCGGCGGCCTCAGCCTTGCAGGGTTCGGGGCTGTCGGAGGATCGACCTACACCGACGAGGGCTGCCAGGCGCGGCTCGATAGCCGAACGCTGTGGAGCTATGGCCTCAAAGGCGCTGCGGTGGCTCGCCTGTGCGCCCGCGCCGAGATGTGGCGCTCGATGCCGATCGAGTGCGAACGCTACTGGCCGCCCGGCGTGCCGCTGCCTGCAGGCATCGTGGTCGGTGCACAGCCCGCAGCTTATGGCTTGCCGGTGCGTGCGCTGATGTCGGCGGAAGGTTCCGGCGCCATGCGGGTGATCGATGGCCGTGACGGCATCGAGAAGGACTGCCTGAACTACAGCTCCGCCAAGCAAAAATGCTTCCACTGGGCGGGCGAGCGACCGCGCCAGCGCACCGCCGCCGTCACCCCGACCAAGCGGCTGGAGCCGATCGTAGCGCGGCCGAAGTCGAGGCCCGCCGCGATGCCGGTGCAAACCGCCAAGCCGCCGGTGGAGGCTCCCCCGGAGCCGAAGCCTGACGACAAAAAGACCTGATGAGAAAGAGAAAACCATGGGGGTGGTACACCCGCTATCGGCACCGCAAGGACGCCGAGCCGCTGTACCTCCCCGACTTTCTCAAGTGGTGGCGCAGGCGACACGGATGAGCGTGCTTCTCGAATACGGGGTGATGATGATGATGACAACGCCTCCCATTGAACCGGGACGTTGCTATTACGAGAAGCGTGTTGGCTGGCATTGGGAAGTCTGGTTCTGCCGCTCCGACAGTTCTGCCGATCCGGCCAGCGGCGCTACCGAATGGAAGGCTGTCTCGACGCGGTTCTGGCGATGGAAAACGGCGGCACGGATCGCGAATGAGATGTGGACCGCCTTCAACGATGGCGTTTGGATTGCCAATTGTCGGCACGCAGATGCCGACCTAAGAAATTAGCGGGGAAGTGTATCGCGTCCCGCTAACCACCGCCCACCGTGAATGGGGGCATTTCACCAAGAGGGTATACCATGAAGAAGATTATGCTTGCTTCCGTCGCACTCGTTGCGTTCGCGTCGCCCAGCTTTGCGCAGGGCTTCTCGTTCGGCGGCGGCACCAACTTCAATAACGTCGTGACCAATGCCGGGACGCTTTCCCTGGGAAACGCGGCGGCGGGTTCGCTGGCAACGGGTCAGCAGACCTCGATTGGTACGGGCTTTGCTACCACGACGCCCGCTGGGTCTTTGACCGCCGGGGTTGGTGCATCAGCGGGCCAGGCTCAGTCGGTGTCTGGGGCCGCTTCGATCGGTAACGGCGCTGCCGTCACCGCCGGTTCGGCTAGGACCTTCGGGTTCGGCGCCGGCGTCGGTCTCGCCCTGCAGTAAGCCCTAACCCCTTTACTGCGGGAACGAGCAGAAGGGTCCGGTGTTCCGCGCCGGGCCCTTCCTGTTGCGTGATGATGGCTTTGGTGCCATTATGCAGGGATGCCAGCATCCAACCCAGCCAGATTAACCCATCCTCGTGAGTACACGTCTTGGGCGCAGCTAAAAAATCGCTGCAACAACCCGCGCGGCCAGCATTATAGACACTACGGCGGCCGAGGCATATTCGTGTGCGACAGATGGGACAAGTTTCAAAATTTCCTGACCGACATGGGGCCGCGACCACCGCTGCACTCGATCGATCGAATAAACAATGATGATGGCTATCACCCTGGTAATTGCCGGTGGGCCACGCGGCAGCAGCAGGCGCAAAATATGCGAAGGCGTAAGGCTGAACCTAAACCGCCTAAACCATCCAAACCGCCTAAAATAGTTAAGGAGCGGCCCAGAGTGAAAAAACTACATCCCATTGCACAGCAGCTGCTCGACGAGATCAACGCCTACTGCAAGCTCACCGGCACCGACCGCACTGCGTTCGGGCTGCAGTCTGTCAACGACGGCCACTTCATCGCCAGGATGGAGCAGGGGCGGATCCCGAAAATCCCGACGATGGACCGGGTGCGGAACTTCATGGCGAAGAAGACCAAGGCGGTGCGGCGATGACCACCACAGAGGGACCTGTCAACCGCGTCCTTGCGCTCCCCGGTGTTGCCCAAGCTACGCAGGGCGAGGCTACCAAATGCGACCGCTGTAACGGGAGTGGCCACGAGCCGGATATGTGGGTTGCGGAGCCCTGCGTTTACTGCCGAGGGAAAGGCCTCGTAAACGTATCCCCGGCGCGCGACACATGATCAAGGTCACAGACTGGACGCCGCAAATTGACGCTCGAATGCGCGAGCTGCACGAGCAGAAGCTGTCGTTCACCCAAATCTCGGCCAGGCTGAATGCCGACTTTGGCCTGGAGACGACGCGCAACGCCTGCGTCGGCCGCGGCCGGCGGATAAAACTGCCGTCACGCATCTGGCCGCCAACGCCAAAAGCGGCCAAGCCGCCCACACCACGCAAGGCAAGGAAGCGGTGGGTGCCGCCGGTGTCGCCGCCGATCGTGCCTGAAGCGCCACCGGTCGTCCCTGGACGGTTGACGATGCTGCAGCTGAACCGCCGGACCTGCCGGTGGCCGAGCGGCACCAAACCGCCCTACACTTATTGCGGCGATCCGGTTTACGACGACCGGCCATATTGCTGGGAGCACTGCCGGATGTCCTACCAGAAACCGGAGAAGGCGTGGTCATGACCGATCAGGATCTCTGGGAATTTATCAGGCTTGCCGCGTACCTGGAGGGCAAGGCCGAGCGCGGGCAGTTTCCAAAGGCGCGGTTTCGACGCTACAGCCACGCCCTGGAAGAACTGCTCTGCCACCTGGCTGGCGCCGATGACGATGACGAGTATCACGTCGACAATGTCGTCAAGTTTCGGCCGCGGCATCGTCCGGGTGGTGGCAGGTCATGATCATCCTGGCGATCGATCCCGGCATTACTGGCGCGCTGGCGTTCTGCCATCGCGGTCACATGCTGCCGCCGGATCTTGATATCCACGACATGCCGATCGTCGACGGCGACGTCAGCGCGCACGAACTGTTTAAGATTATCCGCGACGGGGTACCCCATGTCGCCATCATCGAGAACGTGCATCCGCATCCCAAGGAGGGCGTCTCCAGTGTCTGGCGATTTTCGGCCGCCTTCACCACCGCGCGCGTCGTGGTGCAGCTGCTCCGCATCCCCATGGTGTTGGTCACGCCAGGGAAATGGAAGCGTGCGATGGGTCTGAAGGGCGGGCCCGAGGGTAAGGAGCAATCGCGCCGCCTGGCGATCGAGACTTTCCCCCTCCAGTCGCAATTATTCTCACGCAAGAAAGATCATGGTCGCGCAGAAGCAGCACTGCTGGCCGTGTACGCCGCCTCGCTCCCAACCATCAGGAATTATGAGGTTAAACCGTGATCGGAAAAAGATATGGAAGGCTTGTGGTCACAAGCAAGGCAGATAAGGGCAACAGCCACGGCGTATACTGGCACTGTCAATGCGATTGCGGAAACACCAGTCGGGTAGATCAATGGCGCCTCAATAACGGTCGCACAACTAGCTGCGGGTGTTGGTGTGCAGAGAAGAATGCTGTTCGCCACATAACACACGGACTGCGCTACAAGCCTGTTTATAAATCGTGGGCAGGAATGATCCAGAGGTGCACCAATTCTAACAATCCAGATTGGCGTTATTACGGTGGTCGTGGTGTGACTGTTTGTGAGCGATGGTTAATATTTGAAAATTTTTTCGCTGATATGGGTGAACCAGAAATTGGTTTTACCATCGACCGTATAGACCCGAACGGGAATTATTTTCCTAGTAATTGCCGCTGGGCTACCCGTCGAGAACAACGCCTTAATCAGAGAGTACCAGCATGATCTCGACCTACCTCCACCATTCCCCAAGCAGTTTGAACCAATTTGCTGCTTCTCCAGCTCTATTTGTTTTAGAAAGAGTTTTAGGCCTCAAGCAAGTGGTCGGCTCGCCGGCACACCGTGGCGTTGGCGTCGAGGCCGGCGTTGCGTTCGGCCTAACCAATCCGAAGGCCAGCGAGAAGCGCGCCATCGAGGCCGCCTACACCGCCTATGACACCGTCAGTGCGCTGTCGCCGGACGAGCGCAAGGAGAAGTACCGCGACAACATTCCCGAAATGGTGACGCAGGCGCTCGACGAGCTGCGCCCCTACGGCAAGCCGACCTCAGTGCAGGGTTACCTCAGCCGGCCGGTCGAAGGGCTCAAGCTGCCGATCGTCGGCTTCTATGACTTCCTGTGGGAGGACCAAGGCATCATCGTCGATCTCAAAACCACCGAGCGAATGCCGAGCGAAATCAAGATCCCGCACGCGCGCCAGGTCTCGTTCTACACCAGCGACAACCACCAGGGCCGGCTGACCTATGTGACGCCGAAGAAGTGCCAGACCTACCAGTTGGAGAACACGCGCCAGCATTACGAGGCACTGCTGAAGCTGGCGAAAACTGTGGAAAACTTTTTGAGCTTGAGCGACGATCCGAAGTTTTTCACCACGATCGTGGCGCCGGATCTGGAGAGTTTCTACTGGAGCGCCCCACACATGCGGCAGCTTGCGTTCGAGCATTTCGGCGTCTAGGTTCGACGCCAACATCCGATACCGGGTTAGCCGGTGTGGTTCTGATCCAGACCTTATTGGATCACCTGGAGACTAAAATGGTAGAACAGACAAATATTTTTGGTTTCAGCACAGAGCCGTCTGCTGGTGGAGACTTTACACCGATTTTGAAATACGACGCGCGCGCGGGTCGCGTGTTTCGTGTTGACCGGGTGCAATCCACCGACGGCTTCACCAATGACCCGGTCGACATCACCGCGACCTTCAAGGCGGTGTTCGATTTCGAGAACATCGAAGTCGGCTGGATCGATTTCCCGGTAGGCTCGGCGCCATCGTTCAGCCTGGTGCCGATGGGCCAGCAGCTGCCCGCACGTCCCTCGGCCAAGCACAAGAACGGCATCCGCATGCTGGTGAAGCTGTCGAAGGGTTGCGGCGGCGACAAGCCGGTGCGCGAGATCGCCGGCACGTCGAAGGCGTTCCTCGGTGGCGTCGAGCAGGCCTATGCCGAATACGCGCGCGAGAAGACGAAATATCCGGGGCAGCTGCCGGTGCTGTCGCTGGTGTCGACGACGCCGATCGTCAGCGGCAATGGCGCCACCAAGAGCACCAATTACCGCCCGACGTTCCGCATCGATGGTTGGGCCAAGCGCCCCGACGACCTGATCCACATCGCTGCTGCAGCACCGCAAGCAGCAACCAATGGATCCGGGGCTGCACCCAACGGCAATGGCACTGCGCCATCGACCGGTGGCCAGACAGTTCCGCCGCCGAATAATTTTCGGCCCGGCAACCCTGCAGCTCCGGCAGCTGCAAATCTGGATGACGACTTCGGCTGATCAGGAGTAGGGTCGGTGCATGTCACGCACCTGACATAAAAAGGCCGGCCCGACACTCCCATGTCGAGCCGGCCAACAATCCCGTACTGCCTTTTGCATCAGCCATACAGGACGCTCCCATGGATATATCCGATAGGAACCGGGTTTTAAAGCTCATTGGCATGCTTGGTTCCGCCTTCGATGGCGAGAGGGCAAACGCAGCCGGCATGCTGTCGAAGATGGCAGAAGCCAGGAAGATGACCCTGAACGAGTTGATCGAGGCGGCGTATGGCGCCGTCCACAGCAAAACACCTCCACCGCCTCCGCCTCCCGAGCCGGCCGATACCTTCACCGACATCGACCAAGCCAACGACCTGCTGCGGATGCTGCAGCGCATTGCCGATCGCCCTGATATCGCCGAGCGGGTGCTGACGGCATGGGAGATCCAATTCTCCACCGACGTCGCCGGCCGCTACGAGCGTGATTACGAGCTGTCCGAGAAGCAGCTCAACGTGGTGCAGCGGATCCTGGTCAAGGCATCGCGGGTGTTCAAATGACCTATTTGAACTCCGGCTTCGACCCAGAGTTCGCCGCAGCAGCCGACTGGGCCCGCCTGTACCGCGCCAATGGCGTCCAGATCGTGCCATGCAAAAACAAGATACCTCGGCTCAAGTCGTGGAAAGAATACCAGAACGCCCTCGTCCCCGACGCCCAGTTCGAGGCTTGGTACGGCCACGGCGGCGAGTTCGCGCAGTCTTACGACATGGGCGCCCTGACCGGCACTGCGTCGGGTCGCATGCTGATGATCGACCTCGACGTCTACAAGGCCGGCGGTGAGGCCGCCAGGCGCTGGTGGGACGGCGTGCTGGAGGTCAACAATAACGGCCTCGAGCCAGAGACCTGGAAGCAGATCACCGGCGGTGGCGGGGTGCAGCTGTTCTTCACTTACCCGCCGGACTGGAAGTTCGCGGTCAACGCCAAGACCGACATCAACGTCGACATCCGCTGCCAGGGCGGCTTTGCGGTGCTACCGCCGACCCGCCACGCCTCCGGCGGGACCTACATCTGGGTGGATGGTAACGCGCCATGGGAGATCCCGATCGCGCTGGCGCCGGACTGGCTGCTGGCCGAGGTCGAGAAGCTGATCCGCGAGCACGGCGGTGGTGCCGGCGCCGGCCAAGCGTGGGGCATAAACGGCAACGAAAAGCAGCAGCCCAAAAACAGTGAGCAGCTTTTCGCGACCGGCCAACACGACGCCCAATACGATGCCTTTGGACACCAGACCGATGGCCGCGAGACCAAGATGCGCGACCTGGTCTGGGGCGCCGTGGTCGACTGGTACCGGGAGTGCCCGATCAAGCCAACCGAAGGCGAGAGCACCGCCAGGGCCGGCGAGAAGTACCTGATCTATGAGGCCCTGGTGTCCCCGAGGGTCAATAACGTCACCATGACCAAGACCCAGCTGCTCGACCAGGAGGGCCGCGGGCCGGCTGCGTTCTGGTTCAAGTGGCTCCACGCCATGGCGCTGTGGGACACCAAGGTGGCCGAGGAAGCCAAAAAACCCGGCAAGGAGAAAACGACCCACTACGACTACAGCGATGAGTTCAAGGCCGAGCCGAAGATCGACCCGGCAACCGGCCAGCCGCTGCCGCTGATCCTGACTGCCGAGCAGTTTGTCGCCGGATTTACACCCCCCGCCTACCTGATCGACGGCATCATCCAGCGCGGCTACCTCTACAGCCTCACCGCCCGCACCGGCCACGGCAAGACCGCCGTCGCCATGTACATCGCGCAATGTCTCGCCCGCGGCGAGCCGATGCATGGCTGTGCCGTCAAGCAAGGCACCGTGCTGCTGCTGGCGGGCGAGAACCCGGACGACATCCGAGCCAGGTTCCTGGTGCTGGCTGAGGCCTATGGCTTCAACCCCGAGACCATCAAGATGCGGTTTATCGCGGGGGTCATTGACCTGCCATCACGAATGGCCGAGATCCAGGCCGAGGCCGAGCAGATCGACGACCTGATGCTGGTCATCGTAGATACAGCCGCGGCTTATTTCCCCGGCGACGAAACCAACAGCAACAGCCAGCAGGGAGCTTATGCCCGCGGGCTGCGGTTGCTGACCTTCCTGCCCGGTAAGCCAGCCGTGCTGGTCAATTGCCATCCCGTCAAGAACGCCGCGCGCGACAACCTGCTGCCGATGGGCGGCAGCGCCTTCCTGAACGAAGTCGACGGCAATCTAACGCTATGGGCCAATGCCGAAAAGCAGACCAGCCTGCACTGGCTCGGCAAGTTTCGCGGGCCCGAGTTCAATCCCGTCGCTTTCGAGATCGTCGTCGCGACATCCGACCGGGTCCAGGATGCTGAGGGCCGGCTGATGCCGAATGCAGTCGCAAAACCAATCTCTGACGACATCCTGGAGGCGGCCGAAAGGGTGCAGGAGACCGACGAGGATAGGCTGCTGCACCTGATCTACGACAACGACCGGGCATCACTGGCGACACTGGCGCTCAAGATGGGCGCCGGTAAGTCCAAGGTGCAGCGGATTGCCGACCGGCTAAAGTCCGACAAGCTGATCGAGATCCACCGCAACCGTTACCGGCTAACCTCCAGGGGCCGGAAGGAGATAGGCGTCGGCGAAGGCAACGACGATGAATGACCTGGAGGTTCCATTCGGGCTACGGACCGCCGACCGGCGGATGGTGTCGATCGAGGCTGTCGAGCGCGGGCTGGCGTGTGGCTGTACCTGCCCCGGTTGCGGTGCATTACTGATAGGGGTCAAGGGTGAGATCAAGGTGCATCATTTCCGGCACCATAGCGAGGACGCCCACTGCGCAGGCGCCCGAGAGACGGCGCTGCACTTGTTTGCCAAACAGATCATCTGCGAGGAGATCGCCAGCCTGGCGTTGCCTGACGCGCCCGAGGTCTACCGCCGGCTGGGCGTTCCGAGGGGGGCTGTCCAGGAGGCCTGGCTCGACGGGATCCGGCCAGACGTATTGGCGCGATACGACGAGGATGTGGCGATCGAGGTCTATGTCACCCACCGGGTGCCAATGGAGAAGGTGCACAAGATCCACCATCGGGAACTGTGCACGCTGGAGATCGACCTCTCGTATCACCGCTTCCTCGGCCTGACCGAGTACAATCTGCGGCGGGCCGTGCTCGAGCACGCCGAACGGCGGTGGATCTATGAGCCACGCTATATCCGCGAGGCCAGGATCGAGGAACTTGCCGAGCTGGGCCGCAAGGCCGAGCAGGCCCAGGCCGAGGCGCGGGAGCGCAGGCAGCAGGCCCAGCTGGAGCGGGAACGGGTGCTGCGGGAAGTGGACGCCCAGCGTGAGGCGTGGCGTCTGGAGCAGGCCGAGAAGCAGGAGCAGCTAGCAGCGGTTGCTGCTGTCATTGCCGAGCAGCGCCGATCAGAACGTGCGCGCGAGGCCAAGCTGGCGGAACTGCATCGCGCCATGGCCGAGCAGCGCCGGACCGATCGGCAACCACCAGACCTGCAGAAGCTGGTGCTGGCGCATGGAACTTACGATCAGATTACCCCCGAAGCCTGGGCTGAATTTAACGCCAGGATGAAGGTGTGGAGAGACCGTTTGGCGGTTGGGTCTTGAATGTCAGTGTAGCATGTGAGAACCTCGATACATTCGATATGTATGGAGCAAACAATATGAATGCTAACAGTCTGGAAGAGCTGATCAAACTACAAGAACTCGCTCAAGAACAGTGTTCTACCCTCATTCGCAGGATCGTCCAGATCAAGCGGGTGCTGGGAGAGAGCCCAGAACAGGAACCCGATGACAGCCTGGAGGCTGTCAGAGCCGAGGTTTTGACCGCACTGGCCATCAGGAGACTATCTGTTGGTAAAACCGCCGCCGCTGTAGGCATCAACCGGTCGAAAGCACAGCGCATCATCAAAGGCCTTGTAGAGGATGGATTGGTGAGGCTTGGCCGCTCCGGGCGAGGGTTTTATGCCGTCTCAATAGCACGGAACTCTCGTACCGATACGAGTATCCAAATGATTGATACTAAGCCGGTATGAGTATCGCTGCGGTACGACGCCCGGTACGGGCGGTACGAGGACCGCTTTATTCAATAAAATCAATAACTTACCCGTACCGGCATCCCGTATCGCCCCCCCGTCAGGGAGGGGGCGATTTACGGGGCTCGTACCGGGGCTCTTGCGTAGCTCTTGCGTCCGGTACAAGCACTCTCAAAACAGAAGGACCATCACATGGCGAAAATCAAAGAAGACACCCGCCCGCTCGGCTCCCCCAGATCTTGGGCGAGCTCCTACGGAACTCACCTGGCGGGTCAGGCGGCGATCGATGGCGCAGATCACGCTGCGATCACGATGGAGAACAAATGGGGGGCAGGCCGGCTGCGGCTGCTGGTTCCGGTGGAACTGCGGGAGAAGTTCGACAAGCAGCGGTTTAAGCTCAACGCCGCCATCTGGCATGGCGACCTGGCGGAACTCCAGACCGAGGCACAAAGGATGATCAACGCCTGGATGGCGCTAGATCGCGCTGCGGAGGCCGTCGGCGCGTCTAAAACGCCGACTGGGGTGTGGGAGGTTACGCTGGCTGACGGCACCGTGGCGGTGATCTCTCGCTATCGGGGGCCGGTCAGGACAACTGATCCCGACCACGAGGGCCGCAAGGTGGTTTACTACAGCCTGGAGGAAATCGGGGTGATGCTGTCGAATTACCGTGAGGTGGTGCAGGTCAAGGAGGCCTTTCCAGGTTCCACCGTCGAGGCGATCAGGCGCACGATCTCGGATCCATTGGACGGGATCCGGGACGGCAAGCGCCTGGAGGACACCCTGGACGACCCGGTTCCGCATTTTGGCAACTAGAAACGACAAAGGCCCCCGAAGGGGGGCCTTTGCGGATTTGAAATGGCCTATTTCAACGTCGTTGACTTTTCAGGCGCCGTAGTCCTCGCGCATCGCGGCGACGCCTGCCTTGCCAGCGCATTCGGGGCCAAACCCTGAAGCAATCGACGCCGGCACCGTCAGGCGGCGATTGCAGCGGGCGCAGCGGCCCTCGTGCCAGATCTCCAGCTGCTCGCTGGGCAACACCTCCCCAATCAGGTGTGACCAGGTCCAGGCGAAGGCCTTCATTGAGGGGGCATCGACGCCGACGTCGCCAGCCTTCGGGGTCTTGCGGCCCTTCCAGAAGGTATCGCCGGCGATGCGGCCCAAATAGCGGAAGTCGCGGGTGTTGTCGGGGCCGTTCAGCAGCGACACGAAGTGGCAGGTGCCGTCGTCGTTGGCGCGGACATTGTAAGTAAAACGGGTCCCGGTCTGGGTAGAAACCAAGGTGAACACAGCATTGCCGCCCAGGATGAAAGCTTTGGCGGCGGCTGCGGTGGTGAGGCGGGCAGTGTCGGACATGGTGATGGTCTCCAGTGGGAGGCTTAGGCCTAACCCCCAGGGTTAGGCCTAAGGGGTGGGGTTAGGCCAGGTTCTTGCCGGTGGGCAGGCCGAGGCGGTGGGTGCGCACCGTGGTCTCGGTGGTGTGGGCGGTCAGGTACTGGCGGGAGAGGCCAGCCTTGTAGCTGTCAACGACGTTTTTAATTTCGTCGCCCAGCACCTTGTCGACGCCTTCGCGGACGCTGTCGGAGATGGTCAGGCGGTTGTCCTCGCTCTCGTAGGCCCCCGCGGGCAGCTCGGCCAGCGCGGCCTCCAGGCGCTTCTTCTCGACCTCCAGGCGGCCGAGCTGAGTCTTGATGGCGGCGTAGGCGTCGATCAGGGCGGTCAGGTTGGTGGTGGTCATGTGATGGTCCTCAGGTCGGCGTGATTGCCTGATGGGTGGTCTACAGGACCGCCCAACATCCGTCAATGGCCTTAATGCAATTATTTTTGGGGAGGACTAATTGACCGCCCATGCGGGCCGTGCCATAAACCATCTACGGCATCTCGCCGTGGAGACCATCACATGAGAGTTCAGATCCCCGCCTACACCGATCGCTGGATGATGGGCGACCGCTTCGGCGAAGTCGTCAAGATCAGCCGCCGGCGTCCCGCCAATGCTGTTCGCGCGTCGTTGCTGACGGCTCGGCCGCACCAGCCGCACGAAATCGCCAACGTCAAGCTGGACAAGTCCGGCAAGATCATTCGCGTTTTCCTCGACGACTGCGAGGTGGTGTGATGCGCACCATCATCGCAGTGCTGTTGCTCACCTCGGCCGCCTCGGCCGAGGAGACCATCTACGTCTACCCCCGGATCCCGACCGAGGAGCAGAAGATCGAAGCGCTCAAGCTCGGCTACGTCCTCAACGGCAACTCCATGGTCGGCCGCACCATCGACCTGACCAAGGCCTTCGCGCCCGCGGTCGAGCTGGTCGCGCCGCCGATCGAGAAGATCAAGCCAGCCAATGGGAGCAAGCGCAAATGACCAATTGGCAATACCAGCGCACGATGACGCCAGGACAATTCGTCATCGCCATGAACGCGCTCGACCTCGACCAGGCCAAGACCGCGCGCCTGCTCGGGATCTCCGAACGCACCACGCGCCGCTACGTCCGCGGCGAAACCGCCATCCCTGCCGCCCATGCCCTGCTGCTGCGGGCTATGGTGCGGTTCAAGGTCACGCCGATCGTGCCGGCCTGGACGAGGGAGCAGAACTGATGAGTGGTCTGTTGATCTTCCTCCTCATCCTGTTGATTTTCTTTGCGTCTGGCATGCTGGGTTACTGGTTCGATCCCGATTAGCCACCTAGACGCCACAATGGGGGCCGCGTATGGTTAACGCGGCCCTTTTTGCGTGGGAGACCCCCTGGCTAAATGACGACACCGAAAAGAAAATCAGCCGCAGATCTGGACGTGCGATCATTAGCGCGCGCTTACACCGATATGTCCATCCAGGCGCTGGCCGGTGTGGCGAAGCACGGTGAGAGTGAAGCCGCGCGCGTCTCGGCTGCAGCGCAATTGCTCGACCGCGGCTGGGGCAAGCCCGCGCAACCCGTCACCGGCAAGGACGGCCAGGAGGATATACGCGTTGTCATCCGTACCATTATGGAAGGCAAACCGTGATAGTCGTCGAGACATAACGCAATCCGCTCTTAATCCATAGCGGACGCCTCGCGGGCGGCGCCGCAAATGGGCCGCCCGCTTCTTTTGGATATAACGATGGTGTGGCTGACACATTTCCTGACGCTGATCGCCGGTGGCACGCTCGGCGCCGCGTTGATGGCCGCGCTGCAGATCAACCGCATGGAGCACGCGGATGAGTTATATTGGCGTGGCTTTGATGATCATCGGGATGGTCGTCCTGATAGCCGTGATGGTCGTTTACTTTGACCAGCAGGAACATTGGCGGTGAAGGGCCATTTCAACATCGACGGCAGCAATCGGCGCGAGCGCGACAAACCATGCCGGCAATGTGGTGCGATGTATTCCTGCGATGTGTGTTGGGAGCATGAGTGCGACTGGTCGCCGTTCATAATCTTCCCGTGCTTCATCTGCCAGATGCCGAATACTGTTTTTGACGGCGGCCGATCGGCGATGCGGTGCGAGTTCTGCGGTGCCGATGAAGCAGAGTTTAGCACCAAGACGAGACACGAATGACGATCGACGTCCACCTGCCGGCCAACGACTGGACGCCGCGGCCGCATCAGATCAACTTGTGGAAATATCTACAAGCCGGCGGCTTGCGCGCGATCGCGATCTGGCACCGCCGCGCCGGCAAGGACGAGGTCTGCCTCAACCACGCCATGCGTGCGCTGTGGCAACGGCCCGGCAATTACTGGCACTGCCTGCCGGAATACGCCCAGGCCCGCAAGGCGATCTGGGACGCGGTCAACCCACACAGCGGCAAGCGTCGCATCGACGAGGCATTTCCTGAGCACCTGCGCGAGAGCACGCGTGAGCACGACATGCACATCCGGTTCAGGAACGGCTCGACCTGGTCGTGCATTGGATCCGACAGCTACGATCGCACGGTCGGCGCATCAGCCGCCGGCCTGGTCTACTCCGAATATGCGCTCTGCAACCCCAGCGCCTGGGCCTATCACCGACCGATGCTGGAGGAAAACAACGGTTGGGCGGTTTTCATAACCACGCCACGCGGCCGCAATCACGCCTTCGACATGCTCAACCACGCGCGACGCGCGGACGGATGGTTCTCCGAGGTACTGACTGCAGTCGAGACCGGGACCCTGACGCGTGAACAGCTCGACGACAGCCTTGCAGAGTATGTTGCGCTCTACGGCGCCGATGCCGGCCGAGCGTCGTATGAACAAGAGTACATGTGTTCTTTCACGGCCAGTATTTTGGGGGCGTTTTACGCGTTGGAGTGCACGGAGGTGCGCAACGAGGGCCGCGTTCTCGACATTGAACCGGATCTTGATCGGCCGGTCCACCGCGCCTGGGATCTCGGCGTGCGCGATGATACAGCGATCTGGTGGTACCAGCCGCGCGGCGGTCAGCTCCTGATCCTCGACGTCATGGCCGGCAGCGGCGTCGGCGTTGAGCACTTCCGTGACGAAATTTTTAAGCGTCATGAAGAGCGGGGCTGGATACATGGAGACGACTATGTCCCACACGACGCCAAAATCAAGGAGTGGGGATCAGGGCGGACCAGGGTCGAGACCATGCAGTCAATGGGGCTTTCACCCCTCCTGGTGCCTCTTGCAGGTCTTGAGGACGGGATTAACGCTGTGCGGCGAACGCTGCCCCTTTGCGTCTTTCACCCGCGCTGCGAGCCAGGTCTCGCCGCCCTGGAGCAGTACCAGCGCGAGTGGGACGACGACAAAAAGGCGTTCCGGCTGAACCCGCTGCATAACTGGACCAGCCACTACGCCGACGCCTTCCGGTACCTGGCACAGGGCTGGAAGCCGAGCCCGAAACGGGTTATCAAGGTACCTCAGCCGGCCGGCTTCACGCTCCCACCGCCGCCTACCACGCCTCGACGCGGGATTAGGCTATGACCAGGGAGCTCGTCGACCGCATGCGCACCTGCGCCGCAGCCCTCACTGCTGGATCCGGCTATACCGCGATGGCGCTCATGGACGCCGCGCGGCTGCTCACCGAGGCCGCCGACGCACTGGATGTGCCCGAGCCGCTCGGCGAGCCGATGCCGGTGCTGCCCGTACAACTCCCTCCACAGTCACCGCATGGCGTTGGCGCCCCGACCTGGGGCAGCGACCTGCCGACCGTCAGCGCGCGTCCCTGTCCCGCTTGCGGTTCGGTCGACGCCAGGGTCGTGCGCCGTGTCGGCCGCCGGCTGTCGGTCACCTGTCCGGTCTGCTCGAACGTGTGGGAGTATCCCTGATGGCGCGACGCGTGCTGATGCCTCCCGAGGAGAAGAAGCCGGCGCCACCGGTCGAAGAGGACCTGCGCCATGATGACTTGGAGTTCGATCCGAGTATTGAGCCGAAGAGCGCCAAAGCGTGGATTAACCTTCTTACCGAGAGCGAAGACGCGTTCGAGGACTGGAACACGCGTTGCGACAACATCGACAAGCAATACGCCAACCTCATGCGTCTGGCGGACATGCACCGCGACAAAGAGTTCCAGATGTTCTGGGCCAACTCCGAGATCCTCAAGCCATCTATCTACGCAAAGCCTCCCAGACCTGTGGTCACGCCTAAATTCAAGGATCGAAGACCAGTTTACCAGGCAGCTAGCGAACTGGCCGAGCGGTGCACGATTGTATCGTTCGATCTCGGTAACATTGATGGACTGATGAAGCTGGTGCGCGACGACCTCGCGCTGATCGATCGCGGTGTTGCCTGGTGCCGTTACGAGAGCGGCAAGGCCGGCGGCTACTACAAGCACGAGAAGGTCTGCATCGACTTCAAGCTGCGGCGTGACTTCCTGCACAGCGTCTGCCGCAATTGGCGTGAGGTGACATGGGTCGCCGCGGCGAGCTATTTGACACGCGCCGAGGCGCGCAAGCGCTTCTACCGGACCAGCAAGGACGAGTATCAGCGGGCGGAGTATAAAGTTGACAAGGAAGCACGGGAGATCGGCGGCGCCGACAAACGTGAGCGCGCCAAGTTCTGGGA
>Ga0190271_10000432_pt1 | contig 21295 bp, 20 predicted proteins | sample Popmic356T_FD_133747 | JGI IMG/M metagenome (GOLD analysis project Ga0190271, IMG submission 133747) | Populus adjacent soil microbial communities from riparian zone of Weber River, Utah, USA - 356 T | ecosystem: Environmental > Terrestrial > Soil > Riparian zone | place: USA: Utah | collected...
CGCCCGCGCCTGCGCCCGCCCGCCTGAGCGCATGACGCACGCGTCACGCGGCCACGCATGACGGGAGGAACGCGTTTCGCATGCCAATTGCTGACCTCTGGATGGCCCGCCATCGCGTTGAAATAGGCTGGTCGCTACTGGCCTAGCCAAACGCGTAAAAAACGCGTGGCGGGCCATCCACAGCCCAGCAAAATACGTTTGCCATAAACGCATAGCCAATGCGTTTATGCATAAACAAAAACCCCGCCGGATTGCTCCGGCGGGGTTGGCTGCAACGCCACGGGGCATAACGCTCATGAGGTGTAGAGGCTCACCTTGCCACCATACGGCGGGCGCAGCGCATCGGTCGCTTGGCTGGTCGCAGTCACGGCCCACAGGACCGGGCAAGCCGGGTCCGTTCCCCACGATGAGGTTTGCCCGTCCGTGACAAAGACCATGGCCGCATAGTCACGCGTCGCGGCCATCGCCATGGCGGACTTGAAGTCGGTTCCACCACCATTGGCACCATGGAACGCGATGGTTTGCCCGGCATCAAAGCGCTCAACGCGCTGAACCTTGGTATCGACGTAGACCAGTTCGATTGCGTCGCACGCGCCGTCATCCAGCGCGGCTTGCGCTTCGCTCAACGCGGCCCTGTTGGCGCGCGTGTCCATTGACCCGGACACGTCGATAAACCAGCCAATCAGGCTTGGCCTGATCGGCAGTTCATCGGGCAAGGCCAGCCCATGGACAACGCCGCGACGATCAAGGGCGGACCAACTTTCTTCGCGGCTGCCCAAGTCATCAATGAAGGCGCGCAGGATGGGACGCCAATCGACCATGGGTGAGGCTAGGCGCGTTTTGATGCTTTGAAGGCTAGCCGGGATGGTTCCCGGCTCCGCGCCAAACGTGGCAGCCTTCCGGGCGGACCCCAGCGCCTGCTGCGTACGCTCAGCCCATGCTTCCGCATGATCCTCCGCTTCCTTGCCAGCCAATGGCTGCCCGGCGTCATCGGACGGCGCGCGCATCTCATCGCTGCCGGGCTGGTGTGGTTCCGGCCGGCCCTGATCCTTGGCCTGATCATTCTCACGCTGGATCACGTGAAAAATTTGTTCGGCAGATAAACCGTCGAAACGCCAGTCCAAGCACACGTCATCGGGCAGCGTGAAACCAGCCTTCACAAGGTCAAGGTTCAACTCATAGTCGGCAGCCATATTCCAGAGATTGGCGTCACGACCAGCCATGCGCCGGAAGTGATCCAGCGCGGGATGGCTCACCTCGTGAGCGATGGTGCCGATGCATTCCGCTTCGCTGATCGTCAGTACCCAAGCCGGATTGTAGAAAATTGCCCGGCCATCGGTGGCCATGCGCTCACACGTGTCGTCCGGCACCATCGCAAGCGACTGGCTCAGGATGCACCAGAATGCATGGCGCGGGTCATTGAGCATGACGCGGCGCGCACGAGAAACCCGTACGCTCGCATCGGTGATCTTTTCCCAAATCATAGGACTATATCCCTGTGTTCGATTGCGTGATCAGGTAAGACACGTGCTCAGGCGTCTCGCGGAAAGCGCCATCCTTTGCACATGCCATGGACCAGAATGAAGCACGGTAGAGCGGGTCCATGCGATTGATGTAGCTCACAACGGCCGTGAGGTTCCCCATGGTCACGCGCGACACCAGCGCCACGGTAAGTGCATAGTTCACGCTCGGCTCACGATGGATCACTGCGCCCATCGGGTCCGCCAATATGGCGTTGAGGTCCGGCAGCAAACGCCATGATGCGAGGAACGCCATGAAACCTTCCGTCCATGTGTCCCCAACATTGTGGGAGATGTTGCGGCGCAGTTCAGCGTCAGAAAGGCCAAGCGCAGGGTCCAGAAGCTTGGCAGCGCGCGCCAAGCTGCGGGGCCGCAGCACGGCGATTGCGTCGCTGGTGGCATGGTCCGCACCATCAAAGATCGCTGCAAGGCCAGCCGTTGCAGAGGCCTGATTGCATGACGTGACATAGGCCACGACCTCCGGCGCGACACCAGCGCCAACAGCCCATGACAGCCACGAGGCCACGTCAGGAATGATCTCAACGATGGTGAAACGGTTAGCCAATGCGCGGCTGAATTTCTGTGCGGCGGACCGATCAGCCATCGTGTTACCAGCCGCAACAATGTGCCAACCCATTGGCAGCACATAGTCACCTAGGCAACGATCCAGCACCAACTGGTACAGCGCTGCCTGAACTGCGAGCGACGCATTGGACAGTTCATCAAGGAAGATGATCCCCACGGGTCCATCGCGCTCAACGCGCGGCAGCCAATCGGGCAGAAAGTCTTTGATCAGGCCGGTCTTTTCGTCCGGCATTGGCAGGCGGGTATCAATCGCGGCCATTTGCGACGCACGTTTGTCGATGACCGGAAGGCCAAGCTTGGCCGCGACTTGCCGCACAACATCGGACTTACCGACACCATACGGACCGATGACCATGGCTGCATTGCCAACCCTGATTGCTATCTCAAGATCGCGCGCTGCCTGTGTGACTGTGACTTGCATTTTCATTCTCCTGATTTGCAGGGCCAATCCCTGCCCGATGCCGGCCAATCGCTTGGCCGGCACTAGGGCAATGATCGTTGCTAGAAGGTGCCTAGGGCGCGCAGGGATGGCCCTAGGTGCGCGTAAACGTATCCGGCAGCGATGATGATGCTGACGAGGATTGCCGCCGTGCCTAGGGCCAAGCTGGCGATATCGTCGGCATGCATGCGAGCGCGACGGGAACGGCGTGACTTGAGACGCGTTGCCATGGTTGCACCTATGCCATGAAATCGGAAACGGCCGCGACCACAGCCGCCGCCTGAGCCGCGACGGTCTGGCGAATGTTGTCGGACGCGCGCAGCGTCTCCGCGTCATGCGTCACCAGCGCCTGCATCTGGATGACCAGATCATTGATGCGCGCATCGCCGGTAAAATTCAGGCCGGGCATGAGGTCCACAAGGTCACGAATATTTTCGACCAAGCTGTCTCTGAATATCCCTTCCGTCCGGTCGCCCAGCTTGGCTGCCGGCTTGTAGGCACCCAGCTTGTCAACCATGGCGGATACCTTGTCGTGAACGCGCTCAAACACGTCACGCACGGCATTGTTGGCGCTTTCGACCAGTCGCGCCTCGATACCGGCTTTGATGCGCTCAACGGCCGCTTGGCCAACATCAACGCGGAAGTCCGATGAGGTCGGAACCGGCATGAACTCACAACGCCATCCGAACTTGGCCCTGATCCGGCTTTCCTTCGGATAGTCGTTTTCATTGAACAACTGGCCCAGCCCGGCATAGGACGCACGCGCCTGATCGATGTAGCGGGGGTAGTTGGCGCAGAAGGTATCGACCAATGGCCAAAATTCGCGCTCAAACGTCTCCATCTCAGAAACGTATGAGCCATGCATTTTGGCTGCGAGCATGCGCGGCCCGGCGTCAAGCCATGGGGAAGTGAGTTCAACGTGTCGGGCGCGCGCGCGTGAAACACATGTACCGATCAGGCTGTGCGTGTCCGACAGAATGAGTTTCTTTGAGACGTGAGACGCCTTGCCATTGGCGCAGGCGTTTTCGTTGACAGTCTGAGACATGGCCTTGTCAATCTTGCGCGCAGTCCACTGGGATGCGCTGAAATCGACAAGCATAGCGACTGAGGCGAGGTGATTTGTCATGTTGAATATAATCCTATCTATGCGCCACCATTGGCGCGACAAGAAATTAGGCCATTGACCAGCCTATTGCAACACAATTCGACAAGGCAAGAGCAGAAAGCGCACGCGTAGCATAAACCATGCCAATTGAAATCGCAGAAATCAGCCATTCCGTATTTAACCGAAAATGCAAATGAGCCAGAATGCGTTAAAATGAAAAATACGATGGATCGTCCATGCGACCATGCAAATCGTGTCAGTGCTCACGTATGGTCGATTAAACCAGTCTACAAAGCAGAGGTTGAAAATGTAACCAAAGTGTGCTAGGGCTGGTTGTAACCGAAAGATAGGGAATAAATCCTATGACTGCTCTTGAATTGCTAACCCTGCTCGCAAATGCCGATCAGCTAAATCTGCGTTATGGGCGATTGACCAACCATGCGGAGGTTATGGCCAAGCGGATATCCAAACAAATGGCGGAAGAGCATTATGAACAAGTGAAACAACGTGCGCAGGAAGAGCGGGAACAACGTAAAGCCAATAACAGCCAACGCGTTATCTATGACAATGTAAGTATGGATAAACGTCATAAGGCCATTATTGAGTATAGCGCCAGACAATTGGAATTAGCGCAAGCGCTTGAAATCGCTACTGAATTGCATCGTAAGACCAGACAACAGACGTTGAGTGATAACGCGGCCCGCATGCGCGAAGTGAAACTAGCGCAGGCAAAGCGTAACAAATGCGCGCCTCGGTGGTAAAAATTTCTATACTGGTAACATGTTGTAATAATCGATGTGAGCATAATGCGTTATGGCGGAAGGCAGCCATTCTTACAATCATGATAAACAATAGCAATTTGCTCGCCATGGGCTAGTAACGTATAAAATTACATCTTTTGCTAGATCGTACAGTAAAGGCCACATTGGGAAGGGAGCATACAGCACAATATAAAATAGGCACATAGCCACATTTACAATCATGCTCTTCACCAGCATTGTGGGAGTGAACGCGTTATACTTGTATAATACAGTATAAAATCAGCCTATACATGATAAACGGTTGTGGGGAGCGGAGCGGGGAGCAATGCGGAACGCAAGTTTGAGTGTATAGAGCTGAATCATGTAATTTACAGTTGTGGAAAGGCCCATGTGGTACTGGGATACCACATGAGGACCTAGCGCCTGTAAAGGCTCGCGCCCCAAACGGGCCATTGAAGCAATGAATACGTATAGTCTAACATACTTTACGTCGCGCCCAATTTACACAAGCTTAGACAAGAGTATATTTCAATACATCGATGTATAGCCTATTCTGCCATACCCATGGTGTATGGCCAACGCATGCATAGCGCGTGCGTGCGTAATGCGTATATGCGCACACGTACATACGTGTATGTACATACACCCATATACGTATATGTACATACGCATGCGTGTATGTATACATCGATGTATAGCCTATTGCGTGTATACGTATGCAACCATGTGGATGCGTAGCATTTTATTCTATGTAAACTGGCAAAATTGTACAACCATGGGGGGTAGGGGGGAAAACTTTTGTAGCGGCGCGGCGCGTAGCGGAAGTTTGTCCTCTACGAACTTACGATCCAAACCTCTATTACATTTACGTAAATGCCCAGTATAAAAAAAAAAAAAATATAAAAGGCTCTAGGCTTTACAAAAAAGATGCAGCCTGAATGTACGGATAACACGTAGGGTACGTAAAGAACGTTGTTGACTGTTCAGCCCATACCGTGGTATGTGAGCACTCCCGCCGTTGGGAAAAAAGGGGAGGATGGAAAAGTGTCGCAGCTTTGGTGTAACACCATCCTCCCCAACTCGCTTCGCCATGGTCAATAGCCCCAAGGATAACGAATGGTGTCGGATACGGCGCAGCCTCGATCCGGTCTATCGGCGTTTGAGGTTGACGACAGAAAGAACCAGCCGGCTACGGAAGCGTGCCAGAATGTGCCCTGAGTGCAGGATGGTGCGAGACATGGCCATGGCTCCCGGCGATCCGGTCATGTGTCCCATACATGCGCAGGAACGTGAAGACCTGATACGGTGGTCAAAAGCCTATGGTGATGAGGCGTTTGTGAAAGCTAGGCCGGATGCCACGATTGATGAGATCACGGCTGATAGCCTCAGAAGGGAAAAAGTCCATCAGCCCAATCAGGCGCTGAAAACACGTGCGGCGAATGAACTCAGGAAATCTCGGCCAGTTCAGCCTGATAGGCCGCTTCATCCCATTCTTCAGAAAGCTGAGAAGGAGATGGGATGGCTTGAGCTACGGCGGTGGCTACGCCGTTCAAAAGCGTCAAGTCCAAAATCTCGGAAGCGGCGTTAGTCACTTTGGTCGTAACGCCTTGCGCGCGGGCCTTGGCGTTTTGCAAGGCGTCCAAGACCTCGCGGTCAACGCTGACGTTCACATCCAGCGAACTCCTCACGCCATACTGCTTGCTTCTCCGACGCTCCAGTAGCCACTTGGTGTTTGATGACACCACATTGGCCATTTTCGGATCGCCAACTTCCTCGTAGATGTGAATGAGCTTATCCGCCAGAACGTCATAGCAGCGGTCTTCTGCCTCGATCCGTAAATCCCTTAGCTGCGGATACTTGGCCGTGTACGTGCAGAACGTGTTGTACGATACCCTCATGTCGTCGCAGGCTTTGGTTGGGACATTGCCCTTGGCGATGTGATCCAAGACCTTCATCACGTCGGCAATAGCATCATAGGGTACGGTCATAGCGCGAACTCGTCATAGTCGATGATGGCCTGCTGTCGTCCTGCGCGCCAGTTCAACTGGCTATCGCGTCGTACCACCTTGATGCCGAATGTCAACATGAAGGCGTCAGCCCGATCAGGGCTATGCTCGCCTGTGCGTGATTTATAGAGTTCCTTGCTTTCGATCTTCAGCTTCTGCTCGAAGCGATCATAGCCGTATTGCATGCCGGTGATCTGCTGATAGAACTCATCATCGTCGTCGATGCAGCCGCCGTCGATCAGCCAGTCCTTGCCCAAGTGCCATATCTCGTCACGCTTGCGATAGAACTGTTCAGGTTTTGAACTGTTGGCTCCCGGCCAGAACTCATGAACGCGCAGGCTGTGATTATGCCGTAGCTGGTCGATGACGCCATCGCCGCCGCCCGGAGCTTCCACCACGATGGCATCGGGCCGATGCAGGCTGTATTCCTGTACGATGATGTTGGTCAGTTGTACCGTATTGAGGTTCTTGAATATCCTTCTTTTGCGTGTGCGCGCATCACGTCCCTGCCGATAGGCAATGACGATCTCATCGCCACCATATCTGGCCACATCGACGCCCATGATCAACGCCGCGCCCGGATCAGGATGCAAGGCGCGTGTCTGGGCTTCCCTTGCCAAATCCTTGCCGATGAACTCGTTCCACGACTGGTGCGGGAATTGTCCATATACACGAACCCGTGCTTCGTCACTATCCGCACCGTACATTGCGACAATATCGGCAAGTGCGTTCTTGTTGGTGTGAGAAACGTCGCGACTATCAACAAACTCAATGTCATACATATTAGTATGCTTGTCAAAACAATCAGCGAAATCACCAATCGGCTGAGTGGGGTTGCCGAAGACCAAGAAGAACACTTCACCATCGGTGGTCGCCCCGGTCGCCGCTTCCCATATCTTCGGATGGATGCCAGACGCCTCGTCAAAGATCATCAGCACCGTTGACGTGGCATTGTGCAGTCCCTGAAACGCTTCAACGTTATCCTCGCCCACCGTCATCGCCGTCATCATGTAGTTCTTGCGTTCGGCGTCGGGAACGATGGCCGATGAGTATGACGTGGCTGTCCAGTTGAACCAGCGCTTGAACAGGAACAACTTATGCCATTTGGCCAGTTCCGGCCATGTCTTGTCCTCAAGCTGTTTCTGCGTATTGGCTGTAATCACTCCACGTGCCATCGCACGCGTCGCCATCACCCATTGAATAACCCATGCTACGAGGGCACTTTTCCCAACGCCGTGTCCAGACGAACGGGCAGAACGCCATACCAGTGGCTGCAGTCCTATCGAGATACGGGCATCGTTTTCCCTGACGTGGTTGCCCAGCTTGACCAGCAGTCGTTTCTGCCATGGCTCCGGTCCCTTCCGGTCGATCAGCGGGTTGAAACTTCCATCCGCCAGAGTTGGCTCGCCCCATGGATAAGCCGCCATGACGAAGCCGTGCGGATCGTCCCGGAACGTCGCCGCGAAATGTGCCAACTGGGCGTCGGCACTCAAGGTGTTGTGTTGTTGGCTGAACGCGTTTACCATATGCAGACCCTAGCAGGATCAGCCATGTCACTCAACAAGCGCGACAGCGACGTGGGCGGCATGCTCGGCGTGCCAAGATCGCGTGCGCCGGCTCCGGTCATCAACATCTCCAACACCTACAACACGGCTGCCGGCAAGGACGGCAAGGACGGCAAGAACGGTGACGGCGGCACCACCGATCCCACGTGGCCGGATGGTCCCAAGAAGCCAAGGGTGCCCGATGGCCCCGGTAAGCCTGATGGTCCCGGCAAGCCTGATAATGGCTACTTCACGCCCGGCGAGACGGTCCCCAAGATCAACCCCGGTGACGATTACGGCACGGCCATCAACAAGCTGACCACCGGTATGGGGGCTTTCGCCAGCCAGCCGGACAAGGGTCCGGGCTTTGGAGCGGTTGGCGAAGGTCCGCAGAAACCCGGCGAGCTAGGCGGACTGGCCAAAGGCGCGGCCGGGGCAGGTGGCAACACCCAAGAAAAAGAAAGCATGATAGCCAACCTGTTGAATTTCGGGTTGGCACCAGCCGGTGGTGACAAGGGTAAAGACGACGATGATGGCGGCGAGCTAAAGGCCATTGAATGGTACGAGGCAAGAGGACGGCCGGTGCCACCCGGTGCCAAGCATCGGGACAGCGGTGGCGGCGGCAATACGCCCGGTGGTTCAATCATAAACCAGATATTAGGCGGTGGTGGTAACGATAATAAGAACAAGGGTAAGGGTAAGGGTAAATGAGCATGCTGGGCGGTTTGGGCGGTGGCAGCGGCGGGAGTGATTACTCTCCGCAGAAAGCACCACGTCCGCCCAAGCGTGCCGACGTGCAGAACGCGGCTTTGAAGCAAATCCAGAAGGCTGCGTCCAAGGACAGTTATTCGACCAGCATACTGGGTGGATCAGCCGCTGCCCCGACCAAGAGCTATACGTCGCAATTGTTCGCCGGGGGTATCTGATGGCCGACTACGCGCCTAACATTATCTCTTTCAATAGTGCCCATCGTACCAATCCACGCGACGTGTTGATGGCCTATAACGACGCCAAGTCGGTACGCATGCCCTACGAAGCCGACTGGAAAATGAATGCGGCCTTCTGTCTGCCGCGCCACTACTCAAGCTGGACAAGCGACGGTCCAACTCTCAATGCCCCCAATACGGCGGTCAAGCGCTACGCCTATGACGCGACGGGCGCGCGGGCTTTGCCCAAGTGGTCAGCCATCCTGCGTCGGCTGGCGACGCCGGACGGGCATAAGTGGGAACGGCTGACGGCCAGTGACCCGTATCTGCGCGCGCAATATAACGTGCGTGTGTATTTTGATGCCTTGACCGACATGCTGTTCAAGCTGCGCTATAGTCCGAAAGCCATGTTCAGCCAAGCGGTGGACGAAGTATATCTAGGCTTGGGATGTTACGGCACGGCACCCATGCGCATGAAGTGGCGGTGGCCAAAGCCGACTGATCCAATCGGCGGGCTGGGCTACAAGACCATGCCGCTGAAGGACATGTTCCCGCTGGCCAATGCCGATGGTGTGATCGACACCATGTTTGCGAGGCTGTGGTATACGGCACCGCAATGCCTGAAGGCGTTTCCGCCCGGCACGGTGTTCCCGGCCAGCATCATGGCCGAACTGCAAAAGGCAGTACCTAGCAATTCACGCTACTTCGAGCTTGTCCACGCCGTCTTCCCGCGCGAGGTCATGCGCTATGACCCCGACAGCCTGTCGGTCAACAAGCATCCATGGGTGGGCTGCATCATCTCGGTGGAGGATGGTTCCTACATCGGAGCGGAAGATGGCTTTCGCAGTTTCCCCTATCTTGTTCCGCGCACGGCGACCGAACCGGGCGAGATTTTCGGTTTTTCTCCGGCGCAGCAGGCCAGTCCGGCTTTGGGATCGGTCAATGCGATCAAAAAGTCGATGCTCAGGCTGAGCCAGAAAGCGGCGGACCCGCCACTACTGGCGTCCGACGATGGCGTGCTTTCCGGCAAGCTGGGACTATCGCCGGGCTATGTCACCTACGGTGCGGTCAACGCCGCCGGCCAGCCATTGGTACGAGCGTTGGAATCGGGGAACTTCCAGCCAGCCAAGGAGATACTGGCAGACGAACGCAGCGATATCAACGATGCGTTCTTGGTCACGCTGTTCCAGATACTCATGGAAACGCCAGAGATGACGGCAACCGAAGTCATCGAGCGTGTGGCTGAAAAGGCCGCGTTGGCCGCGCCGACCATGGGCAGGCTTCAGTCAGGTCTGCTAGGGCCAGAGGTGGATCGAGCCTTGAACCTGATTGTCGAGAATGCACCACACTTGATGCCGGTGATGCCGCAGGAACTGATCGAAGCCCAAGGCGAATATGAAATTATTTACACCAGTCCATTGGCAAAAGGCTTACATGCGGAGGAAGACGCTGGTTTCCTGTGGATGGTGAACACGTCGCTTGAGGTTGCCAACGTCACGGGCGATGCGTCGATCATGGACCACTACAATCTGGATGAAGCCATTCCCGAGTTGGCGGAACACCGTTCCGTGCCAACCCGTTGGATGAGTACGCCGGAACAGATCGCGGAGAAACGCGCCGGCCGCGCCGAAGCTGCCAAGGAGCAGCAGATGGTGGACGCCGCGCCGGCCATCGCCTCAGTCGCCAACCAGTCGATCAAGGCGCAGCAGCCGGCATGAGCGAAGAAACCCTTGAGCTTGATCCGTTTGACCCGGAGGACGAAAGCCGGGCACTGGCCCAGCGGGACCTGAACAAAGACGAACGGGTTGACTTTGCCCAGCATATCCTACGTGATCGACGTGATGCCTATTTACGGTTCTTTGGAGGAACGGGTAATCCGGGTGACAAGCGCTTGGTGATGGAGGACTTACGCAAGTTCTGTCGGGGCGGACAGACGACATGGGCCGATGATGCGCGTTTACATGCGTTACTGACCGGACGTAACGAGGTGTATCAGCGTATCATCGACCACCTTGAACTGAACTTTGACGACTTGTGGACACGTTATAGTAAGGTGCCTGAATGAGTACAGGTGGAATACCAGCCGTTAATGGCGGCGCACCAGCAGTCGGTGGCGACGCTGGTGGTGGCGGCGTGCCGTGGTCAGGCGTGGGCGAAGGCCAGACATGGGAAGTCGGGGGCAAGCCGTGGTTTGAAGCTGCGATCAGCGAGCCTGATATCCGCGAAGCCATTGCCGCCAAGAAGTACGCCCATCCCGGTGTGCTGGCCAAGAGCTACGTCGAGTTAGAGCGTACCGTAGCATCGCGTGACGACAGCAAGACCATTCGCATACCGGATGCCAACGCCAAGCCTGAAGATTGGGACGCGGTATACACCAAGCTGGGCCGGCCGGTTAACCCGGACGGCTACAAAGAGGTGAAGTGGGGCGAGAATGCTGATCCGAAGATGGTGGAGTTTGCCAGTAAGCTGGCGTTCAAGCTGGGGCTTTCACCGAAGGCGGCTGAAGGCATCATGGCCACCGAATGGAATAATTTTGTCAAGGGCTTTGATGCCGAGGCCATCAAGGCCAATTCAACCGCTAACGAGCAAGCTCTAGCTAATCTACAAGCTGAATGGAAGGGCGATTTCGACGGTAATCGGGCGCGCGGGCTACAGGTCATGCAGGCGCTCAACAAGGCTGGCTTCTCCGATCAGGATATGGCCGCAGTCGAGAAAGTGACTGGCATTGCCCCGGTCGTCAAACTATTGGCGACCATTGGCAAGCTATCAGGAGAGGGTAATTTCTTGGACAACCAAGGCAACGGTGGGCCGACTGATCCAGCCAACATGACGCAGGATCAGGCTAAGGCAGAGATAACAAAGCGTACGGCTGATGCTGAGTTCCAGAAGACGTACATGACAGCCAATGCGCCCGGCCATCAAGAAGCCCTTGCACTAATGGAAGGACTGTACAAAAAAGCCGGACAACTGATGACAGGATAGGAGACAGCAATGGCCAGAGGAACTTCGTGGGACGAGAACGAGGAAGACAAGAAGGCTAAGGCCGAGAAGGCTGAAGCCGACAAGAAGGCGGGCAAGACCAAGGATCAGGTGGACCCGCTGGACCCGGCGGCAGACCCCGGCAACACCGGCAACAGTCCGAAGCTTGGACCGGGCGTGAAAAAGACGCCGACACCGGCCGAAGACGAGGAAGCCAAGGAAAAGGCCAAGTCGGTCAACGACGAGATCAACGAGGCGTTGAGCAGCGGCTATCGTAAGGCCGCGCAACTCGAAGGTGAAGCCCTTCGGGAAGGTGTCAGCACGCTTGGCAAGGAAGCCATCGTCGTGCAGGACGATGACGGCAATCCGGTTGTCGGCCGGCGCGGCATGAGTTCGGTGCCGGGTACGGGTGCATCGGCCACCAATCCGGCGCTGGCGGCGAATGACGCCATTCCGGCACCAGCGGCTGGTCCGGCTGATCAGGCCGAACTGGACAAGCTGGCAGAGGAAGGCAAGACGGTTGTGCCCCTTCACGGTACGGGTGCCCAGCCATCGGCGGGTTAACTCGGGGATGCCGTGCAAGCAGAGGATCGGGTGCTGCGCTGACCAGCCTCCCCGGTCCTCTTGCTTTTCATGGTAAACACGTTTAACCGTTAGGTCCGCAGGGGCCTACTCGGATACCCCCTGTTTCCATTCCAGATCAACCGCTAGCGCGCACCGTTTGCGCGTGACGCGCTGGCAAACATGGAGACAGGGCCAATGGCCGAAACCGTAGCCAGTTATTCAGTTCCCGAACATCATGTCGCAATGTTCACGGATAACGTCCGAAACGTTATCACGCGAAACGGCGGTATCATTTACCCCCATGTGACGCATGGGTCGTATCGCGGCGAGAAAGTTCAGGTGGTCCAGTTCATTGGACCGGTTGAGTTTATCGAGCGTGATACCCCGTATAGCGACACCAAGCTGACAGAGCTTGAGCACACCAGCCGCTGGATCGCAGCCAAGGAATTTGACGTGGCTGTGCTGATCGACCGGCTTGATACGCTCAAGATGATCTACGATCCCACCAACCCGTACGTCGAACGTTTCCGGCAGGCGCACGAGCGCAAGCGCGACCACATCATTCTGGAGAAGTTCTTTGCTCCAGCCAAGACTGGCAAGACCGGCGATGTGGACGTAAGCTACAAGACCACTAACACGGTGGCCGATGGTGGTACCGGCTTCACGCTGGTCAAGCTGCGCGCCCTGCGCAAGCTGATGAAGAAGCGGAACCTCGATCTGCGGTCGATCAAGCCACTGATCCTCGTCAATGGCGAGGCGATTGACGATCTGCTTGGTGAAACGCAAGTCACCAGTTCCGACTATGCCGCCGTCAAGGCTCTGGTTGACGGTGAAGTCAACTACTTCATGGGCTTCAACTTCCTCAGCTTTGAGGACTATAATGGACAGGGCATTCCGGCGGTTAGTACCGTACGCACGTCGCCGGCATGGATACCGGATGGCATGCATTACGGTGCTTGGCAGGAACTGGTCATCACCATCTCCAACCGGCCTGACAAGAACAACATCAAGCAAATTCACGGCACGTTCACGGCCGGCGCAACGCGCTTGGAAGAAGACAAGGTATTTGGCCTCGCTTGGGTCGAGTAGTGGCACTGGGCTGCCAGCAATCCCGCTGGTGTTTGTCCAACACAAGGAACCAGAACAATGGCAATTGAGAGTTATGTTCCGCTAAGCGCATCGGCCAGCTATCGCAAGCGGCCAATCGACAGCCATGGCAAGATCAGGTCGATCTACACCAAGCATGTTGCCGCCCTCGTCGGTGACGTTGGCAGCAAGTTCCGCTTTGGTCCGCTTCCTCCGGGTGCGGTCAGGCTGCTCTATCCGTTCTGCTTCACGTCATGCAGCGCGGGTGGTGCCGGCCTGTTGATGAACATTGGCTACGAGACATTCCGCTACAAGCAGGATGGAGCCGCAGCCAATGACGGCATGGAAGCCGCCAACGTCAGCGCATTGGCAGCCAACTTCTCACTGGTGACGGCCCAGCGTCAGAACTGGAGTGCGACGCTGATGAAGTACGACTTCTATTCGCTTGCCGGGGTCGAGATCGTCGCGACTTCGGTGGGTGCAGTGGTGCCAATCAACTTCACCATGGAAACGCTGATTACGTACCTTTACGAATAGCCTGTTGGTACTTCCTTCCGCCACAGGCTTAGGAGCGCGCCCAGCATGCCAACCATGAAGGACGTTTGTAACCTTGGGTTGGGCAAGTTGGGCGCGAGCCGCGTCAATAACCTGTCGCCGCCAATCAGTACGCTGGAAACCAAGTGTGCAGCAGAGTATGCACAGTGGAAAGCCAGCGAACTGAAAAAGCGGCGCTGGACTTTCGCCACGGCACTGGTCAGGCTGACAGCACTGTCAGCCCCAGTGACCAACCCTATCGATGGGCGTGGCTACCAGTACAATGTGCCGGGTGATATGCTCAGGCCATTACGGCCGAAGAATTGCACATGGGTACAGCGTGGGCAGTTCCTATATGACCATGGCAACCAGATACTCTTGGAATACATCAGGAACGTACCTGACAACGAGTTGACTGATCCCTGCTTTATCGATGTGCTGGCCTGTCGGGTCGCCTACGAGTGTGGCGAGTTGGCCACCCAGTCACCGGGCAAGAAGCGCGAAGCCGCCGGCATGCTGGCGACTGCCGCCGACGAAGCCGGCCGGCTGAACGCCTTCACGCTTGATCCGCACGAAACCGGGGGAGACGACAAAGCCTATACGTGGGATATCGCCCGGCATAGCCCATTCCTGAGTGGCTGATGGCCAAGGTATCGCCGGCCCAGAACGTCTTTGAGGGAGAGTTAAGCCCGCTGGCGGCGGGCCGCACCGACATTGAGCGGTACGGGCGCGGTATGCGCTTCATGAAGAACATGGTGGCCTGCCGTACCGGGCCAGCCATCAGCCGGTCTGGCACCTACTTTGAGCAGCGGTGCATGGACCCGGCTTTTCCCAGCAAGCTGTTACCCTTTGAGTACAATGACGAAGAAACGCTGATGATGGAGTTTGGCCATTATAAGATGCGTTTCCACTATGAGTATAATGGCATTGCAGCCCATCGGGAAATTGGCATTACACAGGTTTTGACCACTTCGCCTTTTACGATTGTTGCGACGGGCCATGACTGGGCAATAGGCGAGAGCATAGTTTTCAAAGGCTTTGCCGGCACGTATAATGTCAACGGTGTGATTGCTAAAATCGCAGCGATTAGCGGCGATAACATAACCACGGATTATATCGCTAACGGTACTCCTGCCGTATTGCCCGGCGGCGCAGTTGCCGCCGTGGTCTACGAAGTTGTCATGCCCTATCATCGTGATGATGTGCAGTTTTTGCGCATCGTGCAAGAGCTAAATGTCTGTTACCTGTTTTGTGGTAAAGCCGATGGTAAGGAGTATAGGCCATACACATTAAAGCGCTATGATACCTTTGATTGGCGGCTGTCTGTCATAGAGATGAAAGACGGGCCGTATATGGATATCAATACGACCACGACATATTTGATACCACTGAGCAAGGGTACATGGGTGCCCGACATGACCAGTAATACCACGCCAACGGGCGTGGCTTCAGCCAGTTCTGCCGTGGCTAACCATGAGGCATGGAAGGCATTTGACGGCGATCTTGACAGCTTTTGGGAAGCCAATGAAAGTCAGGAAGGCTGGCTGGAGTATTCGTTTGAGACAACGTTTGTCAACGCCATACCAAACATGACCGGGCCATCGACTGGTGGCGCAACGATTTCGGCGTCATCGAATGCTTCGGGCGACGATCCGTGGAAGGCGGGGGACCGGGACGGCAATACCGATTGGCGATCCGGCGGGACATTGCCCCAGTGGTGGCAGATCGATCTGGGTGCGGCACAGACGATTGGGGTGTATTCCATACGTGCCAGCAAGAACAAGAATGAGTTCGCGCCAGAGGACTGGGTATTACAAGGCAGTGCTGCGGCTGGTGGTCCGTGGACGACATTGGACACGCGAACGGGTTTTCAGTGGGATAGCGGACAGAGCCGACAGTTCACTGTGCAAGCGCCTGCGTCGTTTCGTTATCACCGGATCACAGTGACTAATGTCAAGCGCAAGACAATCACAGAGATCATTCCCGCACATGGCACAAAAGGCAAGAAGGGCTATCAGCCAAAGCAAACCGTCACTACCAAGACCGACAATCGTGCCGGATTTTCCGAAGTTCGTATGTCATATGGCGTAGGCATACCGCGAGCGGTCGATGGCTATGCAATTTATCTAGGCCGGAAGGCCAAAGGCAAGAACATCAAGGACCACGCACCACGTACATGGTATTTTGAGGCATGGGATGGTGACGATTGGCGGCTTTTGGACAGTCAACAGGACTTTGAGGACTGGAACCAATACCGGTCGCCCTATTTTGAACTGAAAAACGACGAAGCCTATTTGAAGTATCGCATTCGCATCAAAGAAGTCTTTGAGGAAGGCGATACCAACCCACGTATTGGCCGTTTAACCCTGTCATCGCCGGATGCACCAGCGGTTACTCTGCAAGCTACCAGTAAACTAGGCATTAACGACGACCGTGGCTTTCTGATCACCGACGTTGGCCGGCTGATACGCATCAAAGATGCCGATAACACGTGGCGCTGGGCAACAGTTACTGCCGTAACCAACGAAACCATCATCACCATCAGCGTCGCCGGCAAAGACCCGCTGGTTTTGAACCAGCAGATCAAATTTTGGCGGCTGGGCCTGTGGTCGGACACCACCGGCTGGCCAAACTGCGGGGTTTTGCACGAAGACCGGCTGTTTTGTGCCGGCGCGCACGGCTTTCCCGATCATGTCGTGGCCTCGCGCACCGGGCAGCACACCTATTTCCAGCATGTTGGCCCGGATGACGTGGTGCTGGACGACCACGGCATGGTGCTGCGCTGTAACAGCCGGTACATGAGCCGTATCGTCTGGCTGAAGGCGTCGGAGGAAGCCCTACGCGTCGGAACCGGGGTCAACGAGTTCGTTCTGTCCACGCCGGTCGATGAAGCGCTGAATGCGCGCAACGCCAAGATCAGGCAGACGACGCGGCGCGGTAGCGCCAACCACGAGCCGGCCGTGGTCGATACCGACGTGATATTTATCCAGAAATCCGGTCGTGCGCTCTACGCCAACACCTACGCCCTCGCGCAATCGGGTGAAGCAGCGAAGTACGAGAGCACGCTCATGTCAAAACTGGGCGCGCATCTGCTTGAGCCGAAAGTCGTGCAAGTGGTTTACCAGCAGGAGCCGCATAGCGTCATTTGGGGCCGACGCGAAGACGGTTCCGTCGTTGCGATGACGTATAGTAACGACGACGACATATTCGGCGGGCATAGACACGACTTTTCGGCTACCATCAAAGACCTAGCGGTACTGTCTAGTCCCACTGACAAGCAAGATAGTCTGTGGATGGTAGCAATGCGTGTCGTTCAAGGCCAGACTGTTCATTACATAGAACGTATGTATCGGTTTTGGGATTTTGGCGATATCTTGCAGGAAGACGCAACGTATGTGGATAGTGCGTTGCGCTACTACGGCACGACACCAACCAATATACTTTATGGCTTGCGACACGCGGAAGGTAAGTATCTTGATGTGCTGGCTGATAACATTCCCTACAAGGGACTGGGACCAGTGACCAACGGCATGCTTCAGCTTGAGCGACCGGCTTATTGGGCGGTCTGCGGTATAGGCTTTACTAGCGAAGGCGAGATCATCGCGCCGGACGTGGGAGCCGAAGACGGTACGGCGCAGGGCAAGAGCAAACGCCCGCACAGCGTGGTGCTCAACCTGTGGGAAACCGCCAGAGGCGAGGTCGGGCGCTGGGACGAAGACCACGGCGAGCTAATGTGGACGCCGGTCGAGTACAATTATCCACAGGATGCCAACGTGCCGGAAGTGACGTTACGCACAGTGCAGAGCAAGACGACGGTGCTGCCCGGCGGCTACGGCACCTTGGGAACCGTACGGTTCCGGCAGACGGAGCCGTTGCCGTTCAATCTGGTGGCACTTTATCCACAGATGTACGTGGAGGACGAACGCTGATCCGGTTCGAGCCATGCAAGGCTGACCATATCGATCTGATCGACGCACAGGCTGACCAGCTAAGCGAACGGTCCTTCAATGCGCTGGTGACGGAAGAGCTTGTAGAAAACTCGTTGGCCCTGTCCTGCTGGATCGATGACCAGTGCGTCGGAGCCGGCGGTCTGCGTCCGATCTGGCACGGCCGGGCAGCGGCTTGGGCCTTGCTCAGCCGGAACGCCGGCCCCGCCATGCTGGCGATCACACGCAAGCTGAGCTTCGTTCTGGCTACGATGCCCGCCAATCGCATAGAGATGACCGTCCGCGCGAATTTCCTGCCGGGGTGCCGGTTGGCAGCCTTTTTGGGCTTCCGGCTTGAGACGCCCGTCCCCATGCGGTTTTTCTTCCCCGACGGCGAAGACGCGTTCCTGTTTGCGCGGGTGCGCCCATGACCATGCTGTCGGCTGCCATGCAAGTGGTGGGTGGCGCGGTCGGTGCCATGGGAGCCATGAAGCAGGCCGAGGCGGAAGCCAAGGCGCAGGAGTACAACGCCGCCGTCGCGACGCGTAACCAACGGATCATCAAGCAGCAGACCAAGGAAGCCAAGGTCGATCAGCGGCTGGAGAACAAGCGGCTCTTCTCTGCGGTCAGGGCGCAGATGGGTGCTAACGGCTACTCGTTCACCGGGTCAGCCTTGGACGTGGCTCTGGATACGGCCAAGGAGCAGAGGCTGGAAGTGAAACGCATCGGCTACAAGGGCAAGCTGGCACAGATCGAACAGCGCGACGCGCGGAACCTCGCCTTGATGGGCGCGGATAACGCGCGGTCGGCTGGCCAGCTTAGTGCCGTGTCGCAGTTGCTAGGCGGGCTTGGCGGCGCGGCCACGACCATAGCGAGGACCGGCTGATGGCCCGTATCCCGACCGTCACGGCAAGGGCCAGCCCACTGGCGGGAGCGCCGCAGTCGCAGGCGTCCGGTGCCGACTTTGGCGCGCAGATCGGTCAGGCCGTGCAAGGGCTTGGCAATACCATCCAGAGCATCGGTGGGCAGTTTGCGGCGATTGGCGCGCAGCGGCAGGCCAGCGCCGATCAGTTGGCCTTCGCCACCGAGATGGCCAATACCAGCTTTGCGCCTGCCTTCAATGACACGGTTGATAACTATCCTGATCCATCTGGTGATGGGCTGATCAAGACAACGGAGGAAACATACGACGCATACGTGAATGACAAGCTGGCCAACACCAAGCTGACGGGTAAGGCGCTGGCTGATTATAAAGTCCAGCTACAGGAGGAGAAACGGATTTATCTCGCCAAGGCGGCTGAGCAAGAAAGCACGATGCGGCAGAACAATGCCGACGTGCAAGCCGTTTCTGGCATGGATAAAATCACCAATGACATACGAAGCAATGGCGCAACCACGGATGCCGAGTTCGATCTTGCCTTCAAGAAGGGAATGGACTTGCTGACTGCCCAGCCGGGCATGACGGCATTGGGTATCGAGAAAGGCAAGATCAAGCTAAACGAAGACCTGTCGGTAGCTCATTTTGAAGCCTTGGCCGAAAGCGCGACCACCGAGCTTGAGATCATGGCCTTACAGGACAAGCTTGAGACGGATGTGTGGGCAGATCGTTTCAGCAATGAAAAATACGATGCGATGAAGGCGCATCTGAAGTCTACGCGTAACACCATCAAGGAAGGGACGCGTGTAGAGATTTCATCTACGCTGGACAGCCTATCCCGCAGGCTTGATGCCGGTGGGCTTCTTACCAAGGCAGAAGTTACGGCGGCGCAAGCGCTGGTCCATAGCGCTGGTAACACAGCGACCATTGCGCAAATCGATGCAATGACAAGGATAGAAGTCGTCAACCGGGTTAATACCGATTACAAGAATTTATCTGTAACTGAGCGCAAGCGTAAGATCGCTGACGAGATCAGCGGCGTGCCTAGCGGTGCCAGTGCGCCATCGGGTAGCAGCGGCTCCTATACGCTGACTTATGCCAACCAGAAGAAAACCCGTAACCGGCCGGTGACGCGGCAACTGGGCAACCTGTATGAGCAAGCTGCCAAAAGAGCCGGGGTCACTGAAGTCGTGGTGGTGTCGGGCGGGCAAGCGGCCAAGGGCGAACCCGGTGGGCGAACCGGCTCGACCCGGCACGACCACGGTCACGCTGGCGATATCCAGTTGAAGGTCAATGGCCGTACGCTGGATATGAGCAAGCCTGAAGACTTGAAGATCATGTACCGCTTTGTGCAAGAGGCATGGCGGCTGGGTGCGACCGGGATCGGCGCTGGTACGACCTACATGGGTAATCAAACCATCCATGTTGGCTACGGGGCAAAAGCCATTTGGGGATCAGCCCGTTCCGGCGGCGCTGGACCGCCACGCTGGCTGCAAGAGGCAACCAGCGGCATTCAGGAAGGTGGGCCGATTGTCGATCCCGTCCTGCAACGGACGGGCACGGCCTACAACGTGCCGGCGACGATACTGGACGGCATGTGGTTCGCGGAGAGTTCGCGCGGAGCCAATCCCGGCACGTCGTCAGCCGGGGCGCAGGGTCCATTCCAGTTCACGCGTGACACGTGGGCACAATACGGAAACGGCGGCGATATCAATAACTTCGAGGACGCCGCCGACGCTGCCGGGCGCTATATGCAGGACTTGCTGAAGCAGTTCAATGGCAACATGACCTATGCGCTGATGGCCTATAACTGGGGGCCGGGCAGCGTGCGGACGTGGATCAAGGAAGGCTCTGATCCCAACGCCATACCAACGGAAACCGCCGATTACGTCGAGAAAGTCATGTCGGCTGGTGGCTCCGGTGGCGGCGGCACGCCGGACTACACCGGAGCGACAGGCAGTGGTGGCGGTGGCGGTGGCGGCACTCCGTATTTCGATCCCAGTACGGATGCACCAGCGGCTGGCTATTCATACGCACAGCTTACGGCCATGGCGGCGGTGGAAAAGCTGAATGACGCCACCGAAAGCGCGCTCAATGCCAACTCGGTGGACTATGAGCGAACACAAGGCAATATCTCGTCAACGTTGAGCCTGAATAGCTCGCCGGAAGAATGGGCGCAGCGCGATAAAGACATCTCGGCGTCAACTGTCAGGCATGAATTGCAGGCCAATCAGGTCAAGGTGTTTGACAGCAATGAGATGGCGGGTATCGCCAACATCATGGCCAGCGGCGACAAGATGCAGAGGGCTGCGCTGCTGTCCGGCATAACCAACATGTCGGCAGCCAATCAGGCGTATGCGTGGAAACAGATTGGCGAGACGGACAAGGTAGCTGGTTACGCTGGTTCGATATACAGCGAAGGCAGGAAGGAACTGGCGCTAGA
>Ga0190271_10000433_pt1 | contig 21270 bp, 11 predicted proteins | sample Popmic356T_FD_133747 | JGI IMG/M metagenome (GOLD analysis project Ga0190271, IMG submission 133747) | Populus adjacent soil microbial communities from riparian zone of Weber River, Utah, USA - 356 T | ecosystem: Environmental > Terrestrial > Soil > Riparian zone | place: USA: Utah | collected...
ACCAGTTGTTCCACATCACCCACGATCCGCCGTCCATGCGTATCCAGAACGAATCGTCGTTGGCATTGGGACCCAACACGCGCGGGAACAGGCGATAAGTGCCTGCCTGGCTTACCGTGAACGGAAAGTTGATGTGCCCGGCCGTGTTGGTGGGGGCAGCTGCCGTGCTGTTGTTCCCCGGCTGGATCGTCAGGTATTGCGAGTTCGAAGCGCTGGAATCCGTGGTCCGATTCCACAGCGATCCAGCCTGTGCACATTCGGCCTCGAGCCAGACCGACGTTTGAGCGTTCGCCGTCGCGGCGAAGAGAGAAAGAACCAGCGCCGATAAAATCGTGCGCTGCAAAAACGATCGGCCAATACAAGAAATCAACGCATCCATGGCGTTCCCCTTCGTGGTGAATGATGACCTGCTCGCCCCGTTCCTCGTCGTGGAGACACACTGAATCCCGCCTCGTCTGACGACGTTGCGGGCCGCGATCAGTGCATTCACGCGCGAGGCTGCGGACGAGCCTCCGGCTGGAACTTATATCTTCAACGCGCTCCCGTGCAGTCAGTGAATAGACCTAGTTCCACTCCGAACCGACGTCTTAACCAAAATTGCCTTCCGAATTGTCCCCGCGGCCTGAACGGATCAGATATCGTATACAAAGCCGTCGCGGAATGGCTAGCTACTTGCCGGCCTTATGGGCTGGCCGTTCCAACATTCAGGAGAGGAGTGAACGTGATCATGCTAATCATCATGAAGAACCGCGCGGCGGCCGCGGCCGCGATGCTGGCGCTGCTGGGTCTCACGGGCCTGAGCGCCCCGGCGTCGGCACAGACGCGGCCGAATATCAGCACCAGTTCGTGCAAGTACTACTTCAGGGACATACCCGCAAACACGCTGGTTGCGTATGACTGCGCTGGCATTCGCGTGCAGATGATGCGCACCGTGGATGTTCAGTGCGGTCCCAGCAACGGCACGCCTCCGCATTGCGGCGCAATCGTACGAGATCACATGCGCGCCCGCTGGATCGGTCTGCCCGGCTTCAACGTGTATGCAAGGAATGTATTCAGCGTGAATCCGAACACGTGCAGGCCGACGCTGTCGACGTCATACAGCGCGTGGTGCAGCTACCCTTACCAGACACAGGAAAGTGCGGTCCAGGCCGTCGTGGTTCATTCGCCGATCCTTTGACGCGATCGGCCGGCCGGCGAAAGCCGGTCGGCCGATTCCGGGTGGGATTTGGGCAAGCCCCATATACCTACTGCCGCGTCACGACGACGTTGTCGAAGCCCGCTTCGATCAGGCTTGCGGTACCGGCATCGGCGGCTTCAAAACGAATCCGCACGGTTTGCCCGGCGAAAGCATTGAGATTCACAGTCTGCGTCGTCCATGCGCCGGCCAGGTTGCTAGCCGTGCCCGCACGCGTGAACAACGTCTGCGGGACGCCGTTGGTACCCACCACCCGGACCCGGAAGAAGTCCGCGCTGGTCGCGTTGTTCAGGTGCGCCAGGTAGTAGCGGAACCGCAAATTGACAGTGCCAGCCGGCAGCGCGATGGCGGGCGACTGAACCGAGGTCATTCCGCCATCCACGTCATTAGTCCCCGCTGCGGCGCCCGCCGGCAGACCCGTGATGAAGCAGTTGACCGACGGCCCGTCGCAAGTCCCCAGTTGCAATGCGATGCCCGAGCTCGTTGGCTGCGGATCCCCACGCGACCACAGACCGGTCGACGCGGTATTCGCGCCGGTGACGAGCGTCCAGCCGCGCGCCGCCTCGAAGTCGTCGCTGAACACGGTAGTCGTCGCCGCAGGCTGGAACAGGGCGGTGAAGGTCGTGTCATTGTCTGGCGTGACGATCTCGTGCGTTGCCTGGCCGCCATCGGACCAGGACACGAAGTCGTAGGTCGTGCCGCCGGTGGTTTGCGGAGTCACGGCACCCAGCGTGCGAATGACGCCTTCGACGCCGGTGAACGAGAAGGGCGCTGTGATCGGCATGCCATCGAGTGTGAGCTGTGCGCCGGTCACGTTGCTTTCGATGCGCACGACCGATGTCAGCGGCCGCACATCCACCGACGAAGTGTGCGAGAGCCCTGACGAGTCGCGCACCGTGAGAATCACCCGGTAGAACACGTTCGCGGAGGTTTCGCCGCGATTGGCAATCGTGAAGGTCCCGGTCGTGATGCCGCTCGTGGGCGGCACATGCGGATGCGAGTGATCGTCATGATGGAAATCCACCTGCCAGGTGAACGCGCTCGGTGGCAAGTTGCCCTGCTCGGGATCCGAACCGGTACCGGCGAAGGTGAAGGTCTGTCCGCCGCGATAGGTAGCGCCGTTGGTCGGGGCAGTGATCGTTCCGGTCGGCGCGCCATTGGTCAGCACCGTCAACGTCGCGGAATTGCTGATCACTGTTCCGGCCGAATTGCTGACGACCGCGCGGAACATGGCTCCGTTGTCAACGGGCATCGCCATGTTCAACGTATAAGTCGGGGCATTGGCATTGGCGATGTTCACGCCGTTTCTCTGCCACTGATATTGCAGCGGGGCTGTACCGGATGCGGTCACCGTGAAGCTCGCGGACTGTCCCACCGCCACCGTCTGGCTGGCTGGGTGCGAGGAAATGGTCGGCGCAGTATTTCCCGTGAACTGCACGCGGAATACTTCGCCGCCACCGCGTGCGAGATAGTAGAGCGAACCATCAGTGTGAACCTGGATGTCCACCAACTGGCTGATGCCCGTGGCGAAATCCGCGGATGTCGAGTAGTTCGGCGGACTCAATGTGCGGATGAACCCGCCGCAGAAATCACCGAAAAAATACCGGCCGGCATATTCGGCGGGAAACGTAGCGGTGACCGGACGATAAAACGCCGCGCCCGTGATCGCGCAAAAATTGCCGGCATTCTGATAGGCGTGAACCGGGTAGCGCACCCCGGCGACCCCGGGAGGATTCGGCCCCTCGGTCTGCGGCCAACCGAAATTGGCGCCGGCGATGGCATGATTGACCTCCTCCCACGTGTTCTCGCCCACGTCATTGAGATGAATACGGCCGTTGGTACGATCGATTGCGAAATTGAATGGATTGCGCAACCCCCGTGCCCAGATCGCCTGGTTCATGCCGGTGGTCTGGCCGAGGAATGGATTGTCCGAGGGAATCGTCCCGTCCGGATTGATGCGCAGCAGTTTGCCCAGCGTGGTCGTGAAGGACTGGGAGTTGGCGCTGTTGGCGTTCTCACCGACCGCGATATAGAGCCGGCCATCGGTGCCGAAATGGATGGCGCCGCCGTTGTGGTTGGTCGCCGAGCTCAGGTTGGGCAGGTTCAGCAGCTGTACCTCGCTTCCTGCGGCGGCAACGTCCGGGTTGGCGGCGCTGGCGGTGAAACGGCTCAGCCGGTTGTGAATCGGCGCGGTGGATGTCGTGTAGTACACGTACACGAAATTGTTGGACGCGAAGTTCGGATCGAAGGCGACGCCGAGCAAGCCACGTTCGCCGGCAGAATTCACGCTGACCGTGAGGAATGGCTGCGACAACAGCGCGCCGTTTCTGATGACGCGTAACGCGCCGCCCTGCTGGGCGACGAACAATCGTCCGTCGGGCGCAAAAGCCATCGCCGTCGGACTCGCGAGCCCGGTGGCCACGCGCGTCTCGGCAAATCCGGTCGGCAAGGTTGCGGCCTGCACAGTTGCCATGCCAAACAAACACAGCAGTGATGCCAAAACGAATAACCGGAACGCCGGCCGTTGATCGCGAAGCATTTGAATCGCTGACATACGTCCTCCCTGGACTGCGAGCGAGCTTCCGGTAGTCGTGTGATTCATTCCCTGATCACATCGACTTCGGATTGAGTGGTTCGTATAGATCGCTTCGCGAGTTTTATCAAGACGGCTTCCACCTACACGCGCCATACTTGGCGCGCTGCCGCACCGAAGCAGCGTAAACGGGTGCTGGAATGTTGAAAAAAATACTGACCTGTCTGCTGCTCGCGACGCCTCTCGTGGCCACGACATCCGAAGTGCAGTTCGACAATCCGCTCCTGCGCCAGCGCGCCGACCCGCACGCGATGCTGCATACGGACGGCCAGTACTACTTCATCGCCACCGCCGCGGATTGGGATCGCATCGAGTTGCGCCGCACGCGGGACCTGAACGCGCTAGCTACCGCGGAAACGAAGGTCCTGTGGCGCAAGCACGGGTCGGGCCCGATGAGCGCGCACATCTGGGCGCCGGAAATCCACTTCATCGACGGCAAGTGGTACATCTATTTCACTGCGAGCCGCGCAGACGCGATCTGGGAAGTGCGGCCGTACGTGCTCGAAAATGCCTCGCCCGATCCTTTCAAAGGCGAATGGAAAGAGCTCGGCCGCCTCGAAACCGGTTGGGACAGCTTCTCGCTCGATGGAACCACCTTCAAACACAAGGGCAAGCGCTACTTCGTATGGACGCAGCGCGGACGCACGCCGGAGGAAGGCCGCGGCACGAACATCTACATCGCGCAGATGGATACGCCGAAATCGATCACCGGGAAAGTCACGCTGCTGAGCAAGCCCGAGTTCGAATGGGAAAAACGCAAGTACGATGTCAATGAAGGCCCGGCAGTGCTGATCCGCAACGGCAGGGTGTTCATGACGTTTTCGGCGAGTGCGATCGATGCGAACTATTGCATGGGTCTTCTGACGGCGGCAGCCGATGCGGACCTGCTGGACCCCGCCTCCTGGAAGAAATCGCTTCAGCCGGTTTTCAAGAGTAGTGAGGCCACCGGGCAATACGGTCCCGGGCACAACAGCTTTACGACCACTCGCGACGGCAAGACAGATTTGCTCGTGTACCACGCACGCGAGTACCGCGACATCCTGGGTTCGGAGCTCGCGGACCCGAACCGCAACACGCGTGCGCAGGTGCTGCGCTGGAAGAGTGACGGCACGCCCGATTTCGGCGAGCCGGAAGGAGACCTCGGCAAGGTGGCGCCAAAGCCTTTGTTCCGCGATCCGTTGTTCGACGGCGCCGCCGATCCGGTCATCGTGTACACCGGCTCCTTCGGACGCTGGTACATGCTGTACACCAATCGCCGCGCCAACGCGCAAGCGACCAAGGGCGTGGAGTGGGTGCATGGCACGCGCATCGGCATCGCTGAATCCGTGGATGCCGGCGTAACCTGGCGATACATCGGCGAAGCGGACATCGAGTTGCCGGCGGAGTTTGGCGGCAAGCAGGCGACCCACTGGGCGCCCGACGTGGTTCGCGATGATCTGGGCACCTTCCACATGTTCCTCACGGTGGTCCCGGGCATCTTCGACAACTGGAACCACCCGCGGCAGATCGTTCACCTGACGAGCAAGGATCTGCGGACCTGGCGCGACGCGCGGCCCATCAAGCTCGCAACCGATCGAGCGATCGATGCGGGAGTGATCCGGCTGCCCACGGGCGGCTGGCGCATGTACTACAACAACGAGACCGACAACAAAGCGATCTGGTACGCCGACAGTCCGGACCTCGAGAACTGGACCGATCGCGGCAAGCTCATCACGGACCAGGCCGGGGAAGGGCCGAAGGCATTCCAGTGGCGCGGGAAGTGGTGGTTGATCACGGACGTGTGGAAGGGTTTGGCCGTCTATCGTTCGGATGATGGTGTCAACTGGGCGCGTCAGCCTGACAACCTGCTCGAAGCACCCGGCAAGGGCGCGGACGACCAGGTCAAGGGTGCTCACGCGGATGTGATGGTGAGCGGCGATCGTGCATGGCTGTTCTATTTCACGCACCCAGGCCGAAAGGACACGAGCGCAGACAGCTACGAAACCCGGCGCAGCTCGATTCAGGTGGTGGAGCTGCAGCAGGACGGCGAGTGGCTCAAGGCCGATCGCGATTCATCGACCCGAGTTGCGCTGCGCGCGAGGTAAGCAGCACCACTCAATTTTACGGCGCTTTTCTGCCGTGGCAGGGATCGTCACCCGTATTTGCCTCTGCGTATTCACGCACGGGAATCAGGCATCGAAGGTGAAAACCCTCCTGGCCGAAAAACAGCGACGTTTCGACGATCGCCTTGATTTTTGCGTCACCGCCGGCCGCCGTGCCTACGTCAAACACGAACCGGTATGCACGCTCAATCTGCTCATACCCGCGTGAGTGGGCGCGAACGGGACTGGTAACCAATTTGCCGACCTCGGAATTGTTCTCCACAAAGCGCTCGGCGGCGCGGGTCCGCTGATCCGCGGTCATGCGCTTCGGCGGATTGCTGCTCCAAACGTACTCCATCGACAACAGAACGATGGCCAGGAAAAACACGAAGCAGGCGATGGCATACCGGGGCCTGTGCGACGGACCGCCGCCGAGCTGCTTGTCTACGTAAGAGACAATGCCGGCCATCGCGAGTGTGATCGCGGAGAACGGCGCGGCGAGGATGATCACCCAGGGCGCGACCGCCCAGTATTCCGCCGGTTGCCCTACGCTGCCGAGATTCACGTACACGATGGACGACCAGAACGGCAGCAGGCCGAAGCCGAGATACAGGAATATCGAGCTCGTGCGTCTCATATTGTCAGGCGCGAATTCCAAGTGTGTTAGCACGGACCAAGTTTGTCTCCGTGATCGAGGTGTGCCTGCACAGCACTACGAGGAAGCTCAAGTGTCTTCTTTCCCTTGTGGCAAACCGTCGCGGTATCACCGCCTGCTTTTCCACCGCCGCCAGTCGGGGCAACAACACATGCGTTGACCGAGAGCAGCAGGGCAATCGTGAGTATTTGTTTCATGGAACTCTCCGGTGAATATCGTGAGAAGCCGCCTAACTATAGATTCTGGGACGGTAAATTCATCCGTGTTACTGGTCTATTTCTGTCCAATATCAGCATTCCCACCCGCAACTCCCTGCATGCACTTCGCTTCGGACGATGCTATTTCCCGAACTGGGTTTCAGCAATGGCCAGTGCAGCCTCTTTGGGGGTGCTCGCCCTGCATCCAGGCACAACACTGCAGCTACCAGAGTGCGAAGGCGCGTCCGCAACGGATTCGGCGTTATCGGGGGGGTTCAGGACTTCCGATTTCCTCCAGGATGCTCACTTCAGGAAGGGTCTTAATAAAAAACTTCATTAGGGTGACTGCCCGGCCGGAATCGCCAATACTCGCAACCCTAGGCTTTCTCATCCAGGTCTCGAGGGGTTCGCTCATGGTTGGAATTTCTGCGGTGCACGGGAGTTTGCGCGCCGGTCTAAGTCTGTTCGCTGCGTCCTGCATGCTGTACGCGTCAGCGGGTTTCGCCCAGGCGCAGCCGGCGCGAACTGAAATCGAGACCACCATGAAACGCGCGACGCAATTCATGGTCGAGAAGGTCGCCCATCGCGGCGGCTACCTCTGGAACTATCTACCCGATTTCTCCCGCCGCTGGGGCGAGATGGAAGCCCGCGAGACGATGATCTGGTTGCAGCCTCCCGGCACGTCGAGCATGGGCCACCTGTACCTGGACGCGTATCACGCGACGGGAGACGAGTATTACTACCGCGCCGCCGAGCAGGTGGCGTCTGCATTGATGTGGGGGCAGCACCCGAGCGGTGGCTGGAACTACATCATCGACTTCGCCGGAGACCGTAGCCTGCGGGACTGGTATGCGACCGTGGGCAAAAACGCCTGGCGCCTCGAAGAATTTCAGCACTATTACGGCAACGCGACCTTCGACGACCAGACCACCACGGACGCGGCGCAGTTCCTGTTGCGGCTGTACGTGGAGAAGCTGGATTCGCGCTACCGGGCGCCAGTCGATCGCGCCATCGCATTCGTGGTGGACAGCCAATATCCAGTCGGCGGCTGGCCGCAGCGTTTTCCGCTGAGCCACGAGTTTTCCAAGAAGAATCTGGCCGACTACTCGTCGTACCTCACGTTCAACGACGATGTGGCCTGGGAAAACATTTCTTTTCTGCTCCTCTGCTACCAGGTGCTCGGCGATCAGCGGCTTCTCGATCCGATCAACCGCGGCATGAGCTTCTTCCTGGTGTCGCAGCAGGGCTCGCCGAACCCGGGCTGGTCACTGCAGTACACGCTCGATCTCAAGCCGGCCGCGGCACGTACGTATGAACCCCTGTCACTGGCGACGCACACCACGGCCAGCAATCTCGAGCACCTGATCACCTTCTACGAGCTCACGGGCGATACGAGATATCTCGCGCGTGTTCCCGAAGGCATCGACTGGCTGGAGAAGGTCAAACTGCCGAAGCCGGATGCGGGCGGAAGAACACATCCCACATTCATCGAGCTTTCGACCAACCGTCCGCTGTATGTGCATCGGCGCGGCTCCAATGTGGCCAATGGCGAGTACTACGCCGATTACGACCCCAAGCGTCCCATCGGGCACTACTCCTCCACTCGCAGGATCGACACCGCGGCGCTGCGCAAGAGCTACGAAGACGCTCGCAAGGCGGATCCGCAGGCTCTCGCGAAGCGCTCGCCGCTGGCGGCGGGCACGGGCGTCGTCGAGCTGCCGCGCTTCTTCGCGAGCCGTTATGCGCCACCGAAGAAGGATGGTCTCGATGAGCAGGTGCGCGCCTCGTTGACCTCACTGAATTCGACCGGTTACTGGCCGGCGCCGCTGCCCCAGACCAGTCACCCATATAAAGGAGTGGCTAACAAGGAAGCCGTTGCGGGTGACTTTGCGAGCACTCATGTCGGCGACGAAACCGATACTTCGCCGTTCACGGATACGGCGAAAACGATGTCGATCTCCACGCAGGAATATCTGCGGAACATGAACGTGCTGATTCAGTGGCTGGCGCAGGCGCCCAAGTGACCTCCTGAGAGGCGACATGCGCTCGCGAGTTGCCTCACTCGTTTGTCTGGCGGCCGTGCTGGCTGTCGGGGGTCACGCCGCGACCGCCAGCGCCCAGAATGCGGATGGGTGGATCACGCACGCCGATGTCGGCGCGCGTACACCCATCGTGCTGCACTTCCGTCGCGAGCTGCAGCTCGATCGAGTGCCGGCGAAACTGCCGGTGAGCATCACGGCCGACAATCGCTTCATTCTCCATGTGAATGGTCAGCGCGTGGCCAGCGGGCCGTCGACGGGCACGGTGAAGAGTTGGCGATACGCCAACGTGGATCTCGCGCCGCAGCTCAAGCGAGGCAAGAACGTAATCTCGGCCGTGGTCTGGAATTTCGGCGACTTCGCACCGGCGTCGCAGCAGATCGTCGCAACCGGGTTTCGCCTGATCGGCGACCCGATCTCCACGAGTGCGGCAGGGTGGCGCGTACGAATCGACAAGTCCCATACGGCGGTCAGCGCCAAGGAGCAGATCTCCTGGCAGTACTACGTGGCGAGTGCGCCCGAGGTCATCGACGCGAGACTCGCCACCGACGAAAGCTGGCAGGACGCGGTGCCCGCGCCGGCAGCCGCGTCGCGTACGTTGATCGCCGACCCGTTTCCGCCGCAACTATTCATCAGTGCGGCGCCGGGGAAAGTGGTGCGCAGCTCGCTGGAAAGCGGCGACCAGTTTCCCGCCCGACCGGTGGTGGTTCCGGCCAACAGCAAGGCCAAACTACTGATCCAGCGCGACGTCATGATCTCCGCCTACCCGGAGCTCGAAGTGCAGGGCGGCAGGGACGCAACGATCAAGGTCCAGTATGGCGAAGCGTTGTATGACAAAGACGGCAGGAAGGGCGACCGCAACCTGATCGCCGATCGCCAGATGCGCGGCTTTCACGACACCTTCATCGCCGACGGTCAGTTGCGCGTGTTTGCACCGTTGTGGTGGCGCACGTTCCGATACGTCGAGATCGAGGTGACGACTCAAACAGAGCCTTTGACACTGCGCGCGCTGCGGCTCCACGAGACTGGCTATCCGTTCCAGCAGGTCGCGAGCTTCGACAGCAGCGACGCCGAGCTCAACCGCATCTGGGAAATCGGCTGGCGCACGATGCGGGTGGATGCGCACGAGACCTTCATGGACAGCTCCTACTGGGAACAGCTCCAGTACACGGGCGACACGCGCCTCGAGATGCTCATCACCTACGCGGTGTCCGGCGATGCGCGGCTCGCGCGCCAGGCCATCGAAGCGTATGCGGAATCCGATGTCGATGGCGGCCTCATGCAGGGCGCTTACCCGTCTCGCCTGCCCAACGTCATCGCCACATTTTCATTCGCCTGGGTGGGCATGCTCGCGGACTGGGCGAGCGAGCAGCCCGATCATGCCCTCATCGTGCGGCACCTGCCGCGCATGCGCCGAGTGCTCACGTGGTTCGAGCCGCTGCTCAACAAGCAAGGATTGCTGGGGAAAAATCCGCAATGGAATTTCATCGACTGGTCCGGCCAGGAGTGGGATGACCGCGATACTTTTCCTTCGTGGGGTAGCCAGAACGGCAGTTGCCTCATGACCGCAATGTGGGTAGGGGCGCTCCGGCAGGGCGTGGCCCTGGAACACGCTCACGGCGACAAGACTCGAGCGGCGGAGTTTGGCTCCAGGGCAGATCACGCTCGCGCCGCGATCCGTGAGCATTGCTGGGTTGCGGAGAAGGGATTGTTCGCCGACGACGGAGACCGCAAGGTTTTCAGCCAGCATATGAACGTGTTCGCGGTGCTGTATGACATCGCCACGGCGGAAGAAGCGCCGGAAGTCCTGAAGCGCATCACCACGCGCGGTATCGACGCGCCACCCGGCATGTACGCGCCCACCTACTATTTCGCGTGGTACCTGGTACGCGCCTTCCAGCACGCCGGAATGCCCGAGCGCTACTTCGACCTGCTCCAGACCTGGCGTGATTTGCTCGCGGTCAACTACACCACCTGGCCGGAATCGCGCGACCAGCCCCGCTCGGACACCCACGCCTGGAGTGCGCACCCGACTGCCGATTTGCTGGGCATCGTGGCGGGCATTCAACCGGCGGCGCCGGGTTATGCGCGTTTTCGAGTCGAGCCCGTTCTTGGCAACCTGACCTCGCTCGATGCCACCGCGGCGACGCCGCGTGGGCCGGTGAGGGTGAGTTACCGCGTGGCCGGCGGCAAACTGACCGCCGTGATCGATCGTCCTGCCGCGTTACCTGGAACTTTCACCTGGCGCGGAAAGTCGCACCCGCTGACGAAGACCCACACGACGCTCGAACTGCCTTATTGAAGGAGGACTCATGCCCACCCGACGCGAATTTCTGAATCGCTCCACCGGAATTGTCGCCGGCACGATGCTGGTTGGCTCCGCCGGTTTCGCCCACCTCGCGCAGGCAGCCTCGAAGGCAGCGTCGACCATGCTCCGCCGGCCGATCCCGTCTTCGGGCGAACTGGTCCCCGTCATCGGCATGGGCACCTCCGGAAGTTTCCAGATTCCGGCGGGCAGCGCGGAGTACGAAGCGCTCAAAGAAGTCATGAAACGATTCATTGAGGGTGGCGCGACGCTCATCGACACCGCGCCGACCTACGGCAATGCCGAGGACAACCTGGGGCCGCTCTTGAGCGAAAGCGGATACCGCAAGAAGGCTTTCATTGCGACCAAACTGTCCGGCGTCACCGGCCGGGACGCGGGGCTCGAGCAGTTCAACAACACTCGCCGGCGACTCAAGACCGACACCGTGGAGCTGCTGCAGGTTCACAACCTGCGCGACTGGAAGACTCAGCTCGAAGTGGCGCGCGAGCTCAAGAAAGAGGGCAAGGTGAAATACGTCGGCGTGACTCACTACACCGACTCCGCGCACGATGAAATCGCCGACATCGTGCAGGCCACGAAGCCGGACTTCCTGCAGATCAATCATTCCGTGACCAACCGCGGCATCGAGCAACGCGTGCTGCCGCTCGCGAAAGAGCTGGGCGTCGCGGTGTTGACCAATCGCAATTTCAACGACGGCGCGTTGTTCGGCCAGGTCGCGGGAAAAGCGCTGCCCGGATGGGCGGCCGAAGCCGGCATAACATCGTGGGCGCAGATGTTCCTGAAGTACTCGCTGAGTCACGAGGCGGTCACCGCGGTGATTCCCGCGACCGGCAAGCCGGACCGTCAGTCGGACAATCTCAAGGCCGGTTACGGGCCGTTGCTGACCGCCGCTCAGCAGAAGGAATTGATCGCGCTGATCGGCTGAAGGCGGCGGCAACTCAAATCTTCTCGCGCCCGGACGCGGCCGCGGGGGGCTTCGTCATCCAGATGTAATACGGGTCTGGCTCCATTTGGCGCTGCAATAACAGACCGGCTCCAACGCCGGCTCATAGCACGCCCGGAGGATTCCACCATGGTCGATTTTTCCAGCCGCTTCGTCGCGGTTGCCGTCATTGCGACATTTGTCGCCGCACCTGCAACGGCCGATTCCTCGCCAGAGCGCGCCGCTCTCGAACTTGGAGTGCTCGGTACCTATTCGACCGGACTTGGTGAAGCGAGCTCGGAAATCGCGGCCTACGACAAGCACTTGCGCCGTGTGTTCGTGACCAACGCGGCGAGCCGGACAGTGGACATCCTCGACGTCAGCACGCCTGCGACGCCAACCCGCATCGAGCGCATCGATGTGTCAGCGCTCGGCACCCCGAACAGCGTGGCGATCAAGGATGGGCTCGTTGCCGTCGCCATCGAGGCGCCGGTGAAGACCGACCTGGGGCTCGTAGCGTTCTACAGCTCGAGCGGAGCGCCGATCGCGCAAGTGCGCGTGGGCTCGCAGCCCGACATGTTGACGTTCACGCACGACGGCAAATTCGTGGTGGTCGCCAACGAGGGCGAACCCAGTGGCTACGGTGGAGCGGCGGATGTCGACCCTGAAGGCATGGTCGGCATCATTCGCGTGCCGAATGGAAAGGGTGAGTGGAAAATATTCGGCGCTGGCAACCTGCGCCAGGTGAGCTTCGCGCAGTACAACGGACAGGAAGCGGCCTTGCGCGCGCAGGGCATTCGCATCTACGGACCGGGTGCGAGCGCGGCGCAGGACTTCGAGCCGGAGTACATCGCGGTGTCGGAGGATTCGCGCACCGCGTATGTGACCCTGCAGGAAAATAATGCGATCGCGGTCGTGGACATCGCGACTGCGGCAGTCACGAAACTGCTGCCGCTCGGCTACAAGGACTACAGCGCACCTCCGCATACGACCGCCACCTATGAATGGACGAACCTGCCGGTGGTCGGCAAGACGTCGGCCGGCCAGAGGATAAATCTCGGTGGTTTCTCCGGGCTCGCGTTTGAAGGGACGACGCGCGACGGCAAGCTCAAGTTCGTCACGCACACGGACCGTGGTCCGAACGGCGAGCCGACCGGCATCGTGCGGCCATTTCTGCTGCCGGGCTTCACGCCGCGCATCGTGCGTTTCACGCTCGATCCCGCGAACGGGAAATTCAAGCTGACGCAGGATATTCCGCTCAGGCGTGCCGATGGCAAGCTCCTCACTGGCCTGCCGAACACTGCGCTCTCCACCAACGCGAGCCAACCTTACAACGACGAAGTGCCGGTCGACCTGTTCGGCAATGTCTTGCCACTGGATCCTCTGGGCGGTGACCTGGAAGCGATCGTGGTCGCCGGCGACGGCAGCTTCTGGATGGCGGATGAGTATCGTCCGGCTATCTACCATTTCGATGCCACGGGCCGCCTGCTGGAACGCTTCATTCCGATCGGCACCCACGCGGCGGCGGGCAAACCCGTGCCGGCTGCGGGCGCAGCCGGAGAGTTCGGCATCGAAGTGTTGCCGGCCGTCATCGCTCAGCGCCGTCAGAACCGCGGCATGGAAGCGTTGGCGGAACACAACGGCAAGCTGTATGCCTTCGTGCAGAGCCCGGCACGCAATCCGGTGACGCTGGCCAACGGCGCGCTCAACGTGATGCGCAATATCCGCATCGTGGAGTTCGACACCGTCACGCGCGCCACGCGCATGTTTGTTTATGCGCTCGACAATCCGGCGGTACTCAACGCGACGGACACGCCTGCCGACAAGATCGGTGATGCGGTTGCGGGCCCGAACGGCGAGATCTACGCCGTGGAGCGCGACGACGATGCCGTTCCGGTTTCCGACCTGTCGGTGATCACCAAGAAAATCTACAAGTTCACGCTGGGCGGAGCCACGGACGTGACCGCGGTCGACACGCTTTATCCGATCGTTCGTGGCGGCGTGACGGTGACGCTGTCGCTCGATCAGATGACGACTGCAGAACTCGCGTCGGTGGGCGTGCAGAGCATCGCCAAGTCGCTGCACGTGGATCTGGCAACGGCTGGTTACGCGTCGGTGCAGAAGGTCGAAGGCCTCGCGCTGCTCGACAACGGGCAGCTGGCAGTCCTCAATGACAACGATTTTGGTGTGGCGCGGATCGTCATCGACAATGCGACTGGCACATTCGTGCGTGCTGCCGACTACACACCTGAAGCCGTAACGCTGGGCCTGATCGCCGTGCCCGGACTCGACGCCTCCGATCGTGACTCCCAGATCAACATTCGCGCCTGGCCGCTCCTCGGGATGTATGAACCCGACTCCATCGCGGCTTACAGCGTCAACGGTCACACGTACCTGGTGACGGCCAACGAGGGCGACGCACGCGAATGGCCGGGACTCGTGGAGGAGGCGCGCGTCAGTGCGCTCACGCTCGACGGCGCGGCTTTCCCTGATGCGGCGGTCCTGCGTCAGAACACCAACCTTGGACGGCACACGGTGACGCGCACGCTCGGCGACGCCGACGGAAATGGCGCGCACGAGAAACTCTACACACTGGGCGGCAGGTCGTTCTCCATCTGGGCGTCCGACGGCACGCAGGTCTACGACAGCGGCAGCGACTTCGAGCGCATCACCGCCGGAGTCGTGCCTGCGAACTTCAACGCCAGCAACAACAGCAGCACCTTCGATGACCGCTCCGACAACAAGGGTCCTGAGCCCGAAGCCATCACGGTCGGCGAAATCGACGATCGTACGTATGCGTTCATCGGCCTGGAGCGTACCGGCGGCATCATGGTCTACGACGTCACCAATCCGGCCAGCCCCTTGTTCGTCGACTATCTGAACAACCGCAATTTCGCGGCCGGCACCGGCGATCTGGGGCCTGAAAGTCTGGCGTTCATTTCCGCGCGTGAAAGCCCGAACGGCCGGCCGTTGCTCATGGCCGCGAACGAGATCAGCGGAACGGTGACGCTGTACTCGATCACGTTGAGGTAGTTGGAGAAGCGGCGGACGGCGTCTCGCGACGCCGTCCGCCCTTTTTGACGAAGGCTTCAGTTCGCGCGCTGGAACCGGTTCGCGAACACATGGTTCGCGACCCGGCGTCCCTGCGTGATGCCTTCGGTCTTGTCGAACGACCAGTGGATGCCGAGATAGATGCGGCTCTGGCCGTTTTCCTCTTCCGCCTGCGACAACGTGTTGAAGCTGCGCGGCAGCAGCGGTCGCACCTGGCCATTGGTGTCCCGTGTTTGCCCGTTGAGCTCGTCCGACGTGAAGGTAAACGCGATGTTGTCCCTGCCGTAGTAGTTGCGCAGCGTCTGGAACAGCGCACCGCCGAACGTCGCATGGCCGGAAGGGTACGCCGGGAACGGCGGCGTGAAGTTCACGGCACCGTTCAGGTTGGAAGCCGGCGCGCCCAATGGCCAGAAGTTGACATCACCGATCGTCGCCGGATTGCCATCTCCCGCGCCCGTGGGTCCCGTGCCTGCGTCCGCTTCGCGAATGCCTCCGACGGGACGCCAGTAGTCGTAGAAGAACTTCGAATCCCAGGACGCAATGCCAGCATCAGCCATGGACGTATTCACGAGCGCGTACAGCCGCGCGAGATCGATGACGCTGGTGGCGTTCTTGCTGATCTCGGTGGCGATCTGGTTGTACAGCCGAGGCGGCGCGCACAGGCTCGGCGTGCCGTCATAAGCCCAATAGATACCGATATTCGTCTGGTCCTGGCTGCGCTCTGTCGGTGTGTGCACGACGTCGCCGCCGAGCCGCTTCACTTCATTGAACGCCGTGGTGTACGCGGCACTATTCAGTGCCGGTGGCGGTGGCGTACGGAACTGCGAGGCCGAAGTCATTACGAAAGGTCTTAGTTGGGACCACTGCGCGCCGAGCGCCAGCGGTATCCGGCTGATCGGGTCCTGTCGCCAGCGCCCGGGCAGGTTGCTGGTGATCCATTCGATGCCCACGCGCGGCTCCGGTATCTGGGAACCGTCGTTGGTGCGCATGCCGAGAATGCGCGTTGCGGCGCGGTTGCCGATGGCGACGCCGAGATTCTTCTGCTGTTCCTGCGAAGGGGGAATACGGGCGATTTCTGCGTTGTAGAGGATGTCGAATTGCCCTGCCTGCTCACGGAACAACTGCGTCAGCGTATCTCGAGCCGCCGTGGCGATGGCAGCGTCGAGCGACGCGGGTCGGGTCTCGCGTGCCATGCCGGTGTAGCTGCGATAGCCGCCGCTGATCGCATTGACCGCATCGAACATCGCGATGTGCACGATAGCCATCGCGCGCGCCGAGCGGCCGGGGCCCAGTTGCTCGGCGCCCTGGCGGCCGCCGGGCACCCCGGGAATGTGATCGACACCGGATGCATCGATGGCGACCTGGTTCCAGTAACGCAGCGTATCGATGGTCGCATTCGAGCGGCGCGGTGGGTTGACGACCTGGGAAACGGCGGCGGATGTGAACGCCAGGGCCAGCAGGGTTGCGCAGAGCCTCCTGGTCCTTGGTAGCGAATTCAAAAACATGGTGACACTCCTTGTCGATCTGGTAGTTAGTCTCTCGGCCTTCGCGTGCGGGCGCGTTCCTCCTGCGTTGCCTCGCGCGAAGCTTTGCAATTTGCCACGGATAAGGGGAAAGCAAATGAACCTTTATGCCCAGCCGGATTCTGTCGCGCCAGGGAGACATCGTGGTGGCTGGCGCTACACGCTGTCGGCACGGGGGTCGGACGGCTCCTACATGCGCGCGGCCGACACGTTTCCACGGTCGGTCAGTAGTTAGCGACGGAGCGTCAGTGCTTGCGCTGCCCCGGCTCGAATAGTTCGATCGGGTTGCCGTCCGGATCCTCGATCTGGATCTGTTTTCCGCCTGGTCCAGTTTCCATCTCGTTCCGAAAGCGGATTCCTGCCTGATTCAATTCTTCGACGCAGGCAGCGAGATCCCTGACCCGCAGTACCACGCGATTCCATCCCCCGGGTTCCTGGCGCTGACCAGAAGGCATGGGGCGCGAACCAGAAGCGCGGTGACCGCTCAGCAGGATATTCAATGCGCCGAGTGATACCGCGGCAAAGTCCGGGAGCTGCGCGTGCTCCAGCTTGAATCCAAGTGTTCGCGTGTAGAAATCGATTGCGCGGGCAACGTCGCCGGTCTGGTATCGCACGCCGTGAAATTCCACGTGGAGGCCTGGGGCCGCATGCGGAGCTGATTCGCTTCGGGTGCCGCCTTTCGTTGGTTCCTTCTGTCTTGCCATGACTATCTCCTCCGAAAGCCGCATCGCTATCACGGGCCTTGTTTCGATGCTGTCAGAAGGGTTCCGCGCGTGCACCCACCTACACGCGGTGTCGTCATTGCCCTGCATTGCACCGCTCGCAATCTGCGGGATATTCGCGGGGATGCGGCCGTCCCTCTGGATATTGCTGGTATCAGCGACGCTCGCGAGCGCAGCCAATCCTGGCGCTGCGCAAGCGCCGCGCGCATTGGCCTTTCGCATCGACGAAGGCCGCAACCTCAACAGCTTCCTGCGGGAAGGTCCGGTGGCCGCGCACCTTCTGCTGCGCTCGGGAACGGAGCCGCGCATTCTTGTGGCATTCCCCGCCGGCAACAGCGGCGTAGGCCTCTGGTTCGAGAAAACCGCCGCGGCGGTCGCGTGGACGCTCGTCATTCCGCCCAAGCCAATCACGGCTCTCGATGATCAGGGCCGCGTACTGCGCGGCGTCGAGTTCGAGGTTGAGACAGATGCGCAAGAACTGCTCCCGCGTTCGGTCGTGCTGTCTTCGGTGCGCGTGCTGCGCGATTTTGAACTGCAGGGCGAGGCCCCGCGCGAAGTGATGGTCGCGCCCCGCACCACGGACGACGTGATTTCCTGGGAGCGGGATCGTCTCGACGGCGCCGCCGGATTCAGGCTTTCTGTCGAGGCACAATCGGCTGCGCGTGTGTCCAGCGAGCGCTTCGCCGCAGCACCAGGAGCACCGATGCGGTTGAAGATTCAGGCGCTCACGGGAGAGGCGCCGCTCGCGCCGCTGACTACGCTGCTTGCGCAGCGCACAGGCGACGATACCCGTGCTCGCGACGTGCTTTCCTTTCTGACTTATCAGGACAAATTCCTCGCCGGCTCCTGGCGCTTCAACACCTACTTCGGACGCGACACGCTGATCTCCGCGCTGCTGCTCGCGCCGGTCCTCGAGATGCAGGCGCTCGAGAGCGCAACCGCCTCCGTGCTCGATCGACTCGCGCCGAATGGCGAGGTGGCGCATGAAGAAGACATCGGCGAATTCGCGGTATTGCGCAACCTGCGCGAAGGGCGCGGGCGAGTCGCCACGCCGATCTATGACTACGGCATGGTCGACGACGATTTCCTGCTGGCACCGCTGGTGGCGCGCTGGATGCTGGACGACGAGCGCGGCCGCGCGCGGGCGCCACGGTTCCTGGCCGGTCGCGGAGCGAACCGTGAACGCCACGGAGCGGCGCTGGCGCGCAATCTCGCGTGGCTGGTGGAGCGGGCAGCGGCTTTTGCTGACGATCCGCGCGCTTCGAATCTCGTCGGCATCAAGTCCGGGCGCATGACGGGCAATTGGCGTGACAGCGAACAGGGACTCGGGAAAGGACGCTACGCGTACGACGTGAACGTCGCGCTGGTTCCCGCCGCGCTGGCCGCCGCCGCGCGCCTTGCCGAAAGCGGCCTTCTCGACGAATATTTCGACGTCGAGCAACGGCGCACGCTCGCGCGTGCGGGTGAACGCGCGCAAGTCTGGGCGTCACGCGCGTCACCACTTTTCGCGGTCGACGTTCCGGCGGCGCGGGCACGCCGCGACATCGCCGCTTACGCCAAGGAGACCGGAGTCGACGGGGGGCGTGCGCGGCGCAGCCTGGGGAACAACACTGCATTCGCGTTCCATGCGTTATCGCTGGATGACTCGGGGCGGCCCATTCCGATCCTGCATTCGGATGAAGGCTTCCGGCTGCTGTTGACGGAGCCAGCGCCCGCGGATCTCTCGCGCTGCCTCACCGCGATCATGCGTCCGTTTCCGGCGGGGCTCCTGACCGACGTGGGCCTGCTCGTGGCGAATCCCGCGCTGGCCGGGCCCGATCTGCGACGCGACTTCACGCGATACGCCTACCACGGAACCGTCGTATGGTCGTGGCAACAAGCATTGTTAGCTGCGGGACTGGAGCGGCAGCTTCGGCGCGCGGATCTCCCGCGCCCGATGCGAACGGCATTGCTGAACGCGCGCAACGAGCTGTGGACGGTCATCGAGCGGTCGAAGGCGCTGCGCACCTCGGAGCTGTGGTCGTGGTCCTATGTGGGCCGTCATTACCGCATCGAGCCGTTCGGCCGGCCCGGAGCCGACGTCGATGAATCGAACGCCGCGCAGCTCTGGAGCACGGTGTATCTGGGGCTCGAGCCCCACGCTGCGACGGGGGTTACCAGAGGTACTTCGTCTGGAAACTGATTTCGCGACCCTCGAGCGGCCGCGCCAGCAATACACCTCCGGTATCTGCGGCGACGCCGAAGATGCGTGAATTGCTTTCGGTGAGGCCGAGCTCGTCACTGACGTTCGTCCCGCGCAGCGAAAACTGCCAGTGATCGCCGAAGTCCGCCGTGATGCCGAAATCCCAGGTCTCGTAGGTTCCCAACTGCTGAAGCCCGGATTGATCCTGGGTGTGATCGCCGACATGCGTGTACGTGACGTAGGCACTGAAGTCGGCAGCACCGACAGGTATGCGATAACTGGGCGTCAGCATGTAACGCAACTTGGGCTGGCGCTGCAGTTGCTGCCCCTCGATGGGGGCGCAACCGTCTCCGGTGACGACGTTGCTGTATGGCAGACAGGCGTCGTAATCCGTGTACTCGCCGTCCAGATAGTTGGCGACCACCTGGAACCGGAAGTTTTCGCCCGGTGTGAGCGCGCCGATGAAATTGATTCCCGTCGACTCGGATCCATACGGAATTTGAGCGCCGACCGCCACGCCGGCGTCGTCGGTCGGCTGATAGAGCAGGCCGGTGAAGTCGCGAAAATAAGCGCTGATGTCGGCGTAGAACAGGTCGTTCTCGAATTTGAATCCACCTTCGTAATTGCGAATGACCTGCATGGGCGGAGTATTGCCCGTGGTGCTGCCACGAATGCCGTTGTCGAAGTCGAGGAAGTGCCCGCCGCGGTTCACGCGCACATAGGCGGACATGAAATCGGTGAAGCTGTAATTGGCGCCGACCGTCCAGGAAGTGAAGTCCTCGTCGTAATCCGTCACGGCGAACGTTCCGTTACAAACGCCCACGACGTTGTTGTAGATCGTCAGGGGATTGCCATCGAGATCGGTGTCGGTGCGGTTGCACACGTTGTTGGTGGCGTCCTGCTTCTCGTATCGCACCGAGGCATCCAGCAACCACTTGTCGACACGCCACGAATCGGACAGATAGACCGCACTGTTGAACGCGTGGCCGTGCTGCGTGATGTTGAAGTCGCCGTTGTCGAGAAAACCCTGTTCGTCGGTGCGCTGGAATGTCTGGCCTCCACTGACGTAGCTCACCGTGATCGGCCGCGCGTTCGGCTCGTTGGTCATGAACATCCGGTTGCCGAGCGCCCACTCGTCGTCCATCTCGTAGTAAGCGAGGTAGAGGCCGAGCGTCAGCGTGTTGTCTTCGGACAGCTCCTTGCTCAGCCGAAAATCGTTGTTGATGCTGGTGAGGTTCTTGTGGATGAACCACCAGCCCTGCTTGATGACGCTTTGATCGGCCGGGACCACGCCGCCGCCCACGAACGTTGCGGTCGCCGATCCGGCCGGCAGCGCGAGGCCGCCGAGATCGGTGGGATCGGTGTACAGCGTGTCGAAGAGCGTGGCGGGGTTGGTGCCCGAGAACAGGGCGTTGGTATCGACGTCGCCTTCGTTGGCGAGCAGCTTGTTGCTGATCGACCAGCCGTTGTTGAACGCACGGTCCCAATTCGCTCCCATGAAAAGCATGCGCGCACCGCGTCCATCGGCAAGGTCCGCGGTGGCGCCGCCGCGCGGATAACCGTCGAGCCGCACGTGGCGGATTGCCTCGCTGTAGTAAGTCGAGTCGAGCGGATCGAAGCCTGGATAGCCGCTGAAATTGTCAGTGCCGCGCTGGATCACCGGGATCGGCGTGATGAACTGGTTCCTCTCGTCGAGGTAACGCGCATACAGTGTGAGTTGACCGTCGTCGGACTCATGTTTGAGCGTCGCCGTGAGCTGGCCGCCTTCGTCCGCGGTGAACTCC
>Ga0190271_10000434_pt1 | contig 21255 bp, 19 predicted proteins | sample Popmic356T_FD_133747 | JGI IMG/M metagenome (GOLD analysis project Ga0190271, IMG submission 133747) | Populus adjacent soil microbial communities from riparian zone of Weber River, Utah, USA - 356 T | ecosystem: Environmental > Terrestrial > Soil > Riparian zone | place: USA: Utah | collected...
GCTCGGGTACCGCGTCGTCGATTCGCCGGTGGCCAACATGCACGCCACCCCGATCCAGTTGCCCGTGACCGGCAGCGGGTGGCACGCCGAAGACCACGTGAACAACAGGGTGGCCCAGGTCTACGGCGGGTACGTGTTGCCGGGTTCGCGCTTCGACATCAAGGGCGGCGTGGGTCTGGTGGTCTCGCAATGGCACACCACTGACGGATGGCCCTACCGGGCAATGCAATTCAAGGCAGCGCTCAAGGACACCACGAAGACGGTGCCGCCGCCTGACCCGATCAACCTGTGACGGAACAACAAGATGAGAGGCAGGGCGTGTGAGCAGATCCGGCGTCAAGCGAGTGGTGATCTGGGGAACCGGATTCGTCGGCCGAATGGTGATCGCCGAGGTCGTCAAACACCCCCGCTTCGAGTTGGTGGGAGTGGGAGTCAGCAACCCGGACAAGGTCGGGCGTGACGTCGGAGAGCTCTGCGGGCTCGGCGGCACCCTCGGGCTGGCGGCGACCGACGACGTCGACGCACTGATCGACCTGAAACCCGATGCGCTGGTGCACTACGGTCCGACGGCCGCGCACGCCGAGGCCAACATCGCGCTGATCACCCGCTTCCTACGGGCCGGCATCGACGTCTGCTCCACCGCGATGACGCCGTGGATCTGGCCGACGATGCACCTCAACCCGCCGAACTGGATCGAACCGATCACGGTGGCCTGCGAGCTGGGTGAGTCGTCGTGCCTCACCACCGGCATCGATCCCGGGTTCGCCAACGATCTGTTCCCGATGACGTTGATGGGGCTGTGCTCGGAGGTACGCAAGGTCCGTGCATCAGAACTGCTGGACTACACGAACTACGAGGGCGACTACGACCGCCAGATGGGCATCGGCAGGCCGCCGGAGTACCGTCCGATGCTGGAGAACCCCGATATCCTGGTGTTCGCTTGGGGTGCAACGGTTCCCATGATCGCGCATGCCGCGGGGATCATGCTCGACGAGATCACCACCACATGGGACAAATGGGTGACGCCAGGGGAGCGCAAGACCGCCAAGGGAATCATCGCGCCGGGCAACGTCGCGGCCGTGCGGTTCACCATCAACGGGGTGTACCGCGGCGAGACCCGCATTCAACTCGAGCATGTCAACCGCATCGGCAACGACGCGGCACCCGACTGGCCGTCGGGAAACGAGAACGACGTCTACCGTGTGGACATCGAAGGCACCCCGAGCATCTTTCAGGAGACCGCGTTCCGGTTCACCGACGGTTCGGGACGCGATGCGGCGGCGGCCGGCTGCCTGGCCACCGGCCTGCGCGCCCTCAACGCGGTGCCCGCCGTCAACGACCTCTCACCGGGCTGGGTCACCACACTGGATCTACCGTTGATCCCGGGAGCGGGGACCATCCGCTGAGCGGACGGTGGGGCGGATAGGATGGCAACCGGAGGCCTTCGGAAGTCGTTGAGCCACTGAGGATATCCCGCCGAGCGCGGCACCGCCGTCAGGTGTTGGGGCGCTTCATCAACACGACGTGCGCCAGCGGGATCTGCATCTGCTCGGGCGCGGCGCGCAGGCGCTCGGCGATGCCGGCTTCGAGCCGGTCGCACAACTCGCCGGCCCGCGGATCCGCGGCCCCGCCGGCAAGCGCCGTCGACAGAGTCGGGAACACCGAGGCCCGTGCGAACCCGGCCCATCGTGCACCGAAAGCTCTTGCATCACTGTCGATCCGATAGCGGCCCCAGAACCGGTCGTCGGCGTCGAACACTTCGAGGTGCTCGATCTCGAGTCGCTCGAAGCGTCCCGACGGCGCGAACGGCGCCGCGAAGTCGGAGGCGCGCCGTCCAACGGTGGGGACGCACATCCGGGACACCTCGTCGGCGGTGAGCAACCCGTCCGACGCCAGCTCGGCGAGTGTGTCCATCATCGCCGACAGCAGCGGCCGGTAGCCGAACTCGCCGTCGTCGCCGACGGCCATCGTGGTCACGACCAGACGGCCGCCCGGGCACAGCTCCCGGCCACGGAACGCGACGAACTCGTGCCAGTCGTGCGCGGCTTGCTTGGCGTAGGCGGCGCGCACCGATTCGTCGGCGCAGTAGGCGACCTGGAGGTGGTCGCCGATGACGGCGGGAACCCGGCTCAACCATTGGATCGCCCAGGAACTCCAGCCGAGGTTGACGCTGTTGGAGGGCAGAATCTGTGAATAGAAGGACCGGCCCACCGCCGAAGCGAAGGTCGCGCGGTCCTTGCGCAGATAGGTGTCCGGATCCTCCTCCAGGGTCCGGAACAGCGCGGTGAAATCGTTGTCGGGCATATCGGTGTGAGCGACGAGCACCGAGTGTTCGGGGCGGGTTCGCTTGCGGAGCACCGCTATCGCAGCGCCGACCGGCAGCAGCGAGTTGTGCCCGCTGGATGCGCCGTAGTCGGCGATCACGATCGGCTGTGGCGGTGACGGGATCGGCACCGCGGCGGCAGACCGCTCGAAAACGGCGATCGCCGACTGGAGCCCGGCCGCCTGCAGACGTGAGGCGGCGGTGTACGACCCGCTGTCCGTCGGCTCCGGCTGCACGACGATGCTTGACTCAGGCATCGCGACCTCCGAGAACGTCAAGGCAATCCGGTTACTGCGAACGGTAGTCCTTGTGCGGCAGCCGCGCCGCAGAAGGGCGCGCAGAAGGTGAGCGTGGCACACTCAGCGCATGGCGGGACGGGTCGGTCCGCGGATCGCGCTCATCAGCGCGATCCTGACGCTGGTGGCCGGGGCGGTCGGGTTCGTCGTCGTGCTCGTGCTCGGCGCGTTCGTCCTCGACGAGTTCGACGCCTACGGCGAAGTGCCGATCCCCGGATCGGGCAGGCTGCACCTGCCGGCGGGAGAGGTCACGATCAATTTCCACACCCTGGTGACGGGGAGCGGCAACGGCAACTTCCCGATTCCGCCCCTGACGCTCGGCATCACGCCGCCCGACGGGGTGCCCGACCCGGTCGTCACCGAGTCCGGCGGTTCGACGACAACTGTCAACAGCGATGTCCGGGTTCGCATCTGGATCGCGCAGATCCCACAGGACGGCGTCTACGACGTCCGCACGGATGGCAACGTCAACGGCTACATCAACCCGCAACTGGCGTTCGGCCGCGACACGTCGCCGGACTGGTTGCTGTGGGTGTTCGGCGGGTTGTTCGTCGCCGGCGTCGCTGAGCTCACCTTCGCGCTGTCGTGGCGGGTGCGCTCAGCCAAGAAGGCGCAACCGTTGCGCGCTCCGGTGAGCCTGGACGAGCCGAGCTGGCCGGGTCCACTCCCGCCGCCGCTGGCGACCTACGAGCCCAGCGACCAGGGCGTGCGGCTCCAGCAGCTCAAGACGCTGGCGTCGCTGCGCGATTCCGGTGCGTTGACCGAAGCGGAGTTCGAGGCGGAGAAGCGCCGAATCCTGGGCGGTTAGCGACGCCGACGCGCGGCCGCCACGTTACGGTGCTTGAGCCGGCACCTGACCTCCTATGCCACCGTCCAACCGGTCCACGCGCGCGGCGAGACCGCTTGCACCGTCGCGGGGACAGCGATCGAGTTGACGACGCCGGAGAAGCGGTAGTCACCACGATTGCCGCGTAACAGGTCGCGGCTGGCGAGCGCGCGCAATTACACCGCAACCCCGGCGTTCGGGCACAGACACGCGCACTCGCGGAGCAACGGACTTAGCTGCCGCGGGACACCCACTCGTCGTAGTGCACGATCTCGTCGCCGACGGTCGTCGAGTCGCCGTGCCCGGTGTAGACGACCGTTTCGCCGGGAAGCGTCCCGAGCCGGCCCGAGATCGACTCGAGAATCGTGGGGAAGTCGGAGAACGAACGGCCCGTGGCCCCAGGCCCACCCTGGAACAGGGTGTCGCCGCTGAACACCGCATTCAGCTCGGGTGCGTGCCAGCACACCGAGCCCGGCGAGTGCCCCGGCGTGTGCAGGGCGCGCAGCTCGGTGCCTGCGACTCGCAACGTGTCGCCATCGGACACCGAGCGGAAGTCGCTGTCAGGATGGGTCATTCGCCACAACACGTCGTCGGCCGGGTGCATCAGCACTGGGGCGTCGAGCGCCTCGCCGAGTTGGGGAGCGACGGTGACGTGGTCGTTGTGACCGTGTGTGCACACCACCGCCACCACGTGCCTGCCGCCGACGGCGGCGATGATCGGCTCGGCGGTGTGGGCGGCGTCGAACACCACCACCTCGTTGTCGTCGCCGAGGATCCAGATGTTGTTGTCGACGTCCCAACTGCCGCCGTCGAGCTCGAAGGTGCCGCTGGTGACCAGGCGCTGGATCGGGCCGCCGTTCATGATTCTCCGTTCTTCGCGCGAGCGCTCATCATGCTTGTCCGTTCTTCGCGCGAGCGCTCATCACGGCTTGTCCGTTCTTCGCGCGAGCGCTCATCACAGGATCACCACGGATCGCAGGACTTCACCGGCGTGCATCTTGTGGAAAGCCTGCTCGATGTCGGCAATCCCGATGCGTTCGGAGACGAACTTGTCCAGCGGGAACCGGCCCTGCAGATACAGGCTGATCAGCGTCGGGAAGTCACGCTCGGGCAGGCAGTCGCCGTACCAGGAGGACTTCAGCGATCCGCCGCGCGAGAAGAAGTCGATCAGTGGCATCTCCAGCGTCATGTCCGGGGTGGGCACTCCGACCAGGACCACGGTGCCCGCCAGATCGCGGGCGTAGAACGCCTGCTTCCAGGTCTCGGGCCTACCGACGGCGTCGATGACGACGTCCGCGCCGTTACCGTCGGTCAGATCCTGGATGGTCTCCACCGCGTCGAGCTCGCGGGCGTTGATGGTGTGGGTCGCCCCGAACTCGCGCGCCCAGTTCAGCTTCCGGTTGTCGGTGTCGACCGCGATGATGCGCTTGGCGCCGACCAGCCGGGCGCCGGCGATGGCCGCGTCTCCGACGCCACCGCAGCCGATCACCGCGACAGTGTCGTCGCGGCTGACCGCGCCGGTATTGATCGCCGCACCCAGACCTGCCATCACCCCACAGCCGAGCAGCCCGGCTACGGCGGGGTCGGCCGCCGGATCGACCTTGGTGCACTGCCCTTCGTGTACCAGCGTCTTGTCGGCGAACGCGCCGATGCCCAACGCGGGGGTCAACGGCGTTCCATCGGTCAGGGTCATCGCCTGGGCGGCGTTGAACGTGTCGAAGCAGTACCACGGCCGGCCGCGCTTGCACGCCCGGCACTGCCCGCACACCGCGCGCCAGTTGAGGATCACGAAGTCGCCCGGCTCCACGTTCGTGACGCCGGGGCCGATGGATTCGACCGTGCCCGCGGCTTCATGGCCTAACAGGAACGGGAATTCGTCGTTGATGCCGCCGTCGCGGTAGGTCAGGTCCGTGTGGCACACGCCGCAGGCGAGGATGTCGACGACGACCTCACCCGGTCCTGGGTCGGGGATGACGATGTCCACCACCTCGACTGGCTGAGCCTTCGTCCGGGAGATCACACCTCGCACCGTCTGAGTCATGGGTACAACCTAATGCTTCGGCCCAGGGTCTAATCGTGTTCGGCATGAGGTCGATATCGGGCACACTCGACTTGTGCCCGAGCACCTGGCTGTACCGGATCCCAACCGCCTGCCGACCCTATTCCTGTCGCACGGCGCGCCGCCATTGGTCGATAACGCACTGTGGGTTTCGCAGCTGAAGGCGTGGGCGGGCGAGCTGGCGACACCGTCGGCGATCCTGATCGTCTCCGCGCACTGGGAGGCCGCTCCGCTGACCATCGGGTCCACCGATGCGCGCACCCCGCTGACCTACGACTTCTGGGGCTTCCCCGCGCACTATTCCGAGGTCACCTACGCCGCACCGGGAGCGCCGGGACTCGCCGCGGACATCGAGGCGCTCATGCCCGACACCGAACCGGTGCACCACGACCCAGATCGCAGGCTCGACCACGGTGCCTATGTACCGCTGACGGTGATGTATCCGCAAGCCGACATCCCGGTGCTGCAGATCTCGCTGCCCACCCTGGATCCGGCGAGGCTTCTGCACCTCGGCGAGCGGCTGCGGCCGCTGCGTGACGACGGCGTGCTGATCATCGGTTCGGGCTTCACCACCCACGGTCTACCTTTCCTCCACGACCCGTCGCCCGACGCCGTGGCTCCGGGCTGGTCGGTGGACTTCGATCAGTGGGTGCGCGGGCGGCTCGCCGCGGGCGACGTGGATTCGCTGGTCGACTTTCGCGCCACGGCCCCAGGAATGCCCTACGCGCACCCCACAATCGAGCATTTCGCACCGCTGTTCGTCGCACTCGGTGCGTCGGGTGACCCCGAGCAGCGGCCCCGGCAGGTGATCGACGGCTACTGGATGGGGTTGGCCAAACGCTCTATCGAACTGTCCTGAGCAGGCAGATCGGCATACCGTAGAAGTCGATGTTGACCGACACCCAAACCGACCTGCTCTTCGCCGCGCGTGCTGCGCACCAGCGGCGGGACTGGGCCGCGAGTTATCGGGCGTTCGACCTCGCCGGCCGGCATGCACCGCTGCACACCGACGACCTGGATGCGTTCGCGTTCGCCGCCTGGCGGCTGGGCCACATCAAGGAATCCAGCCGGGCCGCCGAGCGGGTGTTCGCGGAACTGACCAGGGCCGATCCGGCCGCCGCCGCGATGAAGGCCAACGAGTTGGCGCTGGCCTGGCTGGTACGCGGCGACATCAACATCGGGCAGGGCTGGATGAACCGGGCCCGCCGGCTGCTCGCCAATGAGGAGGAGAGTCCGGCCCACGGATACCTCACCTACCTCGACGCCGCCGTGGCCGCGATCACCCAGGACCTCGACACCCTGACGGTCCGCGTGCAGGCGCTGCGTGAGATGAGCGGACGGCTGGACGCACCGGCGATCAGCGCGCTCGGCCTGATCGCCGGCGGGATAGAAGCGATCCTGCGCGCACGGACGGCCGAAGGTTGGGCAATGATCGACGAAGCGATCCTGCCGCTGCTGGCTGACCAGGTTCCGATCGAGTGGGCAGGCGACATCTACTGCATGGTCCTGCACCACTGTCACAAGCTCGCCGACCTGCCGCGGATGCGCGCCTGGACGCAGTCGATGGAACAGTGGTGCGGCGTATCCGGGTCGGTGCCCTACGGCGGGGTGTGCGATGTGCACCGATTGCAGGTGCAGGTCGCCACCGACGACTACCGGGTTCTGGAGGATCGGCTCTTACTGGCGAGCCGGACGCTCGAGGAGGTCAACGCCTGGGCGGCCGCTGAGGGGTACTACCAACTCGGCGAGGTGCGTCGGCTTCTGGGTGACTTCGACGGCGCGGCAAACGCATTCGGGCAAGCCCGGTTGCTCGGCATGGATCCGCAGCCCGGCGAAGCACTGCTGGCGTGCCGGCGGGGTGACGCCTCCGGCGCGTGGACGGCGATCCGGCTCGCGCTCACCGGCAAGGATCGGCTGGCCCGGGCCCGACTGTTGCGGGCTGCGGTCGAGATCGCGTTAGGCCGCGATGCCCTCGACGAGGCCGAAACCTATTGCCGTGAACTGGAAGCGGATGCCAAGGCATTCGCGACTCCGGGATATCTCGCCTGGGCCGCGCATGCGCGCGGTGCCGTGGCGGTGCGCCGGGGACAGTTCGAGCCGGCATTGGAGTCGTTGCAGAAGGCGTTGCGGGAGTACCGGGTACAGCAGTCCCGCTACGAGACGGCCGAAGTGTACGAGTGGATGGCGTTGGCGCGGCGGGGGCTGGGGGCGCGCGAACCCGCGGCTGCCGATGCGGCGACGGCAGACGCGATCTACGCCCAACTCGGCGTGGAACCCGCCGGGATCTGCGGATCGCCGTCGCCCGGTGGGCTGACCCGGCGCGAATTCGAGGTACTGGCATGCGTCGCCCGCGGCGCCACCAACCGGCAAGTCGCCCAGCAGTTGCATCTTTCCGACAAGACCGTCGGCAGGCACCTGGCCAACATCTACGCGAAGATCGGGGTGTCTACCCGGACCGCTGCGGCCCACTGGGCCCGGGACAACAACGTCCTGCATCAATCGCACCACTGATCGGCGGCAGAGTTGCATCGAGTGACTGATTCCGCGCCCGGTACCGGTGGCCTAGCGTGTCAGTCATGACGACAATGCATGAACAACAAGTGATCTCGACCGACACCACCGAGGAGTTCGCCGGCCGCATCATCGGAACGATCGATGCCGCCAGCACGGCCATCCTCTTGTCGATCGATCATCAGACCAGGCTGTTCGCCACCCTTGCCGAGCTGCCTGCGGCTACCAGCACGCACATCGCCGATGCTGCCGGGCTGAACGAACGGTATGTGCGGGAGTGGCTGGGCGGCGTGGTCGCCGGCGGAATCGTCGACTACGACCCTGCGGCACAGACGTATTCGCTTCCCCAGCACCGCGCCGCCGTGCTGACCCGAACCGCGGGCCCGGATAATCTTGCGCGTGTCGCGCAGTTCATCCCGCTGCTGGGCGAGGTGGAGCAGAAGGTGATCGGCTGCTTTCAGCACGGCGGTGGGTTGTCCTACAGCGAGTATCCGCGCTTTCATACGCTGATGGCCGAAGAGAGCGGCGAAGTGTTCGACGCCGCCCTGATCGACGTGATCCTGCCGATGGTCGACGGGTTGCCGGCACGGCTGCGAGCCGGTGTCGATGTGGCCGACTTCGGGTGCGGTAGCGGACACGCCGTCAACGTCATGGCGCACGCATTCCCGGCCAGCCGGTTCGTCGGGATTGATTTCTCGGCAGAAGGGCTGACGGCCGGCGCCGGCGAAGCGCGCCGGCTCGGGTTGACCAACGCGACCTTCGAAGCGGTCGACGTCGGGGGCTACCACGCGACCGAGGCCTTCGACGTCATCACCGCGTTCGACGCCATCCACGACCAGGCACACCCGGGACAGGTACTGGCCAACATCCATCGGGCACTGCGGCCCGGCGGAGTGTTCCTGATGGTCGACATCAAGGCCTCGAGCCGACTGGAGGACAACGTCGGCGTGCCGTTCGCCTCCTACCTGTACACCGTCTCGACGATGCACTGCATGAGTGTCTCGCTGGGTCTGGACGGCGACGGGCTGGGGACGTGCTGGGGCCGGGAGCTCGCGACCTCCATGCTGGCGGACGCCGGGTTCGGCGACGTGCAGGTCCGCGAGATCGAGTCCGACCCGATCAACTTCTATTACATCGCCAGGAAGTGAGTCATCGCTAGGCTCTCACTCGATGAGCGCACTCGACGTCCTCGACGACTGGCCGGTCCCCACTGTCGCCGCTGCGGTGGTGGGGCCGTCCGGGGTTCTGGACTCCTACGGAGACACCCAGCGCCGCTTCGCTCTGGCGTCGGTGACCAAGCCGTTGGCCGCCCGCGCGGCCCAGGTGGCTATCGAAGAGGGAGCCGTGGACCTCGACACGGAGGCCGGCCCGCCCGGATCGACGGTGCGGCACCTGCTCGCCCATACCGCGGGCTACGAGATGACGTCGGCGAAGGTGATCGCCAAGCCGGGTACCCGTCGGATTTACTCCAACCACGGGTTCGCGGTGCTGGCCGAGGTGCTCGAGCGGGAAACATCCATCGTGTTCGACGCCTACCTGGCCGAATCCGTCCTCGAACCGCTCGGGATGGCAGACACCGTCCTCGACGGCGGCGCGCCGGCCGCCGGCTACGGGGCGACGTCGACGGCCGATGACCTTGTGGCATTCGCCGGCGACCTGCTGGTGCCGGCGACGGTGTCCGAGCAGATGCACGACGACGCCACCACCGTGCAGTTCCCCGGGCTGTACGGGGTGCTGCCCGGCTTCGGTGTGCAACGGCCGAACGACTGGGGCCTGGGGTTCGAGATCCGGGGCGGCAAATCCCCGCACTGGACGGGCGCGGCCAACTCGGCCCGCACGTACGGCCATTTCGGCCAGTCGGGCACGTTTCTGTGGGTCGATCCGGTGGCCGAACTGGCGCTGGTGGTGCTGACCGACCGCAAATTCGGGGAGTGGGCGCATTCGGTGATGCCGGCGCTCTCTGATGAAGTTCTGAGAGAATTCGGAGCGGACTAGCGCAACATCCGCCTCACGAGGCACAATGGTCTCGCAAGACACATGCAACTACTACTGCATCTTTTGTCCCGCGGTAATCACCAGGTCGTTGGGGAAGACGTCCCTCGTGGAGCCGAAGGAGCAACAGATGCGTGCAGCGAACCAATTCGCCGACGCGACGACGGGCGTGGTGTACATCCATGCCTCACCCGCGGCGGTGTGTCCCCACGTCGAGTGGGCGTTGTCGTCGACTCTCTCTGCGAGGGCGAATCTGAAGTGGACCCCCCAGCCCGCCATGCCCGGGCAACTGCGTGCGGTTACCAACTGGGTCGGGCCGGTCGGCACCGGAGCCCAACTGGCGAACGCACTGCGCTCGTGGTCGGTGCTGCGCTTCGAGGTGACCGAGGATCCCAGCCACGGCGTCGACGGGCACCGCTGGTGCCATACCCCGCAGCTCGGTCTGTGGAGCGGCCCGATGAGCGCCAACGGGGACGTGATGGTCGGCGAGATGCGGCTACGCACACTGATGGCATCGGGCGCGGAGACCCTGGCCGTCGAACTGGACTCGGTGCTCGGCACGGCATGGGACGACGCGCTGGATGCCTACCGCGACGGCGGGGACACCGCTGAGGTCAGCTGGCTGAACCGCGGAGTCGGCTAGGTTCCTCAGCACGCGGTCAGTTCTCACTGATGCCGATCCGTGCGTGCAATCGCGTCAGCGGCTTGGGTGCCCACCAGTTCCACTGGCTGAGCACATGCATGAATGCGGGCAGGAGCACCATCCGAACGAGCGTTGCGTCAACCAAAACAGCGAGTGGCAGCCCCAGACCAAACATGCGGATGAAAGCCACCTGCCCGGACAGCTCGGCGGCATACTCCTGGGCTTCGTTGTCACTGCCGGCCACGGAGGCGATGACCAAACCCGATCTGGCGTCGTTGCTCACCAGCTGAGCGGCGCCCGCGACGAAGAGCACAGCGACGGCGATGATCCTCCGAGGCGCCGCGATGGCCAGCAGGGCGATCCAGTGCAGCACGTCTTCCTCTCATGGAGATATGCGGGATCCTGAGAGATCCGACGCAATTTATCGGGGCAGGCAATAGGCCGCTCGACGATTCGCTAGATGTGCAGGCCACGGTTCGTAGACACCGGGCAGACGACCGCCCGCGGTCATCTGACCTCGGATACGAGCATTTCACGTGTACATCGAGCAAAGTCGCCTCCCATATGTGATTCTGTTGCTATGCGTACGGAGAGCGCCTGATGTCGCACCGCTTGAATGATTCGGCGGTGTGCCGGAATGGTGGACTGCCCATGATGTCGCAACCGGCGATCGACACCGTTTCGGCTATCCATCGATGCGCCCCGGTCGGGGTTCGCCATGCTCGCTGATCACTCGCTGACTACACCGTCCGATCAACTGACCCTCGCAGCCGAGCGGATGCACGAGATTCTCATCACCGGGGGCACTTTCGACGCCATCTACCGCCACATCCTCGCCGTTTCGGGCAAAAGGCTCCGAACCCGCCTAGTCCTGGACTGCGCGCAGTTACTTCCTTCTGCCGCGACCGTGCCGCTGCGAGACGCCGTCGACCTGGCCTGTGTGATGGAGATGCTGCACGAGTCGTCGCTGGTGCACGACGACGTCTGTGACGGTTCCCTCTTGCGGCGCGGCGCCCCGTCGGTTGCCGCCGCATTCGGCATCCGTACCGCCGCCCGGGCAGGATTCCACTTGGCGGGCGCCGCTTTTCAGGTGCTCGCACGGGTCATCGCCGACAACCCCGTGGTCTTTTCACGCCTCGGCGAGGCCCACGGTGTCACTTACCTCGACCAGTTGGCAAACCTCTCCCTCGGTCAGCTTGTCGAGACGCTGCCGGCCGCCGACGAGGACGCCACTCTGCGTCGGCACTATGAGTTCGTGGCCGGCGCGAAGTCCGGCACGCTGTTCCGGCTGTGCTGCTCCTACGGAGGCACCGCGGGCGGTGTCGACGACGATCGGCTGCGCGCCCTGATGCGGTACGCCGACCAACTTGCCCTGGCCTTTCAGATCATGGACGACGTCCGCGACGTCGAGGGTGGCCCCGCGCTGGGCAAGGAAGCCGGAGGCGACCTCGACCGCCGCGTACCGACCTGGCCGGTGATCGAATGGCTGGCCCGGCGGCCTGGCTCTCGCGACATGTGGATGTCCGAGGCGACCTCCAGCGCGGAGTTGCAAGCTGACCTGGTGGATAGCGGGGCCACCCTGGCCGCCCGCACGGTCGCGGCCCGCGCCGCGGAGACGGCCCGCCGCGCACTGGACGTGTTCCCGTCCACTCCGGCACGTGACCGCCTCTGTGATCTCTCTGTTCAGACGGTGGCGCGATGAGCGGAAAGCAGCTCGGCACACTGGTTTACGGGCTGGGGCACCTGCGCCGCGCACCAGATCTCGCCGCCTTGCGAGCGGCCCGATCACCCGACGAGCTGGCTCGGCTGGCGATCATTCCGGCGGCCAGGAACTTGGGCATCTCGGCCGCGTTCCTGCCGATGGAACTGCAGCCGGAGGTCACGGCTGCCGTCCTGGCCTGCCGGGTGCTCGACGCTTACGAAGACCTCGTCGAGCGCCCGTCGGCCGGCGGCGCCGTGCTGGCTGCCGTGGCATACCTCAACGGCATGACCGACGCGCCACCCCCGCCACCGCCCGCGGTTGCCATCCGCGACAGCGAAGCCGTGGATCTGGTGCTGGCCGAGCGCATCCGCGACGTCCGAGCGCTGCTGGCGGCGCTGCCCGTCGCAGGCCGGCAACGGGTCGGTCAGATGCTGTTCGACGTCGCCAGGGTGATGGCTCACAACGTCGGTTCACCGCTGCCGCGAGCCGTCTACGGTCGGGGCGTGCTCGGTCGGGTGGTGCTCTACGTGTGCAGGTTGATCAGCGAAGACACCGCTTGTGACGATGCTGACTCGAGTGAGTTGGCCGAGTGTCTGGGCGTCATCGCTCAGCTGGCCAACGACCTACGGGACTGCGAACTGGCGCTGTACGGTGTCGGCGATCGCGAGGAACTGACCCGGGCAGCAATGGTGCGGCTACTGGCGCCGGCCTTGGGTGGCTTCGCCCTTCTGGCCCGGATCGGCGCACGTACCCCCAGTCGGGGCGCCCGGATGGCGATGGCCCACATGACCATCACGACGACCGCATTCCTCGCTACCGCGGTAGGCGCACGCGCGGCCTATCCGCGACAGCTGCAGCTCTGTGCCGCCGTCCTGGCCGCCCAGTCGCCCCGGCGGTGGGCGGCGATGCTCGACCGGGTGCGGCGGTCCACCGACGCGGCGATCTGCAAAGTGCTCGATGGCTCACCCGCCGTGCTTGCCGACCCCGTTCTCGTCGCAAGATCCGAGCCGGGTCTGGCGGCGCTGATCGTTGGCACCACTTTCGATTTCGTCGAGTCCCTGCCAGACGAACCACTGACCGGTGAACTGCCCGTCGTCCAGGTGCGCCGGATGATGTTCGCCGATCACCTGGCCTTCGGCGCCGTCGAATGGTTGCGACCCCGCGACGCCGACGGTCTTGCCGCTCTCGCCACGCAGTTCCAACTCGCTGCCATCGACGCCGACACTCCAGGAGCCCGCACATGACCACCCAATCGACCCATCTCGATATCGGGAGCTCCGTCGCGCGGACAGAACGCCTGCCCTTCAGCCGGCGGTTGTTGAAGCTCGAGCACCCGGCGAACATCGGCCCTCTGGCGCATATCGCGCTGTGGCTTTCACTGCTCGCTGTCGGTCTGCTGGTGCCGGGCGCCACGACCTGGTACGTGGCGATCCCGCTGATCGCCCTGCAGTCGCTGCTGAATCTCTCGATCACCATCGGGGTGCTCCATATGCACACCCATCGGCCGTTGTTCGTGTCGCATCGGATGAACCGGGTGACCGACCTGCTGTGCTGCTTGCCCGGTGCGCTGACCGGCGCCGACATGCGCGAGGTGCATATCATCAACCACCACCGCTACAACGACGGTCCGAGCGACGTGACCACCACGGCGGGACGCGAACACGGGCTGCGGGCCGTCTGGTACTGGCTCTCCTATTCCGCGGTCATCCATATCCACACGATCCGAATGGTTTTCGCGCCGCATCCGTCTGCCGACCGGCGTAAGCGGCGCCACCAATATCTCTTCGACGTAACGCTGCTCCTGCTGCTGATCGGTGGGACGGCCTACTTCGCCGGCACCACGCGGCTCCTGTTGTTCTATGTGATTCCGCTTGCATTTACCCAGGTGAACGCCGGCTACTTCGCGTGGCTGACGCACGCGCCGGCCCGCGGCTTCGACGAAGACCCCAGCAAGTCGATGAACACCGTCGGCAATGTACTCAACTTCTGGATCTTCAACCAGGGGTACCACAGCGTGCACCACCGCTATCCCGGCATCCACTGGAGCCAGATTCCCGACAAGCTCCATTTCATGCGGCAAGTCGCCCCCGGCGTGATCGTGCCTTACTGGATGACGCTCAACTCAGCATGGCGCGTGCTGATGCCGGGCCGTTTCCTGGATGCCAGCTACGGCGAGCGATGGAAGGCCAAGCTGGAGAGGCGACTCGATGGGGGCAGCGTCCGCGCGCGATATCTACCTTGGTTCGTATGGGTCTGATTGCGCCGCAACAGGTCCGGGCCGTGGTGACAGATAGCCATCGGCTGGCCCCGTTCCTGCTGGCGCTCATCGTATACGCCTTCGCCGCGGTTACCGTGCCCATGCTGTTGCTCTTCGCCGGGGGCTGGTGGTTGCCGAAAACGCTCGACACCGGACCGCACCTGTCGACTGCTCTGTCGGTCGTGATCGACATAGCGCTGTTGGCGCTCTTTGGCCTGCAGCACTCGGGAATGGCCCGACCATCGTTCAAAGCATTCGTCACCCGCCGGGTACCTGAAGCGCTGGAGCGCAGCCTCTACATCCTGATGGCTTGCCTGGCCGTGTGGCTGTTGTGTCTGGGGTGGCAGCCGTTGCCGCACCGTATCTGGTCGCTCGACGGGATCCCGGGTTTGATGCTCGACGCCGGATTCTGGCTCGGTTTCGTGTTGGTCTATGCCGCCACACTGCTGCTGAACCACTTCCACCTGCTGGGTCTAAGCCAGGCGTACCGCGCCTACATCACCCAGGTGCCCGACCCGACCGCCGATCGGCTGCAGGTGCATGGCCCGTACCGGCTGGTTCGCCATCCCCTGATGACCGGTCTGCTGCTGTGCTTCTGGAGCGCAAGCACATTCACTGTTGGGCATCTGCTGTGGGCGGCCGGGATGACGGGCTACATCGTGCTGGGCACTGTCCTTGAGGAGCGTGACCTGGTCGCTCGCTTCGGTACGTCGTACCGCCGCTATGCCACCGAGGTACCCGCATTCTTCCCCTCACTGCTCACCGACTCTGCGCGAGCGCGTATTTGGCGGCGAGCCGGTTAATTAGTGCGCAGGCCGCAGGATCTTCAGCGCGGCAGGCACCGCCGACACCTCGACCGGCAGCGGGCAGACATATTCGCCGTCGGCGTAGGCCGTGATTCTGGTCGAACCCGGGCTTTCCACCGTGATGGTGCGGGCCCGCCTGGTGGTGACCTCGTCGAGGTCCACATGCGTGCCCTTGAACACCGTGGGAAACAGCCGGATCAGCCGGGTGCGGGACGCCGACGCCACCATCGTGGCGTCGAGCAGCCCGTCGCGGGGATCGGCGTCCGGACAGATCCGCATCCCGCCGCCGTAGCTGCGGGTGTTGCCGAACGCCGCGAGGGTGAGCTGGGTGACGACCTCGTCACCATCGAAGGACAGCCGGAACGGCAGCAGCCGGAGCTTGGATATCTCGGCGACCATCGCCAGGTTGTAGCGCATCCGGCCGTGCGGCCAACGCATCCGGTTCGTCCTGTCGGTGACCAGCGAGTCGAAGCCCGCGGCCATCACCGTGCCGAACCATTTGTCCGTGCCGTCGACGCCCACGATGCGCCCCAGGTCTATCTCGTCGAGGACGCCGTCGACGACGATGTCGGCGGCGGCTTCGGGACCCTTTGTGGGAATCCGGAATTCCCGCGCATGGTCGTTGCCGGTACCCGCCGGGATGATGGCGAGGGGGATGTCGGTTTGCGCCAGCACTTGCAGTGCCAGCGAGACGATGCCGTCACCGCCGACAACCACCAGCGCGTCCATGCCGCGCTCGAGGGCGCCCTCGACGAGGTGTCGCGCATGCTCGGCGTCCCGGCCCGCGATCGCGACCACGTCGACGCCGCGCCGGTGCAGTTGCGCGATCGCGCGCTCCGCTGCGTGTGATGCACTGCCATGCCCCGACGCCGGGTTGGTCAGCACGGTAACGCGAGCGCGCTGGGTCACGGAATCAGCTTGCCCGGGTTGAGGATTTCGGCAGGATCGAGCGTCGCCTTGACCGCCCGCAGGATCTGCACGCCGACGTCGCCGATCTCATCGCGCATCCACGGCCGATGGTCGGCGCCGACGGCGTGGTGGTGGGTGATGGTGGCGCCGACGCGGATCATCGCGTCGGACGCGGCCGCCTTGGCCTTGCGCCACTGCTCGATCGGGTTGTCGCGCTGGGCGGCCACGACGGTGAAGTACAGCGACGCCCCGGTGGGATACACGTGCGAAATGTGACACAACACCAACGCGGGAGTCCCTGACTCGGCGAGCGCGCCGGTGAGCGCATCGGTGACCGCGGCCTTGAGCGCGGCCAGGTTCGACCAATTGGTGGCGGTCTCGAGGGTCTCGCACAGGGCGCCGGCCGACAACAGCGAGTCCCGCAGATAGGGTGCGTTGAACCTGCCGTGCTCCCACGCGAGTGCCGGGCCCTCGCCGAGCGAGGTGCCGCCGCTGCCCTCCAGCAACGCCCGCGTCTCGGAGTGACGGCTCTCGACGTGCGCTTCGGTGCCCTCGAACGCCGTGATTGCCAGGCATCCTCCGGTGATCTGCTGCTCACCGATGTTCTCGGTGGTCGCGAGGTTGACGCCGGTCTCGGCTTCATCGGACAGCCGGATCACGGTGGGTCCGGTGCCGGTCTGAATGACGGCGCGCAGGGCGCCGGCGCCGGTGGCGAAGTCGGGGAACGACCACGCCTCGTAGCGGGTGGCCGCCGGGATCGGGTGGACGCGGACCCGCACCCGGGTGATGATCCCGAAGGTGCCCTCCGAGCCGATGAGCAGTTGGCGCAGGTCGGGGCCGGCGGCGGACTCCGGGGCGCGCCCGAGATCGAGGATGCCCGCCGGTGTGACCGCCCGCAGGCCGCGGACCATGTCGTTGAACCGGCCGTACCCCGCGGAGTCCTGACCGGACGAGCGGGTCGCCGCGAAGCCGCCGATGGTGGCGAACAGGAAGCTCTGCGGAAAGTGGCCGAGGGAGAAGCCGCGCTCACCGAGCAGTCGCTCGGCTTCCGGACCGGTGAGGCCGGCACCCAGCTCGGCCTCCCAAGACACCTCGTCGAGCGCGTGCAGTTCGTTGAGACGGCGCAGGTCCAGTGACACCACCGCCTTGAAAACCCCGCGGACCGGGTCCAGCCCGCCGACCACGCTGGTGCCGCCTCCGAACGGGACGACCGCAATACTGTGGTCACCGCAGAATCGAAGGATCCCGGCCACCTCTTCTTCGTTCTCCGGGAGCAGCACCGCATCAGGAGCGTCCTGGACGCCGAAGTCCCGGCGACGCAGCAGGTCAAGGGTCGACTTGCCGCCCGCCCGTAGCAGTCGGCCGCGGTCGTCGACGGTTACGTGGGCGGCGCCGACGATCGCGCTCAGGCCGTCGCGGTCGGCCTGCGACAGAGCTGATGGCCGGAGCCGAACCTGATCGGCGCGGGGCTCCTCGACGCTGGGCCCGTCGACACCGAGCGCCTGGCTGAGCAGCGTGCGGATGCCGGGGGACAGGGGTTTGGCCGCAGCCGGGTCGCCCCAGGCGTTCCACTGCATCGGGGGATCGACTGGGTGGGCATCGGCCTGTGTCATGAGTTACAGTATTACAGATCATGTCAATCCGTAACTCTGATACCAGCGTTGACAAACGAATCCTCGACGCGGCTGCGGCGTGCATCCTCGCCTACGGCGTCGAGCGTACGACGATGACCGAGATCGCGCGGCGCGCACGGGTCAGTCGTCCGACCATATACCGTCGCTGGCCCGACATCCGGTGGGTGATCGCCGAGCTTTTGACCATCCGAATCGCCGGTGTGCTCGAGGCGGTGCCCGATCGAGGCGTCGGGCGAGAGGACATGGTCGACCGGGTCGTCGCCGTCGCCGAGCATCTCCGCAGCGACGACATCGTCATGTCGGTGATCATCAACGCGCCGAGCCTGGCGATGGTGTACATCGCCGAACGGCTCGGCACCAGTCAGCAGATCCTGATCGACGCACTGGCCGAGGCGATCAAGGCCGCCCAGGCCGACGGCAGCGTGCGCGACGGCGATCCGCGTCAGATGGGGGCCATGTGCCTGCTGATCACGCAGTCGACGATTCAGTCGGCGCAGATGGTCGAAGCGATCCTCGACAGCAAGGCACTCAACGCCGAGTTGGCCCACTCACTGAACGGATATCTGAAACCGTGAGCACCTCAACGGCTTTGAACGCATCGCGGCGCGCGAGTGAAATCTGCGAGCTTGCCGACGGCGCGCCCGTCGACCTCATTGTCATCGGTGGCGGCATCACCGGCACCGGGATCGCCCTGGACGCCGTGACCCGGGGCTTGTCGGTCGCGCTGGTGGAGAAGCACGATCTGGCGTTCGGCACCAGCCGGTGGAGCTCGAAGCTGGTCCACGGCGGGCTGCGCTATCTGGCCACCGGCAATATCGGGATCGCCAGGCGCAGCGCCGTCGAACGCGGGATCCTGATGACGCGCAACGCACCTCACCTGGTACGCGCGATGCCGCAACTGGTTCCGCTGCTCCCCGAGATGACCGCGGCGTCGAGGGCGCTGGTGAGATTCGGTTTCGCGGCTGGCGACGGGCTGCGCAAACTGGCGGGCACGCCGGCGTCCACGCTGCCCAGGTCCCGGCGGATCGACGCGCAACGAGCCGTCGCGCTGGCGCCGACCGTGCGCCGCGACGGCCTCGACGGCGCGCTACTGGCTTACGACGGGCAGCTCATCGACGACGCCCGCCTGGTTGTCGCGGTGGCCCGCACCGCCGCGCAGCACGGTGCCAGGATCCTCACCCGCGTCGCGGCATCGAACGCGACGCGGACCTCGATCACGCTGACCGACATGCTGACCGGCGAGTCGGCGGAGGTCACGGCCCGGGCCGTCGTCAACGCCACGGGAGTGTGGGCCGGCGAGGTCGACGACTCCATCCGGCTGCGCCCCAGCCGCGGAACCCATCTGGTGTTCGACGCCGCAGCGTTCGGCAATCCGACTGCGGCGCTGACTGTTCCGATCCCCGGTAAGATCAACAGGTTCGTGTTCGCGATGCCCGAACAGCTCGGCAGGGTGTATCTGGGGCTGACCGACGAGGACGCCCCTGGGCCGATACCCGACGTCCCGCAGCCGACCCCCGGCGAGATTTCGTTCCTGCTCGACACCGTCAACACCGCGCTGCGCACCGCACTCGGCCACGACGACGTCATCGGCGCCTATGCCGGCCTTCGGCCGCTGATCGACACCGGCGCCGTTCGGCGGGCTGGAGCAGGGGGCCCACGCCCGAAGGGCAGGGGACGACCGGGGGAGGTGATCAGCACGGCCGATGTCTCGCGTGAGCATGCCGTCGTCGAGTCCCCGTCGGGAGTCATCAGCGTGATCGGCGGCAAACTGACCGAGTACCGGTACATGGCCGAGGACGTCGTCGACCGGGCCGTCACGCTGCGGGGTCTGACCGCGGGCGGGTGCCGGACCCGCAACCTGCCGTTGGTCGGTGCGCCGTCGAATCCCGTTGCGACACTGCGCTCGCCGGCCGATCTGCCGAGCTCGTTGGTGGCGCGATACGGCGCGGAGGCACCCAACGTGATCGCGCGGGCAGGCTGCGAGCGGCCGACCGAACCGGTGGCCGACGGCATCGACGTCAGCCGCGCGGAGTTCGAATACGCGGTCACCCATGAGGGCGCACTCACGGTCGACGACATTCTCGACCGGCGTACCCGGATCGGGCTAGTCGCCGCGGACCGCGCGCGTGCGGTGGGAACAGCCGAGGAGATCCTCGCCGGAATTGCATTCCACGCGCGAAACATCGAGTGAAGTTCGCGTGGAATGCAATTCCGGCGCAGAGGGTTTACAGCGGGATGTTCTTGTGGCGGCCGCGGCGTGCGGGCGCCTCGGCCAGTGCCTGGGTCAGCATGCTGCGGGTGTGCGCCGGGTCGATCTTCGCGTCCACCACACCGATCTCGATCGCGGAGTCGACGCCGCCTGCGATCTTCTCGTGCTCGACGGCGAGCTCGTCGTGCAGCGCCTCACGGTCCTCGGGGGCGGCGGCGGCCAGCCTCTTCTTGTGCAGGATCCCGACCGCGGCCTTGGCGCCCATGACGGCGACCTCGGCGTCGGGCCACGCGAACACCTTGGTGGCGTTCAGCGATCGCGCGTTCATGGCGATGTAGGCGCCGCCGTAGATCTTGCGGGTGACCAGCGTGACGCGCGGCACCGAGGCCTCGCCGAAGGCGTGCAGCAGCTTGGCGCCGCGGCGCACCACGCCGCCCCACTCCTGGTCCACGCCGGGCAGGTAGCCGGGGACGTCCACGATGACGACCAGCGGAATGCCGAAGGCATCGCACAGCCGCACGAAACGCGCTGCCTTCTCCGCGCTTTCGGAGTTCAGGCAGCCGCCGAGGCGCAGCGGGTTGTTCGCGAGCACGCCGACGGTGCGTCCCGAGAGCCGGCCGAGTCCGACCACCATCGACGGCGCCCACTTGGCCTGGAACTCCTCGAACGGCGCTCCGCCATCCTCTACGCCATCCAACAGCGCCTCGATGAGGGGGTGCACGTCGTAAGCGCGCCGTGACGACTCGGGCAGCAGCGCCTTGAGATCGGTGTCGCCCGCCTCGGCCTTGGCGCGGTCGAAGTGACCCTGCTGGCAGAAATAACCGACCAGGCGGCGGCCACGCTCGTAGGCGTCGAGTTCGTCGTCGGCGACGATGTGGCAGACGCCGGACTTCTTGTGGTGGGTGTCCGGGCCGCCGAGGGAGGCCATGTCGACGTCCTCGCCGGTCACGCTGCGCACCACGTCCGGCCCAGTGACGAACACCCGGCCTTCCGGCGCCATGATCACCACGTCGGTGAGCGCCGGTCCGTAGGCGGCGCCGCCGGCCGCGAAGCCGACCACCACCGAGATCTGCGGGACGTAGCCCGAC
>Ga0190271_10000435_pt1 | contig 21223 bp, 20 predicted proteins | sample Popmic356T_FD_133747 | JGI IMG/M metagenome (GOLD analysis project Ga0190271, IMG submission 133747) | Populus adjacent soil microbial communities from riparian zone of Weber River, Utah, USA - 356 T | ecosystem: Environmental > Terrestrial > Soil > Riparian zone | place: USA: Utah | collected...
GATGGCGAAGACACAGGTCAAGCGCGGCGGTGGCAAGGGCAAGGACACCGGCCGCCGCGTCAAGAAGAAGATCTCGATCCTGCAGACCGATCGGGTCGACTACATCGACTGGAAGGACGCCAACCTGCTGCGCCGTTTCATGTCGGATCGCGCCAAGATCCGCGCCCGCCGTGTGACCGGCAATGACACCAAGCAGCAGCGGGACATCGCAATGGCGATCAAGAACGCCCGCGAGATGGCCCTCCTGCCCTACGCCAGCCGGGTCACGACCCAGCGGGGTGGCGGCCGTCGTGACCGCGACCGTGATCGTGACGGCGAGAGCCGTGGTCCCCGTCGTGACCGACCGTCGGAGTCCTCGGGTGACGAGTTCGAGGCAGTCGACGCTCCCGAGACCGCTCCCGAGACCGAGACCGAGGCGACCGAGACCGACGCGATCACCGCAGAGGTCGAAGCGTGACCGCCGTCAGGGTCATCCTGCGGTCCGACGTCGACGGCCTGGGCAAGCGTGGCGACATCGTCGAGGTGACGAAGGGCTACGCCCGGAACTTCCTCGAGCCCCGGAGCCTGGCGCTTCCGGCCACCGACGGCGCGGCCGCGCAGGCCGGCGCGATGCGCCGGGCCCGCGACATCCGCGACGCCAACGCCCGCGAGGCGGCGTCGAAGATCGCGTCGGCGCTGGTCAACACGCCGATCACCATCGAGGCCAAGGCCGGCGGCGGTGGTCGTCTGTTCGGGTCGGTGACCACGTCCGACGTCGCCGAGGCGATCGAATCCCAGACGGGATTCCAGATCGACCGCAAGGATCTGGTCATGGACGACCACATCAAGCAGACGGGCACCTATCAGGTGACGGCGCACCTGCATTCCGAGGTGCAGTTCCCGATCACCGTCGAGGTCGCGGCCGTCTGACGACGCCGACCGCGTCGCCTCAGGAGCCGAGCGGATAGGCCGAGGAACGAGGCCTGTTCGTCGAGGTGACCCACAAGTAGAGCGGTGGTGTTGAGCCGAGGAACGAGCCGCAACGAGGACTGCGACGGCACAGGCGATCGCCTCTCCGCGCGATCCCTTCGTGGTCACCGATTGGATCGGGGTCGGTCGGGCGCGCCCGGCCGACCCCGTTTCATCTCCAGACCCACCGTCGTCCACACCCCGTCCACGCGGTACCCACAGTCCACCCACAGGACATCCACCGGTAATTCCGGGGTTGTACCTCTGGTTAGCCACAGGCGGTGGCCTACAGGATGACCGACAATGGCTGAGCCTCTATCCCGTGTCGGTGATGAACCGCGTCTACGGGTGCCCCCGCAGAGCATCGAGGCGGAGGAGTCGCTGCTCGGGGCGATGCTGCTGTCGGAGTACGCCATCTCGTCCGTGGCCGAGATCGTGGGACCGGCCGACTTCTACAAGCCCGCCCATCGCCACATCTTCGAGGCCATCCAATCCCTCTACGGATCGGGACAGGGCGTCGACCCCGTCACCGTGTCGGAAGAGCTGGCGAGCGCCAACGTCTTGGACGCGGTGGGCGGTCCAGCCACCCTGGTGAGCCTGCAGGCATCGACGCCCGCGATCACCAACGCCGTCCACTACGCCCGAATCGTCGAGGAGAAGGCGCTCCTGCGTCGCATCATCTCGACCGCCAACGACGTCGCCGAGCTGGGCTACGCCCCCCTCGACACGATCGACAAGACGATCGACTCGGCCGAGAGCATGATCTTCGCGGTCGCCCAGCGCCGGACGTCGGACACCCTCGCCCACCTCTCACCGTTGCTCGACCACAGCCTGGAACGCCTCGAGCAGCTCTTCGAGGCGGGCGACGCCATCACCGGCACTCCGACCGGGTACACCGACCTGGACCACCTGCTGGCCGGCCTCCAGCCCGGAGCCCTGATCATCGTGGGAGCCCGTCCTGCCATGGGCAAGACGGCGTTCGCCCTCGGCATCGCGGCCCACGCGTCGGTTCGCGAGCAGCGGCCGGTGCTGTTCTTCTCCCTCGAGATGGGCCACCTCGAGCTCACCAAGCGGCTCATCGCGTCCGAGGCCCGCATCGATGCCACGAAGCTGGCGACCGGGCGGTTGACCGACGCCGACTGGACCAAGATCACCAAGGCCATCGGCCGGTTGGGCGAGGGTCAGCTCTGGATCGACGACAACCCGGCGCTGACCCTCATGGAGATCCGTTCCAAGGCTCGACGGCTGCAGGACCGGCTCGACACGAAGCTCGGCCTCATCGTCGTCGACTACCTCCAGCTCATGCAGGGACGGAGCGGGGCCGAGAACCGCCAGGTCGAGGTGGCGGAGATCAGTCGTGGGCTCAAGGTCCTCGCCCGCGAGCTGGACACCCCGGTGATGGCGCTGTCCCAGCTTTCCCGCCAGCTCGAGCTGCGCTCCGACAAGCGGCCGCTGCTGGCCGACCTCCGGGAGTCGGGCTGCCTCACCGCATCGACCCGGGTGCTGCGGGCCGACACCAACCAGGAGGTGACACTCGGCGAGCTGATGGCCTCGGGTGAGCGCAACGTGGCGGTGTGGAGCCTCGGCGACGACTGGCGGCTCGTGCCGGCGGTCATGAGCAACGTCTTCTCGACCGGGACCAAGGAGACGTTCCGGCTGCGACTGGCGTCGGGTCGCGAGGTCGAGGCCACGGCCAACCATCCTTTTCGCACGGTCGAGGGCTGGAAGCGACTCGACGAGCTCACCTGCGGGTCCCGCATCGCGACGCCGCGCCGGATCGGCACTCCAGAAGTGTTGAGCTCGCTCACGGACTGCGTCCCGATGGATGCCGGAACCACCGACCGGGCCCCGATAGGAACGACGGATGCGCCCGCCGCTCTCGCCGCTCGAATCGTGGCCGACGGTGTGGTGCCGAGCGACGTGTTCGGCCTGCCCGACGACCAGCTCTCGCTGGTGCTGGCCCACCTGTTCGGACGCATCGGATCGGTCGCAACCGGAATCCTGCGGGGCCGACCCAACGTCAGGCTGATCGCCACCACTCGATCGCGCGAGGTGGTCGATGCCCTCCAGTCGTTGCTGCTGCGATTCCGCATCCAGTCCCGCATCACCGATGTCGGGGTTCGCTCGCACCGCTGGCGGCTCTGGGTGCACGGCGCCGACCACCAACGTCGATTCCTCGACGCCATCGGGTTCGAGGGGAAGCACGCTCCTGCGGTGCCGGTGGCGCGCGAGGCGCTCCAGGACGTCCGTTCGAACCCGAACGTCGACACCGTGCCCTGCGACGTTCGACACCTCGTCGTCACCCAGCTCGAGCGGGCCGGCATGACCCAGCGAGCCCTGGCCCAGGCGCTGGGGGAGCAGTACTGCGGCGGCTATCTGCTCGGTACCGACGCGCGGCCGCGGTGTTCGAGCCGCGAACGCCTCGGTCGGATCGCCGCCGCGACCGACTGCAAGGAGCTTGCCCAGCTGTCGACGTCCGACGTGTTCTGGGACGAGGTCATCGGTGTCGATCCCATCGGGGAGCGGCCGGTCTTCGATGCCACGGTGGAGGGGACGCACAACTTCGTCGCCAACGGGATCATCGTCCACAACTCGATCGAGCAGGACGCCGACGTGGTGATGTTCCTCTACCGCGACGAGGTGTACCACCCCGACTCGACCGACAAGGACACCGCCGAGGTGCTCGTGATGAAGCACCGTGCCGGACGCACCGGGACCTGTCGTCTCGTCTTCCTCGACTACTGCACGCTGTTCGCCAACATGGCGAAGACCGACTGATCAACGATCGGAGCCCAGACCCATCGGCCTGCCCACGTGACGTCAGCGCGGGTTCGTCGTCGGACGCGAAAAGGGGGGACCGGAGTCCCCCCTTGCGATCGCTTCCAGGTGCCGCGGCGTGATCGCAACGGACCGGACGCTCGCCACGCCCTCATCGGTCCCCAGCTCTCGGCGCCACTTGGTGGGTCGGTTTCGCTACTTGCTCCCCGCCGGCTGAGCGACCAAACGATGCCGGACGGATCAATGCATCCCGGATGCCTTGCCCTTCGTTCGTATGTTGATACGAGAACCGGAGCCCGCGATCAAGAGAGGATTCGCCGAATTGTCGTCAGTCGCCACGGAGGGTGATCGCGCACGCGCGCTGAGGTGACGAACCTGTCAGTTCCGTTCCTCGGACAATGACTTTCACGCGTTTCGAGAGGGTTCGGATCACAGTCCAGTGCGGTTCTGGCCAACCGTGTCAGGACGTTCGGATCCAGTCCGGCTGACGGTCCGGGTCCCCTTCGTAGAATGTGATGTCGGTCGGCGGATCCTCGAGGTCGGGCTGGGCCTGAGCGAGCACCTCGGCGGCCTCGCGACGGTCCTGGTCATCGAGGGGACGGGTGTCGAGGCACCACTCGACCGCCGTTCCGTTGGGGTCGTTCGTGTAGATCGAGCGGCAGAAGCCGTGGTCGATCTCGACGACCTCCAGACCCAGGTCCAGCCATCGCTTGCGGCATGCGTCGAGGTGCGATTCGTCCTCGGCGTGGAACGCGAGGTGGTTGACCCACGTCGGGAGCCCGACGGCGCCGGACAGGGCGCCGTCGACCGGCGGGAAGTCACCGTGCAGATCCCAGAACGCGATCATCCCCGGGGAATCCGAACGGCCGTCGCCGGTCTCGTAGAACACGTGCTTGGCCCAGCCGTTGCCGTCGGGCGTCGGGTTGACCACCGCCTTGACCAACTCGAATCCCATTGCCTCGGTGTAGAAGGCGTGTGTGTCGGCCAGCCGCGAGGTCGCCAGCGCGATGTGGTGGATGCTCATCCCGGTCCCCCTTGATACGTGCCCGCTTGATTCGTGAGGCGTCCCCAGCATCGCGCCCGACCGTCGATCGCGGCGAGCGTCGCGGCGGGAATGGACGCGGCGCCGGTCATCGGAGGTCGGGCGGGATCGGGGCCTCGACGGCCCGCGCCAGCAGTCCCAGGTAGTCGACCCGCGGGATCTCGACCACCCCGAGCGACCCGAGGTGGGGGGTCTGCCACTGGACGTCGATCAGCGCGCCGTCGATCTCGGCGAACACCTCGACGAGTCGGACGAGCGCGACCTTCGATGCGTCGGTGGCGCGGTGGAACATCGACTCGCCGGCGAAGAACCCCCCGATCGAGACGCCGTACAACCCCCCGACCAGCTCCCCGTCGTCCCAACACTCGATGCTGTGAGCCCAGCCCAGGTCGGCCAGACGCGTGTAGGCGTCGATCAGGTCGCGGGTGATCCACCCGTGGGGGCGTTTCGGGTCGGCGCACGAGCGGATCACCGACTCGAACGCGGCGTCGATGGTGACGTCGTAGCGACGGAGCGAGCGGCTCAGCGAGCGGCTGATGCGCAGCCGGTCGAGGGGGAGCACGGCGCGGGGATCGGGCGACCACCACCCGATGCGTCCTCGACGGCCGATGGGCATCGGGAACATCGCGGCGCGGTAGGCGGCGAGCAGGGTGCCGGGCTCGAGGTCACCCCCGATCGCCACCGGACCGTCCGGCTCGCCGTCGACCACCGACGGAAAGGTCCATCGGGAGGGTTCCGGCTCGTTCCGCACGCAGGAATGCTACGAGCGCGGCGGGGAGGCCCCGACGCGCCGGGGGCTGGTCCTGAGAACGACCGGACCGGTGGCGGGCGCGAAACGGGCGGACGCCGTCCCTACCGAAGGCGTCCGCCCGTCGCCAGATCGTCAGGCGGTCAGCGTGGCTGGCCAGCGCAATGGTCAGCGCGAGTAGTCGTAGAACCCCGAGCCGGACTTCCGACCGAGCCGACCGGCCGAGAGCATGCGGCGCAGCGTCGGCACGGCGGCGTAGTTCGGATCCTTGAACTCCTCGTAGAGCGCATCGAGGATGGCCACCGAGTTATCGAGGCCGACCAGATCCAGGAGGGCGAGCGGCCCCATCGGGAAGTTGCACCCGCCCTTCATCGCGGCGTCGATGTCCTCGGCCGACGCGGTGCCGGTCTCGAGCATGCGGACGGCGTTGTTGAGATACGGGAAGAGCAGCGCGTTGACGATGAACCCGGCGCGGTCCTTGACCTCGACCGGGTTCTTCCCGCACGCCTCGGCGAACGCCCGGGCCGTCGCGACCGTCGCGTCGGACGCCGTCAGCGGGGGCACGATCTCGACCAGCGACATGGCCGGCGCCGGGTTGAAGAAGTGGATGCCGACCACCTTGTCGGGGCGAGCGGTGGCGACGGCCATCTCGACGACCGGCAGGGTCGAGGTGTTCGTGGCCAGGATGGCCGAGTCCTTGCAGATCGAGTCCAGCTCGGTGAACAGGAGGCGCTTCACCTCGAGGTCCTCGACCACCGACTCGATCACCAGGTCGCAGTCGACGAGAGCGCCCAGATGGTCGGTCGCGATGACGCGGCCCAGAACCGCCTTCGCCTCGTCCGCCTCGAGCTTGCCCCGATCGACCTGCTTGTTCAGCGACTTCTCGAGAGAAGTCACCATGGCATCGGCCGTTTCCTGCTTCCTCGAACGGAGCACCACGTCGTGACCAGCCTTCGCCGCGACCTCGGCGATTCCTGATCCCATGATGCCCGACCCGAGAATCCCCACTCGTTGGATCGTCATGGGCGGCGATGTTACCGATCGGTAGCTCGGTTCCACCAAGTCGGAGGGCCGATCAAACCGGTGCACCTGCGCCGACGGGGACGTGCCGGTTGTGTTCCGCCCCCGGGTTCGAACCGGTACGGTCCCGAGTCGTGAACGGAACGTTGGCACTCGTCGGTGGTCGCGAGTGGACCGAAGGATGCTCGTTCGATGCCGAGTTGATCGGCGAGGGCTCCGAGGTGCTCGTCGTGCCGGCAGCCCTGGCGTATGAGAACCCGGGCCGGGCCGTCGAGCGTGCGACCCGGTACTTCGCCGAGCTGGGAGCGACCGTGCGCGTGCTGGACGTCTACCGCCGCGTCGAGGCACTTGAGGAGGAGCCGGCGCGGATCGCGTCGGAGGCCTCGGTGGTCTACGTGGCCAGCGGCTCGCCCATGCACCTCCGGTCGGTGCTCAAGAACACGCCGCTGCTCGACGCCCTGGTCGGATCATGGCGGGCCGGCGCGACGGTCCTCGCCTCCGCCGAGGGGGCGTCGGTCCTGTGCAGCCACATGGTGGACTCGCGCGGCGGTGCCTTCACGGTCGGTCTCGAGCTGATCACGACCATGACGGTCATCCCCCGGTACAACCAGTGGTCACCCGAGAAGTGGCATCGAACGGTGGCGCTGGCGCCGTCGGGAATGGCGGTGGTCGGCATCGACGAGGCCACGGCGCTGATCCGTTCGCCCGACGGCGGCTACCACGTGAGCGGGGTCGGGGGCATCCACGTCTTCGTGGACGGCAAGCCCGCCGACCGTTCCGACCTGCCGGCCGACCTCGGTCCCACCACCGACTGACGCCGTGTCGAGCGGCCCGGCTACTTGGTCTCGTTGATGGTCACGGACTTCATGACGACGGCTTCGGTGGGCGAACCGGATGCCGCGCCGGCGGCGCCGATTGCGTCGACGACGGCTTGGCCCTCGGTGACCTGACCGAACAGCGAGTACAACGGCTCCTGGAGCTGCGCACCGCCGCCGGGCAGGGTGACGAAGAACTGGCTGCCGTTCGTGTTCGGCCCGGCGTTGGCCATCACCAGCGTGTAGTCCGTGTACTCGGCCGTCGTCGCCGGAAGCTCGTCCTGGAGCTGGTACCCGAGGTCGTTGTTGCCCCACGGGTCGCCGTCGAGGTCGCCGCCCTGGATGACGAAGCCGGGGATGATCCGATGGAAGGGCACGCTGTCGAAGGCGTGGTAGCGGGCGAGCACCACGAAGTTGTTCACGGTGGCGGGCGCCTTGGTCGGATCGAGCTTGGCGGTGAAGTCGCCCTTCGTGGTCGAGAAGGTGGCGGTGTACGTCGCGTTCGGGTCGATGCAGGTCGGGGGTGGCCCGGCGAACTTCTGCACCCGCTTGGCGGAGCCCGCTGCGGGCGGGCACGGAGTCGGGTCGGTCAGGGTCAGGCCCGGTTCCGGGTTGGCCAGCGTGGCCGCGCCGGCCTCGACGGTGGTCGTGGAATCGGTGCCGGCCGTCGTCGAGGTGGACTCGGCGTTGTCGGAGTCGCCCGAACCCGTGACGGCGAGGACGCCGCCGACCAGCACCGCGACTGCGCCGAGCGCCGCGACGATCGTCACGATCCGCTTGCGTCGCTGTGACTTCGCGACACCCTTGCGAGCGGTGTCGAGTCGGGCTCGGTTCTGCTTCTGACGAGCGTGCTTGTCGGCCGTGGTTCCCACGGCGGCGCACAGTAGTGAATTCGCTGATCGGCGACCCATACGCGCCGAACGCGGTTGGGGACGCTCACAGGGCGACGAGTAGCGTCGGGAGCCGTGTCTCTTCTGGTTCAGAAGTTCGGCGGCACGTCCGTGGACGATCCCGAACGCATGCGTGCCGTTGCTGAGAACGTCGCGCGCTGCCGCCGTCGGGGTGACGAAGTGGTTCTCGTCGTGTCCGCGATGGGCAAGGAGACCGACGAACTGCTCCGCCTGGCCCGGGAGGTCTCCGACGATCGTCCCGGCCGTGAGCTCGACATGTTGATCACCGCGGGCGAGCGCAAGGCCATCGCCCTGATGTCGATGGCACTCCACGCCGTGGGCGTCGAGTCGGCCAGCTTCACCGGGTCACAGGCGGGCTTCCGCACCGACACCAACCACACCAACGCCAAGATCGTCGAGGTGCGCGCCGACCGGATCCGGGAGGCCCTCGACGAGGGCAAGGTCCCCGTCGTGGCCGGCGCCCAGGGCGTGTCGACCGACAACGACGTGACGTTCCTCGGCCGGGGCGGTTCCGACACCACCGCGGTCGCGCTGGCCCGGGCGCTCGACGCCGACGCCTGCGAGCTCTACACCGACGTGTCGGGTGTCTTCACGTCCGACCCCCGGATCGTCGCCGAGGCGCGTCGCATGCACCGGATCACCTTCGACGAGATGCTCGAGATGACCGCGGCCGGTTGCCCCAAACCCGCCATGCGGTCCGTTGAATACGCCCATCGCCACCGTGTCCCGCTCCACGTCCGATCGGCGTTCACGTGGGAGCCGGGGACCTGGGTGACCGAGGAGGAGCCCGACATGGAAGCCGCCATCATCCGAGCCGTCGTGCACGACCTGTCCGAGGCCAAGGTGACCGTGTCCGGCGTGCCCGACCGACCCGGGGTCGCCGCGAACCTGTTCCGGACTCTGGCCGACGTCGGCATCAACGTCGACATGATCGTGCAGAACGTCTCGGTCGAGGGCGTCACCGACATCTCCTTCACCGTTCCCCATTCCGAGCTCGACCAGGCCCTCGCGATCTGCGAGCAGAAGCGGTCCGAGGTCGGCGCGTTGGGGGTGACCTCCGACCACGGCATCGCCAAGGTGAGCGTCGTGGGCGCCGGGATGAAGTCCAACCCCGGCGTCGCGGCGACCATGTTCGAGACGCTCGCCAACAACGGCGTGAACATCGAGATGATCTCGACGTCCGCCATCCGGATCTCGTGCGTCATCGACGAGGCCGATGCGGACAAGGCGGTCAGCGTCCTCCACAGCGCGTTCGAGCTCGACAAGACCGAGTTCTGATCGGGCGCTGACCCGCGGTTGCCATCGCAGGCTCCCGGGCGTCGATGACGTGGCTCAGGCCGTCAGGCGCATGAGGACGGTGTCGGCGAGCAGCCGGCCGTCGACGGTCAGCACGACGCGATCGGCGTGGGCGGTCACGAGGCCCTCCCCGACGAGCGCGTCGAGCGCCTCGGGCCGGTCGACGAGGTGGATCGGGAGCCCATCGGAGAGCCGGAGTCGCAGGAACTGCTCCTCGAACCGCCGCGTGGGCGGGTCGAGCGCCTCTCGGTCGGCCGCCGGGATCCGACCGTCGATCACGGTGGCGGCCCAGGCGTCGAGTTGTCGGGCGTTCGACCAGCGCACGCCCCCGATGTGGGAGTGGCCTCCCGGTCCGATGCCCCACCAGTTGTGGTTGCGCCAGTAGAGGAGGTTGTGGCGGCTGCGGCCCCCGTCTCCCCGCGACCAGTTCGAGATCTCGTAGGCCGCGAATCCCGATGCGGACAGACGCTCGTCGGCCCGGCGGTAGCGGTCCGAGGCATCGCGGTCGGACGGCCGGGGGAGCGAGCCGTGGCGGACCCGGGAGGCGAGCTTCGTTCCCGGCTCGATTGTCAAAGCGTACGCGCTCACATGGTCGACCCCCGACCCGATGGCGGCCTCGAGGGTCGCCTCCCAGTCGTCGGAGGTCTCCCCGGGGGTGCCGTAGATCAGATCGAGGCTGATGTGGTCGAAGCCGACGTCTCGGGACTCGGCCACGGCGTCGAGCGAGGCCCGGGGCGAATGGGTCCGATCGAGGAGTGCCAGGACCCGGGTGCTGACGCTCTGCATCCCGAACGACACCCGCGTCACGCCGAGCGATCGCAGACCGGAGAGCTGCCCGGGCCGGAGACCGTCGGGGTTCGATTCGACGGTGACCTCGGTCGCCGGGGTGAGGTCGAACCAGGTGCGGACCGCCTCGAGGACCCGGCCCAGCTGGTCGACCGTGAGCATGGTGGGCGTGCCGCCACCGAAGTAGACGCTGGTCAGTGACCTTCGACCGGGTCCGGTCGCCGCCGCGGCGAGCCTGATCTCGTGCTCGGCGGCGGCCACCCAGCGGTCGGGGGCGTCCGACCCACCGGCATCGTCGAGCGTGAAGGTGTTGAAGGCGCAGTAGCCGCACCGTCGTGCGCAGAAGGGGACGTGGATGTACAGGCCGAGCGGCGTGCCGGCGATCTCCGTCCTCGCCGCGTCGGTCAACACCTCGATCGGGTCGATGGACCCGGCGCCAGCGGACGACACGGCGGGGGCGGACGGCACGGCGCCAGCGGACAACGTCCTGCGGGCGGCGGTCGGGGCGGCGATTCGACCAGTCTGGTCCCCTCGTGCCGGCCGGTCGCCACTCGACTCCGGCGGGAATCCCGTTGGGGCGGGTCGAACCGCCGCCGATAGCCTCGGGGGCCATGAACGCCCCCCTCAACGCGCCGGCGCACGTCGGTCTTTTCGGCGCCACCGGCCAGGTCGGCGGCGTGATGCGGACCCTGCTCGCCGAGCGCGGGTTCCCGATCGCTTCGATCCGTTTCTTCGCCTCGGCCCGGTCGGCCGGGCGCACGATCGAGTGGCAAGGTCGGGAAGTGACCGTCGAGGACGTCGCGGTCGCCGACTTCGCAGGCCTCGACATCGCCCTGTTCTCGGCCGGCGCCACCGCGTCGCGTGAGTACGCCCCCAAGGTGGCCGCCGCGGGCGCGATCGTCGTCGACAACTCGTCGGCATGGCGCCGCGATCCCGACGTTCCACTCGTGGTGTCGGAGGTGAACCCCCACGTGCTCGACGACCTCCCGAAGGGGATCATCGCCAACCCGAACTGCACGACCATGGCGTTCATGCCGGTGCTCAAGCCCCTCGACCTCGAGGCCGGGCTCACCCGACTGGTCGTCAGCACTTATCAGGCGACCTCGGGTGCCGGCCTCGCCGGTGTCGACGAGTTGGCCGCCCAGGTCGCCGCGGTGGGTGACAAGGGTGCCGAGCTCACCTACGACGGTGAGGCCGTGTCGTTCCCGCCCGGGAACAAGTTCCCCCGGACGATCGCCTTCAACGTGGTCCCCCTCGCCGGCAACATCGTCGAGGACGGGTTCGACGAGACCGACGAGGAGCAGAAGCTCCGCAACGAGAGCCGCAAGATCCTCGAGCTGCCCGACCTCCCCGTGATGGGCACCTGCGTCCGGGTTCCGGTGTTCACGGGCCACTCGATGTCGATCCATGCCGAGTTCGAGCGGCCCCTCACGGCCGAGCGGGCGCGTGAGCTGCTCGCCGCCGCGCCGGGTGTCGAGCTGAACGAGGTCCCGACGCCCCTCCACGCCGCCGGCCGGGATCCGTCCTACGTCGGCCGCATCCGCCAGGACCGCTCGGTCGACAACGGTCTGGTGCTGTTCGTGTCGAACGACAACCTGCGCAAGGGCGCCGCGCTCAACGCCATCCAGATCGCCGAGGAGCTCCTCCGGCGCCGAGCCACCTGAGGGCGTCCCGAGCGCAACCCCGGGGTTCTCGCGTCACCAGGGGCTCGTCAGAGGCTGCTGGTGTCATCCGAGCGCAATCCCTGGGGTTCTCGCGTCAGTAGGGGCTCGTCAGGGGCTGCTGATGTCGCCGGAACGGCGGGTTCGGGCGGTCAGGGTGGGTCGGTGACGTAGCGGCTCGCGGCGTCTTCGAGCGACAGGTCGAGCTGGTTGGCCAGGGATGCCAGCCACGCCAGGACGTCGCCCAGTTCGTGCCGCTGTTCGGCGACCGTGCCCTTCCGCACTGCCTGGGCGAGCTCGCCCAGCTCCTCGCACAGCCATGCGACGGTGGCGGGGATCCCGCGTTCACGGTCGGCCCCGCCATACAGGTCGTCCATCAACTTCTGGAACTCGGCGATCTCCACGGCGGCGAGGTTACCGATCGTCGTCGGACTCCCAGGCTGAGCGGCCCGGGCCGACGATCGCGCTGGGCGAAAACGAACGTGGCGCAGCGCCTCGGAGAACCGATCTGCGCTGCGCCAGGTTGCCGGTGGTCGGGTGGGGGAGATTTGAACTCCCGGCCTCCTCGTCCCGAACGAGGCGCGCTGCCAAACTGCGCCACCACCCGTGAGGTCCGACATCGTACCGTCGGACCTCCGACGGCACCCAAGCCGGATTGGCGATCAGAGCGAGGCGTCCGCCTCGGCTGGTTCGTCGATGTCGACGGCCACGCCCTCGGTGTAGGTGCCACCGGCGATGATCTCGGTGGCGGCGCGGCGGAGGCGGAGCGAGTCGATCGGCTTGATCAGCCAGCCATCGGCGTCGGCCCGATTCGCCAGGAAGATGTCGTCGTGGCGGTCGAGCAGCATGAGAACCCGTTGCGGGGGCAGGCGGTCGGCGCCCTCCTCGAGGCGGAGATCCATGCAGGTCGCCATGCCGCCCATGTTCCCGATCTGCAGGTCGAGGACGACGAGGTCGGGATCCAACTGGTCGACGGCCGAACGCACCGCCTTGCCGGCCCTGACACGGGCGACGGTCGTCGAGTCATCCCCGAGCGCGGCGTCGACCTCGTCGAACACCTCGTCGGCATCGGTGGCGATCAGCACGGTACCCACGGCGGGCCAAGCTAGTTCGACCCCACCGGACGTCCTCAACCGAGGGCCGGCGCAGCCGCGGACCGCTAGGGGTGGGTCGCCGCGTCGGGAAACATGAAGTCGCACAAGGTGGCGAGCGACCCGACGTCGGTGACCTCGAACGGCTGGACCGGAACCCGTACGACCGGGGCCGGCGACACCCGGTCCGCCAGTCCTCCGAGGTGGTCCTCCTCACCCCGTGCGAGCTGGCGACCGTCGGCCAGCGCCGTGAGGTGGTCGGAGAACGCCGATCCGGCGACATCGACGGCTCGCGCCCGCAGCGCTTCCGGCTCCGAAGCACCCTCGATGTCACCCGTGAACACGGGCTGCATCCGATTCACGATCAGGCCCCGCACCACGATGCCGGTCTCGCCCAGCTTCTCGGCGAAGAAGCCCGCCTCGGCGACGGTGTCCGCCTTGGGTGAGGCGACGAGCACGAACGCCGTCTCGTCGGCCTTGAGCAGTTCATCGACGTGGGCCGCCCGCTGCTTGAACCCCTCCTCCATCCCCTCGAAGGCCCTGAAGAACGCGATCGCGTCGTTGATCACGTCGGCGCCGACGACCTTCGAGATCGACCGCATCACCGCCCGGGTCGCGACGTTCACCGCCCGGCCGATCCCCTGGGACGGCGACAGCAGGATCCGGTAGAGCCGATGGTCGAGGAAGTGGGCCAGTCGGCCGGGCGCCTCCAGGAAGTCGAGCGCATTTCGGGTCGGGGGCGTGTCGACGACCACCAGGTCGAAGTCGGTCTCCTCCGCCAACTCGTAGAGCTTCTCCGAGGCCATGTACTCCTGCGTGCCCGAGAGCGCCCCTGAGATGTTCCGGTAGAACGAGTTGGCGAGAATGCGCTCGGCCTGGTTGGCGTCGGCGGAGTAGCGACGCACCAGGCCATCGAACGTGGCCTTGGTGTCGAGCATCATCGCCCACATCTGGCCGGGCCAGTCCCCTGCGATCCGGGCTGGGGTGTTGGTGAGGCCGTCGAGGCCGAGCGCGTCGGCGAGCCGTCGGGCCGGGTCGATCGTCACGACCACGGCGCGCCTGCCCTCCCGGGCGGCGTGGAGCGCGATGACGGCCGCGGTCGTGGTCTTGCCGACCCCGCCGGACCCGCAGCACACCACCACGTGGGTCGATCCGACGACCGACGACAGGCTCGGAGCGGCCGAACCGCCGGGCCGGGCCTCCGACGACAGGTCGGTCGCCGACGGCTCGCTCACGTGCTCACCATGTCGGGAATGTCCTCGATCCGTCGGATGAGGAGCGACGCGAGGTGTTCGAGGTCGTCGCGGTCGAGGTCGGTCGTGAACAGGAACGGCAGGTGGAGTTGGTCGAGCGGGAGCTGTTCGGCCATCCGGTCGAGTTGTGCCTCCTGAAGGCTGGTGCGGATGCTGCGGAACGTCGACGAGCGGGCCAGCAGGTCGGCGTCGGCGTCGGTGAGGGTGATGCCGACCTCGGTGGCGGCCGCCGCGGGGTCGGTCGCCAGACCGGGCAGGTCGGGGTACACACCGTTGACGACCACGGGACCGAGGGCGACGCCCACCTGGTCCTCGAGCGAGTAGGCGGTCTCGACCAACTCGTTGACCGGGGTCTCCTCCGGAACGGTGACCAGCATCACCCGGCACCGGCCGGGGTCGGTCAGGAGCTCGAGCACGTCCGCGGCCTGGGTGTTGATCGGACCGACCTTCACCGCGTCGACCAGACCGCTGGCCGACTTCAGGAACGAGATGGCGTGGCCCGCCGCGGGCGCGTCGAGCAGCACGAGATCGAACTCGCCGCTGCGTTCGATCTGCTTGACCTTGCCGAGGACGAGGATGTCCCGAATCCCCGGAATGGCGGTCGAGACGAGGTCGAGGAGCCCGGTGGAGACCAGTCGGTTGGAGATCCGCTTGAGCCCTCGGTCGGCGAGGTAGTCGAGCAGCGCGTCGTCCGGGGTGATGGTGCGGGCGGTGACCCCGGCGTGCTGAGCGGCGGCGTGGACGAGCACCTGATCGTCGTAGGAGAGGCCACCGGACTGGAACATCGCGGCCATCCCGGCCTTGCCCTCGACCTCGATCACGAGGGTGCGAAGTCCCACCGACGAGGCCCCGACGGCGAGCGCGGCGGTGACCGCCGTTTTGCCGACTCCGCCCTTCCCGGCGACGATGATCACTCCAGATGCAGTGAGGAACTGCGCAGGATCCACGATGTCCCTTCGGAGGCCAAGTGCCGTGGGCACAATAGCCAAGCGGCTGCGCTCGCTCGTCATAGTCATGCTCGCTCTCACCGGTGTGGGAGTGGTCGGGCTCGCGCCCGCTGTCAGCGCCGCGGAGGATGCGCCCGACCGCACGTGCGCGCGCCACGGTTGCGTCGATGTGGTGGCGATCAACGGGCTCATCGACGAGATCGAGGCCGACCTCATCGTCGACACGCTCCACGATGTGTCGCCGTCACGTGGCATCGTCGCCGTGGTGCTCCAGGTCGACTCGTCGGGGGTGGCGGTCGGGAACGACCGACTGATCGAGGTGGCCGAGGCCATCACCGAGAGCTCGGTGCCGGTCTCGGTCTGGATCGGGCCGTCAGGAGCCGAGGCGCTCGGCGGCGTCGTCGAGCTCGTCGAGGTCGCTGATTCCTCCGGCATCGCCCCCGGCTCCGACATCGGCGATGCCGGACCTCAGCGGCTTCCCGAGGCCCAGTTCGGCGAGCTCCTCACCGGCAAGGCGACCGTGGCCCGAACCAGCGTGCTGTCCGGCCAGGAAGCGGTGGACGCCGACGTGGTCGACCGGTTCTCTCCCACCATCGGTGATCACATCGTCAACCTCGACGGTGTCGAAACCACGACGACGACGGAGGACGGCGAACGGCGAACGGTCCCCCAGTCCACCGTTCGCTTCTCCAAGCTCCCGCTCGTCACCCAGCTGTTCCACACCGTGGCGAGCCCGTCGGTGGCATACCTGCTGCTCGTGATCGGGCTCGGCCTGCTCCTGTTCGAGTTCTTCACGGCGGGCGTCGGCATCGCCGGCGTGGCGGGCGCGGCGAGCTTCGCCCTCGCGGCGTACGGAATCGCGGCGCTCCCGTACAACACGTGGGCCCTGGCCCTGATCATCGCCTCGTTCGTTGCGTTCGCGATCGACGTGCAGTCGGGGATTCCCCGGTTCTGGTCGGTGGTGGGAATGGTCGGGTTCATCGTCGGGAGCGGATTCCTCTTCGTCGAGTTCCGACCTACGTGGCTCGCCCTCGTCGCCGGGGTGGGAGGCATCGCGATCGTCGTGTTCTCCGGCATGCCCGCGATGGTGCGGACCCGGTTCGCGACCCCGACGATCGGCCGGGAATGGATGATCGGCAAGATGGGCTCGGCCGTCACCGACGTCGACCCCGATGGGACCGTCCGCGTCGATGGCGGACTGTGGCAGGGCCGGACCAACCGGGCGACGCCGATCGCGATCGATGACCGCATCCGGGTCGTCGCGATCGACGGACTGATCCTGGAGGTCGAGCCGGAGGAGGGCGGTGCGATCGACTACCGCGAGATGCGGAACCGTCGCAAGGGCGGAGACGACGAGGACCAGGACGCGGACGACGATCCCGAAACCCCTCCGGGGCGTGCGATCGATCAGCCCGAACACGGTGATCCCACCGACATCGGCGACTGACGGAATCGCACCCGGATCCGGGGTGCAAATCATCGCGAGCGGAATGCTTGCAAATTCATCCTTGGCTTGCTGAGAACAACGTGCCTAGGGTGCGCCGCACACCGAAAGGGGGGGTCCATACGGTGAGTGCACAACAGTCTCCTGATGCGTGGCAGATCAAGGCGGCATGTCGTGGCCCGCAGGCGGCAGTCTTCTTCCCACCTCCGCAGTTCGAGCGAAAGGCGGATCGCCTCGAGCGCGAACGGCGGGCCAAGGCCATCTGCGCCGAGTGCGTGGCCAAACAGGAATGCCTCCAGTACGCGCTCGACATCCGCGAGCCCCATGGCATCTGGGGTGGATTGAACGAGAACGAACGTCGGGTGTTGCTCGAAGAGCAGTACGCCTGAGAGCCGGCTCGGTCCCCGGCGTCGGCGGTGCAACACCGCCGACGTCGCCGGTGGTCCTCGTCGTACGCTGCAGCCGTGGCTCTGTTGCTGTTCGCGCTGCTCCTGATCGTCCCCTTCCTCGAGCTCTGGGCGGTCGTCGCCGTCGCGTCGCAGATCGGCATCGGCTCCACCCTCCTCCTGCTGGTCCTGATCAGTGCGATGGGCGTGTGGCTCGTCCGGCGGGAAGGCGTCGTGGTGTGGCGTCGGGTCAACGCCGAGGTCCAGGCCGGGCGCGCTCCCGCCAAGCAGTTGGTCGACGGGGCGATGATCCTTCTCGGCGGGTCGCTCCTGATCGTTCCCGGCTTCATCACCGATGTGATCGGCCTCCTCCTGCTCCTCCCGCCCACCCGGGCGCTGCTCCGACCCGCCGTCCTGGCCTGGATCGGCCGCCGCCGCGCGGTGAGCGGCGTGGTGTTCTCCTCGACGATCGGATCCGATGGCCGGGTGCGCACGACCGGTCAGTCGTTCGGCTCGACGGGCGAAGCGCCGTTCGCCGAGGTGATCGAGGTCGAGGTCGACGAGCCCCGATCGATCGACCCGCCGTCCTGATCGTCGATCCGCCGAGCGCTCGCGCCGACCGGCGTCGGGTCGATCCGTCGTGACGACGGCCATCGACCCGAACCTTCCCGACCCGGAGTCGGTCGAGGTCCGCGACGCCGCCACCATCGTCCTGCTCCGCGACGCCGGTGGCCGCGGCGACCGGGGCATCGAGGTCGCAATGATGCAGCGGAACATCGACTCCGACTTCGTCGGGGGTGCGTACGTCTTCCCCGGTGGCGCGGTGGACCCCGCCGACGGCGAACCGGAGTCGCTGTCCGTCTGTGACGGACTGGAGGACCGCGACGCCTCGGGGCTGGTCGGCACCGATACCGGCGGACTCCGCTTCTGGGTCGCAGTGGTGCGGGAAGCGTTCGAGGAGGCCGGCGTCCTGCTCGCCCACCACGCCGACGGTCGGCATCTCGTCCTCGACGCCGACGCGGGCGAACGCTTCGCCGTTCATCGCCGGGCGGTCGATCGACGTGAGCGACCGCTGTGGGAGATCTGCCGAGACGAGGACCTCCGACTCGAGGCCGACCGCATCCACTGCTTCGCCCGCTGGATCACGCCGCTGGGAGGTCACCGCCGCTACGACACCCGGTTCTTCGTCGCGGCCGCTCCTCCCGAACAGGAGATCGCCCACGATGATTTCGAGCTGGTGACCAGCGAGTGGATCGCGCCACGGGAGGCGCTGCGCCGACAGGTCGCGGGTGAGATGGTGATGATCTTCCCCACCGTCCGGACGCTGGTCTGGCTCGAGCGATTCGACACCGTCGACGAGGTGCTGATCCAAGCCGGGTCGCGCACCGAGGTTCCGGCCTGGCTGCCCACCATCACCCCGGTGGACGGCCAGTTGCGGCTCGAGATCCCCGGCGACCCGGAGGGCGTGGGCGGGTTCTACGACGCTGAAACCGGCTTGCCGCTCGGCGCCGGTCCGCCCGCCGCCCCGGGGACGCAGTCGGTTCTGGAGCGGTAGAGCGTCAGTTCTGGAGCGGGAGGACCACGGAGGCCAGCTCGGCGAGGTGCTCGGTGATCGGGCCCTCGGGATCGCTCAGTGGGATGGCCACGAACTTCGAGAACCCCGCCTCGACGTACGACGCGATCCGCGATTCGAGCCCGGTGAATCCGACCGCGACCAGGTCGGCAGGGTCGGTGTCGGGCCGTCGTGCCGCGAGGCCGGCCACGAGGGCCTCGGGCAACGCGCCGGTGGCGTAGGGGATCAGGACACCGAAGTGCTCCGGGTCGATCTCACGGTCGTGGTCGGAGGCCACCCGCTCGACCTCGATCCGTCCCGTCGCCGCTTCCTGGGGCGTGATGAACGAGGGGAGCCAGCCGTCGGCCAGCCGTCCCACCCGCCGCAACTCCGAGGGCGCGATCCCGCCCAGCCACACCTCGGGCGGCGACTGCTTGGGGAACGGCCTCACGCGGGCATCGCGGAGGGAGAAGCGGGGACCGTCGTGATCGACCGATTCCTCGGTCCACAGCCGCCGGATCAGCGGCAACGCCTCGTCGAACCAGGCCGCACGCTCCGAGCGCTCCACGCCGAACGCCTGCTGCTCGCGCGGGTCGACGGCACCCAGGCCGAAGGCGGGGAGCAGGCGTCCCCCCGAGAGCCGGTCGAGCGTCGCCAACTCCTTGGCCACCAGCATCGGGTTGCGACCGGGAAGGACCATGACCGAAGTGCCGAACTTCAGGTGCGAGGTGCGACCCGCGGCGAACGCCATGCCGACGACCGGGTCGGGAGCGGATCCGGTGATCCGCTCGGACAACCAGAGGCTGTCGAAGTGCAGCGTCTCGAGCGTGTCGACGAGGTCGGCGAAGGTGTCGTCGTTGAACTCAGTGCGGACGCCGAGCCCGAAGCCGATCCGGATCTTCACCTGAGTCCTCCGGTCCTCCGACTCGGGCTCATCGCGGTGCGACGGGCTCCACGACCTGATCGGGCACAGCGGGACCCCGTTGCGTGTCGGCGGCGTCGAGCGCGGCGTTGACCGCGTCCAGCATCCGGACGGAGCAGCCGGCCAGGTCGGCCGGAGGGACGACCTCGTCGATCAGGGTCCGGGCGATCTGACGGAACTCGTCCGCCGCCGGACCCTCACCGAGCGCGATGGGTCGGCCCTGGTCGCCGCCGTCGGCGACGGCCTGCTCGATCGGAATCGCGCCGAGCAGCGGGACGCCGGCCTCGGTGGCAAGTCGTTGGCCGCCACCGGTGCCGAACAGATGGTGCTCGCGACCGGCATCGTCGATGTACACCGACATGTTCTCGATCACCCCCGCGATGCGCAGGTGGTTCTTGCGGCCCATGTCGACCACCCGGACCGCGACCTTCTGGGCCATGAGCGCCGGCGTGGTCACCACGATCATCTCGGCCCGCGGCAGGAGCTTGGCGAGGCCCATCTGCACGTCGCCCGTGCCCGGGGGCATGTCGATCATGAGGTAGTCGAGGTCACCCCACGCCACGTCCTCGAGGAAGTGCTGCACGGCCCGGTTCAGGATCAGGCCCCGCCACATGAGTGCGGATTCCTCGGCCTCGACCAGGAAACCCATCGAGACGACCTCGAGGTGGCCCCGGCCGACCTCCAGGCGATTGGGCTGGATCTTCTTCGCGGTGGTGTCGGCGCCGAGCCGTCCCTCCATGCCGAGCATGCGTGGGACCGAGAAGCCCCAGATGTCGGCGTCGAGCACACCGACGGTGAAACCCTCCGCGGCGAGCGCCGTGGCCAGGTTCACCGTGACCGACGACTTGCCGACGCCGCCCTTGCCCGACGCGACCATCAGGACCTTCGTGGTGGGCGGGATGGCAGTGGTCTCGGGCCGTTCGGCGATGTTCCGCCGGGCACGGTCCATGGCGGCAGCCTTCTCGGCCTGGCTGAGCTCGGACCAGTCGATCTTGACCTTCGACACGCCTGGCAGCGACTGGATCCGGGCCCGGACGTCCTTCTGGATCTGGGCCCTGAGCGGACAACCCGCGGTGGTGAGCGCGATCCCGACGTTGACGCGACCGTCATCGGCGACCGACGCCCCACGGAACATCCCGAGCTCGACGATGTCGGAACCCAGCTCCGGATCGATCACCCCGCGCATCAGCTCTTGAATCTCGCCTGCTGTCGGCAGGGTGATCTCGTCTGCCGTCGGCAGGGTCGGGGAGGGGGGCGGGGTGGGCACGTCGGTCATTTTACCGGTCTCGGCCGTGTTTTCTCCATCACCGGGGTACGATGGTGCGGTGCCGCCGTCGACCAGCCGTCTCGACCTGCTGAAGACGCTCGGCGACAACACTCGCTATGCGATCTACCTCGAGCTTGCCCGCTCGCCCAGGCCCCTGGCGACCGCCGACATCGCCGAGTCGCTCGGACTGCACCCCAACACCGTGCGCCCGCACCTCGAGCGCATGCGCGACGTCGGCCTGCTCGAGACCCGTCCCGACACCCGCGGCGCGGTGGGCCGACCCCAGAAGCTCTATTCACTGGCCCCCGAGGCGCCCTCGCTCGGCCTCGAACCGCCGGTGTTCCCGATGTTGGCCC
>Ga0190271_10000436_pt1 | contig 21209 bp, 26 predicted proteins | sample Popmic356T_FD_133747 | JGI IMG/M metagenome (GOLD analysis project Ga0190271, IMG submission 133747) | Populus adjacent soil microbial communities from riparian zone of Weber River, Utah, USA - 356 T | ecosystem: Environmental > Terrestrial > Soil > Riparian zone | place: USA: Utah | collected...
AGGGCGATGCCGGTGTTGCCCGAGGTCGGTTCGAGCAGCGTCTGCCCCGGTTCGATCGCACCCTCCGCCTCGGCCGCCTCGATCATCGACCTGGCGACCCGGTCCTTGACCGAGCCGGTCGGGTTGTGCCCCTCGAGCTTGGCGTAGATGCGGACGTCCGGCTTCGGCGAGAGCCGCGGCAGCTCGACCAGCGGCGTGTTGCCGATCGACTCGACGATGTCGCCGAAGCGCCCCCCGCAGGGTCGGTTGAGTAGCTGGTCTCGCTCCATCGTGGGCCCCGTTACTTCAAAAAGTGTAGCGATGGACGGCTGCCCGAGGCAGCGCCTCCGTAAGCGGTTTGCCATCCCCTTCCGAGGGGTACTCTCGGCACGCGTCTGGGAAATCCCTGAACGGAGGCGGATTCGATGAGCAAGACCCGGGTGTCCTTGCTGCTGGCGCTGGCGGTTGTGGCGTTGGCGCTGTTCGCGGTTGGCTGTGGCGGAGACGATGACGACGAAGGCGGCAGTGGCGGCGCCACGGCCCTGACGGTCGGCTCCGACATCCCCTATCCCCCCTTCGAGCAGGGCAAACCGGGCAGCTACACCGGCTACGACGTCGAGCTGATGGAAGCGATCGCCGCAAAGATCGGCCGCAAAGCCGAGTTCCAGGACACCTCCTTCGACACGATCTTCCGCGACCTCGCCCAGGGCCGCTTCGAAGCCGTCGCCTCGGCGACCACGATCACCGACGAACGCGAGGAGACGGTCGACTTCACCAACCCCTACTACTTCTCCGAACAGGCGATCCTCGTCAAAGAGGGCGGCGACATCGACTCGGTCGAGAAACTGAGCGGCGCCACCGTCGGCGTCCAGCAGGGGACCACGGGCGAGGAATTCGTCGAAGAAAAAGGCAACGTCGGCGAACTGCGCCCATACCCACAGGGGCCCGACGCGGTCAACGCCCTCAAATCCGGCGTCCTCGACGCGGTCGTCCTGGACATCCCGGTCGCCGAAAACGCGGTCGAAGCCGGCGGGGTGGAAATCTCCGCCGCAATCCCGACCGAAGAAGAGTATGGCTTCGTCGTCGCCCAGGGCGAGGAAGGGCTGCTCGACGAAATGAACGAAGCCCTCGAAGAGCTGAAGGCCGACGGGACCTTCACGACGATCTACAAAAAGTGGTTCAAACGGGAGCCGACCGAGGCGCTGCTCTCCGCCACCCACGAAGCAACCTGAGCATTGAGCCCGATTCGGGTGTAGAAAGGAGGCGATGGAGGAATTCGTCAACCAGTACTTCGACGTCGGCTTCATGGTCGACCACTTCGACGAAGTGCTGGAAGGGTTCTGGCTGACGGTTCAGCTCTCGATCGTCGCCGGCGTCCTCTCGTTGATCTGGGGACTCCTCCTCGCCCAATTCCGTCAGCTGCCGGGCCGCGGGTTCGCCCCGGTCCGGTTCGCGACGATCGCCTACATCGACGTCTTCCGCGGCATCCCGCTGCTGATCATGATCCTGCTGATCTCCGGCAGCATCCCCTCGCTGCAGTTCCTCCCCGAGTGGCTGCGGATCCCGCAGTGGTTCGGCAAACCGGACAACTTCTGGTTCGGCGTCTTCGCGATCACGATCACCTACGGCGCCTACATGGCCGAGGTCTACCGCTCCGGGATCGAATCGGTGCCGCGCGGGCAGATGGAAGCGGCGCGCTCGCTGGGGATGAGCCACCGCCAGGCGATGCGCAACGTGATCCTCCCCCAGGCCGTGCGCAAGGTCTTCGCGCCCCTGCTCAACGACTTCATCGCCCTGATGAAGGACACCACCCTGGTCAGCGCGATCGCCCTCAGCGAGGTGGCGCTGGTCGGCCGCGACCTGCAGTCCGACTCCCTCAACAGCTCGGCGTTGACCCTCGGCGCGATCCTCTTCCTGGTCGTGACCCTGCCGCTGGCCCGCCTCGTCGACAAACTGATCGCCCGTGAGCAGGGTCGCTTCACCCGCGGCGCCCCCCGGGTCGAGGCGCTCTAATGGAGGCGGTCGCCGAGACCAGCGGGCCGATGATCCGGCTCGAGAACGTCCACAAGCGCTTCGGCGAGCTCGAGGTGCTGCGCGGGATCGACCTCGAGGTGAAGCGGGGCGAGGTGGTCTGCGTGCTCGGGCCCAGCGGCTCCGGCAAGAGCACCCTGCTGCGCTGCGTCAACCTGCTCGAGCCGCCCGAGCGGGGCGAGATCTTCATCGAAGGCCACGACATCTGCAAGGGGCCCGGCTCGGCCGCCGGCGAGGCCGGCTGGGAGCTGAACTTCGTCCGCCAGCGGGTCGGGATCGTCTTCCAGCAGTTCAACCTCTTTCCCCATAAGAGCGCGCTGGAGAACGTGACGATGGCGCCGGAAAAGGTCCTCGGCCGCCCCGCCGCGGAGGCCCGCGCCAAAGCCACCGAGCTGCTGCGCCGGGTCGGCCTCGGCGACAAGCTCGAGGAGTATCCCGAACGGCTCTCCGGCGGTCAGCAGCAGCGGGTCGCGATCGCCCGGGCGCTGGCGATGGACCCGCACGTGATGCTCTTCGACGAGGTCACCAGCGCCCTCGACCCGGAGCTGGTCAAGGAGGTGCTCGACGCGATGCGCGAGCTGGCCAACGAAGGGATGACGATGATCGTCGTCACCCACGAGCTCGGCTTCGCCCGCGACGTCGCCGACCGGGTCGTCTTCGTCGACGAGGGCACGATCGTCGAGCAGGGCCGGCCGGCCGACGTCCTCGACAACCCGCGCGAGGAGCGGACCAAGCGATTCCTCGGGCTGGTGCTCGAGCGCTGAGGCTCAGCAGCCGCCGGCCATCGCCGGCAGGATGACCACGGTGTCGCCGTCGCTGACCGCGGTCTCGAGACCGTTCAGCACCCGCACGTCCTCGTCGTTGAGGTAGACGTTGACGTAGCGGTTGAGCTCGCCGTCCTCGCCGAACAGCTGCGCCGCGGTGTCCGGGTGGGCGCCGGTGAGAGCGCGCAGAACCTCGCCGACGTTGCCGCCGGCAGCCTCGACCTCAGCCTGACCGCCCGTTTTCGGGCGCAGCACCGGTGGGATCTTCACGGTCGCCATCGAGCGGTGATCCTAGTCGAGGAGACGCTTGCTCAGCGGTCTCCGCCGGCGCCGGCGCAGAAGAGGTCGTAATCGGGGAACTGCCCCATCTCCGACTCGGGGACCTCGACCGCGTTCTCACCGCAGATCGGGCACTCCGGATCGCGGCGGACCTTGAGCTCGGTGAAGCTGGTGCCGAGCGCCTCGTAGAGGAGCAGGCGGCCGACCAGCGGCTGACCGGCGCCGAGCACGAGCTTGATCACCTCGTTGGCCTGCAGCGTGCCCATCGTCCCGGCCATCACGCCGAGGACGCCGTTGGCCGAGCAGCTCGGCGCCAGCTCGGCCGGCGGCGGGGTCGGGTAGAGGCAGCGGTAGCAGGGCCCCTCGTAGGGGACGAAGGTCGAGATCTGCCCGTCGAAGCCGAGGATCGAGGCGGAGACGACCGGCTTGCGCAGCCGCACCGAGGCGTCGTTGAGCAGGTACCGGGTCGGGAAGTTGTCGGCGCCGTCGACGACGATGTCGTAGTCGCCGATCACCTCGAGGATGTTCCCGGCGTCGAGCCGGCCGTTGTGCTCGACGACGTTGACGTCGGGGTTGAGCTGTTCGATGAAGATCCGCGCCGAGGTGGTCTTCGGCATCCCAATCCGCTCGGTGTTGTGGATCACCTGCCGCTGCAGGTTGGAAGCGTCGACGACGTCGTCGTCGACCAAGCCGATCGTGCCGACCCCGGCCGCGGCGAGGTAGAGCGCCGTCGGCGCCCCGAGCCCACCGGCGCCGAGCAGCAGCACCTTGGCGTCGAGCAGCTTCAGCTGGCCGTCGACCCCGACCTCCGGCAGCAGCGTGTGGCGCGAGTAGCGGTCGCGCTGCTCGGCGGTCATGCCGCTGGTCGAGACGACCGGCAGCCCCTGCTCCTGCCAGGCGAGGATCCCGCCCGCCATCGAGGCGACGTTCTCGTAGCCCAGCCCCTGCAGCTGCGCGGCCGCGATCGCCGAGCGGTTGCCGGAGCGGCAGTAGAGGATGGTTCGGGCCGACTTGTTGGGCGCGGCCTCGCCGATCTGGTCGGCAAGCAGGCCGGGCGGCACCAGCTTGCCGCCCTCCAGATGGGCCTCCTGGTACTCGTGCGGCTCGCGCGTGTCGACCAGGACGACGTCGCCGCCGTCGATCTCCTCAGCCGCCTCGAACGGCTGGATCTCCTCGATCGTCTGCGTCTCGGTACCGCTCGCCATTCTGAAATCTCCTAAATCCGGATCAGCTTTACTTCAAAAAGTATAGCGAGCGTCGCGAAGCGGCCGGCACAGGCCGGAGGCAAGGGGCGAGGCGCGGCCCAAAGCCGCGGAGGGGGAGCTCAGTCCTTGCTGGCTGCGCTCGCCACTGGAGGCACTTCGAAGCACCCCAGCCAGGAACTGACGTGGAAGCTGTCTTCAGGGGAGTCGACGGCGCGCTCGGCTGCGCGCTCCTGCACCTCCATGATTTCCAGACGTGCCCGTTCTTGGATCTCGAGGGCCTCGCTCATCGCCTGTTCGTCGAGAACAAGGCGCGTGCGGGTGAGGTGGAAGCGCTCATCGGAGCCGACCATTCCCTCTTTCACGGAGGAGACGAAGTCGTCGAGGCCCGCCTGCATGATGTCGCAGACGATTTTCTCTGCGATCAGGGGGTGCAGCTCGTCCCACTCGTCGGTGCTGACGAGAGAGCGCTCGGTCGCCCGGTAGAAGTGCTCGATGGCGCCTCGGACCTGTCGCTTGTCGACGAGCTCCGCGCAGCCCAGCTGAACCAGCCGCTTCGCGTGATGGGAGACGTTTGGGATCGGCTCACCGAGCTCCTCGGCGATTTCCTTCGGGCTCGCGGTGCGTTCGGTCAGCACATAAAGAACGTTCGCCCGCAGCGGATGCGACATCGCGATGAGGCGGTTTTGGGTGGCGCTTGGACGCTCAGTTTTGGTCGCCATTTCTTCTCCTCTCAGACCCTCTGAGCAATGAATCCTAGTCGCTCAATCGCCTAGTTCAACGAAGTTGGGTGTTTTTTCCTTAATCCGCGTGCATCGCTGGAACTACACAAAGCATTGACGGGTTCGAACCGAACAGACCTCGTTAAGCAGGGAAGGGGGGTGAACGCCCATGCAGATCCTCGCCGTCACTCGCGAGATTCCGCTCAGCGCAATCGGCAAGCACAACTAGCGCGAGCGCTGAAGGAAACGACACCGGGCACGGCCATCCTGGGAGGCCGTGCCCGGCTCGTCGTTCGAGGAGTTAGAAGGAGGGGCGCATCTGGCGCAGGCGCCGGACCCGCTCTTCGATCGGGGGGTGGGTCGAGAACATCCCCGCCAGGCCTTTGGCCGAGAAGGGCTTGACGATGTACAGCGGCTCGGAAGCCTGATTCACCTGCATCGGCATCGCCGCGGCACCGCTCTCGAGCCGCAGCAGCGCGCTCGCCAGCGACTCCGGGTTGCCGCAGATTTCGGCACCGCCGGCGTCGGCCGCGTACTCGCGCTGACGCGAGATCGCCAGCTGGATGATCGTCGCCGCGATCGGGGCCAGCAGGAAGGTCGCCAGCTGCCCGACCAGGGCCAGCGGCGAGTTGTCGTCGTTGCCGAACCAGAGCAGCATGTAGGCGATGTAGGTGATCGCCGAGCCGATCGCCGAGGCGACGGACTGGATGAGGATGTCGCGGTTGCGGATGTGCGCGAGCTCGTGGGCGAGAACGCCGCGCAGCTCGTCCTCGGAGAGCAGTTTGGTGATCCCGCGGGTGACCGCCACCGCCGAGTGCTTGGGGCTGCGCCCGGTCGCGAAGGCGTTCGGCTGGTCCTGGGGGATCATGTAGAGGCGCGGCATCGGCAGGTCGGCGCGGGTCGTCAATTCCCGGACGAGCTGGTAGAGCCGCGGCGCTTCGGACTCCTCGATCGGCTTGGCGCCGCTCATCTTCAGCGCCAATTTGTCGCTGAAGAAGTAAGAGCCGAGGTTGATCAGCAGCGAGATGCCGAGGAACAGCATCGCCGTGCTGGCGCCGCCGATCAGGAAGCCGATCACGACGAGGAGGCCCGAGAGGGAGGCCAGGAGGATCGTCGTGCGCAATTTGGCGCCGAAGGTGGACTGCTTGGTGGTGGTCATCGCGTCTTTCCCGCTCCTTGCGTTGGTGGTCGGGCGAGTATTGCGCTGAAGGCGCGACGATCCCATAGGGGCTACCCCCTGTCTCGAGCCGGCGCGGTACCCAGGGAGGCTGGGCGGCAGGAAGTGGCGCTTTTGTCTCGCATAGCGCGACAAAGTCGCCACTAGGCTTGGCCGATGGCGCTTGTCGCGATCGTCGTGCTGGGCCTAGCCGTGGTGGTGCTGGCGACCAGCCTGCTGCGCCTGCGCAACCGCTTCGAGCCGCTCGAGAAGCTGATCGAGGAAATGGAGAAGGTCGACCTCGGCCGCCCGGGCGCCGCCCTGCCCGGCTCGATCGACGGCGTCGGCGAGACCGAGGAGGTGGAGCGGCTGGAGCTCGCCTTCCTGCGGATGATGCGACGGCTCGAGGCGGAGCGCCGCCGCGCCGGCTCAGCGGCCCTGCAGGCCCAGGAGCAGGAGCGGGCCCGGGTTGCCCGCGACCTCCACGACGAGGTCAACCAGTCGCTGACCGGGCTGTTGCTGCGGTTGGAGGCGGCGCGCGAGGCGGCGCCTCCGGAGCTGGAAGCGGAGCTGGACGAGACCAAGGCGCTCGCCAACCAGGCGATGCGCGAGCTGCTCTCGCTGGCCCGGCAGCTGCGGCCGACGGCGCTCGACGACCTCGGCCTGGTCGCTGCGACCGCGGGACAGGTGGAGCAGCTCCGCCACGGCGACATCGACGCCGGCTTCGCGGCCGAGGGCGACTTCTCCGACCTCCGCGACGACGCCCAGCTGGTCGTCTACCGGGTCGCCCAGGAGGCGCTCGCCAACGCCACCCGGCACAGCGAGGCGAGCAGCGTCGAGGTCCGCCTGCGGCGCCGCGAGGACGGCGGCGTCGAGCTCCTCGTCAGCGACGACGGCCGGGGCTTCGCCTTCGACGAGGCCGAGGGCGGGCTCGGGATCGCCGGGATGCGCGAGCGGGCGCTGCTGGTCGGCGGCGAGCTGACGATCGAGTCGCGGCCCGGTCGCGGCACCACGGTGCGCTTGGCGGTGCCGGGAGAATCGGACCGATGAGGGTGCTGATCGCCGACGACCACGGCATCGTCCGCTCCGGCATCCGGCTGCTGCTGGAGCGACAGCCGGACATCGAGGTGGTCGCCGAGGCTGCCGACGGCGCCGCCGCGCGAGAGCTGGCCGTGCGGGAGCGGCCCGACCTGGCGATCCTCGACGTGAAGATGCCGAAGCTGACTGGGCTGCAGGCGACCCGCGAGATCAAGCAGCAGGCGCCCGAGGTCGCGGTCCTGATCCTCTCCATGCACGACGACGAGCGCTACCTGTTCGAGGCGCTCAAGGCCGGCGCCTCCGGCTACGTGCTGAAGGCCCAGGCCGACACCGACCTGCTGGCGGCGATCCGCGCCGTCGAGCGCGGCGAGCCGTTCCTGACCCCGGAGGCGCAGCGGACCCTGATCAAGGACGTGCTCGAGCGCGGCGCCGGCGGCGAGGAGGAGCTGACCCCGCGCGAGGAGGAGATCGTCAAGCTGGTCGCCGAGGCGCACACGACCAAGGAGATCGCCGAGCTGCTGCACCTCTCCGAGAAGACGGTCGAGAACCATCGCGCCAACGCGATGCGCAAGCTCGGCATGCGCGACCGGGTCGAGCTGGTCCGCTACGCGATCCGGCGCGGCCTGATCGAGCCCTGAAAGCCGACGTCGCCGGTTTGCTTGACTGAACGACCGTGACCACGGCGCGGGAGTATCAGGAGAAGCGCTGGCTGGCCCTGGTCCTGCTCAGCGCCGCCCAGTTCGTCGTCGTCCTCGACGCCTCGATCGTCAACGTGGCGCTCCCCTCGATCGGCGAAGCGCTCGACTTCTCCCAGGAGAACCTGCCCTGGGTCGTCAACGCCTACGTGCTGACCTTCGGCGGCTTCCTGCTGCTGGGTGGCCGCACCGCCGACCTGCTCGGCCGCCGCCGCGTCTTCATGGCCGGGCTGATGCTGGTCGCGGTCGCCTCGCTGGCGGCCGGCTTCGCCAGCACCGAAGGGCAGCTGATCGCCGCCCGCGCTGCCCAGGGCCTCGGCGCCGCGATCATCTCCCCCGCCGCCCTCTCGATCGTCACCACGATCTTCAGCGACGGCGCCGAGCGCAACAAGGCGCTGGGGGTCTGGGGCGCGGTCGCCGGCTCCGGGGGCGCCGCCGGGGTGCTGCTCGGCGGCATCCTCACCGACGGCCTCGGCTGGGAGTGGGTGCTCTGGGTCAACGTCCCGGTCGCCCTGGCGGCCTTCGCGCTGGCGCCGCGGCTGATCGCCGAAAGTCGCTCCGAGGCGGAGACCCGAGCCTTCGACGTGGCCGGCGCGGTCACCGTCACGGCGGCGCTGTCGCTGCTCGTCTACGCCGTGATCGACGCCACCAGCGCCGGCTGGGGGTCGTTCAAAACGCTCGGGCTGATCGGCATCGCCCTGCTGCTCTTCGCCGCCTTCGTGGCGATCGAGCTGCGGGCGACGAAGCCCTTGGTGCCGTTCTCGATCTTCCGGCTGCGGACGCTGACCGGCGCCAACGTGGTCGGGATCCTGGTCGGCGGCTCGCTCTTCTCGATGTTCTATTTCATCTCTCTCTATATGCAGCAGGTGCTCGGCTACAGCGCCATCCACGCCGGGCTCTCCTACCTGCCGCTGGCGCTGACGATCATCTTCTCGGCGGCGATCGGCTCGCAGCTGGTGACCAAGCTCGGCTACAAGCCGGTGCTCGCGGCCGGGATGCTGTTCATCCTCGCCGGCCTGCTCTGGTTCAGCCAGATCTCGGTCGGCGGCAGCTTCCTCGCCGACATCCTCGGGCCCTCGCTGCTTGCCGCGGTCGGCCTCGGCCTCTCCTTCGTGACGACGACGATCGCCGCCGTCTCCGGGGTCGACGAGCACGAGGCGGGACTGGCGAGTGGCCTGATCAACACCTCCCAGCAGGTCGGCGGCGCCCTCGGCCTGGCGGTGCTCTCGACCCTCGCCACCTCGAAGACCGACGACCTGCTCGGCTCCGGCACGGCCCTGCCCGAGGCGCTCACCGACGGCTTCCAGATCGCCTTCCTCGGCGGTGCCGCGATCGCCGCCCTCGGCTTCGTCCTCACCCTGGTGCTGATCCGCGGCAGCGACAGTCGCGCCCACGTCGAGCTCGGCCGCGCCGAAGCCGAGGCGGCGTCCGAGACGGCATAACCGACCGCTTCAGTAGGATTTGGTCAGTGCTGTTCTCGACCAAAGCCGAGTATGGGGTTCGCCTGATGGTGGAGCTGGGCCGTCAGCCCGGCTCGACGCCGATTTCGCTCAGCACCGTCGCCGAAGCCGAGCGGCTGCCGCTCTCCTACCTCGAGCACCTGGTCGCAAAGCTGCGCAAGGCCGGGCTGGTCACCTCGACCCGCGGCGCCCACGGCGGCTACCGCCTCGCCAAACCGGCCGAAGAGATCACGATGGACGCGGTGGTCGAGGCGCTGGAAGGGCAGATCGCCCCGATGGAGTGCTTCCACGAGACGCCGGAAGGCAAAGTCCTCTGCTCGCACGAGGACGACGGCGACCGCGCCTGCTCGACGAAGCTGCTCTGGACGCGGGTGCAGGGCGGCGTCACCAAGGCGCTGGCCGGCACCACCCTGGCCGAGCTGGTCGAGTTCTCGGCCCCCCGCGGCGGCCGCGCCGGCCTCGGCGCCGCCGCCTAGAAGAACTTCCCGAACAACCCAGGAACGGAGTGAAATTGGCAGAGCTGGAGATACGGAACCTGCACGTCAAGGCCGAGGACAAGGAAATCCTCAAAGGCCTCGACCTCGACGTCGAGAAGGGCAAGGTCCACGCCCTGATGGGCCCGAACGGGTCCGGCAAGTCGACGCTCGCCAACGTGATCATGGGACACCCCGCGCTCGAGGTGACCGAGGGCACGATCGTCTTCAAGGGCGAGGACATCACCGAGGCCGATCCCCAGGACCGCTCCCAGGCCGGTCTGTTCATGGCCTTCCAGTACCCGGTTGCGATCCCCGGCGTCTCCGTCTCCAAGTACCTGCGGATGATCATCAACGCCCAGCGCGAGGCGCGCGGCGAGGAGCAGATCAAGATCAAAGACTTCGCCAAGACCGCCCAGGAGGCGATGGCGCTGGCGAACATCCCCAAAGACTTCTCCAGCCGCTACCTCAACGACGGCTTCTCGGGCGGCGAGAAGAAGCGGATGGAGCTGCTGCAGCTGGCGCTGCTGCGGCCGGAGATCGCCGTCCTCGACGAGACCGACTCGGGCCTCGACATCGACGCCCTGCGGGTCGTCGCCGAAGGCGTCAACAAGTTCGCCGGGCCGGAGATGGGCGTGCTGATCATCACCCACTACCAGCGCATCCTGCACATGGTCAAACCCGACTTCGTCCACGTCATGTTCGAGGGCCGGATCGTCAAGGAAGGCGGTCCCGAGCTGGTTGGCACCCTCGAGGAGAAGGGCTACGGCTGGATCCGCGAGGAGGTCGGGGCGGGCGCCAGCGCCTAGCCCCCGGGGACATGGAGCCGGCGACCGCGAGCAGCGCGCAGGCGTTCCCGATCGAGAAGGTCCGCGCCGCCTTCCCGGCGCTGGAGCGGGAGGTCAACGGCAAGCCGGTCGCCTACCTGGACAGCGGCGCCAGCGCCCAGCGGGTGCTGGCCTCGATCCAGGCGGTCGACCGCTACGAGCGACACCACCACTCCAACGTCCACCGCGGCTCCCACACGCTCTCGGCGGAGGCGACCGAAGCGTACGAGGGAGCGCGGGCGACGGTCGCCGACCACATCGGCGCCAGCGACCGCCGCGAGGTCGTCTTCGTCCGCAACGCCACCGAGGCGATCAACCTCGTCGCCCGCGCCTGGGGCGACGCCAACGTCGGCGCCGGCGACCGGGTCCTGCTGACGGAGATGGAGCACCACTCCAACATCGTCCCCTGGCAGCAGCTGGCCGAGCGGGTCGGCGCCGAGGTCGACTGGGCGCCGCTCGACGAGGAGGGCCGGCTCGACATGGCGGCCTTCGCGGCGCTGCTGGAGCGCGGCCCGAAGCTGGTCGCCGTCACCCACGTCTCCAACGTGCTCGGGAGCGAGAACCCGATCGCGGAGATCTCCCGGCTCGCCCACGAGGCCGGTGCCCTGGTCCTCGCCGACGGCGCCCAGGCGGCGCCGAAGCTGCCGCTCGACATGGCCGAGCTGGGAGTCGACTTCTACGCGATCACCGGCCACAAGCTCTACGCCCCGACCGGGATCGGGGCGCTGTGGACGAAGCTCGAGGTGCTGCGGGCGATGCCGCCGTTCCTCGGCGGCGGCTCGATGATCCGCAAGGTGGCCCGCGAGGGCACCACCTACGCCGACCCGCCGGCGCGGTTCGAGGCGGGGACGCCGGCGATCGCCCAGGCGGTCGGGATGGCCTCCGCCCTGCGCTGGCTCGACCTGCTGGGGATGGAGGCGGTCCGCGAGCACGAGCAGCAGATCGCCGACTACGCGCTGGAGCGCCTGGCCGAGGTGCCGGGCCTGCGCGTCTTCGGACCGCCCCGCGGCCCCGAGCGGCTCGGCCCGGTCTCCTTCGAGATCGAGGGCATCCACGCCCACGACGTCTCCGAGATCCTCGACCGCCACGGCGTCGCCGTCCGCGCCGGTCACCACTGCGCCCAGATCCTCATGGACCGCCTCGGCGTCGCCGCCACCGCCCGCGCCAGCTTCGGCGCCTACACCACGCCCGAGGAGATCGACCGCTTAGTCGACGGCCTCGAAGACGCCCGCCGCGTCTTCGGCCTCTGAATCAACCGATCCGCAGGACTTTGGATTTCGCGGCCTTGCACTTGCCGCGCTTGGCGACGGTCGCGTAGTAGGCGCCGGGGGCGAGGTTCTTCCCGACCGGGACCGCCCACTTGCCGTTGTCCTCGCTGGTGTCGCTACCGAGCAGCTTTTTCGAGCCCTTGTGCTCGCGATACATCTTCAGCGTGCGGCTGCCGAGGCAGGCCTGTCGGGGCGAGGTCAGCTTGCCGTGAAAGGCGGGGAACTGGATGCTGAGGACGATCTTCGTCGAGTTCTTGCCGGCCCCGGAGGCGAGCGCGGGCGTGAAGGCAGCGACGGCCAGGGCGGCGAGCGCAGCGAGCATCGCAAGGCGACGAATGAACATGAAAGATCCCCTCCCAGTCGAAGTTTCCTGTGCCACTTTAGCCTCCTGTACCGAGAGGCGCGGCCACCGCCTTCGCTAGCCTCGACGCATGGACGAGCTCTACCGCGACCAGATCCTCGAGCACTACAAGCGGCCCCACAACTTCGGCCGGCTCGACGACGCCGACCTCGAGTACGAGGACACCAATCCCTTCTGCGGCGACGAGCAGCACGTGACGATCCGGCTCGGCGCCGACGACCGGGTCGAGGCGGTCGCCTTCGACGGCAAGGGCTGCGCGATCTCGACCGCGGCGACCTCGCTGCTGACCGACGAGCTGGTCGGCAAATCGCGTCAGGAGCTCCTCCAAATGCCCAAAGACTTCGTCCTCGACCTGCTCGGCATCGAGATCTCGGCGACGCGGATGAAGTGCGCGATGCTGGGATTGAAGGTGGTGAAGAGCGCCAGCCTCGGCCAGTCCGCCCAGTGGGAGGACGAGGGAGAGGCCGGCGACCCGACCGAAGCGGTCGCCGACCTCGGGTAGGTCCCTTACGGCATTTTCGCCAGCGTCTCCTCGCTCGGCTGCATCACCGCGAAGACGGCGCCGAACGGGTCGCCGACGACCGCGAAGCGCCCCACCGGCACGTCCATCGGGCCGAATTTGACGTCGCCGCCGCCGCTCTCGACCTGCCGCAGGGCGGCGTCGGTGTCCTCGACGGAGAAGTAGACGAGCCAGTGCGCCGGGATCTCGTCCGGGAGCATCCCGGCGATGTCGAGCATGCCGCCGACCGGCGCATCGCCGAGCTGCCAGACCGTGTAGGTCCCGCCGCGCTCGGACTCCTCGTCCTCATGGCCCCAGCCGAAGACGGCGCCGTAGAACTCCTTGGCCTTGGCCGGGTCGCGGGTGCCGAGCTCGTTCCAGCCGAAGGTGCCGGGCTCGTTGACCAGCTCGGCGCCGGCGAAGGCGTTGGGCTGCCAGGCGCCGCAGACGGCCCCGGTCGGGTCGACGAAGACGCTCATCTTGCCGTAGTCGGCGATTTCCATCGGCTCGACGAGCACCTGGCCGCCGGCGCCGCGGACCGCGTCCATGGTCGCCTCCGCGTCGGTGACGGAGACGTGGGTGCCCCAGGCCGTCGGCTGACCCTCCTCCATCAGCGGCATCACGCCGGCGACGTCCTTGCCGTTCTTTTTCGCCCGCCGATAGCCGCCCATTTCGGCCGAGTTCGGCAGCTCCGGGACCTCCCAGCCAAACAGGGCGCCGTAGAAGGTCGCCGCGGCCTCCACGTCGGGCGTCGACAGATCCACCCAGCAGGGGGTTCCGGGCGTGTAACTGGTCCTCTCGCTCATTGCTGCTCCTCTCCTCGAAGTGGTCCAATGACCATAAGACCAGGCGGGCGGGGAGCCGATCGCGATTCGGTGAAAGGGCCGAGTGGCGGCCCCGCTAAAATCCGACCTAGGAAGTAGGATTAAGTCTCGATCCGCACTAGTCCGTCTTGTCCGCCGCCACCCGAGGAGCGGCCACCTCTATGACTGATACCGCTGGAACCACTGTCCCCGTCTGCCCTGCCGCCGAGCTGGAGCCTGGCGCGATGCGCCTGGTCGAGCACGACGGCCGCAAGATCGGCGTCTTCAACTGCGACGGGACCCTCTACGCGATCGAGGACCGCTGCTCCCATGACGACGGACCGCTGGCCGAGGGCGAATTCGACCCGGCCGCCTGCACCGTCGAGTGCCCGCGCCACGGCTCGCTCTTCGACCTGACCAACGGCAGGCCGAAGACTCTGCCTGCCTATGCTCCCGTTGAAACGTTCCCGGTGCGCATCGAGGACGACACCATCACCCTGGAGGTCTGACATGGCAACGCCCGAGGCAGTTGCAGAGAAACGAGAGCTCGCCGGGATCAACGCCGATTACAAGGAGAAGTTCGGCTTCCACGATCCCGAGTCCGGCTACGCCTACAAGGCTCCGAAGGGACTCTCGCGCGAAGTCGTCGAATCGATCTCCGAGTACAAGGAAGAGCCGCAGTGGATGCGGGACTTCCGGCTGAAGTCGCTGGAACACTTCGAACAGCGCCCGACCCCGAAATGGGGCGGCGACCTCGATCAGATCGACTTCGAAGACATCCACTACTTCGTGCGCGCCTCCGAGAAGAACAGCCGCGACTGGAGCGAGGTCCCGGAGGACATCAAAAACACCTTCGACCGGCTCGGCATCCCCGAGGCGGAGCGCAAATTCCTCTCCGGCGTCGGCGCCCAGTACGAGTCCGAGGTCGTCTACCACCAGGTAAACGAGAAGCTCGAGGCCCAGGGCGTGATCTTCACCGACATGGACACCGCCCTGCGCGAGCACGAGGATCTGGTGCGCGAGTACTGGGCGACGGTGATCCCGCCCAACGACAACAAACTGGCGGCGCTCAACTCGGCCGTCTGGTCGGGGGGCTCGTTCGTCTACGTGCCGGCCGGGGTCAAGGTCGAGATGCCGCTGCAGGCCTACTTCCGGATCAACACCGAGAACATGGGCCAGTTCGAGCGGACGCTGATCATCACCGAGGAGGGTGCCGACGTCCACTACATCGAGGGCTGCACGGCGCCGGTCTACTCCAGCGACTCGCTGCACTCGGCGGTCGTCGAGATCGTCGCCAAGCCGAGCTCCCGGGTCCGCTACACGACCGTCCAGAACTGGTCGCAGAACGTCTTCAACCTCGTCACCAAGCGCGCCGTCGCCCATGAGAAGGCGACGATGGAGTGGGTCGACTGCAACCTCGGCTCGAAACTGACGATGAAGTACCCGTCGATCTACCTGCTCGGGCCGGAAGCGCACGGCGAGATCCTCTCGATCGCCTTCGCTGGGAACGGGCAGCACCAGGACGCCGGCGGCAAGATCATCCACGCCGCCCCGCGCACCTCGTCCTCGATCTTCTCCAAGTCGATCTCCAAGGACGGCGGCCGGGCGACCTACCGGGGCCTGCTCGAGGTCGCCAACGGGGCGACCGAGTCGCGCTCCAAGGTCGTCTGCGACGCCCTGCTGCTCGACGAAGACTCGCGCTCGGACACCTACCCGACGATCCGGATCGACGAGAACGACGCCGACGTCGGCCACGAGGCGACCGTCTCCAAGATCGGCGACGAGCAGCTCTTCTACCTGCAGAGCCGTGGCCTCGACGAGGAGGAGGCCTCGAAGATGATCGTCAACGGCTTCATCGAGCCGGTCACCAAGGAGCTGCCAATGGAGTACGCGGTCGAGTTGAACCGACTGATCGAGCTGCAGATGGAGGGTTCCATTGGCTGAGCTGGCAACGGAGCCCGCCTGGCTGGACGAGAGGCGCCGACGCGGCGCCTCTCTCGCGCAGAGCCTCCCCCTCCCCGACCACAAGTCGAAGGGCTGGGAATTCACCGACCTGGCCGGCCTCGACCTCGACGCCTACGTGGCGGCGGGCGCGAGCGCGACGATCGAGGGTGGCGAGGGCGCCACGGTGGTGCGGCTCAGCGAGGCGCTCGGCTCCCACTCCGAGCTGCTCGAGCGCACGCTCGGCTCGCTGGTCCCGGTCGAGGACCCATTCGTGGCCCGCAACGAGGCCGAGTGGAGCGACGGCGTGCTGGTCCACGTGCCGGCCGGCGTGCGACTGACCGAGCCGGTGCGGATCGAGGTCCCGGTCGACGAGCGCGGCAACGCGATCGGCTGGCGCACCGTGGTGGTGCTCGAGGAGAGCGCCGAAGCCGAGGTCTGGGAGCACTGGTCCTCGCCCGACGACGAGGTCGACGCGCTGCTCAACTCGGTGGTCGAGCTGGCGGTCGGCCAGGGCGCGACGCTGCGCTACGTCAACACCCAGGACATCTCCGAGAAGGCCTGGATCTTCGCCACCCAGCGCGCCCAGGTGGAGCGCGACGGTCGCCTCGACTGGGCGGCGCTCGGCTTCGGCTCGGCCCGCGGCAAGGTGCGGATGGAGACCAAGCTCGCCGGTCCCGGCTCCGAGGCTCGCGTCACCGGCGGCTACGCCGGCGGCCCCGGCCAGCACCTCGACTACGACACCACCCAGGAGCACGCGGCCCCGAACACCAACTCCGACCTCGCCTTCCGCGGCGTCCTCGCCGCCGGCGCGACGGCGGTCTGGCGCGGGATGATCAAGGTCGACCCGGGCGCCCAGCAGACCGACGCCTTCCAGGAGAGCCGCAACCTGCTGCTCTCCACCGAGGCGCACGCCGACGCGATCCCCGGCCTGGAGATCCTCGCCGACGACGTCCGCTGCACCCACGCCGCGGCGATCGCCCAGATCGACAAGGAGCAGCTCTTCTACCTGACCTCGCGCGGCCTCGACGAGGCGCTCGCCAAGTCGCTGATCATCGAAGGCTTCCTCGAGTCCCTGGTCGAACGGCTGGCCGCGGGCCCGGTCCGCGACGAGATCTCCGCCGCCCTCGAGCGGCGCCTCGCCGAGATCCTCTAGCCGTCGTCGCCGCGCCGTTCGCGGATCGCCGAGTAGACGATCCCCCCGATCACGATCACGACCGGGACCAGGTAGAAGACCCAGAGGTAGTGGCCGGCGTGGGCGAGCGGCAGCATCGTTCCGAGCATAGGCAGGGCCTGCCCCCGGTCAGGAGTTGGCGACGGAGAGCAGGTAGAGGCCGAAGCAGGTGAAGGCGACCATCACCGCCAGCATCCAGTACTGGGAGCGGGAGGCGAGGCGGTAGTTCGGCCAGTAGACGAGGGCGCGGTCGTGGGCGAGGGTGAGCCCGATGACGTGGCCGACGACGAGGGCACCGACCTGGACGTACCAGATCGCCGTCGAGCTGAGGACGGTGAAGTCGATGCTGCCCGAGGCGGTGCCGAAGAGGTCGGTGCTGGCCGTGCCCAGCGGGTCGGAGAGCAGGTAGGTGAACTGTGCCTGCTCCAGGAAGACGAAGTAGCTGAAGTAGTGGGCGACCAGGTAGGCGAGCGCGATCGGGATCAGGGTGTGCGCGAAGCCGGATCGCAGCGTCGCCAGCGGGGGCGCGTTGCGGATGCTGCGCATCCCGCGCAGGCCGAGCTCGTAGATCAGGGCGACGCCGGCGAAGCAGAGGAGGATGAAGATGGTGTCGGTGAGGCGCGCCGAGGCGACCAGGCCGAGCCCGCGGTCGACGAACCACTCGAAGACCGACTCGATCGGCGACAGGAACGCTCCCTCCTGGGCGCCGTCGAAGCTGGTCGTCGCGATCGAGGCGAGCACGACCGCCGCCGAGCCCGGCAGCTTCGCCCACTGGCCCGCCGCCGCAAGGGGGCGCCGGCGGCCGAGGCGGCCGTCCTGCACGCCGAAGCAGCCGAGCTGGGAGAACATCCCGAAGTAGACGGAGAAGACCTCGCCGCGCTCGCACCACTTCTCGACCCCGAAGGCGGCCATCATCGCCAGCGTGTAGGCGCTGTAGACGAGGATCGCCACCGCGGTCGTGTGCGGCGAGATGACGACCGTGATGCCACCGGTGGCGCCGTAGACGACCTCGAGCCAGACGAAGGCGAGCAGGCCGACCGCGGCCGGCCAGCGGCCCAGCCGCTCCGGGTAGGCGAGGTGGGCCGGCTGCTGGCCGGCGATGGCGCGGAAGGCGGCGCCGGCAGTCCTCCCCACCGCCCGCCAGGGGTTGAAGGGCCGGAAGACGTCGCCGAACAGCGCCGAGAGGGCCGGGAAGCCGAGCCAGACGGTGACGAAGACGAAGACGATGACGAAGTTGCGGTCCGGCGCTTCGGTTCCGCGCAGGCCCGCGTAGACGGCGACGCCGGCGAGGAAGACGCCGAGCAGGCCGCAGAGGACCTGGACGGGGAGCGAGAGCAGCCCCCGCGAGAAACCGTCCGCGAGCGGTCGCCAGTGCAGCTGCTCGAAGCGGGGCTTGCGCCATCCTGCCGCGAGGGCGAAGAAGGAGACGATCAGGACGATCGAGGCCCCCCAGGCAAACAGCCAGGCCGGGACCGGCAGGTCCTGACGGGCGACCAGCGCGTGCGCGAACGGCAGCAGGCTCACGGGTTGACCCGCAGTTCGGCGATCTGGACGCCGAGAGCCTCGAGCTCGACCTCGAAGATCCCTTCGATCTCGGCCGGGATTGCGAAGGCGACCGAGCCGCCGGCGGGCACCTCCTTGGCGATGTCGTAGCCGTGGACGTGGACCTCTTCGGCGGCGTCGGAGGAGACCTCGAAGCGGATCTCTTCGCCGGCGCTGTATTCGAGCCGCTTGACGCCGCCGACCGGCTCGCCGTCGCGGACGACGATGGTCGGCAACGGGGCGGCGGCCACGGCGCCTTCCAGCTCGGCGCAGGCGATCGCCACGGGCCCGGCCGGCTCCTCGCTGCCCCCGCCACCGCCGTGGTCGTGATCTTCGTGGACGAAGGCGGCCATCACCTGGGTCGGGCCGGCGGTGTGGAGGACCACCGAGCCCGCCTCGCCGGGCGGGACTTCGCGGTTGCTGGCGGTGCGAGCGCTGCCTTCGCCCTTGGCGTCGGCGACGAAGCCGAGGTGGAGCTCGTTGGGCGGCTCGTCGCCGCCCTGCGGGTCGAACTTGAAGTGCGGGCCTCCCGGTTCGGGCTGGTCGCAGCCGCCGCTGTGGAGGTGGGCCATGTACGCGGTCTCCGGAACCAGGCCGCGGACGCGGAGCGAGGCCGTGGTGCCGTCCTCGGCGCGGGTCAGAGCGGCGCTGCCGGCCAGCTCCGAGTAGGCGTCGGGTGCACCCGGCAGCGCCTCGAACTTGCCGCTGACCGTGGTTTCGTCGCTGCCGCTGCCACCACCGCAGGCGACGAGGCCGACGGCGAGCGCGGCGGCCACCATCGGCAGCGCCAGCTTCTTCATCTGAGCCTTCAAGACCATCTCCTTCCAATCGGCGCGCTGCCAGGCTCCGACCGGCCGGGCGGAGGCGAGCGCGCGGGGACCGTCGCGGGGGCTAGGTGGGCGGGGCGCGGCCCGAGAGCGTCTCGACCGGCAGGAAGAAGGCGACGACCTCGGCCACGGCGGCCAGGATAACGTCCGCGCCCATGCTCCCCGGCCGCGACAACATCGCCGCCCCCGACCTGCCGACGGGGCTGGCCTGGATCGGCAAGGAACCGGAATCGATGCCGGCGCTCACCGCTGGCGGCCCGGCCCTCGTCCACTTCATCGACTTCGCCCAGCTGAACAGCGTCAGGACCCTGCCCTACCTGAACGAGTGGGCGCGCCGCTACGGCGAGGCCGGCCTCAGCGTGATCGGGGTGCAGGCGCCGCGCTTCCCGTTCGGCGCCGATCCCGACGCGGTGGCGACGGGGCTGGCGGGGCTCGGGGTCGAGTTCCCGGTCGCGATCGACGCCGAGCACGAGCTCTGGCGCACCTACGGCTGCGAAGGCTGGCCCAGCCTCTTCCTCTGGAGCCTCGGCGGCGCCCTCGGCTGGGTCCACTTCGGCGAGGGCGAATACCGGGCGACCGAGGAAGCGATCCAGGCGGAGCTGCGCGAGATCGACGCCCTGCAGCCGCTGCCCGAGCCGATGGCGCCGCTGCGCCCCAGCGATGCCCCCGGCGCCCTGGTGATGGAGCCGACGGCGGAGTTCTTCCCGGGCGGCTCCTGGCAGACCCCCTGGACCGTCAGCGAGGGCGAGGAAGCCCTGGCGCTCGACTACCAGGCCGGCGGCGCCTACGCGACCGTCGAGGGCAAGGGCACGATCGAGGTTGAGATCGACGGCGAGTGGAGCGAGATCGAGGCCGGCCCCTCCCCCGGCCTCCGCACCCTCGCCGAGCATCCCGGCCACGAGGCCCACAGCCTCGTGCTCCGACCCCCCCGAGGCGTCAAGATCTGGTCGATCAGCTTCGCGGCTGGCATGCCGTGACCGCCGGGATGAAGCGCTCCTTGCCGTCAGGGTAGACGACCACAATCGGCTTCTCCTCAAGCAACGAGTCCCGGATCATTGCTCCGGAGGTCTCGTGGTCGGCGGGTATGAACACGACATCGTTCGGATACTCGAAGGTGTCCTCTTCGATCATCGCGATGATCCGTTCGAAGAGAATTTCGGTTGCCGGCGTGTTCCCGCTCTCTACAGCCATCGTTCCACCATACCCTCCCAATTTGCCTTGATCTCATCGATGGTCGCGGGCAGGTCCAAACGGGCCGACCCACGCGACGGCTGCGGTTCGGGGATTCCCTTAACGCCGTCGCGAATCCGGTGTCGCTCGGGATGCCCATGGGCGTTGTCGTAGACGCAGACGGGGCACAGGGTGCCATCGCGATTGATGGTGAGCACAGCCGCCCAGTCCACTTCCTTCTCCGCGTCCCAGCGCATCCGGACATGGATCAGTACGCCTTCCACGACCTTCACCACGAACCTCCGCTCCTCGACCCCCATGGGCGGGCCAAGGCGCCGGGTGCGTAGAGTTCTCCCCCATGATCACCAAACTCGATTTCGTCGGCGTCCCGTCCACCGACGCAGAGCGCACGCGGGCCTTCTACGTCGAGACCCTCGGCCTCCGTCCCGACGAGAACTCCCGCTTCGAGTTCTGGGTCGGAGAGACCTGCTGTGGGATCTGGGAACCGGACAAAATGGGCGGCACCTTCGCGCCCCAGAAGAACGGCCACCTCGCCCTGCACGTCGACGACGTCGCCGCCGCCCGCGAGGAGCTGGAAGGCAAAGGGGTCGAGTTCGCCGGCGAGACCTTCGACACCGGGGTCTGCCACATGGCCCTGTTCACGGACCCGGACGGCAACGACCTGATGCTGCACAGCCGCTACGCGCCGTACGAGAGCTGAGCGAGCCGGCGCGGGTCGCTAGGCCCGCGCCGCGATCTCCTCGCGGATCTCCTTGGGGAGCATGAAGCGGACGTCCTCGTGGACGGTGCGGAGCTCGGAGACGTCGTCGGCGCCGCGCTCGCGGAAGAACTCGACGAGGCTCTCGACCAGCTCCTCGGGGGCGCTGGCGCCGGAGGTGATGCCGACCGTCTCGACGCCCTGCAGCCACTCCTCCTCGACCTGGGTGTGGTTGTCGATCAGGTGCGAGGCGGCGCCGTGTTCGCGGGCGACCTCGACG